>Ga0265338_10000379_pt1 | contig 79824 bp, 151 predicted proteins | sample 42126metaG_FD_193579 | JGI IMG/M metagenome (GOLD analysis project Ga0265338, IMG submission 193579) | Rhizosphere microbial communities from Carex aquatilis grown in University of Washington, Seatle, WA, United States - 4-21-26 metaG | ecosystem: Host-associated > Plants > Roots > Rhizosphere...
ATGGTCTCAGCACTAGGCTGCCAAGCGTTCTGGTGAAGCCATTGGTGTCCTTCATAGTGAACCAATGAGTGCCATTGCGGAGCACCTTGGTGTTATCAGCGATACTGAATACGACGGAACCAACCATGAGTACTCTCTCACCACCTGGCTTAGTAACGACTTTGTAGTTAAATGGCTCTAAGTCAAAGAACAGGGCGTCACCGCCTTTAATGAAATCTAGGAAATCATCGAAGCTTATCGTATGCATAGTGTTTCCCATGTAGTGGTACAATGGTCAGGATCTGTGTGTCGTAAACCAAGTCGATACCTGGCCGACCTGGATTGACTTGGATGTTTCTGATATCCTTCTCTTCTAATGAGACATGCACTGGCCCAAAGATAATGATCCTAGGAACGCTGTAGACTGAATCGTATTTAAGGACTCTCAGCCCAACTAGGAGACCATTCACTAAGTAGTGATCAGCGCCATCTAAGAATTCCAAGACGTCATTGAAGTCGAGTTTCATATAGGCTTTATGTAGATCTTAAGACCACGGAGCTTAGCTAAACTAACCATACTTGCGGTACCCTTCGACTGACCGTCCCATAGGGCAATAAGGGCGTCGGCATAATCAGCCATCTGCTTATTCCTAATAGGACCAGCAGCATTACCGTGCTTATCCCAATCAGCTGGGAATATCCTCAGTGGGATACCGTTCTCCTTGGCGTATCTCTCACCGAGGGCGTCTACTCCGGAGGCGCCACCGGAGACAACTTCAGTAATCTCGAACTTACTCTCAGCTACGGCGGCTAAGAGGGTGTCGTATTCATGGTAATCCCGCATACCGGCTATGATTACTTTCGTAAAGCCTCCAGCGCCCTGACGTACACGCGTCCAGCCTTCTTGAACTCACTCTGAACCTCGAAGTGGTCATAAAGACCATTAGTGTCAGTCATGGACTCATATAGTTCAAGAGCCGCTGAGGCAAATGCGTCCTTGGCCTTGGTTACGTTAAACTGACGCTCCCTCATCGTAATGGTTCTGCCTCTGGGCTCGCGTTGCCAGCCATAGAGCATCTCCTCAACATCATCACCGTTCATTTGGTCTCCACAGGTTTAAGGCGCATCTCATCGAGATTGCCGATTTCGAAGAAGCCGTCACCGACGTATCTAACGTGATCCACGAATACTTTACAGGCCAGCTCCTCGATGCTCTTGGGATGCCACTGAGCAACCTCTACGGCCATGTCGTGGCATAGCTGGTCGATATCAACGCGCTTAGTCATAAGCTATTAACTCCAGGGTTTTTCTATTCATGATAAACAACTCTCTACACGCCGGGACACGGGCATCGTTAAGCTCCCTCACTGAAACACCCTTGGCATAGAGCCTAACACCTTCTTCGTGCAGTAGGCGCCGCAACGTCTTAATGGTGTCCTTGTCCAGAGCTTCAAAGCCATGCTCGTCGGCACACCAATAGATCGTGCTTAAAGCATGGGATAAGTGGGTTACGACGGGCAGGTAATCAATCACTGCTTCTCCACTGATGTGTCTGTGGTCAGTTCATCGCAGCTGACATGGATCTCTCTGTTATCCTCAGTACGCACAATGAAGGTAGCTGGGTAGGTCTTTTGATCCCTAGCTGTAACGTACACCCTATGGTTGTGCCACATACGGTACTCACCGGGATTGGGCCAATTGCGGTGCATCATGCTAGGAATAGCGATAGCAGCAATGACGGCAATAATAGCGATAACGATCATGCACTCAATAAGGGTGAAGGCTTTTCTGATCACTTTGTGTTCCTTGCGGCTCTCTTTTCGAGATTGATGGTTTCTTCACACATTTTACCCACTTCTGTTGCAGCGAGCATGACAGCAAACAGATCGGTGCCAGGTGGGAGTATGCGGAGCATCATCCTGTGGATCTCCGCAGTCATCATGCCTCCCGGCGTAAGGTATGTCTGACCGATACGACGTAGCTCGGCTATCTGACGAAGTACGGATTTTGTTCTGTGTTCATGGCATCCATAATCAGTAGCTTTACTGGTCATTGTCCGTTTCCGTGTTGTTCGTTGTACTGTTCCAAGCAATACTGGCATACAATAGGTTCACCGGGCTCATTGGTACACGGTGCCCCATCGTCTTCATCAAAGAGTCTACCGCAACCACACAGGATCTTGGGGTAACCGTTGGGTGGGTCTAGTAAGGGCATACATCATCGATTCGGAAGAAGTTATGTCCCTCGTAAATGATTTCTTTGTCTAAAGCAGAACCGGCTGCGTCTGCCAGTTCTTCGTTGTCCATACCAGCGAAGTGCTCGGTTAACATCTGCAATAGCTTGGCTTTGTATGTACAACCGTCTTTATGATTTAGTGTTGTCATGTGTTTCCCAGTAGTGGAAGCGAAAGCGTCCACAGTTGATGCGTTCTTTCCTCAGTAACCCGAGCTTGGCTGCTTCGAAGCAAGCATCGGTTCCCCTCCACTTGCGGTACTTCAAGGGATTAAGCTCAATGAAATGCCATCTCCTAGCAATGGCTACAACCTCTTCTACGGTTAGCTTAGGTGGCTTCATAACAGCATCCGGGGTGCTGTTACACACCCCGGAGTTGTGTTGTTACAGCGTTACTTCAACCAATGAGACCAGTTGCCAGTCCCCAGCACCAGCTAACTCGTCGTCGGTAGGCTTTGTATTAAAGATGGCAATATCAGTATCTGGGTCATCTGTACCCTCCTCAATATACGCAGCTACCCAATACTTCTTAATCTTGGGCTTAAGATCTTTGGGGCTAGGAATTGGTAAGTTCTTGAGCTTCACTGTGTTATCTCCATGAGGTCTACTAGGGTCCACTCGCCATCAACATTAGCGAGCTGATCAGCCGATGGCTTCTCTCTGTAGAAATTACAGCAGCTCTCATGGCCTTCCATGTAAACATATACCGCAATCCACCCAGTCATTGGCTTGGGCTTGTCCTTCTTCGGCTTAGGGAATGGGACGTGCTTGATCTTCACAGCTTAACCTCAAGTAATGAGATAAGCTCCCAGTCACCATCGGCGTCGTCTAGCTCGTCCTTCAATTCCTCTGCTGTTGGCTTGGTCCTGTAAATCGTCGTATCAACATCGATTGGATCCTCTGGTTCGGGGTACTCATCAGCAACCTTAGCAAAGGTACCTACCCAGCAGGTTCCGGTCTTCCGCTTCGGCTTAGGGAAATCTGGAATCGGTATTGACTTAGCTTTCACTTGGTCACCTCTAGTAGGGTTAGGAGTTCCCAGCCTTCACTGGGATCATCATTGTCCGCGTCTTCTTGAAGCGCGGCGTTTGTCGGCTTCTCACAGAATTCGGCGGTGTTAATGCAGAGTTCACCGCTACCGGTGATCCTACCCCAAATAGCTGTCCATCGAACGACCTCTCCCTTTTTAGGGGGAGAGGGCTTCTTAATCTTGAACGGTACCGAAGTAACCTTCATTACTTAGCCTTTGCCGCGATAGCACGCTTAGCCGGGGCATTGGACTCCTCAGCTAGCTCCAGGGCGTCCCACTCGGAGATGCTGGGGAAGGCTGCCATCAGCAGGGTGTGGACCTTGCAGCGGCGGCTATTGACACCGTCAGACAGCTTGACTGAGACGGTACCGTCACTGTCAACATGGCCCTTGATGGAGTGCTGCGGGAAATTGTAAACGATATTGGTCTTGCCCTGAGTCGAGAAGCCGTGGCGTCTCACTTGGCCCTTGTTGGAGATCTCGTACATGCCGTTCCATCCTGAGATGGGGCGCCACAGAGTTACGGACTTAGTCATGTTGTTTCCTTAGAAACGGGTTTAGTTCTCAAGGTCAATGTAAGCGTCTTTTAATTCTAGCTCGTGAAGGAACTCATTGAGATCGTTACTACGATCAATAGCGGCATCACCACCGTCTGGGTCGGTAATCCAAGCGAGTTCCTCTTTGAATCGAGCCACTGAAATCATTGTTCTATTGGCATCACCGTAGGTGAATGAGCAATTACTGAGTTCATCCATGAACCTAGTGAATTGCCCCTCGCCAAAGAAGCACTCTAGTTCGCTCAGCGGAACGAATTGGCACTTCTGAATGTTAGGCGTCATGCGCCATAACCTCGACTGGTACTAGATCAATCAAGGTATCATCAGGAAGATTCGCCTTAAGCGCTTCAATTGTACTATCCAATACGCCGAGATCCTCGGCTACGGCTAGTAGTCTAGCCTTGGTAATGAGTACCCCTACTTGGCCTAGCTCAGAACCGCCTAGCTCCTCGACGTCCCAGGCATAGGCTAGCTCGGAGAGGAATAGGTCGAATCGGTTGCCACTGAAGAACTGTTCAAGTGCTTCAATGGGTACGTACTTACACTGTTGTGTTGATATCATGTTATTCTTTGGTTTTAGGGAAGTAGTGCTGATACAGGAATGGTTGCTTTCTCTCGTAGCTGTACATGAAATCGCGTAGCATTTGCTCTGCTGTGCGCATCTCTTCTAGGCGTCTAATGCATTGCTCAACAGTTGGCTTATCTTCATCGAAATCACAGAACCACTCGAAGAGCTTCCGTAGACCAGTCAGCTCCTCCATCGCTTCTTTATCGAAATCCTCGATGGCACGCTTAGCCATCGTGGCAACGCTGTGACCGTTTAACTCATCGTCAATGAACTTGCGCAGCTTCTCAATGGCTTCACCTGAGGTGGCCCCATAGATCAAGTCCAAACCGAAACCAATCCTCACCGTAGAAAACGCTACCCAACGGTCACCGCTTACTACTTTAGCAGCCCCCAAGGTAACGGTGCGGCCATCAGCTAGCGTTACTGCTTGAGTGACCTCAACGTTCTCGGCTTCCCACTTCTTCTCTAGCTTCTCCTTGATCTGCCGTGTCACTTCAGAGCGCACCGGCGCACAAGCACAGACGTCGGACTCTTTGCCGTCACCAAGGAACAGTTGGCCGTCCCACAGCTTCGCTACAACGCTATACCGGTAATCAACGGGGTACGTAGCGCCGCTCTTTATAGTGATATACTCACGGAGCATACCACCGGGTACGTCTTCATTCGGAACCTTCCTAGCGCTACTACTGATAATGAGATACGTCTTGATCTTCTCCACGATCTCACCACGGGCTTCATCAATCGTAGCCCCGTAGGCCAGCATTCCTGGGATGGCATCAACCTCAGCGATGATGCGACCGTCATCCTCTTTATCGAACTCTACGGTATACGAATGAGCACCGATCTGGATTACATCGCTGAAGCGTGTACGCTCGAACAATGACTTCTCGCCACCTTGCTTGTGGCAATCCCCAATTAACTGGCAGTTAGCAGAGGCATCTCCGCACATCCACCAATAATTGTCCCAAACCGGCTTAACCTCGAAGCCGTTGACAGTACCGTCTGCGTCAACTGCCACCCAGTTATAGGTGGTCTTACTCCAGTCGATATCTTCATCAATCACTGGCGCTACCTGATACTCGTATTCAGCGAAGTTGAATGGAGCATCATGCGCCTTCGAAGCAAAGCAGTACTGCTCCTTGTAGTTGCCTTTACGGCGCTCCAAAATCTCCATACCATCGGCGGCTGACATCAGGATAGTGGCGCACATGTCGAAGGGCATCAACGCCCCTGGATCGTTACTCACTCCTCGCTCTCCTCGAACTCAATGATATCCCGTACTTCGCCGGCGTACTGGCACAGGAACTGGAGGGCCTTCTTGTGGTCCTCAATGAAGCTCCATGCCTTATCAGCTGCCTCGTCATTGGCGTAATCATAGTCCGTGGCTAGGCTCTGGAGTACCTTGCCCCAGAGGAACAGGAAGGCATCAACCTGCTCGTGATCCAGTTCAATGGACTCATCTGGATCAATACGGATCGGTGAGCCTTCTTCCTTGGCATCCGATAGCTTAAGCGCTGCCTCAGCGGATTCCTCGCGGCCTCGGACTTCAATATCAGCTAGAGTCGGCAAGTGTACCTTACCGTCACGCTCAGCACCGGCTAGGGTACGGATTGGCTTAGTGCCAACACCGGGATCCGCAGTCGCAAGGGCGTCCTTAATAGCTGGTGTAACCTTATCCGCTAGAACCGTCACCCCTGGGGTCCGATTCATGGCTTGTACTACTCCTAATACGGTTTCCGGTGAATACCCTAGATCAGCAGCGCACTTCGCTACTGAGCCCTCTGAGGGATGGTCACAGAAGTACTTGACGATCTCAGCAATGACAGCAACTTCGATTTCGTTCATGGTTTCCCTGATGGTTTGTGGTGGCTCATCATACGCAATTGGATCGTTACTAATCTGTGACCTAAATGTGGCCGTTATGTTATCGTTGTCATCAACGTAATACGTGGCCATGTAATTGCCCTCTTTCTGCGTAATCTCTCTCATGTATTCCATTTCTCTTTAAGTGCTTTACGGACACAGGCTTCGGTGAACTGAGCGGCAGTGAAGTCTTTTGAGCTATCAACTAAACCACTGATCTCTAACTGAGTGTGCTCCTTCAATATCCTCTTAGCTATCTTGACACGACTAGCACTACTAAGGGTCTTCAGGTCCAAGATGCGGTCTATGCGCCCTGGTCTAGAAGTACCACCGTGTTCATCGAATACAGCTAGCGCCGGATCGATCTTCATGATGTCGTTTGTTGTGATAACAGTGAATATGCCGTCTGTGGTATCCGCGCCAGCAATGGCGTTCAAGAAGCAGTCGAAGGTCAAACCACCATTGATGGTCTTATTGAGGTTCTCCCGCTTATTGAATACCGCATCGATATCCTCGAACAGTGCGATGAATGGGGTATTCGCTGAGGCTTCTTTCCATTTATCTACAAAAGAGCTATTACCAAATGTCGATAAGTCGAAACAAATAAGTGGCATATCCAAGGTCTTAGCCAAGGATTTCACTAAGGTGCTTTTGCCGGTACCGGGCTTACCGGTCAGCAGCCATCCTCGGCGCCACGGAATGCCCTTCTCACGGTACCAGCTGCTGAGCTGGAGCCATTGCTGGGCCTCTTTAACAGCTTCAGCGACGTTGTCATCAAGACTCAAATCATCCATCTCCGGAACATTCGAAGATGATAAAAGCTCTTCCTCACTGTGAGTTATAGCTTTAGACCATAGCGCGAAGTCTTTTCCTATTGAGATCTCATCCGCTGGCGGTGGTTGTGCCGTTGACGGTGACCCATTGTTCACTGGCCCACAGCAGTACCGCACCATGAACCTTCCCTTGCTTGGTCTATTGGCAAAGGACGCTTTAATGGCATTGACGAACTTATAGGGATTCAGCGTACCCCTGAGGTAACTGATCTTCAGTTGGTTAACCGTAGACTTGTTATCTTGCCACGACACTTTAATCGGTATCAACCCATAGAACACCACCAGCGGGGTATACCCGATCTTCTCGAATAAGGCGTACTCCCGCTTGGAGTTCATGTTTATTGTCATGGCATTTACGGTAAGTATCCCTGCTGGGAACCGCTTACACTGATGCCAGATGAACCAATCAATAGGAACGGTATCACCGGAAACAGCTATCTCACCGATCAGTAGCGTACTCAACCATGACAGCGTATTCCGTATCAAGCCCCATCCACCAGCAATCGCAGCAGCACCACCAGCCAGCCATGGCCAGTTACTTCCGAGGTTCAGGTCCATCGTCGTCCCTATACATGTCTTTGATGCAGGCGACTAGGATCAAGAATCTCAGGGCAAAGTAATCAATGAGCTTTTTCACAGGAAGTCGCTTCTCCGTAGACCACGGTAGGCATAGGGGTCACGGGCTTCTTCATTGGCGTCAATACGGATCTCTAGCTCTTCCTTGATCCAATCTTGGATAGCTAGCTCCTCTTTATCAGCTATCTCGTGATAACCAAAGCGCCGACACAATGCTACAAAAGCGCATAGCTCCTCGAATTCCGGTTCGTTGTCTCTTAAATAGGTCTCGACTTCAGCACGCATGGCATCATATTCATCGTCTCTAGCATCAGCCATGGTGTAATCATCTAGTTCGTCGGGCATTGTTCCCCCTGGATGATACCTTTGTTACGGGTTACTCTGAACGCTCTATCATCATAAATAGCTCTGATGTTACGACTCTTGATACAGGTGATGGGGATGACCGCCCCTAGGTGTTCTAGGCACCACTCCTTGAGCTTATTGCGCACTACAGCGTAATCACGACCATCATGCGTTGGACCGACACGCGCCGTAAACAGACATACGCTATGGCCCTTGGCTATCCATTCTTTGACTGTGGCTACCATCTTCTCAATGGGCTCGCCACGGATCTCATGTGGATCCTTAGGATTAGGTCCGTCATTTGTTAGTAAGGTGCCATCGAAATCTACGGCTTTCCACTTAAGCCCAACCAATTGATCACAGGCTTCGTACCAATTCACTTTATCCCCTTGACTGGTAAGCCCTTAACGCATTCTTTGATGTGCTCGCAGCACTTGGCCCACATAGTGATAAGCTCATTAGCTGTTATCTCGCCGCCTATTGAACCGACCTTCTTCGTGAGATACGCCTTCAGGGCCTGCTCTACAGTTCCGTAGTACCCATGTTGGTCATAACGGACTTTACCGATATTCTCTTCTTTAGTTGGTTTGCTCTTGGGGCCGGCGCCGGTAATGACCTTGAATAGCAACTGCACGCAATCGGTGTCGCAATCGAGACACCACTGTTCATCGATGTTGATCTTCATTTTGCCTTAGTGGTTTGGTCTACTACGGTGAATAGGATTCCGGTATTGGGTAAGTGGAGCTTACGCCATTTCGTCAGTAATGCCTCTTTGTCACCGTAGTCCTTGGTTATGCCATAGGAGTCGGTGACGTAATGTCCTTTGTCGTCGACTCTCAAATAGCGATTCCAAGGGCAGTCGCTCATTTCTTGATATAGTCCATGACATCGTCGATGATGCTGCTCTTGAACACCTGTAGTGCTACTACGAGATCCTTCTTAGCTCTAGAGATCTGCCGGGCATCCTTCTTGGTGCAGGCATCCATGTAGAGTTCAACGAATTCGACGATGTTCTCGATGTCGTCATTGGGACGACGCTGTGGTGCTGGTGCGGCCATGGTATCTCCTTAGCAGTAACTAACATACAGGGAATGATGGGTCAACTACTATTCACTCTTCAAGTATCTTCTCGGCATCCCGTATAATACGGTCTATACCATCGAAATAACCACGGTCGTAATTATCTTTCATCCATTCCAGCCGATTGCTGATACGACAGCCGTGGATCTTAGTGCCCTCTGCATCTGGGTCATACGGTACGCCGTATGCGTCTATTCTTGTGTGTACGAAGTCCTTAAACTTCTGGAGGTCATCTCCACGCTTCTTATGGTTATCGTAACCATGCTTCAGTACCGTAATGAAAGCCAGGATGTTGTTAGCCATTGAGACTGGATTCACTTCGGTATTACCGGGCACCGCTGTACCGTGAACCCGTAGGAGTTGCATGTACCCCTCATCATCAGCTGGCGGCAGTTCATCCGCAAGCATAGCCTCCATCTCCAATAGCAATCCACTATATCCCGGCATTCCAGTCAATATAGCGTCATGGGCGTCTTTGAGGACGCGCTTTAGATCGGAATTCATGTGTTTCCTTAGAACGCTGCTAGACTGTTGACGAAGTACACCGGAGTTTTTCCCTCGATTACTTTGATGAAATCACTGTTCTTACTACCATCTGTACCGGGCTTCTGCTGCCACGGTGTGAAGTGGCAAAGCCCCTCACCGAAGCCGTCACTCATTTGTCCACAGAACTCATCGGCTATCTTCTTGGATGGGAACCTGACTATGATGTCGTAACTCATTTCTTATCTCCGAAGAAGCCCTTAAACAGGTCTTCCATGGTTGCTTCTTTCTTGATGTCGAATACGGCCTCAATCTTCTTGATAACGTGCCTAACTAAGGCATCATCTACGCTGCCAATAGTGATGAACACCTTACCACGGGGATGGTTCAAAATGATGTGTTCAGTCATACCACCACGACGTCTGTAGCTTTAGGTTTGTCATCTAGCTCAATCCATCCTATGCCTACCCATTCCTTTACTTTGCCTTCATGAACTACTCGCTGGGGAAGCTTCTTGGAATTACAAAAGGATAGACGCTTGAGCTTATCGAACGTGATTGTCTTAGTCTTAACTGCTTTTGCCATATCATCCCATTGGTTGGCCGTGCGGCGGATTGTCGTGCATCGTCTCGGCTTCGTGCTGCATCTGCATCAATTGGCCATGCGTAGTACCCCTGGAGGTTGGAATATCCAATGGCCTATGATGCGGCAAAAGCTGCCTATTATGGTGAACTTTTGACAACTCGTTCTTAAATATTAGGAGCTGCGCTTCCTTCTCCGCGTTCTCCCTGAGAAGCGCATAGATGTAGTGCCTAATGTCTGATATGAGAGACATGTGCTCTACAGCGACTCCATCCATGAGTACGTCTAGCTCAATCGCTATGGTCTTATCAATCATGTAGTACTTTCTTAGCCCTATCAGCAAACTCCTGGAATAACTCACGGAGCTGATAAGCATCGTCTAAAGCCATGTCTAGGTTAATATCAGCTTTACGGGTATTTGGCTGCTTCATGGCAAGGTTTAACTCATCCTGAAACATCTGATGTAAGTCATCGATTCGTAGGCTAATCTTCAGCAACTGATCTAAATCACGCTTTCTCATTGAGTAACTCCAATTCCTTTATGTATTTACGAAGAAGAATACGTAGTCCAACCGGCAGCCACGGACCTTCATGGTAGTTCGTCTCACGGGCTGCGGCTTCTGAATCCAACAGCTCCGCATAAACCTGATCCAGGAAGTCTTCAATATCTAATAGCAGTTGACCACGGACATCATGCCTAAAAGCCCACTCACAGGCTTCCCAACCATACTCGAAGTGCTTCTGCTGGTCATCATCCCAACCGGTATGCTTGTGCATCCGCTCAAGGAGGTCGTAATCGACTTTCATGGTATTGCCTTAAGTAGCTGGTCCAACTCGAATTTGAATTCAGTGATCATCCAACGGAGTCGCATCTTGTCATTGGCCTGATCTTCTTTGGTCCAGAAATTCAGCGTGTGCTTACATCCCTCTCGCGTCATAGTCTGTACAAACAGGCTCTTGATGTCCTCTAAGTTAACATCTTTCCAAACCTCAAATCTCTGCTGGTACTTGTCTATCTCTTTAAAGTTCATTGGGTTCCACTGGTTCCTCACGGATAACACCGTACTCCCACTCAGCGATAAGCTTGTCGAGTTCATCACGGGTATCCTTTAAGTCGCTAACCCCTAGAGTAGAGGTAAGCCCGTTGATATCCCCGGTAAGGTTCCTAACAGCCATCAACAGAGTAATGAGGCGGTCTATTCTAATCCTGGCATTTCGGTTGTTATAGACAGTCACCGGCGCCGCCGTAGCTCAGCCTTGACATCACGGAGTTGACCACGGAGGTCACGTACCTCGTGCTGTAGCTTACAAATAGCTGCTGTAGCCGAACTGGGGCCACAGCGACTTAGGCAGTTATGCTTGTTACCGCAATCGTCGAATAGGCGCCAACCATGATGGGTCATCTCCCAGTGGAAGCCGCCTTCACCACAGAACTTACAAGTCTTGTATTCGCAGCAACAATCGAACTCTAAATCGCATGCGCGTTGATACGCTGATTCGTACATAGTTATTTCCCTGTTCTACTTATAGCGTGACCCATAAGTATTTGGTCTACTTCTTTGAAAATGCTCTTAAGCTTAGGTAGACAAAGATCGGCTTTATCTAGATATTCATTGCGCAAATCATCGCTATGCATTTGCTGAGCATAATACAAATGACTATGTAGCGTGTCCAACTCGCTCTTGAATGCTAAAAAGGTACCCATCAGCGTAGACATCTCGTTGTTGTTCACAGGTCTCTCCAGTCGCCTCTTACCCGAATCTTATCACGGACCTTGGCAGCGATGGCTACTAACTTCTCACCGACATCATTTATAACGTCTGCGTGTTCGGTGGTCTCTTTACTGGCTCTATAACGCCAATCACTAAGGGCCTGCTTCTTAGTGAAGAACGTCCTGGACTTAGGATTGTTACCTGACCACTCACCGTCTTTGGTGTTCGCCACCATAATGTCGTCACCCATGGTACCGATCATCCATGCCGACTCGACTTGACCATCGGTACCACACATGACATAATAGACTTTAACCGGTTTCATTTCCACTCCTTAACGTCGCCGTAGCGCACCATCAGAATGTCGTTTCCTAAGCGTCTATCGCCTTTAAGGCGTAGCTCGCAATTCTCTATAATAGTTTGGAGCTGTGATAGGCCCCACTCGCTGATATGCTGTTCACCTTTGAGTGCTAGCGCTATACCTTGACACTGTGCGATGCACTCACGATCAGCTTTGTTATCCGCTTCTAGTTGTGTGTATACACTCATGTGTTTCCTTTACTTCATCCATTCCGGTAATGGCACCCACAGCTTGGGCGTGCAGATGAACGTACCGTTATCAGCGCACGTATCTAAGTCACCATAGGGGGAGCATTCAGCCCACTTACCATGATTAACTGGGGATCCCCACTGTCGCTGATCAAGATACCGAGCGCAGCCGCAATCAGTCAGTATCACAGTGCCGTCAAGCGGCGCAGTGGCTATTGGTTGTGGTTTATTCACGTTGTCCACCCTGTGCGTTCTACTTCTTCTAATACTTTATCGATCCGCTTCACCTCTGGCTCCATGACCGCTAACATCGCTTCAGCGGCCTCATTGGAGATACGCGGGCTAGGGAACTGGGCTCCGAAGCCGTGATTGAATAACATATTCACGCAATTCCTGAGTCTGTTAGAATTATCTTCTGTAAGCCTCATGTGTTTTCCTGTGATTCAATTCCGAAGTCCGATGGATAGACGTACGTAGCATACGCCATATTTTGATCCCAATCTCTATTATACCTATAGTGAGGTACTATAACGCAAGGGTATGTCATTGGTTCCTCGATACGCCAGGTGCAGTAGCGCTCGAAAACAAAGGATGCCTCCACTTCTTCTTTAAAGAGCGAATAGTCACTGAGATCATCGAAGAAGCACTTACCACCGTATCTAATGAAATCCTTTACTTGCCTTAGCTTCTCTTCTTTAGTCATTTGTACTTCCTAGTCAAATGCTCATGTTCATTGAAGTACCCCAGCGACATCAGGCAGTAGCCCTTCTTCAGACCGGGGAAGTCCCGCATGATATATAAGATGCTGCGATAACAATACTTATAGGTGTACTTCTTTGTCTTCGGATCCCACTCCTCTAAGACAAGCGTATCACCGACTCGGAAGTCCCTATCATCTCTACGAAGCTCGTAGCGTTTAAAGCCTAGGTCCAATGCCTTAAAGAACTTAGGCCATGTCTTCAAATGGTGAACTGTTTCGCGTTTCATTAGTGCATCCTCTGGCTCTTCCAGATACCGCACTTCGTGCAGTGCAAGTGCTTGCTGTACCCGTGCGCCAGCTCACCTGGAGCCGGCGTGGTACTTCCAAAGTACCTAATAGTTTCTATTGTTTCCCAATTATGATCACAGGAATTGAACTTACCAATCAACAGTCTATACAGCCAGCCCAGCATGCTATTCCTTTACTAGAAACCACGGTTGGACATACGGCATGATAGCCCAACAAAACAATGGAATCGAGGCGTATAACAAACAAAAAGAAAGCACGAAGTACATCTTCTGTTTAAATGGCTTAATTCCTCTCGATGGTACTCTGAAGATAAGCCAGGCGAGGACGCCGAAATAGAGCAATACAGCTAAGATCCCTGACATTGTTTCTTTCTTAATCGGTGTTCCTCGTAGTTCCGCAATCCATCGAAGACCTTCTCAAGTTTACCCTTCATACAAAGAATAAGCTGAAAGGTCACGGCTACATCTTCATCGGTGTACTTGCCCGTACTGCCCATGAATTCATGCATAACTAAGGCGTGCGACCTATTATCAAGAGCCCTAGCTATACCAACAACATCGTCTACAGCAGTACTGAAATCATATAACGGTGTAGTCATGTGTTTCCTAAGCCCCTGGGTAGTTAGCCCAGGGGTTGTGTTTGTTTTAGCTATGACTCAACGACGCCGGCATGATACTTCGTACCATGCTCGTCCCAATAGAATCCCTCGAACATATCTATGGTGGCGCTACAATCGCGGCACTGACCATAAATACAATCACGAGGAATATAGTCACTGAAGGTGTCTTCACACCACTTTTCATACTTATTGCCACCAGCCGCTGTTGACAACGGCATGTTCTTAAGAGCCTCCATTCTCCTCAAAAACTCGGCCTCGTTCTTGCACGGTATAACAGCTTTCTCGTACTTATCGGCATCACCATGCATGAGACTCAGCTCAATCTCGTACTTATTTCTTGGATTAGTTTTGTGTTTAACTGGAGTGAGTTTAATCATTAGGTACCAATAAGGTCTAGGGCTTCGTCCCAAGCCTTTTGCTTTAACGCTAGTCCAGTACCAAAGTTAGCGGTCTGGAACCGGCGAGCAGCGCCAGTGGCGTCACTGACATCATGGTGGTCAACGTACTCCGTGCATGCCTGGAGAGCAGCCCAAAGGGTGTCCTTGATGTCTGGGGCAGCACAGGTTGGGCTAGCCATGATCTGATCGAGCTTCGTAATGATCTTAGCATCTCTGCGCATAGCCTTAACCTTCTCAGCCTCGTCTAGCCCCACTGGAGCCTCTAGCCCGAATACTGCCCGCCAGTAGGCCTGGGAGTCTTCACGAGCCATCTTTGTCTCTGCCATGGCCTCAGACACCTCTTGGGTAGCTTTGGCGTCCTTAACGATATTTGAATAGGCCCCGACAACGCCAGCGAGGAGGGCGTCTAGGGAACCATTGTGACGGATCGAGAAGCCCTCGGACAGAGCTACATCGCTGTAGTCCTGGTCCACGGCACGCTTCTGTCGTGCCGCCTCAGCACCCACTCTCGTATCAGTTGCCATACGCAGCGTGTTAACACACACTACTCTAACTGTCGTTGGGGTAAGCATTAACGACTTAGCGTTACCGTGACCATTGGTAATTAGCATGTAGGTCTTGATGGCGTCCTTCTTGACGTTGTACACCAAGTCCGGCATATAACCCATGGTCCACACGATTTGACCACCACGGAGAGCACCAGCGGTCTCCCAGGTCACATGGAGGTCCTTGGCGATGAGACGCATCGCCTTGACCATCTCATGGTTCTGGAACACCCTGTAGCGATCACTAACGATGCTCAGGGGATAACCGTTATCACTGCGCTTCAGGACCTTGAAGCCTTCGATAGGTTGAAAGGCCCCATCGGCGCCTTCATGGTTATTAGCCGCAAACACTTCTTCTCGCTGCACTTCCCAATTCAGACCGGCCTCTTCGAGGACTTGGTCATCAGTAATCTCAGCGGCTAGTACCTTACCGAGTTTGTGCCACGGGGACTCCCGTAGGCTAAACATCTCGGCTGTACCATCTTTACGCATACTCAGTTCATGGGCCATAGAGTTCGGACTTTCTTTCGGTTATAGTGATTGTCTTGGGCCACCCATCCCAAGCGTACTTCGTGGCGTCAACGACATTGACGTCTAACATCGACCTAATGACTTCAACGTCACTGGCTAGTGCCAGTTCCTCTGAAGCCTTATCCTCGCGGTGCTGCATATAGACGACATGCTTAATCCCAAACGGGATAATGAAGTCTTTCATGCAACTGTGACATGGATAGTGGGTTACATAGAGAATACAATGTGCTAAGTCGCCAATGGCCTGTGCGGCTTTACGGATGGCGTTGGCTTCAGCATGAATGGCATACAGATACTTGTTACCTGGGGCATAAGCGTCTCTGTTATCCCATATCGACTTAAGGTCTGGCACCCCTGCTGGTAACCCGTTGTACCCCAAATAGATAGCCCCACTTACTGGATCATAGATCCCAGCACCTACTTTGGTTCTGGGATCCTTTGATCGCATCTGTGCCCACAACGTAGTGATCAGTAAGCAGCTAACGTCTATTGGGGCTGCTGACGTGTAGACGTCATCCATTAGAGTCGCTTCAACAATTCAACAGTTGCGTCAATTGGATCTTTAGGGAGATCCCAGAGCTTGGCGGCTACACGCCAGTCACTGGTACCTGTCAGGAACTTCCAGACATCGAGTACTTCCGTGTCGGGCTTACACCAGAACGGTAGCTTCATGTACTTGCCATTCTTGGCTAAGTAACTGGCTACAAGGGCGCGGTCTACCCAGGGGTTGACGCCGGTGAGGACATAATCCTCCGGGTGCTCGGGTTCTACGCTAAGCGCCTCATCTCTGAATAATGTCTTATCAGTATACCCCTGCCGCGTTCCAATCGAACTCGGTGGTGTGAAGTAACTTACCAACACCTCAGTGGGGTACGCAAACAGCGGATCGCTGACTAGCTCCATCTCAATCTTCTGGCGCTTCTCCTGAAGCTTCTCCTCGTATCCCTTAGTCGTCGGCAACATGTTGCCCATGGCCGGCTGTGGGATATAAGGATCGATACCTGGGTACAGCCTAGTGCTATTAACTACAACGATTACGTAAGTTGTCATTTTGTCTCCATTAAGTTAAACGGCATCAATAGCGGAATTCACACGATTCTTTTCCCACAAATCATAAGCAATCTTCAGCACCGGTGGGTACTTATTCCAATCCTTGACGATAGCTAGACTACAACGTACGGCGTAGGCATCGTCGTCATTTTCATCTAAAATCTCTTCGGCACGCAGCTTCTTGGCGTAGTCAATGAACCAATCTAGGAAAGGTGGCCATTGTTCGGGATACAGGACGTGTGGGTGTACATCATCGTTGACCCACTCGAAGCCAAAGGCTGATAAGTGAATAAACTCGCTCTCCGGATACGGCTTATAGACGATACCGAAGTAAGAGTCATCTACTAAGTTACCGAGAATCGATTCAAGGTTCTCCCAGCCCTCTAGACTCATCTCGACATGCAATCTGTTCATCAAAGACCAGAATATCGCGTTGTCGATCTGATAGAGTTCCCATAGCTTAGCTGCAATTGCGGGTTTTTGATCATTGGGGTAACCCGGGCTATCTAATGTATCGATGCAAGAGATACGCTCTTCAACGTTATCACGAATCATAGCCATAACGTTCTCTTTAGTGAACGGTATAGTCATCCGATATCCACTTCTTCTTGAACCACTGTTATACCGAGATCCTTGATCAGCTTGATCCAGAACTCCCTAGTCGTCTCGTGATCCCCGACATGAGCGTAGTGCTTCTTATCGATCCTAAATACTGATCTACCGTGAAAATCATCGTTACGTATTGTGAGTGTTTTCATTAGTTAAAGTTTATTTTACTGGCTCGGTATTCCTTGAGCGCAGCGTTGAAGCTTTGTTCGATAAGTGCGAATGCCTTCTTTGGGAATGGATCATCTGAACCACGGACAATAAGATTCAGAACCGTGTTCTCGGCTCCGTGATCCCCCTTCTCCGTAGCTGTAATGGATACCATCCCGTTCTCATTAACGCTTTGCCGGAGTACTGAAGCAATGAGCTTCAGTACGACAGCGAAGTGCATGGGATCTCTATTTAGGCTGACCAGTAATGTACTGATCGTCATTTGGTCATCATTGGCGACGTAGGTATCAATAAGCCCATTCATCGCCATTTTCAAACCATCTGTTACTGCTTTAAATTCATCGGGGGAGAGTTTATCGTCCTCTCCCCCTTCGTCTGCTTCTTCTGGTGGTAGCATGTTTCCTTATTCGAGGACTTCCTTGGCGCTCACATAGATGCGCTTCCGTAGTCCATGTTTGGCGTGCCACAGGAACCCCGTGAGCCTACGCTGCGAACCGATATAACCCATCTCAGCGGACCACGCATCTGGACTAACCAATGACTCCATATGCTCCATAACGACTCCGTGCATGGACTCCACGACGTTGCGGTGGATATGACCCATGAACCAATGTCTGACAGTTGTCTCGCCCCATGCCTTGGGCTGCTCTACCGCCATCAGGCTCGGTAGATCCTTCGGCTTGACTAAGTGCCCATGATGGAAGCCCAAGAGGACTGTACCATGCTGGACGTACTGCCGTGTTGCTGGGGTGTTAATGACTTCGACACGCTTCTCGTTACGGTAATACGCTTCGAGTAAGCGGGATAGGTGGAATGAGGATTCCCAGTCATGGTTGCCGGGGATCACAATGAGTTGGATTGAGTTACACCGTGATGCAATGAGGTCTACGCAGGTATGTAGGATCCGTGTGGCTACTTCCCAAATCTTGAACTGACGGGAATCAACATCTAAGTGATTGCCGCCACGCTCAGTGATCGCCTTCCGGGTATCACTGTGGAACAAGTCACCGCCGCACACCAGTACGGCTTTACCGAAATCGCCAGCCTCAGCTACTAGCTTGCTGATGGCACCAATTACAAGTTTCTCACAGATCTTGAGATCGTAGTCTTCTCCGGTCTCAGACGCGTGTGCCAACATGCCGATATGCTGGTCCCAGAGTCCGACGTGGAACATCACGTCATTCGGTAGGTCCTTTGTAGGCTTCGGTAGCTTAGGGCACTTGCCCTCTACCTTAGCGCATAGCTCATCGGACACCTTCTGGAGAAGCTGTGCTTCAGGGGCTAGCTTACGCCATTCCGTAATGATCTTACCTTCACCATCGTATTGTACTGTAGTCCGTGTAGTCCTGAGACCCTCGGGTACCGGCACGTTCACCATCGCTCCGGGGTTGATCCCTAGCAAGCGTTGAGCCGCTGCTAAGCGGTCTCTAAAGGTGGAACGTGGGATCCCGAGTTCTCGTGCTGCTGCTCTACCACTACGATCTGCGTCTTCCCATGCTTCCATGGTCTCTTCGGCTAGCTCGCGTGTCATGATTTCAGGCATAGTAATCCTTCTTTGGAATGATCCCCGAGTTGTATGAACCGGGGCTAAGTAATCAAGAGGCCGCGACTGCGACCTTTTCTTCTCCGACCTTCCAGGCCCAGTGTACTGCGATGAACTCCCCTAGCATTGCCTCATCGCTGAGGTCGGCTGGTTCCCGGTAGCCCTCTTCATCTGAAATGCGCTTAACGGCTTCCCTAGTGAAGTCGATGGCTTGCCTACGAGTCACGGTAACAACGGAGTCACCGCCGGTGCAATGGGGCTCATTGAATCGGTACAGCTCCTTGTCATCGGGGAGCAGGACTTTGGGGGGAGTCTGGTCTAACTCCGGCTCAATTTGATGCTTTTCCAGCCAGTCATCGAAATCCTCTTCGGGATCCTCTTTTGTGTCGGCTAAGCGCTGGTGAAGCTCCTGAATAAACAATACGGCTCTCTGGAGGTTAGTGAATGGATTAGCGTTCGACACGTTGTGCAACGACATGCCATTACTCATCCAAACTATGTAACCACAAGCATCTACATGAATATAATGACCCAAACATAATGTCTCTATGACGGCGTTGCTTTTGAATATTTGATCAATCGGTGGTAGTTCTGGAGTAAAAGTAATGCCTTCGAACATAGTCTCTCCTCGGGGCGCTTGGGACCAGCAATTATAGGTGTACTGCGGTTACATAGCAAATCTACGCTGCACCAGTTGTAAGTCATTATCGACGCGTTAATTAGACTATACCGTAGTGACTAGATCGATGAAATTATACTGAGGAGATAACGGGTCGGCAAGATCACGCTGAATCAGGAGATGCTCAGTGGGGGTCATGAACATGGAATTGCCACCGAAGGTTACCTCTAGGTTCTTCCGTGTTTTGCTGTAGATCCACTTGACCTTTGTCAGTGAAGCCAGGATGCGCAGCATAGTCGCGCTGTTATAACCTGCGCAAGTCGCCTTTACATTATGATCCGGTAACGCCCAAGCGATGGGATGGCTCTTATACTCTGCCCTAAATTGTGTCGTCTGGTCACTGACGTATTCACCATCCAGCCAGATCCATAGATTTGAGCGGCCTACGCGTTTAACGGATCGCATCCCCATCCAGGCTCTAACGGAAATTAAATCATAGAAATCAAATGGCAAATCGTTGGTGAGCTGCATTTAGTTTCCAGTTCTCTGCGTTGTGGAAGTCATCTAGTTTTCCTATTTTATTGTGGAATTCCTCGTTACCCCGCCACCCCTCTGGGAACGCCTTCTGGCGATCTTCAGAGTCGAAAGCAGTCACTGAGGCTGCTCTCTTGGCGTTGTAGAGGTCAGCTAATACCCTGAGCCTACTAATGGAATTACTGCAACTCTCAATAGCCCCTTCAAGCGTTGGTACCCCACAGACCAGCGTATGCGTCCTGGGGACGCCATAGCGGGTACTAACGAAGTTGGTATCATGGTTAGCACCGACATACAGCACTTGGTTAGTACTATGACCGAGAAAGTGTGTAGTCCTCCGCTCACAGGACACGGCACCACTATCATCATTGGGGCTGAGCCGCAGTGCTACGATGACATTGCGCTCATCGTAGTTAATCTCTTGGTACACACTTTGAAATGCGTCACAGAGCCTAGTGGTATGGGAATCACTGATGAACAATGAAGGTACCACACGGCGCTGTACGTCTAACCAACCACTACGGTACCCGGCACCATAGAGTCGGTACTTGAAGGTACCTGAGGGGTTCTCTAACTGCTTACTAATGAGGGACTGTATACTCTTGGCTACTAAGGGCTCTAGCCCCCGTATCGCCTTTGAAGTATCAACAATAAAAGTAACTGAACAGTCCCCGAATTTCAACGGTTGTCCGGGTATACTACTTCGATGAACATCCACTTAGCACCCCATTCTTGAGCTGAGTGAAAAGTTCTGAACTTAACGTCAATCTGTGTAATTCCCTGCCGGTAGCTTCGTCGTATGACACTTCCACCGGGTGAGTCAACTTCCCAATATTTTTCCCCTTTGCTAGACATATAGCCTGGTACGTATATCTGCGTACCTCGGGGAAATTGCTGGTAAAACGCTGCAATGTTGTAGGTTGCTCCACGGTATCCATGTTGTTTATAGTATTCTCTGTCTTGGGGGTCCTCTGGAGAACAAGCCGTTACCTTAGCCCATATACGGTGTACATTAACTACCGGCTCGGCTGGGGGTGGTGGCTCTTCAACCTTAATCGGCTGTTCAACGGGGTCCGGGTATGGGACGGTGTAGGATGTTGGTCTGCCGGTTTCCCTCTCTACCATTGGGGCAAAGAGTGAGGAGGCCGACATGACCATGAGTGTTATGGCTTTAAGTAGTACTGTCATTGATGGTTTCCACGAGGATGCGGGCTGCTTCTACTATGTGAATATCTTTGCCTTTAAACTCATCTAGCTTCAATCGTAGCGGAGGATGAGAGTTACAGGCTCCTGTGATCAGGCTTCCCAGGTAATCGCCGTCTGGATTGTCTTTAGCTAGCTCTTTCTTCATCTGGAGCTTAATGGTAGCCAGCATAGGCAGGCTCTTCTCATCGGCCTTGGGGATGACTAAGGTGGTCTCGTCGATCTTACCCCTTACAGTGGCTGAATCTATAACCATTGCGAGATACTCAAGACAAGCGTGTGCTACTTCACCGATATTGGAGTTTTCCAGGTTCTTGCCCAATTCCGGGCGATCCTGGTAGACCATATCCATCTTGTCATCGAGTTCCTTGAACCGGATACGACAGAGCTTGATGGTCTCTCTCAGGCGATAATCGGCTTCCTTCTTCTCTTCATCGGTACCGCTGCGGGCCTTCATGTACCCGTCAAGTTCTTCAGCGATATCGGTATGACAGACCTTAATGACTTCCAGTAGAAGCGGGTTCATCGCCCCTTCTGTAGCTGGCGCCTTAGACGGGGCAGCTGCCTCGACTCTGAATGCGGGTGGGATCGGAACAATGAATGCCAGTGCCCAATCTCTGGCCCACAGTAGCTTGCTGACTTCGATTGGGAGGTATCTCTGGCCGTCATCGAATCCGATGGGCTGATAGACATCCTTACCGACCTTCGCGAATACTGCTCCGGCGTCTTTGGGGTCACTGAAGAACCCGGTCTGCTCCCATGGCCGATCACCGTTCTGCCGAGACAGTGTAGCCCCGGTCTTGAAGGTGGCGGCGAAGAGCTTCTCTAGGGCTCTACGTACTTTCCCAGGTAGATCCTCTACGGGGTCCTTGTTGAACTCGTTTACAACTAGCTCAACCATACCGTCAGTTACGAAGGACTCTGGCTTCATGGAGTTAGCGTGAATATTGGTTAGCCAGCTAAATAGGCGATCATGCGACGCCTTGGCTTCGTCACTCATAGCCGGATTAGCGTCAGCCATCTCGAAAGCCTTGTCGGAGTGGCTCTTGATCTGCTTATCGTAATCGGCGTGCTTGGCGTGTGGCGCGGTCTTGGTCATTTTTATCCTATATAGGTCTTGTTATCGTTTCCGTACCGTTTACCGGATGGCTTAACGGCGTCACATTGTTGTACCATCAACTCGAACTCTACGGCGTCTGATTGGGCGATTCTGACATTGGCACTTCTGAACTGTAGCAACCTTGGGCTTGCTGCATCAGAAAATGTCAATCTCGAAATAACTCCGTCAGTGTGATCGATGCAGTACCACCTGAAAAGGTGCTTACCGAATATGGTGTAGAGATAGAGTCTAAATGCTGATGGTGGCTCTTCTTCTGTCGTGAAGATGCCACCGATTTCATGCAGTAAATTATCTGTTAATGCACCTTTAGCAATCGCTACTTCGTCCAGCGATTTCGACGTTATCGATACAAGCATCGGTTCTCATGGGAGGGTTTCAACGAGATAACCGTAATACGCAATAATCAATGCTTCAGCCATGCCATCTGAAGGGACACGGCACCCCTTGGGGATCAGATTCACCGTGGGGAACTTCTTCTGTGCCCACTCGATAGCGGCCTTCTTCTGAATCACTTTACGCTTTGCCTTATCCTCAACGTCTTTACCCATATAGACATTGTCAGCAATAAGCGTTTTCTTCTTCCATGCCTGCGGGCTGACGTAGACGCTACGGATACTTGAAGAACCAACGACACCTTCAAGCTTCCCTAGGTTGCGTCCAAATTGAAAGCTAGAGGCTACACCTTGGCCAGGCATGCTATGCACGGATTCAATGTAAATTACATCGCTCTCCATCGCAGCCCAGGAACGATGGTCACCGAGCCAATCATGTAGCGCCTTGATGTCAATTTGGTTATTACCATCCAGGGGCGTTGGTATGGCTTCGACGCGTTCTCCGTCGATCATAGCTATACCACCACTAGCCCCTGGATCAGCGCCGAATATCTTCATCTAAAGTCCTGGGGTACATCCAATATCTCACTCCACACCCTGGAGGACTCCTCGCCTTGTCTACCGCAGAGGTACTCGTCACCGAGCCATAGGGTGCCGTCATTGCAAAGAGCTACAATAAACGAATGACACTGGGTACTAGGATTGTTATTTACCCCAGTGACAGCAATCTGGATTATCTTACGGACTTCGCCCATTACTTCTTCGCTGGCACGAGTACTGAGACGGCTTGCTTCCAGACGTCTCTAACGGAGTACACCGTTGATACGAACTGGAACTCGGCTGGCTCCGGGATCTTCTTCATGGTCCCGAGATCGTAGACCGCAATCCCTTGCTCTGAGTTGCTTGGCATCAACAGGTCGGAGCCGTTGACGAATGCCACGGCGTCCTGTTGGAGATCGGCTTCACTACGGGTCTTTAAGACATTGATGATCTTAAGGATGTAGGTCCACTTGACTCCGCCGACTAGCATCAGCAGAGCGATCATGGAGATAACGTAGACCCTGAGCATGGGACCGTCGTACTCTTCACCGGCCACCATATCGAGACACGTCCTAAATTCAGCCTCGTGCTCAGCCATGTTCATAGACGTCAGGTACTTGATAACCAAGTCCGGAGCTATGGGCTCGCCTTGAGGCTGTATGATGTCATCGAAGTTCACCATGACTTAGATTCTCGGGCAAAGCCGGAAATCCTGCTCGTAAGCAATGATCGGGCTCGTACGATCCTCTGCCGTAGCTAGTACGGGGCGCGGGCCACCACGGACTTCCATACCATGGCTTGGGGCGTTCTTCTTGACCCAGGTATCATTGAGGTCGTGCTTGACCGCTAGTGATCTGATGTAGTTGATAACGTCGGAGGGATTAGCCTTCTCTGGGATAGGCATCTTGACGGTAATAACGAAGGCGCCGGACGGCTTTTCTGGGGCGATGACTTCGTAGTTAAAAGTAAGCATGTGGAATCCTTTAATGGGTTCGCGGTGACTGTACAACTGGAATAGGTCTTGTCAATAGAGTCATTTTGCCTCTGGTTCTACTTCGTCGAGGAATTCTAGCCCCTCGGGAAGTCTCCATTTCTGGGTGTCCAAACATGCAAGTCCTGACACAGGCTGCACTTCGACACCTTTATCAGAGGCGACAGACAGTTGTCGTGTCGTGAACTCTGATCTAATGACCTTACTGATCTCACATAGGCTAGCGATCTGTGCTTCGTGGCGTTCGGTTTGTGTTACGATGAACTTCTCGATATGTGTGGTAACTGATTCGCTGAACAGCCATTCGAACTCCGCAAAGGTCTTCCAGCCTCTGGGGGTCAGTACGAAGCGCATGTTCCTGTTGCTGATAGCGATTCGCTCTATCTTCGGGGCAGCAACCTCGGCTTCATAGATCATTGAGAATCTATCTATTGCCCACTTTCCCGTCTCACTAGTCAGCGATACCCATTGAAGCGCGTTCTTGCGATACAGGTTCCAGAACACGCCGCCAAGGGATCTACAGGTCTTCATCAAGTGTTCCCTCGCCTTAGCGGTGAAGTCACTGGACAAGGTACCGATAAACCTGATATCCTCTGGCGGATAGATAAACAACTTAGTGATTAAGGCTGGACTAATAGTGCCTACAAAATCATATGGGGCTGCGCCATTGAGATATACTTCATCGTCCCGTAATTCAATCGTGCCGTTAGTCATCGTCTCGACGTTCTTCGTCTTCATCGTGGTACTTTCTCTTTGTGCTTCTCTTAGAGCACATTAGGTCATCGCGATCCCGCTTCTTCGGAGTTTGACCGTACTCCAACTGGAACCTCGCCAGCGTAAGGGAATCTACTTTGCAATTTGACATTTTGGCAAGTATTTTCTTGAGTACTTCATCCATGCTATAGCTCATATAGGCTATGGACTTCGCGTACATTTCCGGGGTTGTACCGGTTGGTAGTTCTTGGATGCAGTTGTTGAGTTGGAACAGCGACGTTCGGATCGCTGGGTTCTGCGACCGAGCTAACGTCTTAAGGTGTCGTATAGCTGTTCTGATGGCTTGGATGATTCTGCTGTGCTCCGTAGGCAGCTCGCTGTTTAACCGAGCAACGTACTGGACTTTGATGTCACCGTCACGGTACTTGATGTCTTGTTTGATAACCGTCTTTTTACGGGCCATACTAGACTCCATCTAATGTAAGGGGTAGCCTATCATCGATACGGGCAATATCGAGATCAGCACTGACAACGGACTCTACGGTAAAGTTGATCTTACGCCCTTTGATGATAGCCAATATGTGCTCGGATCGCATGAGGTTAGCCAGTGAAGCTAAACCGTCATCATTGATGTCATAATCGAAGACATGTGGTTTAGACCCGTCAGTGAGAGCAAACGCGAATACGCGCTCCGGTGACTCCTTGGCGATGGATAAACCGCCATAGGTCATCGTAACTGGGACCTCCCCTAATTTGGTACGGGTCAAGTGCATTGTGTATTAACAACTAGGGGCTCACCGGGGACGTTGCGCTCTACAACAAACAAGTCACCTCCGAGTCGTTTAGGGAGAACCATGAGCACAGTCACTGGGGATATCCCATTGAATGGGTCCAGTATCGGTACCGGTTCAAACCGTAGGACCCACCGCTCGGTCATATCTCGGCGGAACTCAAAGGACTCCAAGTACGATAGACAGAACAATGAATCAGCTTTGGAGATACCTTGAATCGACTGAAACCATGGGCCGTACTGCTCCCATGGGGTGACAAACAACTGCTTCGGTGCTAGGTGCGACACCACTGGTACAGGCAAGTTGCGAGCCCAAGAACAGAGATCAAATAGAGATTTATCCATTCTAAGCTGCATATAAGCAAGACCGGGGATGACCCAACACATTCCTGGGTCCAAGCGGTCAGGCGCCTTGTGATATTGCTCGCTGTGCTTTGGGACATTTGTTAATACCCTATCCCCTTGATGTGGCTTCGGCAGTGGATCTTTCTGGAGCAGCTTTGGCGGCTCCTCCATCCACTTGAGATCTTCTACCATGCTGGATCCTTATATATGATGCGTCGCATTGTGTAGAAGTCTTCATACATTCACTACAATCATTGTCAAGTCCCTGTGGGCACTCAGGTCCTTCTCTGTGAAGCTTATCGTATCGGGTCCTTAACTTGAGGATGCCGACGTTACGCTTCTTCATGTGTTTAGAGATCTGCCACTCCGATATATCTGTTTGGCCCTCATCACGTTGTGATGGTACAAGTAGCCCCGATATCCTCAGCCCCAGGAAGATCTTGGGCTCATAGGGGTAGTTCATTCTTTTGTTGAACCCTATTTGATACGCCAGAAAGCTGAGCCATCCCATAGGGAACTTCCTCGTAATAACGTGCCCAGCCGCTGTCCCAGACAGACACAGGAACGAGAACTGTTGACCTTTCTCGCTATCCTTCCATATAGCATCTTGAATCGCTACAATCTCCATAGGAACCCATTCCGGGGTTACTATGTTACGGAACACCGGTACTACCCTAGCCTCTAGCTCCTGTACCCTAGCAGCTATTTGCCGTGACAGCAAATCTGCTGTCTTAATCGTCAGTACCTGGGACTCGTACTGAAGGATCATGGGGTAGACGTTTTCGTAGATCTCGAACTTCTCAAATATGTAGTCAGCTCGCCTAGCCAACTGCCGGGCTAGGTCCTTGGAGATAATAGCATTCTCAAAAGGTAGAAAAGCGCTGAACAAGTCAGCCGACTTCTTTTCTACCTTCTTGAGTTCACGGGCCTCAGACATTAGGTCTTAACCGCTCTGTTAGGATTCGGCTCTGGCCAATCCGCTACAGTGGAGTCGTGGGGTGTAAATGGCTTATCTAGCTTAAGATTATCGACATACACAATTTCACCCATCTGAGTTTGACACTCAGAAACTAGAGGCCCTTTAGTCAGCATCCGTACTATAAATGGTGCTGGACGATAAAACGCGAATTCGCCTTCTTCCATTACTCCTCCGACTTAGTTTCGTCTAGTAAGATCTGGAGCGGCTCAATGACGGCCTGGAGAGCTGACTTGAGATTGGCTACGTGTTCCTTGAAATTCTTCTGTGCCCTATCGCTGTCGAAGCCACGCTTTGTCATCTCCTTCAATACGATTAGGACATCAGGCACTTCAGTAATGGCTCGGCTAATCAGCTTCTCCATTGACGCCAGGGTCTTCAGGGGATGCGGTATAGCTATGGGCTCAGCACGCTCGACATTGGCTGGCTTAGCCTTCTCCTCGGGCTTCTTAGCCTCTGGGGCTTTAGCCTCTTCTGGGGTACCAGCTACTGGCCCCTCCCCTCCCTCAACCGGTGGGAACCCTGAGGTAGTCTCAGCCTTGGGGCTAGAGACCTCAGCAATCTTTGTAATAGCCTTATCCCGGGCCTCTTCCTTGATAATGCTGTCTAGCTCCCGGGTACTAACAATAGTCCCGTCTTCATGGGCTAGCTTAGCCATAACCTTGGCTCTTAGGCCATCGCTGAGGACGAACAGGGACTTAGCATGGGTAACGGTGAAACCGTGCTCCGCTAAGGCCATTAGGTCGTCAACATCGCTGTAATCATCATAAATGCTCTTGGCCCAGTAGAGGAACCGCTTGCCGTCCTTGATATCAACTAGTAAGCCCCTATCAGATAGGTCCTCGGCTAGCTGATCAACGGTGCGCTCTCCATAGGCGTTCCGTGGCACTCCTTCTGTGAACTCGTTGAAGAGTTCCCCGATCCCATGGTATCGCTTAAGATTGTCAGCTTCACCACCACGTGCTGTGGCAGCGAACTTGTCTAGAAGGGCCTTATAGGTTTTGTCGGCTACGCTTAGTGCGGTCATATTCATCCTTATTGGCAAATCCCACTACCCCCTCTGAACCGTTAGCCACAGCGGCATTCAGACAGGCGTCCAGAAGTAGGGTTAGTGGGGTATCTCCGTTATTCTCTTCACGATTCAGCTCATATACAAGATCTTCTGCTAATCGCTTGGCATCAACTACTTTAAAGAACGGCTCACCGAAATCGTCTCGACACTCCTGCGGCCAGATCTCTCTGCGCTCCAATGCTTCGCGGCGGATCTCGATAACAATCTTGTTGCCTACTATTTTAGCTAGACTCACAAGAGCTTGCTTTCGTAGTTGTCACCGAACATATTCTTGAAGTAGTCCTTAAACGGGACTATATGCAGTGTATCGCCTTCAAGGTTCCACTCTGGGATCCGAATCGATGGGCCGTAGCTATACGGATAACTCGTCATGACAAACCGCCCCATGGCATGATGCTTGAACACCATGATATGGTTTACGGTATCTAGAGTTTCACCACTGGCTGCTGGGCCGGCGATAAATGCGTCGAGCAAGTCCGATTTGTTGGGGTTCAGCAACAGGTCTTCGAAGTTGTACTTGAAGCACCGCGTAGTCCAGAGGTAGACGTCGTCGCTACTCAGGATATGCGTGGTGATCCAGTCGGTGCCGAAGGCTGGCCCTAACTCGTCTTCTAAAGCGTTGATCTTCCCAGTTGGGATCCCTAATTGTTTCAGAATCATCTTCGACGTTGATACATCGAAGTTCTCTAGCTTCTCGGCTTCGGATAGAGATCCGAAAGCCGATGCTACTGGGTCGTCCATGTTAGTCCCTATCATCCTCGGGTTGGGCTTCTAAGCCGTTATCGTAAATGTCGTCTTCGTAATCATCGGGATACACTACTGGAGGCTTCGGGATTTCGGGAATATCAACGTGATCACTTGGCTTCATCTTCCTCTCCCCCGCCGAGTTCTACGTCGGCTTCTTGGATATCGGGATACTTGAAAATGCGAAGGAATTTCGTGACCTTCTCCAGAACTTCTGGATTGCTACGAACTGCCTTACCGAACTCCGTCAAGGACACACCCTCAAGGTTCAACTCAGGGCACTTGACCTCGTTGGTCTTTGGCTGAGTGAATGCTAGAGTGGCTTTCAGACGGTCTCTATCAAATGCGTGGAGCATCTTATCGTTGATCAACATCTCAACGAGTAGTCTGCCTAGAGCACCATCCCAGTCGTACCACATGAGCTGCTGCATCGTACCGTCTTCCTTCTCGGTGTACTGCCAGAGTACATCGACACCTAATTGACGGTGATCCGGACCAAGGCATGATCTCTCGGTCTGGAGCCACAGGGTGTAACCCTCAACTGGTGGACCTTCAACGCGTGCCGCTGGGTGAGTAGCCTTATCATAGGCTGAACCCTTACGGACTCTCAAGTGGACGCTACCTTGATACGATGAAATAGCTGCCCCAGACTCCTTATACGCTGGACCACCGTAGCCCGGAGGGGCGCCTAGGTCTTGTACGAGGTGTTGGACATAACCGATATTGGCAGTTGTGCCAATCAGCCCGGTCCCCTTGAAGAACCGTGTAATCTGAGCTGCTTCAACGGGGAATGCTCTGGCGTCAGCAGATCCTTCTTTCTTGATCTTCTCTGCGGTGGCGTCTGAGGATTTACCGTTAAGCGAATCGATAGTAATCAAGATAGGGATACGCTGGCCCTTGGGGCGATCAGCAACCTTCTTGGCTCTCTTAATAGCAGCGGTAACCATGCTCTGCCATTCCTCGACAGAGTTCGTCTCCTTGAAGATACGCCGGGTACCAGCTAGCTTAGCGATTTCTGGATCATAAGCGGTCATGGCATCAAGCATTGACGCTGATGTCTTACCTTCGTTATCCAATGCAATGTGCATACCACCGGCTCTGAGGTACCAGTTGCCGATGTCCATCAGCAGTGTCGATTTAAACGACTTCGGTAACCCTGAGATGCCGATATGCCGTTGTGATGGCAATACGTTGATACCACCGACTAGCCATTGAAATGCCAAGTGAGGGATCAATGGACCCCAGGTATGCTCGGCGTGCTCACCTTGGAGATAAGCTTTAGAACCGGTTCCTTCTTTGTTTAAGTCACCGATGAGGGACTGCGTGATATCGTCGATATCACTGACTGGAGTAGACTTAGGTCTCGCCATGTTGTTCCTTAGTGTTTTTGATAAGCAGAAATGTAACTAAAAAGATTGCTGGCCAAATAACTACCCAGGCCATCGCTTGGCCGAATAGAGTTGAATCAGAAACCAGATGCCGTGTGAATCCTGTAGCCTCGTTAAACGCTTCTTTAGGCGTCATATAACCTTTATTAAAAGTGTTTGCGCAAACACAAACACCCCCTCAGGCAATGCGCCTGAGAGGGCTTGGTGTTTTAGCTTACAGGTCGCCTAGCAGCTTCTTGTACTGCTCGGTCAGTTCCTCAGCCGTCATGTTCTTCGTATCCTTAGCCGAGGATCCCGCTGCGGCACTAGCTGCGGCTGCGGCGGCTGCCGGAGCTGGAGCGGGTGCTGGGGCATTCGCCTCAACGTCTTCTGGCTCACCCTCAATCACTGGGGCGCCAGTATCCTCTAGAGCCAGCTCCTTGCCGCTGACAACCTTTGTCTCAGCTGGCTTCGACGCTGCTGGTGCTGGAGTACTAATTGCACTAGCTACCGCCGCTGACACTACGGTCGTTGAGCGGATATGCATCGCTACTTCGTCGGGGAACGCGAATTCAACGATATCCCGACCAAACAGCTTAATCGCGATCTGTAGGTTCTCCGCAGTGGTGTACCGCTTGAACGCAGTCTCCCATGGGGTCCACAGCTTCTTGGCAGTATCCTCAGAAATCGGTAGCTGCTTCCCTAGTTCGACTACATACATCGGAACGTGGCGACCCTGTGACGGATCCTTAGGAAGGCCCTTGATGATAATGCTATAACCTTCCTTAGCTGAGAAGATATCCTTACCTTCTTTAGCCCACTTCTCAGCTAGTGCAAACAATTGGCCAACTGCCGGCTTGGTCAAGCACAGTGCCTGACGGCTACGGGGCTTGTCAAAGGGCTTGCTATTCAGCGATAGCCCGATGCCTTGGATGAAACCATTCTCCGCAGCGCGAGGCAGGTAACTGAAGCTACCGTCACCCTTCGGATTTGGACGCGACAGCAGAAGGTCGTTGACCTTAGTCTGAAGCTCCATCGGCACCTTGTTGTTCTTCACCTTGTTCTTGATCCGGATATACATACCGCTCATGATATGCCCAACGGCGTTCATATCAGGGGTAGCATCGGATGCCTTGCACAAGCCGGAGAACTTCGAGGTATTACCGGCGTTGATGCAGACATCTTCCATGACCAGATTCGATAGGTCAGGACCGCCTGGGGTCATAGCCTTAACCATTGGTAGGGCTACACCGTCTACGTACTCTGCAATCGGCCGGAATTCAGTAATTGCCGAGGTAGTCGGCTTGAGCACCCCTAGTGTGCCATCTTTGAAACACTGTTGGTAAAAACCCTTTTTCTCAGTGCTGTTGTTAAAAGTAGTCATTTTGTTTTCCTTAGTTTAAGGTGGTTAACGTGTGTCACTACTCACATGAGCAGCGGCACCGGCCACGATACACCATTTCGTACGAAGTCAATACTAAGCTGCCTTCTTTTCCTTCTCACTCCAACGTGTTGCCACTTCTATATCTACGTCGAGGTAGTGGTCAGTACCGGGGATCTTGTTCATCAGTGACATGCAGGTACGGATGACTGCCTTGCACTGCTCAACCTGATCTTCGCGGCACTCAATAAGAAACGCGTCATGAATCGGTAGAATTACCTTGAAATCAAGTGTCTTACCGACTTCAGTCATGTACTTGAATCTGTAGAAGTTCTTACCGGCTTGCGCCAGAAGATAGGCCACAAGACCTTGGAGATTCGAGTTCATGGCTTCGCGACGAACCGCTGCCTGATGCTTCTGTGACAGCTTACGGATGCCTGGGAAATACCTTCTGGCACCGAAGGCATTTTCGAGGTATTCGTGTTCAATAGCGAAAGCCGCATTACCCTGGAGCCAGTCCCAAGCTGTTGGGAACATCTTGGAAATCTGGTTGATAAGGGCTATACATTCATCCTTAGTCGTCGGAACACCTTGAGCACCAATCTCGCGGGCAAGCGCTGACGGGCCTCTACCATAAATCAAACCGAATAGAACAGACTTGGCAACCACACGGAGGTTGTCATGGTTCTTCTTAAAATCAGCGACCCACCTGTCGTACTCATCGCGTTTGCCTTCGTCGAGTTGCTTCAATAGCCTTGGTAGTACTTCCGCCTCGGGTAGCTTGAAATTGACAGCAGCTACTTCGGAGTGGATATCGCGGTTCTGCGAGATGACCTTAATAAGGTTAGTATCACCGCTACAGAATGCCCACGATCTGATCTCGGCGTTCTTGAAGTCGACTTCTATGAGTACATAGCCCTTGGGGGCCATAACACAGGACTTGAACTTCGTCTGATGAATCTGGTCAGCCTTCTCGATACGGTCTGGCCCAGCGTAGGCTGGCTTACCCTTATCGTTTCCATTAAAGGCTCTGCGTTCATACTCCTTAGCGGTTATACCGAATTTATGGTACACCAGCGCTTCGAATACCGCAGCTTCTTGCTTCTTGACCCATGTCTGAAGATTGGTCTTCTTCGACGTATAGCGGCCAGTGGCAGTCAGCTGGGAGAAGTGCGACGTGACTCTACCGTCATTCCTGATGTTCTCAGCGAACCCGTTGCCATCCTTGGGAACACCGAACTCATTCAAGGTAATAGGCTTAAGACACGACGACAGCATCTTGCCGAGTACACTGATATGACGCAACAGCACTAGAGACTTATTCTCAGGGTCCTCTTGAGCCAGTGCGACGATGACATCAACTTCAGTCGATGGGGTAGTATAAGCCTGTTGCCCATCAGCTTCTACGAGTTCCCAGGACTTCGGATACTTATCGGTGTTGTACAATGGCTTACAATTGAATAGCACAGCCTCTGGTGGGCATGACCCCTTGGCTTTATCACGTCCTTTGTAGACATGCCGGTTGAACAGCAAATAGGCTACATCGTCTTTGGAGGTTGGCTCAAAGCTTGACCAGCTAATTGCTGCCCTGAGCTTGTCCAGAAGTTCCTCGTAGATCGGATGGTACTCCTCACGGAGTTCCATGCGACGTTCGTCATCAATCAATAGACCGTGTCTCTCAACGTCCAAGAGGTGGAGGCTCGCCCATGTCGTGGTATTGTAATAGAGATGCTTCAACTTAGGGAACCGGTCAAGTTCCTTTTCAAGTATCTCAGCGACTTGCCAACTATAATCGGCGTCTCGGAGGCCATAGAGAGTAAGAATTGGCAGTGGTACGTCGCGGTAACCGAACTGTAATCGCTTCTTCCGCTGATTAGCGGATAACCACTCCTCTAGTTCTCTCCAATACGCCCCGACCTCTGGAAGGTACTCCCTAACAAGGTGGTCTAAGCCATGGCTATCATCACCGTGCATCAGGTAATGCACCAACATGGTGTCGAAGCCATCAGCTATTCTCAAGTCAATGTAGGCACCGTTTCTGGCGAACTCCTCGGTATCAACACGCATGTGTTGACCACTAATCTGTATCTCTTTAGTGAGAAACAGCTTAGTAAGGGCTATCCAGATGCGCTTCTCATCGGCGTCGCTAAGGAACTTGACCCCGCACTTTGGCTCGGGATAGATCGTCTTAGTCTTAGTCTTTCGGACCCCTTCTTTATTGGGTTTCCCATAGGGAACCTCAACATCATAGGGCTTCTGCTCTACTTGGTCCCTAAGCTTAATAAACGCAGCCTTGCCCTTACCCCAGGCTAGCTGGACTGAAAGGGTGTAACGATATTCCTCACGGGCTACGTCATTGCCGAACTCCGTATCAAATACAAGCCTCTTAGGCTTCTCAGCGATCAAGCGATCACATAGAGCTTCAACACCATCTGCGGTGTCTAGTACGAGATACTCTTCCGGCACCGGCTTAGCGACAACGACATCATTAAGCACCCCAACGGCACGCTTCAACTCACTGCGGAAGACCTCGATATCGGAGTAACCACTCAAGAAGCCAGCTGGGCTAACTGTAGCGATTACCTTGCACCGGTGGCCATTCTCGAAGTGTGGACTCAAATCTAGGTCCAATACATCACCTCTGACACTATCCAATTTGGCTTTAGATCCAAAGAGGTATGGCAGCATCTTGGCGCCACATACAATAACCACTTTGGGCTTACATGCCTGGATGTCGGCTAGCATATAACCGGAGCTAGCCTTGAGGTGCTGGGACTTCAACGACTTCAGATGCGCCGGTAAAGCGAACCTAGCCCCGTGGGTGACCATGACATCATTCAGGTCTACCCCAGCCTTCTCTAGCTCATTCCGCATGAAGGAACCCACCTCAGAGGCTGGGCTCAGGCCGATACCACTTTCGACGTCTTCATAACTGGGGTTCTGTACAATCACCATAACTGGCATGCCGGTCTTCCAGCCTTGGCGCTGCTCTAGGAAGTCAGCGTATTCATCATCATCAAGTGGTAGCCGTGAACCGGACCCCATCCACGTTACTGGTAAGTGAATAGGGTTTCCGGGGCACTCTACCTCGGGTAACGGCAGCGCTTCACGACAGACCTTAGCCAGAAATGCCTCTGGGGAGAGTTCCGGGAATGCGCTGAGCCGATATTCATTATGTAGCTCAGGCAATTCCATGGGAAGCCTCCTGTATCAATTTGTTCATTACGGACATACCGACATCGGCGGGGTCCGGCACTTTAATGTCTTCACCGTTATTGTTGCGCCGACCAAGCTCTAGTAGCTCCATTGGCCACCGGATCATACGAGCCGGTATCTTGAGTCTACTATCAAGCTTTGCTTTGAGCTTCTGCGCAAATACCGTTTGACCACCGCGCTCCCTGGGATCAGGAACAAAGGTCTCGGGATCAGTGGCAATAATAGCGCAGGACCACCTGGACGCTATATAGTCCAATTGGAAGTTCGTTATGGTCTTACCGAACAACGCACCGGCATTAGGGCCACAAGCAATAGCTGATGGAATACCCTCGGCTATAATAGGTATGCCCATGGGGTCTATTTTGTCACCGTTATAAAACGGCTTAGAATACCCAAGTGGAATGTACCACCGTGGATCGATATCCTCTATAGTTCTACCTTGCCACAGAATCAGCTCTCCGCCTTGCGTGACTGGGAATATGACCCTATTCCTGGACCTCGGATGGAGTGGGTCGGATTCGGCGGTGAAGCCTACGCCGTAGTTCTGAGCTAAGTACTTGGGATCAAAGTTATTGCTGTACTGCTTCTTAATGAACGCCAGAGCCGGGTGATCCGCTGGCAACGTATCCAGGAGCTGGAAGCCCTTAGGCAGCTCTATGGTACGCGCTTCTGGGATCTCTTTGATCTCAGTAATACGCTCATCAGGTCCTGATATCAGGAGGCCGACTTTAGCCATCTCTATTTCAGCAATAAGGGGCTGCCAGAACTTCTCTTCTCGAACAGGGCACTCCTCGTTGTAGCAATGCGCCAAATCGGTTCTGCGCTTTTGCTCCAAAGGGGGCTTCTCTAGCCAGAGATAGGAGATCGATAATCTACCCTTGGTATCGCCACAGAGGGGGCAATCGACGCCGTAGTTCTCACCGGCTGAGATGACTTCGTGTCGACCGTCTCTGTGGCGTCTCTCGATACGCTTAGAGTTTTCATTGGTAATGCGCACCTTGCCAAAGCGCGCATGTAGGACCTCATAAAGAGGTTTATTCAACATACGCTTTCCTTGGTTAGTTGACGACGTCTGAATCTATGGCTATAACAACAATGTCTTCACCGCAATTGTACTGGTAACAGCCATTGGCTAGGGCTATCTCAATCTCAAATTCTACTCGATCCACATCCTCACTGACTTCCTCCGAAAGCGACCTTTTAACACGTTTAACAAACTCGTCTTTAGCATCTTGTTCTCTACCATAAATAGTAGTCCCTGTACGACCCGTAGAAGTGTACCGATTGGTGTATATATTAGTGACCAACCAGACTACCTGCTTCTCAACCATAGTAATCAATAGAGGAACTCAGTGCGGAGGGTGATTTCACCGTCATACTGATCCTCGTTATACCAGTACTCGTCGTACTCATGTGCCTGTTTGATAGCATCCGCTACTTCACCGTCCGTTACCTCGGAGCCCAAAACACCAGCTACGGCGTAGTCGAAGTTCTCTACGGCGTCCTTCTCTTTCCTGAATAAAGCAGCATCGATCTCGTCACCACGGCGGTGTGTTACCACCCATATCCGTATTGGTATCTTTACTGACTTAGTTTTCTTAGCTTTAGCCATGTTATTCCTTTGGTAGATGACTGGATTTGTCTTCTTTGTCCAACTTGCTGTTCAGCCTATTGGACTTCGCGGCAATCTCGAATTGGTGACTACAATCAACGAACTGACTCAACTCACCTTTGAGCTTGATCGGTATTTTGACATCGGGGATGTCGTCACGGGCCTTAGCGATCTTAAAGATCGATATACCTGTTGTACTGTCCCTGGGATTGATGACGAAGGCGTACTTCATCATTTCGGTAAATGAGTTACAATCCATACCGCAGTAGTGATCGTTCTCGGCACGAGCACCCATCTTGAAGTTCTTAGCAGCCATCTGGTGGCTAATCGAAATGATGATGTTGTTCCTAGCGGCGCACTGAGCTATTTCACTTTGTAATAGCTTCAGGGCATCGTACTTCGACTTCAGGGCCTTGTTGCCACGTTGCAGCATCCGATCAGCGATGGGGCCTGCCCAGTCTACGTAGACATAGGCTAAGTCACTGTTACTGAGCTTCTTAGCACTGATCTCACCGGTAATAGCATCTAAGTCACCACTGTTCTTTACTAAGTCAAGGACGTGGACGTACTTATCAACCGCAGCGAAGCGCTTAGCAATCGCCACTGGGTTCTCTGACGCCTTGGCTATGACATCCAAATCGTCCTTAGCTGCCTCTAGAGCTACCGTTGATACCCCAATGGCACAGGAGATGATTCTCCGCTTGATGGCCTGTGATAGGCCTTCCTCGGCTAACACCAATAGGGTGTGCCTTTCCTGAAGCGCTTGAGCAATAGCCATTTGAATACCCATAGCAGTCTTGCCGACGCCTTGTCCAGCAATGATGGCTATACCACAACCATTTACCGGTCCCCTACCATTACCGAGACGAGCGTCTAGCCAGGGTATCCCAGAACTAACGCGTTCACCAGCCGCTGGGGATGGGGTAGAGATGATATTGTTAAACGATAGACCACCGGAGATCGCAGCTTGTTTAGCTTCGATATCCTGGATCTGCTTTCCGAGTCCTTCAAGGTTCTTATGACTCAGAGCACTGCTAAGGAGTTCTTCCATGGCTGGGCCGTGGATGCACTTCTCAGCGATGGACTTAATCATGCCCCGAACATGGGGTTCACTACGGGCATCAACGTTTGGCCGGTAGCGTTTGAACTGAGCGAACTCCTCTTGAATGTCCTCTAGGACCTCGGGGCGTCCACTAGCAGATAGAGCACAGAACCGTGCTAGCTCAGCTAAGAAGATGCCGTCATCGGGGCATATCTTGTGGGCGTCATAGTAGTCCTTAATGATTCGATAGATTAGTGCCTGCCCTCGGGTTGCTCCGGCAGACTTAAGATGTTCAGGCATAATCAACTGGCATGCTAGTTCAGCTATGCTAGGAGACCGTAGTACCTGAGCTAAAAAGATCCGGAAGTGCTCAGGTAAGAGAACTTCCCAGATCCTTAATTCTTGCGTCACCAAAGACCTCTCGGGCTGAGGGTGTATTGAGTAGTTCCTGGAGTGCCGCCGCTGCGAAGGTATGGGCCAATGCCTTCATACCGTACTCCTGGGCTACGACGTACTTGAATAACGGAGAAAAATCATTCGCTTGATCCGTGAGAGCATTGAGTGGACCGTAGAGCTTGCACCGCGAATCGAAGAGTGCAAGTTGAGCCTTATAATGCCTTATAACGTCTAATTTTATGTCACCACCATCGTCACCGGCATCCGCTGTCACTTCAGAGTAGATCAACTTCGGATAGAACTTACCGGTGACAGCCATACCTCTTAGCTGCTTAGTCACGAATACTTTAGGATCCTCTTTACGACTATGACAGATGACTGCTGCTCTATAGAACGCTGTTGCGTGCTTCTTAGAGAGCGGTGGGGTTCCACCGACATACTGGGGATACAGTGTCACGAAGGTGTCGTGCAGCTCTTGGGCTAAGTCGACTAGCGTTGGACGTGGTGCAATGTGACGCCCTTTGTCGTCCTTAAGTTCAAGAGTCTCAAGCGCGGCTTTAATGTTGATGCGCATGTTTAATCTCTAAAGGTGATGTTCCAACCATTATTCTTGTACGCCTTAATACGAGCTTTAGACCGGGACAACAGATTTCCACTGAAACTATCGTAGAAGTCCACTAGGATGCCTACGCTTTTATCTGTTGTTTTACCTAAACGACTCAACCGACCGGGGATCTGATTAGCCGCAATAGAAGACGCTAAGCCATCAGCGCGGACGAGACCCGCTAGTTCGCGGAAGTCTACGCCCTTATCCCAGACACGGGTAGAAATGACTCGTTTCAACTCGTTCCTTTCGAATGCCTTTCTATGGGCATCACGATCTTTGGTACTACACAGGATTTGCTCCTTAGTCATAGCGCCATTAGCCAACAATTCTTCTGTGCGTTCCTTTGGTAGGACCCCGGTCACAATGGTGTAACCCGGTAAGGACTGCCCCAGAAGATAGGCATGCTCGATCTTGTCGACCATGACTAAGATCTGTGCTTCAGGGCCTAGCTCTTCTTCGAGTTCTTTAACAGCTCGAATAACAAGCTTATTCCTATCATTGTTCCGAATAATGCCCAGGCGATCAGCGGTTGCTTTGTTGCTAATGCCACTGACATCAGGGCCAACTGGAGAGCGATATATACGGGCATCGATTTGTACAATGTTTCCATGAGCTACGCCTTCTTGGTAACTAACATCAGATATAATGGGGCCAAACATACACTCCATAAAGCCATCGGCACCATCACTACGTCCTTCCGGGGTGGCAGTCAGGCCGAACATCTTGGCTTTCGTAAAGCGGTTCAACAGCTTGATGTACGATGTTGTACACAACGTATGAGCTTCGTCACAGAGTACCAAATTGGCATCTCTGGGGCAATGCTCCAAACTCTTTGCTACTGCTATAGTTACGCGACCAGGATGCTGTCCACCGGTACCACAGAATCCCAGGTCGGGGATGTCGAACTTCAAATCGTCAAAGATTCCCTTAGCAATGTCTAAGGACGTGACTGTTACGACGATCTTCGACGTAGGATACACCCGAGCCAATTGCTTCGCCAAGAAGGATTTGCCATAGCCCATTGGGCATTTGATGATCCCACTCCTGTGGGCCAGCAGACTAGCAAAGACCTCGTTCTGGCGGTGACGCCATTCAATACCTTTTAAGACACTCAAATTTGGGTCAGGTAGTCCGCAGGGTCTCCGGTCGTCATAGACTATCTCCATGCCCAACTTCTGGAGACCCCCGACTATCCTTGGGACGTACCCGATGTAGGTGACGAAGACCTCTTCATTGCTGACGGGGTCCTTGTCGTACCAATACATCGGGTGCGGTACCGCTACTCTGGTACGCTTCCAATGGTTCTCCGGTGACGGGTTTTCACTCTTCATTACCGTCACCGTACAGTCGCTCTCGAAAGCCTTACCTAGAGCGGCAGGCCTTAGTAGCATCAACCTGCCGTTGTAGGTTATATTGATCACAGTCCCTTACCTTCCGTATTCATGCAGTACCCGTGTTTTAACTAGTCGATATTCTATGACCGCCTCTGGATCTTCAATGACTACTCTACGACAGGTGGGGCAGAAGTACAAAGAAGCTACCTCATGAACCATATGCTCTTGCATCATATCCCCACAACTACACCCCACACTGTCTTGTCCACACCGGCTCATCGCGCCGCCGCTGCTACCGCTACTGTCTTAGGGGTGTTGAACAGTTCTAGGGACAATAGATTCAAATTAAAGTCCTTTTCTAATGACATACCCCGTAGGTACTTAGAGAACTGACTAACCATCAGACCAGCCGCGATATTGGCTGTGAAGATGGTGGACTTAGCGGTACAACTCCCTTGGAAGGCATCCTCTGCTGCAAATAGGCTATCACCATACGAGGGGGTAACGAAGTTGTCTTCGGTCACCACGCGAATGGTCTCAGCCGACATGCGGGCGTCAATGAACACCTCAGTCTCGGGAAGCTTAGCAACCGTAGCGAAGATCTTACCTCTTGTGGTAATATCGTCGACACAGCAGAAATAGATATCACCCTTAACTGCGTCACAGAACCGCATGTCATGAGCCGTAGTAGCTCCGGGGTTGAGCCCCTCACAATCAACAAGAAGAGCATCGACCTTCTTCTTACCGACGTCCCCGGGCCTAAAGCCCTGGGGACCGACATTGACGATGTCAACGGTGTCGAAATCAACGATGTTCAATTTACCGATGCCACAGGCAGATAGCTGGAGAGCTACCTGCCTGCCAATGGCGCCGACTCCAATAACAACAGCCGCAGTCGCCTTGAGATCTGCGGTTGGCAGCAAAGTAGACTGCCTATCGAACCGTGTTGGTTCAGTAGCCATTAGGATTCCCCTAGCATGATTTGAGTTTCTTCTTCGCTCGCCGGCTTAGCCGGTGGAGTGCCGCAATACTCAATGAATGAACCACCATTCTCGATAACATCACTTTCGTCGTACATATCCTGGATCTGGAACAGAGCCGCATCAGCAGTCAGCTCGCCAGATACGACTTTCTCAGCCAATAGCATCTCATCGTGGGTCAGGATGAGGGCATCACAGGCGTCTACGGAGCCACGTAGCTGCCATAGACAGTTAGCCCGAACCTTCTTGTACACATTCGTGACGATGTCGCCGGTAATGACGGTATCACCGTACTTCCGGGTATGCGTCAGATTGTTCATTGCTCTCTCGAAATCATCACGCTCAGCGTTGATGTTCTCTTCGAAGTCAACAAATGCCCACGCCTGACTAAACGGCAAATCGTAGAACGTCTCACCACGAGACAGCGTAAACCGCTGAGTCCCGTTTGTTACATTTATGACTTCCTTGAAACCATACTCCTTGAGATACTCTACTCTTTCTGGCGTGGAAGGCGGAACCCACTTAAGCTGCTCCATAGACCAGAGAGCGTCAACGTACGTACCCTCTGCAAGAGTGGGGGGCGTGACGCCACCTTGTTGTCTGGGAAACGGAATCGTGGACAGTGCCTCCTCCCCATGGGACTTGGCGCCAATTATGATTTCCTGAGTAATCTCCGCGACTGCGTCAGTAATCGCCTGCTGCGTCGGAGTCGTCTCCTGACGAAGAGCGAGATTCTCCCGTGCAGCAGCTCTAGCGGCCCGCTTCTGCTGCTTCTTGCTAAGAGGCATCTGCTGCTGTACCTGCTTGCCCCAGTACCCACTTGGGAGCTGTGAGCGCCCCTTGTAGCCACCACGGGTATCTGCGTCTTCACCGTAACCACCATAGGCATAGCCCTGGACAGTAATCTTGGGGGTGATCTCTGCCTTCCACTCAGCGTGATTAGCGCCCTTGAAGTCAGTGGTAAGAGTCAGCTCCTCCTTGAGCATCATCTGGAGGTTAACATCATTGCCAAGGGATACTCGAATACGGGCATAGAGCGGGCCACCCTTAGGAAGGATAACCATCATTGCCCATGGCATGGAGCCAAAGGATTCAGCGAAAATATTCTCATCGTGCTGCGACGGATTCAGGCATCCAGACGGGTGGGTGTGGATGTAGATACGTCCAACCTGATGGGGCTTCAACTTATGCGGCCCCTCGGGGTCACAGTACTTCATGAACATGTTGTCAGCGATATCCGCTGCGTCCATGTCAACGAATACCGTGGAACACTTCTGCTTCGGAATATACAGATCGGTAACCAAGAATGGGTCAGCCGTTTCAGCTAGACCCATGGCTCCGACTTCATGGTTATAATGATCGCAGATGAATTGGAGCTTAGCCCGAGCATACGGGGTAAACTTGAGCGTGATGCCGGTGATGTTCATTGTGTTTATCTTGATGGGGTTTCGGATATAGCGGGTGCTGCCGTAATGAAGTCTACGTGTGCTAGCCTACAGAGCGTATCAGCAACAACCTCAATTGTAAGACCAGAACGGAAGGTACCATGGTCATTAAGAGCGCTCCTGAGCCGATGAATGGTTTCATACCAGTCAACGGATTCCCAGTCTTCGAGTTCTGAGCTATCCTCTTCAAAATCTTCATCCTTAACAAGTACTAGATCCATGATATACGCCTGAGGCACGAAATGCTGCAACAGAGTCATCAAATAAGCTTCCCGCATACCGGGTTGGCATACCGCGTCTGATAGGCCCACTGAAGATGGGTCACAGGTCTTACAGGTCTCGGTATTCATGATCTCATCGAAGGCAACAATGGTATTGTTGAAAACAGCATCGGACAAATTTATTTCGCCTAGTGTGGCACCACAGCTTGGGCAATTGCACCCCGGCGTTGGAGCTACTACTGGGAACGCTACAGTGGAATCCGCTTCAATAGCCGCACGTTGAGCCTCTATAACTGCACGCTGAGCCTCGCGGGCTACTCGTGCTGCCTCACGCTGAGCAGCTTCTAATGCTAGTCTAGCCTCTATCTCTTTGTTAACACAGTTCGCGCAGATACAAGTGCTGCCTTGATTACGACCGTGGTAGCGCCTGGAATCATATCTGGTATTACACGTTGCACACGGCTTGATATAGCGCTTATCAATCGACTGTTTACTGATACCACAGACCTCAGTGCAATTCGGGCACATATGGATATCGGCATGCGGATCACGCTTCCTGGTCTCAGCGACAAGGGGCGTAGTACAGATATCACAGCGATCCATATCGGACCAATTATCAAGACTGATATATGGCGAACGGCCATACGTCATCAAGATGCGCTCGATATATTGGAATAGATCCGCGATTAGTCCATTACGCATCAGGTTGCCAGCGGTAGCTAGACCCTCACCGAAACATAGGTGCGTACCCTCAACGTGGGGGTGCGACCAGCTTGTCCCGCGTTCACGCCTGGGGAAATGCGGGGTAAGCGCCTTAATCCTACAGACTCTATCGACATTACGCTGTGTATCTCCACAGGCATAACCGAAGTCATACGCTGCGATGATAATAGCGAACTTATTGAACTTAATCGGGATCTTTCTATCGTCCATCAGTTCGACATCTTCGGTTACGAACTTGATACCAATGGGTGCTACTCCATTGTCTATCATGGAACCCTCTTCATGGAACTGAAGAGCCTTGGCACGCATCAAGGTGGCGCACTCAACGATGAACCGATCAATGACGTCTTGCGACGGACGAGGCGGTTCCACGTTGTAGGGGTTCTCACCATTTTTAATGGCCAGCAATTCGTCTAGCACCTTCTTCTTCATGTCATTAGAGAAAGCTTCACGAAGAATAGTGGGCAGCTTCTGGGCACTCTCGCCGCAGCAGAACAGGCCGTGCCAATGGGCTAACACATTAGTGACGCGTTGGAAATTCCCAGCGTTACCATTTGCTGCGCCCTTCTTGAGCCCCTCTTCGTAACCGAAATAGAAGTTCTGCACTACTTTAATGAGTTTGTCTAAATCCTCGATGGCATCAGGAACTAGCCTGCGCACCGTCGAGTCTACAGCAGTTCCCTGCTCTGTGTTCAGTGTTCTCACTTGTCTTTCCTGTGGTGTTACTACTGCAATAGCGCTTCTGTCTGATCCCGTACTAGCGAAGTCGGTACTTACGCTGAAAATTCTGGGAGCGTCGCTACTCACCATAAACATATGCGGTGGTATGCCCATAGCCCGGGTGTAGTCACTTAATGTAGCCCGCAATGGACCTTCTTCTACTACCATGTGAGCCGGAATCGGCTGGATCGGAGGCGCCATTGGTTCTAACGCCTCCTGAATAGCACGGAGACTAGCAGCCGCAGATGCAGGGCTGGGGAAGGCGCCAGTTAAGTCGCCACCGACAGTACCAACTGTATTGTTCGCCCCAGCTGCTCGCTGGCTTTCAATGGCGTGCATAATCTCACGACCATCAGCGTTAATCTCGTCCATCACAGTATGATTAGCCGGTCTACCACGTATCGTAAAAACATCCCCGGGGCGGATCTGAGTCATTACGGGAGCGCGGCTATTATCCAGTAGAACGCGGTTGACTTCGTCTCTAAACTGTACTTCGCTTAACGGCACTGGTACTGGGCGGTTAAGTGCCCTATCTACAATATTTGTCGAAGCGTTATCACCGAACTGTTCTCTCCAGGCGCTCTGGCGTACCAAAAGCTCATCTAAGACATCTCGTGACATATTCGGGAATCGCTCCCGTAAATTAGGGGGATGCCTGAAATAGTCCAGAGCGTCCTGGAGCATGTCATCCGGTGAGGAAAAAGGGTTGAACTCACTCACGTCTTCCTCGACAACTTCTCAAGCGCAGCATCTAGCCCTTTGACTCTGAACTCGCTGACATCTCCTTCATGGTTACAAAGACCACAAACGCATAGGCTATGCTCGTGAAAGTCGAATTCGGCCATGTCGACCATTATTCCTTTACTGTCAAAAATACCTACACATACGCCGCCTATCTCAAAACGAGATCTACCTCCGCATCCCGGGCAGATCAGGTCTTGGGATGTGCCCCGGTTTATGTCGTTTTTCGTTAATCTGAACTTCGTTATTACTTCATTGGGGTCATTCATTACTTACCTACGATAGTGAACTTCTTTGCTAATTTAAGACGCTTCTGCAATGTCTCACGATCCCAACCCTGGCCCTTGGGCTTCGGCTTAGGGCTAAGCTGGAAAACCATAACCAATACACCTTCGCCACCTACGCCTATACTAAGAGTTTCGAGATGCTTACCTACGTGTCCATTCTTATAGCAGCTGGACAACGTAAACTGAATGAAATCCTCCTCGCTCGGATTCGGAGTACCATAGTCCAGCACTGCGTTTTCTACTAACCCGGCTCTGTAGGAACTATACTTACAAGGCTTATTGAACGTTAGGAAGAGTAGCCCACCACGCTTCTTCATCATTGAAGTGAGACCTCTCTCTAATTGCCGAGCACAATCACCGTAGTCGTCGCAGGCTATAACATCGAATTTCCAGCTATCGCGATCAGCTATCTCGGCAAACTGGGCTGCCATAACTGTAAGCGCGTCGCCGTCTTCCTTGCGTCGGTTAACCATTTCAGAACAGAAGGGTCGGAAAGCCTTAGTCATCTCACCTTCCTGCCCATCATCCTTAAAAGCATGGGACTGATACAGAACTAGCCCGGATTTACCCTCCAGCCATTTTTGTATGAGTCCCTGTTTTTCGGTATGGTGCATCGAAGGATGCCCAGTAGCCTTTTTCCATTGACGCCTGTAAATGTTAACCTTAGACAATTCCAAATTCAACTTCTCGCCAATCTCTTTGTTCGGTGCGCCGCTATGCATCATTGCAAATATTGCGTCACGAAGTTTAGTACCATCAGCTAGGCGTATAGTCATGTTTTTTCCTATAGAAAAAGATGCCCCCGTGGGGTTACCACGGGGGACTTTGTGTTTACAGCGTACGAACTAAATTAGGCGCCCTGGACCTTGAGCGGGGTGACGGAGATCTTGTCCCCGTTACGCAGCACAGTCGCAGCCGTGGAGATCTCGTTGTTCACACGAACGAGCTTGCCACGGATGTCATTCAGGCCCTGCTGAGCAAGGAACTGAGTCAGGGTGATGCCGTCAATGGTCTGAACGGAGCTGGCGAAGCCGGCACCATCGTTGTTGATGTACAGAACCTTAATGGTCTCCACGGCACCCTGGACCTTGAGCGGGGTAACCGAGACCTTATCGCCGTTCTGGAGAACGTAACCCGCATCAGCCAGGTTGTTATTCACGCGAACCATCTTGTTGGCGATGCTGACACCACGACCCGAAATGAACGCCGCGAGCGTGGTGCCCGGGGTGAACGCAACGGAGTCAGCGAAGCCGCCGCCATCGTTGTTGATGAACAGGACCTTGCTAGCAGCAGCGGGAGCCGCGTAAGCAGGGGCCGCAGCGAACTCGATCTCAATGTAGTCACCGTGCTTAATCGTAGCGTGACCGCTTGAGGGGGTCTCGGAACGGTTAATGTAGACGGAGGAACCAGCGGGGAGGCCTAGCGCGTTGATGAGTGCATAGACCGTGATATCACCGGCGAAATCCTTGAATGCCGGGGTGCCGCCGTTGATTTCAACGTTTACTGAGATAGTCATTTTGTTATTCCTTCTTAGCTAATTTGATGGTTTGATCAAAGAAGCTGGTTAGTGATTCGGCGTGTGTAACTATTAATATCTGTCTCCCGGTACTCCCGGAAAACTGCTTTAATTTCAAGAGTAACTGTTGTAGATGAACAACGTTGCTCTCGTCTAAATGGTTCGTCGGTTCGTCGAGTATGAGTAACCCAACGGAACGCGCAAATGTGTCAGACATCGCGAGGCGGAAGCTTGTACTTGCTACAATCTTCTGACCACCGCTTAACCGGTGAGCCGGTAGCTCAAAGCCACTACTGAACTTGGCTCTAAACGACAGGTCTGCATCCAAGTAAAATTGAAACGGGGCTTCCCAAATCGCCATATAGTGCGCCATGCGCCTATTGATCTTATTGGCGTACTCCCGCATCATTAGAGCTGGTAATCCATTGACATGGACTACTTCTCTAGCTCGGGAACACAGTGAAGACCACTTAGCGGCATTACGCTCGTGGTCATACTGCTTCCTAAGCTGATCAACCGTACTACGGAGCTGGATAAGCTTGGCCTCAGTAACGCCGAGCTTAGTAACTAGTTCGCTTCGAGTTTGTGTCCGCGCAGACAATATCTCAATCTTTTCTTGAGCTTCTTGTAACTCTGCTGGGGACATCTCGAACTCACTGGTACCCAGTTTAAGCACCATATCCTTGAGCCGTGCTACCTCTGACGCACACGACGCTTGGGCTGCTTGCTTAATCTGTACCCCTGACTCCGCTTTAACTACCTGATCCTGTAGCTCCCTAAAGGCATCTACGGCCTTCTGGAGTGACTCAATTTTACCGCTATCAATGCTGGGCAACCTACTGAGTTGAGTACTGATATCGAGTAAACGATTAGTACCCTGTTTATAGGCTCCCCATTGTGTCTCCAAAGCGGCCTTACTAGCGAGCATTTGGTCGTATTGCGGTTTCGTGGCTTCAAGCATATTTGCCACAGCCACGCAAGCCGCTTTACGACGCTCTTCTAGTTGCTCCGATATAGTACCCAAATCCCTCTGGGCAGCAGCGACTCTCATCGATTGGTCGCTCTTAATCTTAGCTATCTCAGCATGCATAGTAGCGGCACGCTGCTTGAGATCGGCATCATTGAAGTCGACAATAGGCCGGTGGCACGTTGGACAGCTACCATCGGCAAATGTCTGTAATTCGTACTGAATCCTGCGGATGTCAGCCTCGATGACCACTAGCTTGGGGTCGTCACGTTTCAGTTCTGACAACTGTTTCGTTAACCCTTCGACACGATTCGCTAGATCCCTATCCTCTTCTGTTTGGGGTAAGGGTATCTCTTTGCGAATAATGGCTTTTAACTTTGAGCGGGTCTCGGTGAGCTTATTAATGGTCTCATCGTATATAGTGATCTCAGCACCGGGCTTAACCAGTTTGGCGTCAATAGTTTGACGCTCGCTGCTCAATACATTACGTTGTGTCCAAGCTGACTTAGCTTGATCCAATTCTTTAGCCTGTTCAGCAGCTCCGGTCCGTAGAGCGGAGAAACGCTGAGCAATGATATCGTATTCCTGCTTGGCTAAACTCAGAACCTTGTCGGCCTCTATGTAGCGCTCCTGCGCCAGGGAAAGAGCCTCTTCGGTTTGCCGTTTAGCTGACGCACTCTGTTGAGCGATCCTGTAATGCCTCAGGCGCTCTTCGTACTTCGACAATCCAAGTAGTTCTTCTTCAATAACCCTGAGTTGCTCCCGGAACTCCTGTAGTTCCGTTGTAACCGTTTGTGCGGCCCCTGAAGTAACTCCGAGCTGCTCTTCTAGCCCTGGAGTGACAGTCAGAGAAGAAATCTCAGTGGACAGTAACCTGTAGACATCAGCGGCCTTGGATAAGCCGAAGGTGTCTTGGAACTCTTTGAGTCTCTCGGTATTCGTCTTAAATAGGATGTCGTCAATGGCGTGCTGAGCAATGAAGACGTTGTTGAGCAACGCATCCATTCTGGTATTGAGTAGAAGAGTCATCTTCTCTTCTATCTCAGCCTGCCGACTAACGATGCCTCCAGGGAACTTTAATTGTTGCCGAGATGGCTCTAGTACGCGCTTGATCTCGTAACTGCTATCCCCGTGGGTGAACGCCAACGTAACTGATCCAGTACGTTCACCCACAGTGATATTTTCAGCACGAGGCCCCGACGCGACTGACTCACCGGTAACAGCAAATCGGATCGCATCGAGTAGCGACGATTTACCGCAACCATTAGGCCCCAAGATACCGGTCAAGCCTTCACTGAACCGGATATCCAAGGACTTCAGTGGCCCCCAGTTTGTCGTTTGTAGCCGCGTCAGAATCACGCTTAGTTACTCTTGATCTTCTGGGTCAAGAGAACAGCGTTACCCTCCATGAGGACGGTGCCAAGGGCGCCGACGCTGCCATTGATGCGGATGTCGAAGCCTGAGGCGTCGATACCAGCTGCTGCTAGGGCATCAGCTACCGTCTTGCCTTCCGGGAGGTTGAGGGGGCGGATGGATGAGCCAGGGAACTTGCCGATGGTGATATTCATGTGATTCTTTCTTATGACCGGGTTAGGATACAGGGAGGTGTGACGCCGAAAATTGTTTCTCTTGGCATCCGTTCGACCTTAGAGGCCTTGTCGGTGTACCAATTGAACCAGTTAATGAAACTCCATACCGCTAGACCGCTAACGATCTCAGCAGTGGGGCCAACGGTAATTTGCGAACCACAAGCACTGACAACAACGACTTCTTCGTCGCCGCAGAGAGTGCCCTCCCAGAATTTGACGTCATCAGGACTCGTCGGACGCACCGTATAGGTACGACCTAAGTCGACACCCATACGGGTCTCGAACATGACGTCGATAAATGGCTTATACCGCACGGCCCCTTCCCAGATTTCCTTTCTGGAGGACATTGTGTCGGTAAGCAAGAATACTACGGACCCCAGCGTTGTGCGGCCATTAACGGCCTCACAATGTTTGGTCACGTCTAAATTCGTCTGTGTCTTAATAAGGTCAGCTAAGGCGTCTACCTTGAACTTACCGATGTCGTTGTTGCCGTAAATCTGATTTGCGATATTGTGGGACTCGACCTTGTCGAAATCCCAGACATGCAAATTGATAACACCGAGCTTAGCCAGACCCATGGCGATACGACTACCAGTGGCTCCGACTCCGATAACGTCAATACGGGTATTGTCGAACTTAACCGGCGAGAATACCTTTTGGTGCCGCATGGCATCGACTAAGTTACTCACCCCAGAACGTTTCTTCGCTGAATTGTCCAAAGCGACCCGACGCAGGACCAGCCTGCTGTCCGGATGCCGAGAACTCCGCATGCGTCTTCATAGGTGCCGCGTGGGGATCTACAAAGTTACTTCTCGGTGTCGGCGTTGGAGTCTGATATGGATACGAGATCAGAGACTTATTGGCCGAATAAAACGATTCAACCAACGAGTTGACCTCTTTACCCCAGTGGCTTTTTCGGTCGCCCCCGGCAGCGTAATCGATCTCCCAATCAATATCCTCGACTACGATGTCCATCTCGAACCAGAAGAAGTCCAACTTCATCTTGTGACGCTTGTTCACGATGCCACGGAGCACCCAGGGGTACTCGTAGTTATCGCGGAACGCCATCGTCTGGTCGTTGTCCTGACCACTGGGCAAAACGTCCATATTGACGTGGCTATGGAAATAGCCGCGCAAGTTATTGGCACGCCACAACGCTGGATCGATACCAGCGGCCATGTCCTCAGCGATAAGCTGAGTACCTAGTGTGGATAGCCCCTCGGAAGTCAGCTCAGTGGTTGTCGAGTGAACCTGCTGCTTGAACAAATAGACGTCATCAACATAAATGACGCGCTCGCCGTTCTCTTTGACTAAACGAGCCGTGGTCAGCCAGCCGACTTCGGTACTAACAATATCAGTCAAAATCCACATATCCGTAGCCGCCCTGAGTGAGACTTTCACTCGGGGGCAGCCTAGGACGGTGGTCTGGAATGCATGTGGATTAAACATTAGAACGGCCCTTCTCCTGGAGTTCTTTCTACTTCGTCAGCATCTTCTGGTGCCCCAACTGCTACAAGCTCTTCTAAAGCAGCGGCAATAACTTCAACAATCTCTGCACCGTCAACAGCAGTAGCCGTGCCAGTAGCGCCGGCTCCGGCATCAACAATCGTTACAGTATCAACAGCAACAGGTGGTACCGCAACAGGTGGTACCGCAACAGGTGGTACCGCAACAGGTGGTGCTTCAGCCACTGCTGGGGTTTCTTCTTCACCCTCTAGAATGCCTTCAACAACAGTCTCAACGGTATCGACTTCAACGGGCTGCCCAGCTGCCGCTCGTGCTGCACGACGCAACTCCCGAGCTGCTTCCTTATCGATCTCCTGTTGCTTAACCGATAGCGGCCAAGCATGAACCATCTTGCCGGCGGCGTCGTCAACATTGCAGGTCTGGAGAATCGCAATCACTAGCTCGATGGCATCAGCAATCTGATATCCAGCGACTAGCTTCGGTAGCACCTCTTCCATATTGCCGAGACACATACGCCCCGTTGGGAACACATGGGGACCATGCATATTGGGCTGCATACCAGTCACTTGGCGATCAAGGTTGGTAACGACGATGTTGTACCGCTTGATATCGATATGAATCGACATGCGACCAACTTCGTGCTCCTTCTTCGACCGTGGATCAACTACTGTCAAAGTATTGGTGCGCACCGTAATATTACCGTTACGCATCCTGATCTGCTGGATCAACGGATTAGCCGCCAGACGATCATACTCTGCTGTGAATCGCGGAGTACTGAAATCGGCATCATTGTCTAGTACTGCTATTTCCTTGAGGCACTGGCGTTCTTCGCGGATCCCGTCAAATACCTTCTTATTCAAGTTCGTAAGCTCGGTCTGGACCGTGTTCAGTCTATTGGTGATCTCACGGACCTGGATCTGCTTACGCTTCTCAACCATTCTGACGTAGTCCGCTCGTAGCGCTGCTGGATCAGTCTCGACGAGCTTAGCACGGGCATAGTTCTCGGCAACGTATTGAATGATCTTCTTGAAGATCTCAACTTCTCTAGGGCTATTGTTGTGACACAAGTCCGAATAGATATAGAGGTTATTCTCATCGAAGCCTGCAATCGGTCGCTCGGGATACTCCGGGGAGCAAACGTCTATGCCCTCAGTCCATGGGACGCCATCCATTGCGTCACGGGTCTGTAACTCCATGCCCCACAGAATCCGAGGTGGATCATACGAGGGCTCGCCTCCATCTCGTGCTTCTGGAGTAGCCCACACATGAATCTTGAACATCGATTCAAGGGTATTGGGAACAATGGAACGACTATTATGTGGTACGTCGATAGTGACATCGCGCTTAATGACGGGGACCAAGATCTCACGGCAGATCTTTAGCCAGCCATCGGCTACTGGGTTACTGACAACACCACCACGGATATGACCCCAGTTAACTATACGGATCGTTGAAGGATCCCTACCGGCAACGGACGGGGTACCATCACGATAAACAATTTGAGCAACCTTTATGATAACCCCGGCAGCTTCAGCTGTTGGCGGTGTAGCAACGGTAGCGGTGATATTGTAGAGCTTACGACCAGAGCTTTCAATCTTAGCGATTAATGCTTCTCTAGCTACGAAGTGACCACCATGCTGGGGTTCACCGTAGATACGCAAGCCGATCCCACGAAGTTCTTCGCGGGACATCTCGGTTGCTTTGACAAGGACTAGTTCAGGCATTGATATTTTCTCGTTTCTTAATGAGTATTTCTACTGGGTCTGAGTTTGGTTCTAAGAGATTGAGTAAGAAGCCGTGTAATTCGGACTGTTTATTGGGGTCGACTAATGTACTAAGTAATGCTGCGACAGAGATGTCATCGGTCTCTTGTGACGACTGAAGCTCCTCAGCGTCTTCGGTGTCTAGGACGGGGTCGCGGTGGATGATGGCCTTTCGTGTTTCTACGAAGCGTTTGTAGATCTCCGAAAATGAGGTATTCATTTCCGGTGAATGATGGATCCAAGCAAATGGGGGAAGTGGTCCAGCTTCCATGTCACCGCAGGCTTCGCAGAGCCAGTTGTGGACATGAGACAGACCGATATCGTCTAAGACCGTAAAGCGTTTGATATGACGGTACGACAAGGGATGCCGGTCATAGGACAGGTCGTCGTTAATGACGACACAGCTCTTGGGTCCGATCTGCGTGATATCCCTGGCGTGACCGGGACCGGTATAACAGGCTCGGCGGTTACCGGGTAGTGTGAAGTCCATCGGTACGTGGATATCACCGATAACAGTCAATTTACAGTTACCCGGAATCCACTCTAAATCACAGTTCCAAGCATTCTCGAAGCCCAGGGCTTGCTTGACGGCTTGGTGGAGGAACAAAACCCTTTCTGTGCCTTCAGGATCGACTTTGTTGGCTAACCCCTCCAAGGAGGCCTTGATGTCATCTTTCGAGCTGTAATCGAACCCCAGGGCAGAGCAACCACCTAAATCAAACGGTTCCCCGTTGCCAACGTACTTCGGCCAGTCATGGAGCGCACTGGGCCACGGAGTCTTTTGGAGGTCATGATTGCCTTGGATAAAGAATACTGGGATCCCAGCTTCTTTGGCGCGATCCATTTGTCTTCGGTGAATCGTTACGAGATCAGAAGACGGTTTCGTAGTGTCAAAGAGATCCCCAACGATCACTGCTGGTACCTTCAGCCCAATGGCTGCGCCAATGAAACTGCTGTAACCCAGTTCAGAGTCTCCTCTTACGGTATCTATACTACTCCAGATCTTAGGGTCTAAGTGGATGTCTCCAAGTGCTACTGCAATCGGTTTTGTCATAAAGTATTGTCCAAGTTAGTGTTATACAAACGTGTTCTTAATTCGAGTAAGTACTCTCTATTTTCTTTGTCTATTAGGTCATACAAAGTCTATTATATAGAGAGATATAATATACTTTCCCGCAATAAGAACACGTTTTGGGACCTACTGAAAAATCATGTTCTTATTAATGGAAAGTATTATAATACTTTCTCGAATTAAGAACATGTCTGTTTCCGACCGACTCTGGCCCACCTATGGATGTCTCTGAACTTCTCAACAACTAGTTCGTAGTCGCCATTGACTTCATTGACATCGAGTCCAAGGAACGGTGGAACACAGTCCTGGGTCCAAGCACTGAGGGCACCTTCCTTAGAAGTGAAAAGATTATCAGTAACTCCTAATGCCTTATAACTATCTATGGCTTTACCGGTATCCCGGAATTGCTTGAGATCACTGATCCCTGACAGGCTACAGATACCGTGGTTGGTACCACCGATGTAGGTGACATATCTGGTATAGAAACCAATATTCCATCGTCTCGGCTTAGTAATCCGTTTATAGGCTACACCGTTAATCTCTTGATCCAGCGGAATCGTATCGAGATACCGCCAGACATAGTAGGGATAATCCATTTCTACAAAACGAGTTAAGAGTCTTGACTGGATCCTGTACCAACAACTTGGGCATGCCAAGCTGTTACAGTAGTGTCCCGACCTATTGAACCCCCGCAGCCCCCTACACTCGGCTCCGCTTAACTCGTCGTAGCGTTCCTGTCTATTCCTGAAGAAACGCCACCAATTACTATAGTTCTCGCTATGAGCCAGCATAGACTGCGTCAAATAGTAGTTCATCATGTCTTGGACGCTGTCGCCAAGAAACTCTGGTTCCATATATTCCTTTAAAGAGACCGGGTAGTCTCGGCTACCGGTCAACAGCCTGTTTTGACGAATCTTCTGTATCGCTCGTCGAAACAGTACTTACTACAGAATATCGCGGCATCAAACAGCCAGATGGCTGCGAGAATAGCGATACCCCCAACAAAGGCGTGCCACAGCATATCGAGGATTCCCGACAACTGAAGGGCAGCGATGATAACTAAGATACCTGATATCACCGAGATGATTTTCTTGAATTGGTTCATAAATACCTCAGCCGTTAATGTAAGTGATCTCAGCTACACGGCTTAGCTGAATCACATAGTGTCCGCGCAGACACTAATACTCTTGCTTTTTAAGGTATTGTGTGTATGACGCAGTAGTGAATACCAAAGAGTTCCTGCAACACCTCAACTCTGTGCTCCAGCGGGATCCCAATGGTAGTATCGTTCCGTTGCTACCGCTGATCTTCAGGTTGAAGAACAAGCCGTATAGCTTGGACTACAGCCACTTCATGTTTGAGCCGTTGTACCACCTGAAGAACATTCCACGACGCATGGTCTGGAAGACGGCACGTCAGTGTAGTAAGAGTACCTCGCTAGCAGCCTCACAGATCTCTATGGCTGCCTTAATTCCGCACTTTAACCAGTTGACGGTCACTCCGCTCTATGAACAGGTAAGACGCTTCAGTCAGAACTATGTCCGACCGTTTATCTCGTCGTCCCCTTTCAGGGACTCCCTATTTAGAGGGGAGGCGAATATCGACAACGTCTTGCAGCGCACTCTAGCGAATATGTCGAGTCTGTTCTACGGTTATTCACAAGGCGATCCAGATCGGCTTCGTGGTCTCAACCTTGACGCCATTCTCGCTGACGAAGTCGCTGACCTCGATATATCTGACCTACCAGTCATTGAAGCTGGTATGTCGGCATCACCGTACAAGTTAGTCAAGTATGCCGGTACACCTAAAACACTGGATAACACTCTAAGCCTTCTATGGGAGGATAGCTCCCAGGGAATCTGGCACATTCCGTGTCACAACTCCGCTAAACCATGTAATCACCTGAACCGTTGTAGTGTACCCGGTGATCTCCTGGAGATGGTTGGGGACAGCACATTGGTCTGTGCGGTTTGCAAGCATCCCATCGATAGTCGTCTTGGGAGGTTCATCCATGACTTCCCCAGTAGAGTTGATTCATTTGCGGGCTACCACGTTAGTCAGCCCATTTTGCCGATGCACTATGATTTGACAAAGAACTGGAAAATCATCACTGACTTCCGCAAAGAAAAGCCACTCTATTCCTTTTATAACGAGATCCTTGGTCTAGCTTTTGATACAGGATCGAAGTTAGTAACAGCGGATCAACTTAGGGTAGCGGCTGTAGCACCGGCTGTTGAGCCTGAGATGACACATATGATCCCGTCTATTATGACTACTGTTGGTATAGACTTTGGCGGTCGAGGCAGGGAGAAGTCTACCGATAATGATGACTTCATCAGTAACACTGCAATGGCGATTGCTAACTTAACTCCAAACGGGGTTATTGATATCTCGTACTTGTATAAAGTACCATACAGCGTTGATCCAACGTCAGAAACCGAAATAGCTGTACATATTGCACAGGCTAGCAGAGCCGCCTATATTGCCCTGGATTACGGGGGTCAAGGAAATGTTCAGGAGTCGCTGATCCGCAGCCGAGGTTGGCCAGAGGAGAAAATCGTACCATTTACGTACGCCGTTATGGCACCGTCAAAACCTATTGTCTTTTTTAACCCGCCACAAGTACGCGGAGTACGTTCTAGTTATACCCTTGATAAACCACGCAGCCTCTTGCTACTCTGTGAATTGGTTAAGCGAGGGATGGTGAGACTTCCTAATGACCCGAAATACCTCGATGATCACCTGAAGGACTTCCTGAACTTAATCGAAGAGTCCATGGACAATCCTAGAGGCTCTCCTAGGCGCTTAGTTAAGAGAGCCTCTCGCAGGACGGATGACGTTGTAATGGCTATAAATTACGCTGTAATGGCGATTTATCATGCTGTAGGCTGGCCGGAACTCGCATCCGCTTTCGTTGAAGCGGAATGATGAAGTGGCTTCACAAGCGCGTCTTTTAAGGACATGCCGTACTTCTTTATGCGCCTCCATACAGTTGGATAAGCTAACTTACTATACTTCTTGACTATATCCTGAAGTATTAGCCTTTCCCCGTTAAACTCGTAATGAACATTAGTTCGCCTATTTCGGGACTGCTCTTTATCGGTACTCCACTTGCAGTTATCTTTTGTGTAGTCCCCATCATTGTCAATTCTATCTAGAGTTCGGTCATTTTTATAGGACGCTATCATATCATTATAGAAGTTAATAAAGGTATGCCAGTCTTTGCATACCTTTATTCCACGACCACCATAATTATGGTAAGCATCATGGTTTTCCATATAGCAGCGACGATGCATCCCATTCCATATCCTATGAAGCCTAGTATTACTTAAACCGTGAACTCGGCTCATGGTATTACCAAGCATATCTTCTTTGTGCTTACAACCGCAGGACTGCCTATTTCTACGTCTCAAGCATGTACCGGCGATGGACACCTCTTTACCACAGGAGCACTTACACAGCCAATAATACATTCGGTTCTTAGTACCGTCTTTGTTAAACCGGTCTGGCGCCCTCCCAGTAACCGTTAGTCTTCCGAAAACAGCGCTAGTTAAATCGAACTCTTTACTCAAGTTTCCCCTCCATGACTTCTCCACAGGTGATGTCCAGGCACTCCTGGTTCTTACTGTGGAAGTGTCGACTAACATGTGAACCATAGGCTAAGCATTTCTCGTCCCAACCGTCACCTAGCCCAGGCTGCGCCACGAATGCTTGAGCCTCCCAGTCGTCTGATATCAAGTCTTCTTCCCATTCGCTAACGTTTTGCTCGGCCCACTTCTCAGCAATCTCTGGAGAGGCAGCTGCAACATAAATAACGGCTCGACGCTCACATACTACTTTGAATAGCTTTTTACTCATCAGATCTCCTTGATAGCATCTGCGATATCATTTCCGAGTTGTCTTACACGTTCTAGGTGCCGCTCGACTTCTTCCTCGGTGTAACAGGAAGCACAATGGGAGTCGCGGCATTTATAGCCGTGACACTCAGTCCTTTCCGTGGGGATCATGTAATATGCCCTTTTCAATAATTCCCCTAGACGTGCTGGTAGAGGATCACTCATCGGACTTCACTAGGTTAAGGAGATCATCGCAGTACCCACGGGCAGCATTCGCCTTGACGATTGCTGTACGGGCATCTGGGAAGTCACCTGATGGCCTGTTCTCTGAAATACTCGCTAGAAGCCCTATAGCTTCGTCCAGATGCTGCCTGGCTTGACTAACTAGATCAAGTTCATCCTCGCTCGGGATAGTTACGTCCCGAGGAGGTCTTTTTACTTCATTGGCCATTAGTCTTTATCCACAAACAGTGGTTTAGCGTAGCGCTGAGCCTGGAGATATCCTTCTAGATCCGCCTGTAACTTGGAGACGACCTCATCGAGACGCTCGGTGTTAATAACGAGTTTGTTATCAATAATGAACTTAGCCATAGTCTCGCCGTCATGGAAATTGAGATCGACATTGCTATCGTGGATCCGCAGGCTGGCTTTATCGTCACAGAACGACGCTTCTAGACCGTGATACTCATCATACATCAATTTCTTGAATTCAATGAGCTTACTATCACGGACATCCTCTAAACGGGTACCTAACCAGAACTTTGTAGTTGAGGCGTACCAGTTGTAGTTAGCTAGGGCTCCAGTAGCTAGGATGACTTTACCGAGCCCCTTATCAAGCTTACGCTGTAGGTTAATCCGCTTAGAGTACAAGCGCTTCTCTTGTTCCTCCGTTTTCCTGATGTCCTTCAATAAAGCCATGCTCCTAGAAAGAAGCTTAGAACGAGGATTCGTAGACTTCATCTTCAACCTCGACTGGTTCCGGTTCATCCTCAGTCAGAATGGCTTGAGCGGCCTTATGGGCGCGGATCATGTGATCTCTGGATGGGCTACACCGAATAGCCTCGAATACCTCATCGGGGACATACAGCGATTCTGGATCGAAATTGTCGACGTAGTACTTCACTAGGAAGGGATGCGTCACCGGTAATAGCTTCGGGATGTCTATTGTACGGACATCAACGATGTCGATTGCAGAGTCGAAGATCTTGGTGCTCATGAGAGTTTCTTTTGAACGTAGTTAACGGACTTCTCTTCACCGAAAATCGACAGGACCGGTACTAACTTGTAAATGATGAATGGAGCATTGTGGTCTTCTATATTAAGCTCCTCATCAATACATGCCTTGGCTAGCTCAATGGCTGAATCTAGGTCGGGGTGTACCGTAACGCCGTCTGTAATAGACCGCTCTTGGGATCCACCACAAACGACGAATTGTTCGTCTTTCTTAGTGGCCATTAGAGTTTCTTCTCGATGAACCTGACGCCGTCGTTTACAGCCGAAATCTCTAGAACTGGTACCAGCTTGTAGATGACGTAGGGCGTCGAATTTATACCGGGGTCAATGATGTCGGCCTCAAGTTTATCCTTGGCACTCCCAACGGCGTCGCTGAACCTGTCGTGTAGCGATGCGGTATCTAAATCGTTATTACTATCGGTACCAGTCAAATGGTGTTGTGATACCAGAAATACACCGAAATCATCCGCAACGGTCTTCTTGGCCATGTTACTCGAACTTCCGTTCAGTGATCTCTAGATCAGGCAACTCGCCGTGCATAATAGTAACGGGTACCAACTTATAGATGTAGACATCCATGTCAGTTTCCCCTTGCTCACTGAATTGATATTCCAATTCCTCTTTAGCGTCTTGTTTAGCCTTTTTAAGGTTTGCAAAAACCGCATCGACGTCAATACCACCATCTACGTCTAATGGGTTCCTAGTAACGATAAACATCTCTTTAGCAGTCACGGTGTTCCTTAGTATTTGAGGAAGTTATTAGCTTCCTCTTCGGTGATATACTTGATACGGGGATTCGTGTACGTACACTCAGCATCCGTCTCCGGGCCGTCCATTGTCTCGTAGTGGTCCCATACGATTGAGACGTCAATAACGACTTCAGCAAAGAATTCACCGCCACGTGGTTCCTGAAATACGTCTTCGAGGATGTCATCGATGTCGTTCTCGAATTCCTCATCGATCCAGTCATACGTTAGATCCGAGAGGAATCCCCCGGTGAAGTGTTCCTGGAAGTACACCTCATAGTCTCTGTTACCCTCACTATCAATATAACTATGAATGATCCAGCGCAGTACAGCGCTGTGCTCAGGCTTTGGCGCAGGCATTTTTCTCGTCGCTCCATCCATATGAGAGGTCCCACCACATGAATTCTTGGTCACACTTGCTCTTAGACCATCCAAGACGCTTCTTCAGATGAGCAGTAAACCACTTCTTAAACGATGTCCGCTGCTTATCGGTCCAGGTATGCTGGGTGTACCACTTCTCGGTCTTACAGTACTCCGGGGAGTAGGTAAGCCCAACGATCTTGAATTGCTTAGTCATTAATTCATCTATGATAGCTCGATCAACCATGCTTGGTCCTTGTGGGGTATATACCTTATATGAAAGACAATACTCAGTGATAGCATCCCAGCATGTTTAAACATCTTACTGGTCTATCCAACTACGTCGTATCCACCATTGTCTCGGCTAAGCGATTGATGCTTTTTGCACTCATCGCCTTAACAATGCTCGCCCCAGCTAAAGCGGATGCTGCTGTGTCTACGTGGGTAGCGGCCGGTAGTACAAGTAACTTCAGCGATAACCTCAATTGGGATGCGCCGCCAACACCGGATTGCGACTTAGTCTTCGCAGCTAACGCTTTCGCTTCTAAGGGAGCACCAGTTAACGATCTCGTTGGGCTAGACGTTAACGCTATCAACATCTATGAGGCCTATAACATCACTGGTAACGCTATTACCTGCAAGGTCATCAACGATAACAACGCAACCATTGCTACAGTCAACCTACCGATTAGCACCTTTGGATCGGCAGTACTGACTGTTACGGTAACCACTGCTGGAGCAACTCTTAACCTCCCCGGCATCCTGTCCGGTGCTGGCCCGGCTACCTACGGTGGTCCCGGTACTACGCGTCTCTGCGGTACAGTTAATAACACTTTGTCCGGTCTGACAAGTGTAGCCATGGGCAACCTACTCATCGATAGCGCTGCTCCAGAGGCTATCGCGGGGCCAATGATCATCGATAGCGGTGCTATAGCGACTATCAAAACTGCCCCAGGTATCAAGAACTCAGTAGCAGTCATCGTCAATGGAACCCTCGATCTATCGCCTGCCGTAGGCAATGAGGGTACCGATACTGAGACCATAGGGGGCTTATCAGGAAACGGGGTAGTCAATCTTGGTGCAGCCACCTTAGGTTGTACCGCTCAAGCCAGCCCGACTAACTACCTAGGTAGTTTCATCGGAACCGGTAGTTTTCGCCAATCCATCAGTGGCACACAGATCCTTAGTGGAAACGCCTCGTCGAGTACGGGACCAACTGTCGTGGCTGGTGGTGAACTCCATATATGGGGCGTACAAACTGCCTCTCCAGTGGTTGTCACTTCAGGAACACTCCTACTGGCTAACGATAGTTCTGTCGGTGATGTCACTCTTAGCGGTGGTAGTGTACTAACGTTTGATGAGACCATCACTGCGATGAACCTGCATAGTACTACGCCTAATCTTGTTGTAGGTAACGGGTCTACCTTTCATGTCACGACTCGGGGTGCTCCTCCAACGTTGTACTCATACGTTACAACGGGATCCGCTGATGTTAGCGGTGCTCTGCTTACTATTGATACTACAACGTACGCCCCGGCGCCGAACGCTGTTATGATTATCATCGAGAATACCGGTGCTCCAGTTGTCGGTACGTTCTTGGGATTACCTGAAAACTCACAAGTAGCATCCTCAACGGATCCCACTGTGATCTTTACCATAAGCTATATCGGTGGTACCGGTAATAGCGTCACCTTAACCAGGGGGCTCCCGATTGCTGATGTAACGCCACCGGTTATATCAGCTATTACCACAAACACCCTTACCGTTAGTTCTACCAAGGTTTCTTGGTTAACCAATGAGGCCAGCGATACCCAGGTCCAATACGGCCTGACCAATGCCTATGGAACAGCAACAACCCTCAGCGCTGCTGCGGTTCTAACGCACAGTGCTACAATCGTCGGACTAGTTCCAGATACGATCTACCATTTCCGAGTGCTTAGCCGCGACTCCTCGGGAAACCTAGCAACCAGCGTTGATGGTACCTTTAAGTCAGCCGCCCCCGCACCTGTAGTACAGAATGACCCCAATACTGGTCGCAAGGACCAGTTCCAAGACGCCGTAGGTGGCTGTGGGGCCGGTGCTGCCGGCGTCTTGCTACTGGGGATGCTGTTCTCGCTACAAATGCGTGGGCGCAAGTCTAGACGCTAACTATACTACGCAGCCGAACCTATCGAATACAGCACGCTTACGCTTTATTCGATAGGTTTCATTACTATTGTTGCCGCTTATAGAAAGGATGGTCCAGCTTTTGTCCCTGGGTGTCTGCACATGCTGAACCCCCTCTGTGCCATCCAAGAAGTCTAGGGCACAGATAAAGCCTTCTCTGAACTCCCGGTTACAGTTATCCAATTCCACCATCGTTAATCCGCTCATTAATGCCGCATGCGGATCTTTACTCATCATCACCCTTAGCCGCCAAATAGGCCTTCGAGCGGTACTTCAGAATCAGACGACCGCCGAGTTCTTCGGAGCGCTGTTCCACCATGGGGTGGATAACGATACCCTCTTCGAGACAGTTCCCCTTCTTGTTGAGGATGCTCTTCTGTTCAGCAGCCTTCTCGACTGATGGCAGACTCAGGTACTTCAGCCACTCCGATAGCTTGATGTTCTGGGCCAGTATCGGTACCAAGTACTGCGTGTAACCGAATCCAGTTAGTACATGATTGATCTCATCGATATTAAGGAACTTGTCCCCGACTCTGATATCGAAGATGTAGCCCTTGTACTCGTCGAACCCATAAATGTTGCCGCTGATACCACTAGTACCCTTATTCGAACCACAGGCCTCAAAATAGACAAGGGCGTCTTCACCGGATCCCAAATGAAGCTTCTTAGCTAGATCAATGAATCCATGGGATTCAGCGATCTGCCATAGCGGATTGTTCTTGTCTTTCTCAATGGTGAACCGCCGCTGGTTCACGTAGATCTTACCTTTACGGCATAGCACCGCTGCGTTCTGGCCTTCAACCTTTAGTGAGATCCAGACTTCCTTGTCCATAAGGGACTCAGTGAGTTCCTTATAGCGGTTGCAGCCCTCGATGTCGTAAACAGGCAACCCAAGTGTATTTAGGGGAATCAATACGCCGGGGGGCTTGCCGTAGAGCCACTTCGTGAAGCTGTAGCCAAACAGGGAGCGCAAAATCTTCTTATGCCAGGGCCAACGCTTGGTACGGCGATCCTGCTGCTCCGGTGTGTCCTTGATCTCGTTCTTACTCTCGGGATCGTGCTTCGTAATGCCCAGGAACTCCGTGATTTGTTCTGGAGTGGGGTTCTTCTTCTTAGCCAGGAGATCCTTGATCAAAGATAGATCAGTAGCGATGCCCTGGGAATAGGTACCTTTCAACTTGATGGTCTTCACACGATTTTTGGCGTGACCACCGAGCTTGCCCTGAAGACCCATCTTCTCTAGAACTGCGTCGGGGACAATGGCGTCTAAGGGAATGTAGACACATTCATCACCGACTTGGAATTGATCTTTAAGTACAACGAACGACAGGTCCATGCCCTTGAGCGTGGCCTTGACGATCTTGTCGGCACCCTTGATGGGTTCAATGGCACCGATGGTTTCTTTAGTTACTGCGAAGAACGACATATTATGCGTCTCTCTTTTGGATTTTCTTATTGAACGAGGCTATTTGCCTCTTGGTTTTGGGGTACAAGTCATTGTCACGACACAAATGTTGATGTTGATATGCCAAATTGCATACCCGGCAGCCATGATCCTTGTTGCCTTCCCATGGTGGTGTTCCATCGGAGTTTCCAAAGGATCCGTTACAGCAATTGTTCCCGCATTCCGGACATGTGATATGGGCACCGCACTGACTGCACCACGACCATAGGAATAGGTTGTAAACCGCTTTACTCTCCGCCATTAGTTACTTTCTTGAGCCCTTCGCGAGCTATAGCGAGTTTTTCGAGTGCTTGATCCATTTCCAATAAAGCACGTTTAGCATAACTAACATGTTTCTCGGTATACGGTTTACCACCGTCAATTTTTGGTATACTTCTCATCAAGTTAGCCTGGCGTTCCTCTAATTCATTCTTCCAGACTTTAACAGCAAAGGCTTTAGCAGTATGCTCGGAGTGGGTCCCCAATGCTGCTTGAGCGGCGATTTCAGCAACACGGAGTTCTTCCGTAGCCGCCTCTACGAATGCTATGTTATTAAGCACCGTTCCGCGTATCACTTCAGCGTAGGCCTCAGGATTTTTATAGCCATCCCGGAAATATTCGCTTCCCGGTTGGATATCCCAGGAACCGGTTATTTTCTTTAACACTTCTCGCTCAGCGTCATGTACGGCCCTGCGCCAAGCACTATCAGCTACTTGTTGTTTAGGGGTCATGAAAACAGTCCTTGTTGTTGTGACCACTCAGGTTTGACATAACCCAGTAGCTCCTTAGCGACTTCATACCAATCTACGAATGGGCGTCGGAAAGCAGCCCTCTCAACGAGGGGGCACCCAAATGCGGCATCATCGATATAAATATGGGCGTAAACCTTGGGGCTCTTGGTCCATGAATCCTGATCGGGATTATGGTTTGCCCCGTATAGCGGTATGCCCTTGGACTCGAACCACCGCATAGCGTCCATTAGCTCGTCACCGCTACGCATGGTATTCAAGATAAGCTTATCGCCTCTCTCAGCGAGAAGCTTAAGGACTTCAACGCAATATGGGACGTCTTGCCCAACGTCGGGGTAGCGATGGTCAACACAGGTACCATCGAAGTCGACACCGATGTATCGGCCATCGTAGGACATTAGCGGCGCCCCTCGTTCTGGTAGATCCACTTGGAGACATCGGCAATGATGCTGCGCGCTCTAGCATCGGCATTCTTTAATTCGGCTGTAGTCGGCATATCCCGGGTTACTCGGCCGTGTTGGCAAATGACTGTTGCGATTTTACCCACAAGAACCTGGTACTGGGCTGCGGCATCTTCAAAATCTACATTGTCGGACTTCATGATTTGATCCAAGGTGGAACGGTGATGGTTTTACGGGACTTCAGGATACGCTTGATACGAAGCTCATCTTTAAGGATGATACCACTATAGAGGATGGCTTCTTTAATGGCTTCTTGCGCTTCTTTTAGGCTACTAAATGGATAAGCACTATCTTTTGAACTATTCCAACGATATGTACGTTTACAGCCCATCTTTACGCAATACACAAGCACACTGCCTACGTATTTCGGGAACCACCAACTATTGCGTCTTACAATGTAGTAGTCCTTAACTGGTATAATAGAAAACTGTCCAGATTTAATCATTGTGCCCCTTCAGGCATGTAAGTAAGCCGGTTCGATGTCTGACGTCTCATCTACACTGATCTCATGACAATAGTCTTCCTCGTCCTTCAGTTGCTTTCTCAGCTCCAGGAGGGCGTAGCTTAAGCCGGTACGGCTTGGGTGGTTATACGGTAAAGCATCAATCTCGTCTTCCCATTTGGCAATCAAGTCCTGGATGAAGACATTATCGGATAGGGTGTTCATTTTTCTACAACGTCTTTGGCTAAGGTGGCACCGCCTATAATAAGGTAAGAGTTAAAACGCCACTTATCGTTTACATGGGCAGCATCAAATGTGCCTATCTTCAATAAGTGCCTATACTTAGTTGGTATAGGGAGGAACAGCTTATTGTTCCTCGCTGAAACTGCTAGTGTGCCTAGGAAGGGTATTAGGTAGACATTTCTGTGCTCTCTAACGAATCCCAGGTACCCCGGCGAACCCATCTTCCTATGTATATCAGGGTCTAAATAGATTCCGTCTTTGATGATTTTGGTCATAGCTAAAAAATAAAGCGCATCAGTTGGTTCCTAAGAAAAAGGAGCCGACCAACTACACTATACACGGTACCATGGCCGAAGCCACAATACCGCGCATAATGCAATTGGTCGGCTTTCGCATGTTACTTCTCGCCCTCGGTTGCATCCGTGAAGGATGCAGTACCGGAAGCGTTTTCAAGCGCAGTCAGCAACTCATCAGCACTCTTCTCGTCGTCAACGACAACGGGAGTCTCAGCAGTGACAGTCTCGATTCTCTTGACCTGAATATCCTCAGCCACAGTGACTGGGGTCTCAACCTTCGTCAGAGCCTTGAACTCATTGAAGAGTTTCTCATGGCTGTCTGCATACTTCTTGATGTTGAAACAGCGACCGATGACACGGTGCATGGATCCGGAGTTAGTCCCGGGGATGTCGATCCCGTGGCAGTGCATGAGCTTTACGATAGCCTTGTTACGCTCTTCGGTGTCGGTAATCTTCTCGATACGGTCAACCTCAGTCGCCCAGCGGCCATAGCGGGTCAGGAGGTTCATCTCCTTGATCATGGCGCGACCAGCGTCGCCCCACCACTTCATCTTCTGGATCGGATCCTGGGGCATCTTCTCGGGGCCATCACCGGTAGTGATAACGTGACCACCGATTCCTAGAACCACCCGTACTTGACCGGCAGTGCGAAGGAGGAACCCGTACTTTGAGTCCGGTTCCATAATGGCCTTCTTGACTAAGCCGCCGACGATCTCGGCACGCTTAGCGGTAAACGATGGGTCGGATTCCTTGCTGACCTGGGTGAGTTCAAAGGTGAGTACGTTGTTGCTGTGCATTTGGTTTGTATATCTTCCGCTTGGGGCGGTGGCTAACGTGATTTCGGAAATCGCTAAGGAGTTCCGAAGTGTGAGATCGCTGTAAAGAAGCATCTGGACAATACGTGTTCAGGCCTTTTACAGCGGCACAGAGCCTCTCGATGGTCATTTGGCTGAGCCAATTCCATCTTCTATCAATGCTGAGTACAAGACGTGCAATCTTGAACTCTTTGTAGAACCAGCGATTATCGTAGAGGCCTCTTTGACCGCTACTGGCATACCTGATGATCCGGTTGAGTTGATCAACGAGGTCTACCGCTAATACGCTGAACACAGTACGTGCCGCTTTAAAAGCTGGCGTTCGACCGTTATTTAGTTCCACAAATCCGTTAATGCTCACACCAATAGTCGCCAACTTCTCTAGTTGGTGAAGGATATCACAGTCCACTTTACTGATACCCCCGAAAAGATGCAGTCTCTTATCGGGGATACGTTTTTCGTAAAGTGCAGAGGCAATTAGACGTCGAATTACTCGATTCTCTTGCTCTGGTAACAACTACTACTCCACGACAGCGCTCCGGTACAACGAACAATTCAACCGGACTACGCCGTCGCAGACTCTTCGTGAGCCTCTTTCAGCTTTTCCTTGACCGTCTGGTGGATGAACCAGTCCTTGCCCCGAAGCCGCTTCTTGAGGCTCTTGGGGACGAGGTGTGGTGGGAACGTGCGGTACTTCAAATAGTTCTTCTCATCCAGCTGCCTCCGGCGATGCTGGTCCTCCAGCTCGACATTTCGCTCAAAGGTTTCAGTGGGATGCTCGCTCTTTGCCTTGCGGCCCTTAGCGATGTTCTGCTTCTCACGTTCCTTGTTACGGGCCTTGTTACGTTCGGTTGCGGCACTATCGTGCCCCTTCCGGGTCTTGATCTCAGCCATGCTATTCCTTCACGGTCCGCATCCAGGCGCGGATATTGTTGGCGACGTCACGGGGATAACCTTCGTACATCCACTGGTAACCAGCGGTGATCAGCGCAGCAGAAATCGGCATAGCGGCCAGGAGCAGAACGCGACCTGGGACGCTCTTGTTTGCCTTCATCTGATTCTCGGCAGCCATGTGGTGGTACACACCGGCGGGTTCGCCGGGGAGACGCACTCTGGCGTGTAAAGCGCCAATGAGAGCGGCACTGATATCACAGACATCGAGCTTACCGGAAACCGGCAGATCGATCTCAGCGTCCTTCCCGTAGGGGAACAGGAAGCGGATATCAGTCAGTTCTTTGGCGTATTCCCGCATCTCTTCCCACTCAGCATCGGTCCAGGTGAATCCCGGGAGGTCGAGCTTCTTGCTGTTCACGTCGAACAGAAAGCTGAATTCGGCACGGAAGGCCTTATTCAGGTGGTCAGTGAGGTTGATAGTCTTGACAGGAGTCTGGAGTTCCATGGTGTTCCTTTGAGGTTACTTAGTCGGAAATCTCTTCTCAAATGCCTCCTTAATCGCCTTCGCAGGCTTAAGTATGTCGGCCTTCAACAGAGATACATTGAGCCCCAAATACTTGGCTTCTTTGGGGTGCTTAGCAAGAATCTTTTGAGCTTTCTTTAATAAATCGTAGACGTCCCCGATTGGTTCGAGCCTGTCTAGGATTTTGAAGTCACACATTCATGTCGCGGCGATCACGACGGATCGCTCTGACCTGTTCCAAAGAAAGCTTGCCGGAGAGCTTGAGAGCATTCCGCCGGGCCTTCTTCATTTCACGGTACGACGGTGGCATCGACGTTACGACGACGCCTGGGTTGAACTTACTGGTTGGGAGTGTGGCCATGCCGAGGTGCTGCCTTATTAGTTCTTGGTCTGAGTGAGGGGAGGCGTCACTCCCGGTTCGTTCGGATCTAGACATAGTATTCCTTAATCTTTGAAGAAGCCTTGTAGGGCTTTACGGGTGGTATATGCAGCTTTTCTAGCAGCGATGAGTGGATTCATCTTGATCAGTACCGGGAAGGAATTCTTACAGCCGCACCGCTCGTATTCTGAACCACCATCAACCATTGCGTGGTTAGGGCAGTGGCACGTTACGTAGTCGTGGCGGAACATCGAAATAATCTTCTCTTTACATTCCGGGCACTGATAAAGGTGTCCGGAGTCTTTGGTGAATTTCATTTAGTTATGTCGATTCTGGTATCAAGGCGTTCGAACCAACCGGCGTCAGTGGTGTACCAAAAATCAAAGCCGCCGAGGGAATGGAAATAGTGCTGACACAACGAACACGGGCAGGATTCCCTCGGTTCCTTTTTAGACCCAAGTCGGACATTGACGCAGACCCATTCCCTACGCCTATCCAGGAGCCCCCGTGCTTTACGGTAGGCCATGGCTTCGGCATGAATGGAATGTCTTTCGTTGCGGTACCCGAACTTGTTAAGTCCAGTCGGATCACCGAGTCTGTTCTGACCCCATTCCAAGAGCTTACCCTTTTGGAAGATAAAGCTCCAATGCTTGAACGTGTCGGCTCTGTGCCGATCAAATTCCCGCACTGCTATGTCTAAACAACGGCCCAAGTCTGCGTTATTCATGATTCGTGAATTATTAGCCCGTGGTCAAGAAAGCTATGCAATCTCTGGGCATAGTCAGAGAAGAGACTCAGATACAAGTGATGTCCGTGTCTGAGATCCACGACATAGCCCTGTAGTTTCTGTTCAGTTACCGAGCGTTCACTAAGTATGATACATAAGACATACCCGAGACTAACTTCTTCGGAACTACCCCGAATGGTAATAACGGGTTGCGGGCCGCTCAAGCTGACACGGCACTGTATAGCCCTAGCCGGTTCTGCGTTTTTAGTGCCGTGTTCCTCCTGGAGTAAATCCGCTAGTTCGCGGATCTTATCCGGGTGGTGCCTATGCTTCAGAAACTCCTTGGCGTAATCATCTATCTTCATGCTTCCTCATGGTTACTTCCGCTCCGGCGTAGTAGCCGGTTGTGGTCTGTGCCCCGCTTCAAGGATGGGTAAACCAGCCTCAGTGGGGACGTAGATAACCTCTGATTTCGTCTCAGCAAGGTTATGGATCCACAGATAATGGAGATACTCGGAATTACCCTTAAGGCTCTCACCGATGATCCGATTGGCCTCAGCTACACCTTTGGCACGAGCGATCTCAGCGTCAGCCAGCATTTTGGCACCATCAAGCGTAGCCTGTGCTTCGAGTACCTTGATCTTCCGTGAAGACTCAGCCTTAGCGTATTCCGCTTGGCCTTCCTTCTCCTGTTGCCAGACATTGTACTGTGGCTGAACATAGCAGCCGCCGACGATACAGCATAGGGTGATGACAACCACTGCGCCGATACCGAAAAACCATTTGATAGCATCTTCCATGGTACGTCCTTCTGTGGCTATGCCACTTGTGTTGTGATTAAGCGTTCTCTACAGGTCAGGGAGCATGCGATTACATCCATGAGACTCCCAGATCCAGCACGGGGGTTAAACGGTCTGTTACACGCTTTGCAGCGCATAACAGGCGCCTTATCGGTGCTGTTCTTTGACTTCTTGGCGTGGGAGGCCATTAGCTGCGACTTTCATGGATATCACCATCGGTCCATATCCAGCCATTTTTACGGGCCTTGATCCAGACTTTGAACCAGTTCACCTTGCAGCTAGATGGGGTACCATACGTACCATGTGTATGGAGGATAGCGTTAGTGAATGTTCCGTCGTCGTGCTCCTCACTGCGTATCATAATGATCTTGTTCGAGTCTATCCCGAGATTCTTCTCTAACTGTAATATGCATCCCATGGCTACACCGGGATCTGCTTGAGTTCCTTGGCGGTCAGCGGAGCGATCTTAGCCATGGCAGCCACGGCTTCTTTGCTCCCATCCTTCGCCTTCTGGAACAGCTTGTTACGGGTACCGAACTCCTTGGGGGTCAGCTCGCGGCGAGCCGTGACTCCAGAGGCGTTGAGTTTGATGTTTTCTTGAGCACGGGAACGACGGTTCATGTGGGCTTGCCCTGTGGGGGTTGAATGGACGGTCATATGGTTCCTTGGTTAGTGGTATTGACGCCAGATCTGCCATGGTGCGCAACCGAGGCATTGCATCACCATTAAGGCGATGATAGCTGCGGTAAAGAACGCTATGGCAGGGTGAGGTGTTGGTGGGGGTAGGCGCATGGGGTCCTTAATAAGATTCGTCGGTCTTTATTTCAACGAGTTTACCGTCTGTGAACTTAGCTCGGTACTGGTGCCATTCATTCTGGCTGACATACGTATAAAACGTTACGTAACCATGATGCTCAATGATCTCAGCTACCGGTGAAGCATCCTCTTGCGCTGATCCGTAGTCCCGATAGCGAACCAATTTGCCGTCATCGGTAATACCGTAATTAGCTAAGTCGCAACTGAAATCCTTAGTCTGAAATGAATGTATATTGCCGTCGAAGCCGTCAGGCATTATTCTACGGCACGAGAGGCAGTCAAACATCCCCATTATTTGCCTTTCTTAGCGTATCTCTTTCTCGGTATAATTTCTTCTAACTTGAACAGGTACAACTGCTTATCTTCGGGACGAAGGGCGAACGAAGTCAGTAGAGTCCTTGCCGCCTCTTCCTTAGTCAGTAGGACACGGTGCCCCATTATCGTGTAGGGATGCACTGCACCGTGCATTCCGGGGATCATATCGGTAATGAAGTAGACCTGATCGTTGGTGGGCTTCTTTGCCATGTCAGTTGGCCTTTATTTCGATGCCATGACTCTGTAGCATGGCTAGTTGTCCGTTTTCGGCTTCTTCTTGAGCAGCCCTACATTCTTTGTCATGGGCATTCTGAAGTATCAACGTACCGATGGCCGCTCTGGCTCGCTTTAAGTCCTTTTCGATGGCGTCAAAGCGTCTATCGAATTCTTCGAAATCTTTTTCGAGTTGCTCGATTTCGTCGTCCATTACTCTAGTATACCCAGTGGTGATCCATCGAGCTTGACCCAGTACATGAGGAGTTCATTCTCGTCAACCTGCTTATTCGCCCCTATAGACATGATGAGTTCTCTCTTGTTATATGCACCATAACTTGGATTGACTTTAACTCCGGTGATCAACCCACGGTGTCCATCGCTCTTCTTAGAACGAATGACGATGCCGACTGGGACTTCCGCAAACTTATAGGGGCGTAGCTTCTTGGCTGGCTTCGCCACTCTGTAAGTGTACTTACTGGTGTCAAACATAGGATCCACCACCGGGAACCATATTTTATCATCGTCACATTTGCAATGGCATTCGATCTCTTCGCCATTTGCATAGGCAGTAACCAGAGCTGCGAATAGCTGTGCATCTTTTCGGTTCATGTGTTTCTTTCTAGTCCACAACTGGACTGAGGTGGTATTCGCGGTCTTCTTGCACTGTGGCTTTGATCTTCTTGATTCCAGGCACCTTGGGGCGTGCCATAGCGAACTTGATGACGTATATGATCCCCAAGAGGAGATGCATATAAATCACTAGTTTAACACAGGTTACAACTTCGCTCGGCAGCTGGATATCCATGAAATGGACCCAGCAGAAAGCGAAGATGAAGAGGGTGAAGGATGAGACGATGTCTTTCATTGTGTTTCCTGGTTAGTTATCTTCGAAGTATTCCGGTACCGGCAACATGTCGGCATGGAAGTCATAGAACCCGCAAGCAGCGCCATTACCCATATTACCGTTCGTACCATCTGTACCGCCCGACTCTGGATACATCGGTGTGGGCGGTTCACCAACTATCTTAAGCGTATCTTGATACGACATGCCCGCCTTGCGCACCGCGTTAAACTTACTTATCCATTCGTTTATTTTGGAGACCATCTGTTCTGCGGCTTTTGGGGTTGCCGCTACGCAAAGATTCCACATTTCGAAATCGCTGTATTGCCCGTCGTTAGTTATGAAGATGATGTATTTCATGATTAAAGGCGTTAGCTCCAGAGGTCTGTAAAGTACTCCGCAAACAACTGAAGAGTTTCTTCAACCATCTTCTTTTCGTCGGCATTATAACCGTAGTACTCCGGCGAGGCTATGAACTCAAAGCCCTTGATCATCTTGTCGAGAATATCGTTCCATTCCTTCTCCGACTTCTGGGTAGCACTACTCATAGTCGTTTTCTGGTATCTCTTGAGTCTCGGCAGTATCAACCGAGCCAGAGTAGCATCCAGGGACCACGTATCGGCATCGCACCAGCCTTGGCGCTTATACTGATTTAGCAGCTTAGCAGTGCGCTTCTTAGTGCCACCGATACGCTTGATTTCAGCAATGTCTTGTTTTACCCATTTGAACTGTGTCATATTGTTCCTTAGGAGCAATACGGCAGATGCTGTATTGTGTTGTAGGTGAAGCGGCATACCCACCAAATACCATAAACCAGCCACGGAACATAGGCCCATGGTAGTAAGGTGATGACAGCAGCTAAGGTGTTTTCTTTCCAATTCATGTAAGATACAGAACAGGTGAGCCACCCTATCGCCAACCATAGTGTGGCTATTACACCGATAAGTTCACCAATTATAAATACAATTTGTCCTGCATTCATTTAGTATCCTTTGCTCGTTGTTCTACTTCAGTGATGACCAACATAGTCATGGCATGGAGATCGTAGACTTCCCCATAGGTCAGGGGCTTATCGGTCCATGGATCCGTCATGCAGTGTGATCCGGCACAGCGCAGGATACAGCGGATACCACTAGTCGTTCCGGGCTTATAATGCCAGTTGATAGGCTGCTTCGTCCGGTGATCCCGCAGCGCTTGGTTCATGTTTCTGACGATATCATGCTGAATCAAGATGCTCTCATCGGTCCCCGGAGGGAACGCGACGGGGGCACCATCTTCTACGTCCTCTCGGATAACCATGATTACTCCTTGGGTTTATGGAGATCGAGCATTTGAACGATGGCGAAACAAATAGCCTCTGGGAGAGTGTCCCTGTGGACCATGGCTACGTCGTCGATGTCATCATGAATGATGTCCACTGACCATTCACCGGTCTGTCCCATACATCCCTTACAACTGGCTATAACAATGTGGTACCCACGTTTACGCATGATCTCGATGAGCTGCATGGCATCGCCAATTAGCTGTAATGGCGACCAAGGCGCACTGTGGGAAATATCGTCATCCTCGCCCCAGAGGTATCCGTGATATTCAACTAGGTTACCTCCAAGTAATTCTTTATTCAGCCTACGTTCTATTTCTGTTATCACGTTCTTTCCTGTCTTGTAGTATGAGAATGGCAGCTCGGCAGATCACCTCTGGTAATGACGCACCGTGGGCGCAAACAGGGTGCTTGTTGTCACCACGGGTATAGGCGACATCCCAGATATCTCCGAGGTCGCTGATAGTGGCGTATTCGCCTATTTCTCGGAGTTTATGAAGAACCAACATAGCATGGGTCATGCTGCTGGTAGGCCTGAACTCGTCTACGAAGAATCTACCGAGTTCACCGTCTTCGAGATATGTGTGAGTACACAAGCCCAATAGCTCTGGCTCATGTTCGTAGAGATTGGCGATTTGCCAACCCATGACATGAACACCAATCGTCGAGTTATTGTCCAATGGAACTTCAATGGGGGTGAACTTTTCTATTTTATCTTCCACTTAACATCCTTGCTACGATTATGGCAGCCATGCGGTTGTACCGCTCGACCTGTTTTGGGGTTGGTGCGTCAGCTAGGTTAGACTCCATATCATGGAGCTTAACCCGGGAAGCCAGTGGTGATGTTAGGATAGCTTCGATGTACTCATCTTCGGATAACCAGTCACTTGCCTTTGTAATAGCTGTAACTGCTTCTACGATATGCTCCGGGAATACTTGGAGTAGCGCGTCAGCCGATACGTCGGTATCTTCAATGATATCGTGGAGCCATGCGACGCAGCGTTCGTCATTGGTGCTGCAACGATTCGCTACGTCTTCTGGGTGCTTGATATATGGGGTAATACTGTCACGACGGAATTGCCCGAAATGGCCAATAATGGCTATGGCCCGAGCCCGCTCCACCATTATGTCGCTTACATCGTTCATGTGGTCCTAACAGAGGTTTTCAAAAGCACAGTCGACATAGGTTAGTATGGCGGCTAGCTGTTGCCTGGTGTAGAAGAGAACTGGTTCACCGGAACAGTTGGAGAAACGACGTAACGGAAAGTGTGTTACCTGGAATATGCCGTAGTCCCTGCGGTGTGCTATGGTACAAGCCAGCTCAATACGATCATGCTCAGCACGGTCTTCTGGGGTGGCATTCCACTGCTTATCCAGCATTTGCTCCTGCTTCTTCTGCCGGTCGTCAGCGTACTTACCGTTACCGTAGTAATTATCGATACGGTCCTTTTCCTTCTTCTCCATGGCCTCGATCTGCTTAACAGTCTTACCAACAATGGGTTCCTTGTTCCAACCGGCTACACCACCGTGGAATAACTGCCATAGACAGAAAGCCTCGATGCGCTGTCTATCAAAGCCTTCATCGGTACCCCAACAGGTCAGGTAGTTCATGGCTCTACCGGTCTCTTCGATGATCCTAAAAGTCATCTCTTCAGCAGATCTGTCTTTGTTGTGCGGAGCCAAGTGCTGTCTACGTAGATCGATATGGCCAGTTAGCCAGTAGTCCCAAGCCGTCTCTTTGCCGTAGGGGTAGTACTTCAGGATGTCTTGTTTTGCAAATGCTTCACCGATAATCTTTCGCATGTTGCCAAATTTATGTTTCGTGGTGGTCATTTTTCCTCGTGTCGTTCTTCGGACATATGTACGTGTGCTGCTTCATAAATGGTGCGCCAATTCGTTTCTATGCCACCGTTTAGCATAGTAATCAAGGTGGCGCAGTGCTTCGCCAGATGCATCGCCACAGCCTGTTCTTGGCGATACATCTCTGCGGCTAAGTCACCTTTAGTCGTTATTCTGATGAAGTTCTGGTTTCTCATTCAGGTAGCCCGAGGCATCTCACCCAATGTGTTGGTGGATGGAGATACGGGGCATTGGATTCACTATCAACCCACATACCCTGGATAGCATCAAACGGGATCCACCACTGTGCAATATTCATACGTGGCCCAGTCCATTCCGGGGAATATATGACACACCAGTCAGACCAGCAGTTACCGTCAGATTCCTCAACTGTTTCCGGCATATGGTCTGAGCAGGGAGTCCAGATATAACGACTACGTACTTCTTCAATAAGGCCGAAGGCTTCAGCAGCTTTGGAGTGACCACATTTGGCCACCTCTGGCCAGATATCAAGTAGTAACTTAAACGCTTTGTCCAGGTTCATCTTCCGGACTCCAAGAGCATGATTTTGAGGGCATCCCGCCATTGCCCGATACTCATCTCAGCGAGTTCTCTGGCTCGGCTGTCACTGATGCAGCCATCGAAGGCCAACATCATGAGAGTACCGACATAGCGGTCACGCCATTGCTTATCCTTGAGGATTAGCTTGTAAGCCAAATCCCTCATGGACTCCTCAGACTGTTCATTGAGATCACCGAGTTCATCACGGAGCTTACCACCGCGATCAATGGCTTTACCGACCCAACTCCAGCTTTCGCTTAATGCCGGGCAGTCGTCTTCCCCGTATTTGCAGAACCCGGAATTCTCACCGAAGTTACAATGTGAGAGATGAGTCCCGAAGTGCCTTAATTTCTCTTCATTGGGGCAAGGATGCTCCATAGCAACGGGACCATGGTTGTCGGACTGCGTATGCTCAGAGAACAGGGCGCCACAGTGACAGACGGCTTCGTTCTTCTTGGCTTCTATAAGCTTCTCGTGGGCTACAACAAGCTGTGCCTTGGCTTCTTCTAGCTCAAGCTTCATGTTCTGGATGCCGTTCATGACCCACTTCCACCGTACCTCACGCTCCTCCGGTGGTTCGCCTTCGTAGATACAATCGTAGGCTTCAACGGTTAACCCATGAACCCGCTCGTGGATCTGCTTTTCGTATTCCGCCCACAGCTCGCGTTGTACTTTCTCGACATCGGACTTCTGGGGTGCAGTACCGTCAATCAGGGCGTAAGCCTCTTGCATGGCGTCACCAATTTTGGTGCCGTTACAACTTTCAATAGCGTTAACTAGTCTGTCCAAGACTTCTAATGGGGAACTCATAGTTGTCATATTCCTTTACACCGTTACAGATCCAGAACGCCTTCTCCCCGCACGATGCCGGGACAAGGTGGGATCCTCGTTGGCCGCATCTCATGCATGTCGGTTCTGGACGCCACTCCACTCCGCCTCTACGACGTTTACCGCGCTTTGTCATTTGCTATCAACTTCACGATTTGGTCCCTGTTGCAGCAGGGGTTGGTCGGACTATGTGGATATGACCCATCGGGGTTCTCACAGGTGCAGAACGTGGCCAGCTCCAGCGCTTCTTTGAGGCGCTCATTTTCCGCCTTTAGCTCACGAACCGCATCATTAGCTGAAGCAACTCCCATGGCATGAACAATAGTCAAAGCCTCGGGGTCGTTCTCAGCTCGGAGACGCTGGTTCTCCTCTTCTAGGATGCGGATCCGCTCTCTGTAATTCTTGACGATATCAATGAGGTTATCGGGGTTAGCCATGGTGTCCTTAGGGTTGTTTAGGCTCCTCCTGTTCGGATGGGCCTAGTAGGTGTCCGTAGCCAATAGCACGGATATGGGAACGCATCCACTCCTCGGGGCCACCGTGCATACTACATAGTACGCAGGGTAGGCCATGCTCACATTTTGGGGTACTGGCGTCCTCTAATTTCTGCAATATTACATCACGTTCGTGCCAAGCGGCATCAGCATGTTCACGGCATGACGTCAGGGCGTGGTGTAGTTCTCGAATTTCTTGCTCAGCAGCCAATAGCTTTATATCAGCATCGTCGCGCTCATCGCAGTCGACATTAATCTCCTCCTGTTGCTGCTTCAAAGTGAACTTCAGGGAATTGATTTCCTGTTCAGCGATCTCTAGCTTTCTCCGAGCTTCGTCCCGTTGATCCCGGAGGATCTGGTTGACTCCGGCCCAGCCGGCAGCGTCTAGAAGAGCCCCGTGGAGCATACCGCTAAGCATCATTTCCCGAGCCGTTGCGCGACCAGGAGGTCCTACATCGGTGTCCATGCTATGCTCCATCCAATGTGTAGAAGTCTACAGATAAGCCCTACAACAAGACCCACCCCTAGGACCCCGGAGAGTCCAAGTGAAATTACGCCAAGTGCTATAAAAGCATGCTTCATGAGATCGACACTATCGATTCTTCGAGATCAGCTAGAGTCTCTTCATCGGAGATACCGCGCTGATTCAAGAATTCCAGTTGTGCCTTCAGGCCATCGTTGTTGATGGCAATAGCCATTTGAGTGGCTTGCTCATCAACGATACCGTCTAAGTGATCTATGGCACATTGGTCCTTGGCTAAAATTGCTCGGATCTTGTCGAGCGTTGTTTTGGTTTTAACGGTCTTCTTCATGGTGTCTCATTGGTCAATGGTGGCACGAAGTCGGTCGAACTCACATAGAATAAACAACGTAAATAAACCAGCTGCGTAACCGTAGTGTGCTTCTGTTACGCTTATACATATACCCAGTGCCATTATGACGTTACATAGGGTGCTGAAGAGGAAGCGTCTCATCCGTCACTCAGCACTTCAACGACATCGACATCGGTCTTCTTGAACCACGCAAAATCGATTCGGAGATACTCACCACTGGGTGACCACTCCTTGATAATACCACCGGCTACGGGGCCAAGAATGCGCTTCATAGGGCGCTCAACCTGTAGTGTACCCCAGCTACCGTTGGCGCTCAGGTCGACTTCCTCACGGTACAGTCTATACAGAATACGTCCGGAACCGTTTACTTCACGACTTGGATTCATTTTTCTACCTTTATATAGACGTTATGGGCCTCAGCATTGTGTTTATTTGCTAGGCTTTCGAGATACTCGCAACCACCAATGGAAAGGATGACTAGGGCTATACCAACGGCGAACATGATACAGCCCCAGCCCTTGTCAACTTCTTGACTCATCTTTGTCCTTGGGATCATCGAGGTCTTTGACCTTTTGGAGATACAAATTGTATAGCTCCTTGGCATACTTCAGGTGGAAGCTGATTTCCCACCACCCAAAGGTACCCCGTAGGAACCATCCTAGCATGATGCATAGGAGGCTCCAGATAACTAGGTCAGACATGCCCGTACCTATTTAAGTCATTGCAGACATCGATAGCAGTCGCTTCTGACCTATCCTCGTAAACCGTGACGTTGCCGTTAGGCATTTCACGGACAACGGTATATAGGTCAACGGCCTTAGGATCAGCCGTGTTTAGGGTTACTACCAAGAAATAAGATCTCATAGGACACCCGCCTGGCCCCGTGGCATACCCTGCCTAGCGAATCTATGAATACTCTCAGTGTGCTCCTCCATGAGCTTATGCATACCATCAATAAGAGCTTCCTCACGGGCAAAAGCAGCTTCTTTGATTTCCCGTAAGTTCTTGTCTTCTGTACCAACAACATTTCGGAGATGCGCCAGTTCTGGACGCATCTTATCAGCTACGCGTACAGCCTCGTCGCGCTGTGTCTTCAGTTCACGGATATTCAGGGTTAACGAGTTCAGGAGCTTATCGCTGGTAACGAACCAGAGACCACCGAAACCCCCTTCAACGGCCCGTATAACTTTATTAGCGTATTCCGATAGTTCCACTTTAGCGGCATCACGTTCCTTCATGAGTTTCACGGCATCATCGTCTGAGATCTTCATGATATCGTCGCGCTGATTTTTCATGCACCGGTAATCATTATTCAGACTCTCTAGTTCCTTCTCAGCTACGGTGTAACGCCCCTCAGCATGACGCAGCTCGGTGCGGAGCTGATTATTATCGATACGGGCATTCACAAGGAGTTGCGCTGTCTGGGCGTGAGCTTTTTCTTCATCGCCACGCTCACTGATCCTGTTATTACGCTGCTTCAGAAGCGTACCAAGCGCTGTACGGAATCCATCGGCATAGCTCTCTTGGACATCAATACAGAACTCATCGCATACCGCGTTAAGGCCCACCAAGAGATTATCCTGGTCTTGATGCATAGCATCGATCTCCACCTGTAGCCCAGCAGCTTGTACTTCAGCGGAGTTAGCACGATCCAGGGCGTTCAGCAGCTCCGTGCGCTCATCGTGAACCGCTTCCATCCACATAATAGTGGCTTGGTTGAACTCTTCTTCTTGCTCAGCAAGTTGCTTCTTGAGCTTCTCGTTTTCCTTTTCGAGCCCCTTGATCTTGGCTACTGTTTCCAAGATGTCCTTGAGCGAGGGGCCAAATACCTCCTCGGGGAGGAACTTATGTGGGTCAGCTTGAATGGCTTCGAGAATTTTAGTACCGATAAATGCTTTACCGGAACCCTCATGCTCTATGAGGATGTCAGCAATTAAAAGTGATGGGCAGTCCTGCATGTTATCCTTTGTATCGATTTCGTAGGGCGTCTCGGGCTATCTTCTGACAGGCTTCGGCGCGGTCGTAGTCACTACATACGTTGGACCGGTGGGCAATTTCATTCAATGCACAGAATAGAGCACGCGAATCAGCGTTCTCTTCATTGATCAACTTATTGCGCTCTTCACGAGTTGCGGCGAGCTGCTTCTTGAGCGTGTCTCGCTCTCTCAGCAATACGTTGAAGTCCACGCGCAGCCCAGGCTGAGCCGCTGCTTTCTCGGCATCGATCAGCTTGTTGCGATCATTGCGAACCGTTTCGAGCGCACATTTAGTATTGTGCAGCTCATTTTCAAGCGCTTCATTTTCGGTACAAAGGGACTCGTTTTGGCTCGTCAATTCGGTGTAGTACCGCTTGAACTTAT
>Ga0265338_10000380_pt1 | contig 79593 bp, 83 predicted proteins | sample 42126metaG_FD_193579 | JGI IMG/M metagenome (GOLD analysis project Ga0265338, IMG submission 193579) | Rhizosphere microbial communities from Carex aquatilis grown in University of Washington, Seatle, WA, United States - 4-21-26 metaG | ecosystem: Host-associated > Plants > Roots > Rhizosphere...
CAAGCTTTTCGTGTCCTGAGGTACTCAAGAATCAAAACAAAAAAGATATTTTATTTTCGCTTACGGGACTATTACCCCCTAGGGTTCTGCTTCCCAGCAGATTCTGCTAACAAAATATTTTGTAACTTTTTTCATCTATAAATAAATGACGTTTTGACCTTACTACACCGATCACAAACACTGCATACAAATATTATAAAATTTACATGCAAAGTTTGTGATCGGTTTGGGCTGTTTCCTTTTCGCTCGCCGCTACTAAGGAAATATGATCGCTTGCGCGATATTGTTTTCTATTCCTCCAGGTACTGAAATGTTTTACTTCCCTGGGTGAGCAATGTATATAATTTATACAATAACCAATAAAATTGGTTGGGTTTCCCCATTCGGACATCTCCGGATCAAAGGTTGTTTGGCACCTCCCCGAAGCTTATCGCAGCTTTACTACGTCCTTCATCGCTTATTAGAGTCAAGGCATCCACCGTACGCCCTTAAATTTCCCATTAGGAAATTTAAAAACCACAATTCTCTCATATTTGTTTTTAAAACAAATATGATTAATGTTTTAACCTGTTATATGGAATCAATTCCGTATAACAGTTTTTAAATCGGATCAATTCTCTTCAAAAGAAATTGATCGATTCACCTGCCTGCCTGCAATACCTATAAAAGACCCAATCCACTTATCATGGAAAATTGGTGGTACTGCGACAGAATGAAGATCTAGATTCTAGGTATCCTCCTTGAGTTTATTTAAAATCTAATCGCAAATCATAATTAAATACATTTGCTTGTCTGCCCACACGACTAAATTTCGGCTGCAAATAACTCATTCCTCCTTAGTATATGAATATATACTTTGTCGGACTTCATTATTTTCGCTCGAAATTTAGTCGTCTGAGCTAGACATTAGATTTCTCATAAACTCTGAGAATCTCTAAAATCTTAATCTTATTTTACAAGTTTCAGTCTTTCCGACAAAAAAACCGCTTTCGAGCGGTCTGTAGAGACAACATTAAAAATGCCGATCTACTTACCGTTGTTTAGCTAGGTTTTGTTTCAACATATCTGTGTCCAAAGAGTATATAGGAAAGTAAAATAAAGTCAAGGAAATAATGAGTAAAAATAGCATTTTTTTGTGTTTTCGTTGGTGTGATCTGATGTTATATAAAAAATGGCTTAAAATAAGACTTTGCTCACATAATCCTGACGCAAAGTTCGCAATTAAAAAGCGGTTCTGCTTGCTCATATCGAGCAAATAGAACCGCCCTGTGATCTGAATGATTGAAGATCAAATTTTCGCCACTTCCTCCTCAAACCATATTCCGATCTCCCTTTCAGCCTCAGATAGGCTGTCCGAACAATGGACAAGATTGCGGATGCATCGGCCTTCTTTAGCCGCCAAAGAGAAAGAATCGAAACCGTAATCGCGCCGTATCGTCCCAGGATCAGCGGTCGATGGATCCGTTCCTCCGACAAGTTCTTTTACAACTCCGACCGCATCCTCGCCTTCGATGATCATAAGTATGGCAAGCTCTGAAGTCATATACTCTACAACATTGGCGATAATATCCTTTCCGTACTCGATCGCCGATTTTGTCACTTCAAGTCCGCGCGCTTTCCTGTCTTCCATGATACGCATCCCGTTTTCCAAATACCATCTCTCATCCTTCTGATAATGCCTCCAGCATTTATCAGCGGACAGTTTAGGAACCTTCTTGGCACTTGAGATCGATAAACCACGATCGCTTATCCTTTCAATGATCTTCCACTGAAAAGGAATCCCGTCTGGCTTCACGATAAAACAGGTTTTTTCAATCATCATGATACTTCCCCTCTTTTTTGTTGAGTGTATTGAACACGATGAAACACACCTGAAAAGAACCTCTGCTTAGTTTATACACTTTTTCAATATTCGGGTCAAGATAAAATAACAATTTTTTATTTGTATTTCCGTGAGCGAGCGAGGTATCGCTTGTTGAAAGCCTTACGGAGAAATATTTTTAGCAAAAAATATTTTGAGTAGAGAAAAATCGCTCTGACGAGAGCGATTTTTTATCGTACTTTCAACAAGTAGTACCGAGAGAGTTTTTATTCCAGGATCCCATCCAAATTTACATCGTACAAAATAGCTTCCTGAACTAATTTATAATCAATTAAATCCTTTTTTGTGAGCCAAAGATCGATCTCATCCTCCGCTTCTTTCACAGAACCAGATGCATGAACAAGATTTCTGACCGATCTGCCGCTTGTATCGGATAATTGATATGAATCTAAGACGAAATCACCGCGAATAGTTCCCACGTCCGAAGTAAGCGGCTCGGTACCACCAACAAGTTTTCGTACGATACCGACAGCATGCGCTCCCTGCCAAACCATTGCCACAACAGGACCGCTCGACATGTACTTTGCAAGATTATTTAGGACGACAGTCGTAATTGCGATTGGATCATCGGTTGGCGGTTTCAAACCTTTTTTTATATATCCTGCGATCGTCTTTTCCCCGGTCTTTCTCATCCATTCTGGATCGAGAGTGTAGTGCTTTCTCACCAGATCCGCATCTGGCAAGACCATTTTCATGGCAACAAGCTTGAGCCCGACTTTTTCAAATCGAGAAATAATCTCTCCGATAAGTGATCTCTGCACTCCATCTGGCTTTACCATCACAAATGTTCTTTCTTTTTTCATAGTATAGATAATAAGATAATTCTTTTATTTGTGCAATGTCTCTTTAGGAAAATTTAATAGTGATTCCAAAATTTCAACCGTCTTTTCTTTCGTAATTGGTCCAGTTTCTTGGTGAAGCTTTTCAAGATAATCTGCGTATATCTCTATCGCCTCAGGGTGTATCGTAAAAATACTAATCAATATAAAGACGGCGTCATCAGTAATCGTGTGAATATATCTTGTGAGAATTTCTTTCTTTTCTTTAGAAATTTTTGCATTAATAATTATTGTAAGAATTTTTGCCTGAGCATGTGTAATCATAAATTTTTCTCTGCAATTTTATTTGGATTAGAATAAAATGAAATAGTGACTTTTGCTGTAATACTTTTGCCATGATCATGCGGGTTTTCATATGTATTATAACCATCTATTTTGAATTTAAAAATCTTTTTAGTGGATATCTCGAGAGAGGCTGACTCAAAAGAAGAAGACCCTCCAGAAATATCGAAACTCTCTTCGGAGAAATGTAGTTCATTCATATTGATAGACTCAGAAATAGCAGATGCGACTGCTTCCTCAGGAGTATTACCCATACCTTCAACACTAATAATCTTATCTAATTTCAAATCTTTATTTTCCATTGGAGAAACTGCGAATAACTCTTTAAACTCTGTCTTCCGATCAAAAATATGCATATAGTAGATATCACTTCCTGAAATGGTTTTTCCCTCAAGACTTGAAATATTCCCTTTCGTCTTTGATTGCCTATCACTAATTTCAATAGAATAAACAGAATCCGATGGAATTTCAAAAGCTTCAGTTATTCGTTGTGGGGTCAATTCCCATTTTTCTTTTTTGGTCTCAGACCCAGCAAGAGCATCAGTGGCTGATAGTATAGTTAAAAAGGACACTAAAGCTAAAGGAAGTTTAAATTTTTTCTCTAAAGCTTCTATCGTGCTAAAAATACCCTGTTTTTTCTCAAGGTTCGATTCGATGACATGTTCTTCTTTCAATTTGAACTGATCCATATTTATATTTTTGGCACGATCGGTGGTTCTGGCTTTTTGTACTTGCTCATGATCACTTCCTCTACTTCTGCCCTATCTTTGCCGTATTTAAGATATGATAACTCCTTGATTTTATCAAGCAATATCTTATTGCCGCGCGGAGGTAGATTAGTCTCCATGCTAAATGGTTTTGCTGGTCTGCCATTTGCAAGAAGTTTTACATAAGAATTATGATTATCAATATTCATAAGATCGCTTGCAGTAAATATAGGTGCAAACTGTTTTACAAGATATTCTGAATCTTCAGAGCTTACGCGGAATACGGCCATGGAACCGACGTTTCCAAAGACAGAATTTTTGATCTTTTCATCAAGTTGTGCAATAAACTGATGAGCTACTGTAAGAGCAAGCTTGTATTTTCTCGCTTCTGAAAGGATCGTTGAGATGGAATCAGTCGTGACATTTTGGAATTCATCAATATATAAATAAAATGGTGGAAGATCAGAACCAAAAGAATCTACACGAGAAAGAGCAGCCATCAAAAGTTTTCCGACAATAATAAGACCGATAAGATTTGAATTGATATCACCCAAACGGCCTTTTGCTAGATTTACGAGAAGGATTTTTTTATTGTCCATGATATCTCGGAAATCAAATGATGACTTTTCTTGAGACACGATCGGTCGCATAATTTCATTTGAAAGGAATACATCAAACTTGGACGTGATGTATGGCACAATGTTTGCAAGTGATGCTTCTCCACCCGCTTTGCCTGCAATCTCTCTCCAAAATTGAATGACCAAAGGATTCTTGCATTTTGAAAGTTTCAGATCGCGATATGTCTTGTCGGCCAAAACTCGTGAGACATCAAGAAGTGTGCATCCGGTGTCCGGATCCTCAATGACGAGCATGACTGCATTTCTAAAATATTGTTCGAACATCGGACCGCCGGCGGTCTTCATATCAAAAAGTTTATTGAAAATAGAAAGCATTTCATTCACTACAAATGTTTTCTGCTCTGGAAATCTTCTGTCATATTCAAGCATATTGAGACCCATCGGTCGATCGGTATAGCTTGGGTCAAAATAAATAACGTCTTCATATCGTTCAGGGGGAATGAATGAGAGCACTTCTTGGATATCGGAACCGTGCGGATCGATCATACAGACACCCTCCCCAGCTAAAATATCTTGACGTATCATCGTCTTCAAAAGTGTCGTCTTACCAGTACCGGTCTGACCGATAATATAAAAATGTCTCAAGCGATCTTCTGGAGTTATTCTGACCGGAGTGATCGTGTTCCTATAGACATTACTACCAAGCAAAATGCCAGTCGTGGGCAGATCAAGCGGTGCCGGAGCAGTATTTGCCGTTGTTTGTTTGAGTTGAGATGAATTGCCAAAATCAACTTCCGGCAAATGCATGACTGTTGTCAATTCTTTCAAATTAAGGGCTAGAACAGCTTTTTCGTCAAAGATCCTGAACGAAAAATCACGCGCCATATTCAAAAGGTCCTTACCCTCCATTCTGTCAAAAATGAATTTATTGCCATTCGTATTTTCAAACTGGTTGAACGATGATTCGATGTCAGAAAGTATTGCACTAGCCTCTTCTCTCGTAGCGCCCGATGCCATGATGCGTATATTGATATCCACGAGTGGGCTACTGACCTTTGTTTTGATATTCTCGATCGGCGTTTGGTTTGAAGCTCCTGCATCTTTTTTATCATCTTTCTCCTTTTTGTCAGAACTGATGATCACTTTTCCCACTTGCTTGAAAAGGTTCAAAAAAGATGAATCTGCTTTGCTCAGCGCTTCTTTAAATTTCGAGCCTTTTTCCATCTCTTTCAGAACTCTTTTATAAAAAGCTATTTTTTCAGACTTGGCAGGCTTGACGATGATCTGTATCGCGGCACCCTCACCGTCTTTACTGACCTTTGAAAAACTGTTCAAAACGACATTGAGCGGATCGTAGTCATATTGCTCATATGTTTTGATCGGAAAGATATGATTGCCACTGAACTCTATTTGTGAGCCGACATAATCCCCCATTTCATTGAAAATATTGTAATCATCTTTTTTCTCTGCGATCGTCACATCCGAAAAGATCGATTGCACCTGTTTTTCAAAAAGTGATTTTTTCGTGTCAGGAACCGCTATATAAAAAACTATTTGATTGCTATGATTGGCGCTTGTCAGTTCAAGGGTAAAATATCCTGTGCCATTTTCATCACTGCTTTCAACAGAAAGCATACCTGCATAGAATTGCTCCATCTTTGATATGAGCTCCTTCAAATGCTTATTTTTCTGCGTATCGTCTTTTGCGATCCCTGGAAGTGAGACCTCAAAAAGGGTCATCTTAAGTGCCTTCCAAACCGGACTTTTTTCATTATTCTTTCCAACAGAAAAACCGGACTTGATATATTGTATGAGAAATCTATGAAAATCGTCTTCAAGATGCGGGTCTTTCATCTTTTCAACGATAGAAAGCGTATTTAAAACTCCCTTTTCCTGCAAGATCGTAATGAGCTCTGCCATCTTTGCGTCATGCGGTTCGGGGGACAGATCAAGAATGATCGCCTCTGTTTCATGATTCTTTAAAATATAATCTTTGTCTAAAAGATCCTCTTTTCTTCTATCCGCATGCTTTTCAAGCTGGCTGTGTATGACCTCGTCACGAAGGGGTGTTTCATTGCGTTCTGCGATCGTCTTCTCATGCTGTAAAACCTGTGCGCGCAAAAATTGCAGCTCTTCCTCAGGAGTTTTGAATTTCTGCTCTACTTTTTCAGGACCAAATTGCTCTGCCATGTGCTCAATATTATAGCATAATTATAAAATACGGTGTGAATACGGATGATTCATTGTATAAGCTTTTTGGTTTTGATATCATTGGAGACACGATGAGCAATAGAACAAAAAATAATATGGCTATTTGTCATTATATTCCTGTCCGCTTTCAGTATCGGTTATTGAACGGATACCATTCTTACCGTAAGACAAACGACAAAATTGATATCGAACATCAAGCCTATTAGAGAAAATAACTTCAATTACAAATTTATCTTCCCCCTGCTCCGCTATGATTTTGGCAATGCACGAAGTTACCTTGAGGATCAAACTCTTGAAGCAAAGATCAATGATTACATAGAAAATGTCTACCAAGATCAAAAAGCTCAAAACATATCGGTATATTTCTCAGATCTTTTATCAAATCGCTGGGCAGGCGTGAATACCGATACTGAGTATCATCCAGGAAGTATGATGAAAGTGCTTATCATGATCGCATATTATCGAGAATCCCAACTTGACCCGTCAGTTTTGGAAAGGAATTTGGTATATACGGAAGATATTAAAAAACAAGCGAATATCATTGACTATGCGCTTCCTTCAAACATGATCGTCGGCAGAATATATAATACGAGAGATCTAATAAAAAATATGATCGAAAATTCCGACAACGGTGCCGAGACCTTGCTGCTTGATAATTCCGATCAGAAGATCCTGAACGATATCTATCACGATCTCAATATTGAAGTGCCGACCGAAGTGCCAGACTTTACGATCTCGGCAAAAAATTATTCGGCCTTTTTAAGGATTTTGTACAATTCAACATATCTCAATGATACTGATTCTGAGGAAGCATTGTCCCTCATGACCCAAACGACTTTCAAAAGTGGACTTGCCGCTGGCGTTCCATCTGATATTTCTGTAGCGCACAAATATGGCGAACGAGTCGATACCAATACGACAGGAACGGTCATTGCAACAGAACTTCATGATTGCGGCATTGTCTACACTGAAAACCCGTATCAGATCTGCGTCATGATAAAAGGATATCCAGATGCAAGCGAAACAGAGCTTGCTTCCCTTATCAAAGATATCTCAGCGCTTGTATATAATTACGCAAATTCAAATAATTAGTTTTGTACAAAGAAAAAAGCCGAATTTTCGCAAAGCGAAAATTCGGCTTTTTTCTAAGTTCTACGTTCTATATTCTCGTTAAAATCTCCGGCTCGCCGTTTGTGATCAAGATCGTATGTTCAAAATGTGCGCTTCGCGAGCCATCCACTGTTTTATAGGTATAACCATCTTTATCAAGAAAAACATTTTTACTGCCCTCCGTAAGCATCGGTTCTATCGCAAGAACCATTCCCGGTTTTAATTTCTCCCCTGTTCCCCTGTCGCCATAATTTGGAATGTATGGATCCTCGTGCACTTTGTATCCGACACCATGGCCGCAGAGATCCTCAACGACAGAAAAATTATGTGCTTTCGCAGTACGTTCAACCGCAAAACCGATATCGCCAATATGCTTGCCTCCTTTTGCAGATTTGATACTGGTGTATAAAGATTCCTCTGTGACTGCGATAAGTGTCTTTGCGGCTGCATCCACTTTTCCCACAGGAACCGTAACCGCAGAATCAGTAATAAGTCCTTTGTGCGTCAAACACATATCAAAAGAGATCATGTCCCCATCTTTTAAAATTTTTGGGGATTCATTTGGTATTCCATGCACCACTTCATCGTTGAGAGAAATGCACACGCACGCCGGATATGGCCTTTTTGCACCTTTTGGCCTGTAGCCTAAAAGTGACGGGACATCTCCCTTCTCTCTCGCAAGTTTTTCTGCAAGCGTATTCAGATCAGCTGTCGAAACTCCCGACCTTGCCTCTTTCACAAGTTCTTGCAATATAAAAGCAAGGCGCTTGCCTCCCTCGCGCAATAGCTCTATTTCTTCTTTTGTTTTGATCGTAACCATCTATACTATATGAGCTGTATCTTTCTCATGATCTCATCGTGAATTGCTTCAGGAGTCTGCTCGCCATTGATATCAAGGACGATACAATCTTTGTTTGTTCTGAAAAATTGAACTGCTGGCATGACATCTTGATCGTACCAGTTCATCCTGTTCTCTATCGCTCGTGTGTTATCATCACTTCTGCTTCTCTTCAAAAGCCTTTGTGTGCAGCTTTCTCGGCTGACATCAATATATACGATCTTATATTTTTGAATTTTCAAAAATCGCATCGTATTGTCGAGAAATACCGCCTCGACAAGCTTTCGCGGAGCTCCATCAAAGATGAGCTGTTCCTTGCCGGTAAAATTCTTCACGATGTAATTGATCCATAGACCGATAATGACCGGATCTGGTGCAAGCTCACCCGCTTCTATCAATTTTTTTACAATTTTTTGCACATAAGAATCACCTTTTGCATATTCACGCAAAAGAGCTCCTGTCTCTATATGGAGAAATTTGACATTTCTTTTATCAAACTCATCTTTGAGCAATTTAACCTGGGTACCCTTGCCACTTCCCGATCTGCCGATAAAAACGTATGCCATCGGCTCTAGCTCGGCATATGTCTTGTTTTGTTTTTTAAATATATTGAACATGAAAAAAGTATAACAAAATAAACTGAAAATTCAAAATGAGAAAAGTGCGCCCTACGGACGCACTTTTCTCATTTTGAATCTTGCCTTAGATCAGTTCTAGTATTCTCTCATCGTGATCTGAGCATCAACTTTCTTGATCAGATCTATGACTACCGATACGACAATGAGAAGCGCGGTACCTCCGACAGCAAGAGAAGCAATGCCTGTGATCGATGTGACGATAAGCGGCAATACAGCAACAATACCGAGAAATGTCGCTCCAACAAGTGTGATCCTCGTAAGCACTTTTGCCAAATAATCAGAAGTGGACTGTCCTGGCCTGACGCCTGGGATGAATGCTCCGCTCTGCTGGAGATTCTTTGATATCTGATCTGGATCAAAGGTGATCGCAGTATAAAAATAAGTGAAAAGAAAGACAAGAACAAAGTACAATACCGCATATACTCCCTGATTTGATATAAAACTGTTCAACGAAGCCGATATTGATCTTATGGCAGGACTGACATTGGCTGTTGCAAGAAATTTAAATATCATTTGGGGAAAAAGAAGAATGGACATACCAAATATGATCGGCATGACCCCGGCTTGAGTGACTCGCAAAGGCAAATATGTTGAGACTCCGCCGGAAGCATTTCCTCCTCTGATCGTCTTTGCATAGGTAACTGGTACTGGTCTTTCTGCTTCGGAAATAAACACGATGCCATAGATGACAAAAAGTGAGAATGCCACAAATAATATGTACATTGGTATCTGAGAAATACTGAATATCAAGCTAAGCTGAGTAAGCGTGCTTGGCAGGCGTGCAACGATACCGGCAAAGATAAGCAATGAGACGCCGTTTCCAATACCAAACTCTGTCATAAGCTCTCCAATCCACATAAAGAGCATGGAACCCGCAGTGATGACGATGATATTTACAATAAGCTCAGTGTGAGTCAAATTTGAAATGATCCCTGATTTTGCAAGCAACATCAAAAATCCAAATGCTTGTACCAAAGCGATCGGTACTGTGATAATGCGGGATATCTGGTTGAATTTGCTTCTTCCTGCTTCTCCTTCCTCCTGATACATGGATTTTAATTTACCTGAGATCATGGTCAAAAGCTGCATCGCGACTGATGCAGTGATATACGGACTGACTCCAAGCATGACAATAGAAAGTCTCGACATGCCACCACCAGAAAAGATATTCAAAAAGCTGAAAAATTGGCTTCCCGAGAAGAATTCATTGAGTTTTGCTGCATCGATCCCCGGAACAGGAATAGTCGCGATCAATCTTGAAATAACAAGTGCAAAACCCAAAAAGAGCAATCTGTTTCTCAGACCTTTGTCTTCCCAGATCATCTTGAGTTTGCTTGAAAAGTTCATACAATTATTTTACGGAACCGCCTGCTTTCTCTATTTTTGATTTTGCTTCTCCTGAGACAGTGCATCCGGAAATAAGGAGTTTTTTCGTGAGATCACCCATGGCGAGGATCTTTATCTTCGGATTTTTTCCTGCGGTCATTTCCACAACACCTTTTTGAACAAGTGTCTTTGGTGAAACCTTTGCACCAACTGCAAAAGCTTTTTCAATATCACCAATATTGATCACAACCGGTTTTTCCTGATATGAAAGGTTGCTGTTCTTTCCACGACCTCTTCGCTTTGGCATCCTCTTGATGAAATCTCTCATCTCAGGTCGGGCTTTGTGTCCCGCACGAGCTGTTTGTCCTTTTCCTCCTCTACCGGACGTCTTACCTCTCTTTCCTCCTCTACCGACAACGGTAAATCTCTTATTCTTTGTCACTCTTTTTAATTCGTGTATTTTCATAAAATTTTATTTTTCAGCTTTTACTTCAACTTTTTCTGTTGTTGTTTTTGCTTCCACGGCTTTTTGTGGCATAACAAACTTTCTTTTATCAAAAGCTGACAATGCTAAAATAGTTGCTTTCGAGATGTTCAATTTATTCTTTGATGGAGAGATTATCTTTCCGGTCACATCGTTGATACCAGCAAGCTCGATGACGCTCTTGACGGCGCTTCCCGCAGAAACACCCCTTCCTGGAGCTGGCATGATCGCAACTCTTCCGCTGCAATATTTTGCGGAAACATCATGAGGAATAGACATTGTCTTGCTTAGATTCAACTGAATGATATTTTTCTTGGCATTTCGGTATGCTTTGTCTATTGCGGCTGACGTATCATTTGCCTTTCCAGTACCAACCCCGACAGAACCTTTTTTATTTCCAACCACCATGCAAATGCTGAAATTCATTCTCTTTCCTCCTTTGGTGACTCTGGTAACTCTTCTGATATTCAAAATTTTCTGATCAAATTCAGGTTTGACTCTTTCTGGTCTGCCACCAGAACTTCTTCGGTGATTTTTGACCCGATCCCCTTCAGGACCTCTTCTCATGAAAGGTTTTCTGTTTGGATCAAATGATCCCTTTGTAGCAGGATTTACCGCTCCCGCTTCAGTTGGCGCGATAGGTGCAGTGGTATTGTTTTTGTTCTCTGTGTTATCCATAATTATTAAAATTTAAGTCCGCCTTCTCTCGCACCATCAGCAAAAGATTTGATCTTGCCGGTGTAAATGAAACCTCCTCGGTCAAAAACGACTTTTTTGATGCCTTTTGCGATCGCAAGCTTGGCTATTTCCTTTCCAGCATTTTTTGATTTTTCAACCATACCCTTTCCAGTCGCTTTATCGGCTGAATATGCAGCAAGTGTTGTGCCTTTTGTATCATCAATGATCTGACCATAGACAGATGTGTTTGATTTATATACGGAAAACCTCGGCATCTCAGGAGTCCCTGAGATCTTTGCTCTGATTCGCGCATGTCGCGTCTGTATCTTTGTTATTTTATTATTTACTCTTTTCATATGTTTGAATGTGGATTTTTTCTGTGTTCTATATCCTGTATCTTATTTTCTGTCTTTATGCGGTCTTCTTACCTTCCTTTCTTCTGACAACCTCATCCTCAAATCTGATACCTTTGCCTTTATATGGTTCTGGTTTTTTTATCGCTCGGAGTCCTGAAGCAAAGCTGCTGACCAATTCTGTATTGATACCACTGATCACAAGCACTCCCTTTTCCAAAACGACTTTAAGCCCTTTTGGTATTGCGACTTTGACTGGATGAGAAAAACCGACTTTAAAAGTGATATCGGCTGGGGTAACATCGGCTTTATAGCCAATACCCTCAACGATCATTCTTTTTACAAAGTCTTTGTTCACCCCATCGATCATGTTCTTGATATGAGAAGCGTATGTTCCCCATAATGCTTTGTTTTCCAAAGTCTCTTTTGCAGGCTTAAGATCAACTTTTCCATCAGCTACGGTAATAACAATATTCTTCTTGAATGTTCTTGAAAGCTCTCCCAAAGGTCCTTTTACGGAAACAACATCTCCGTGAATGGTGACTTCGGTCTTTGCTGGTATCTCTATTGCTTTTTTACCTATTCTTGACATGGTTTTTTATATGTAAAATTTACCAAACTCTGAACATGACCTCCCCGCCGACTTTCTGTTTGGATGCTTCCTTATCTGAAAGAATGCCTTTTGGTGTTGAGAAAAATGTTGCGCCAAAACCATTTTTGAATGGCTTGATATCTGAGACGGTATTATAGATCCTTCGTGAAGGTTTTGAGACTCTTTGAACATTGGTAACACGAGAAGTTTTGTCCGCTTTGTAGGCAAGCTCGATCTCGAGCATTTTGCCATTTTTGCTCTTTGAGACTGCTTTCACAAAACCGGCTCTTTGGAGTGCTTCTGCCACGGCAAATTTCAGATTTGAAGTATACAAAGAGACAGACTCTTTTCCTTTGAGGTTTGCATTCTTGATTCGTATGATAAGATCTCCAATTTTGTCGGTTACCATGATGATTTTTTTATACCGGGAATTTTTCCTTCGTTGGCAAATTCTCTAAAGCAAATTCTGCACAGATCGAAGTCTCTCATGTAGCCGTGTTTTCTTCCACATCGGAAACATCGTCTCACTACTCGTGAGGCAAATTTTGGTTTCTTTTTTGATCTTGCAATGACTGATTTTTTTGCCATAAATTAAATTGAGCTTGAAAAAGCTCGTCAGAGAATACTAGCAAAAACGTAGATAAAAGTCAATAAAATGAGGAGGATATTGAATAAAAAATGACGATCATTTATTGACCATATCAATATTTTAATACGTCAAATTATAATACCTGGTAACTATCCTATAACAAAAATCCGCCTTTGGGCGGATATTTGTTCACTTTTTTAACGGAGATCGATTTGCGAAGCTGTAATCAGCTGAGCAAAGCGAGTTGTGTTTTGAAGTCCGCGGAGGCGGACACTTATTCCGTAAAGAAAACCTGGTGTTTAAAAACCGCCTTCAAGCGGTTTTTAAACTTTTCTTATTTTCTCTTCTTTGTTTCCTCTTCTTTCTTAAATGGGAAACCGAGATAATCGAGGAAAATTCGTGCTGATTTCTTGTCTTTGGTGCTTGTTACGACAGTAATGCCCATTCCGAACACATCTTTGAGTTCCTCATCGGCTGTTTCTGGGAAAACGCTGTTATCCTTTACCGCAAGCGTATAATTGCCCATATTGTCTATTGCAAATGCAGAAAGTCCTCTGAAGTCTTTGGTTCGTGGAAGTGCAATGTAGACAAGCTTATCAAGAAAATCAAACATTCTCTGTCCTCGAAGCGTCACTTGGTACCCTACTGGGTCACCCTGTCTCACTTTGAATGTAGCAACTGATTTCTTTGCAACTTTGAGAACCGCTTTCTGTCCGGTGACTTTTGCGAGTCTGTCATCAACGATCTTATTTTTATTCTTGTCTTTGAATGAACCGGTACCAACGTTCAAAACCACTTTCGTGATCTTTGGTGTTTGCATTTTGTTCTTCAAACCAAGCGTTCCTTTGAGCGCTTCAAATGCCTTATTCTGTTTTTCTCTGATTGATATCATGGTGTTATATTAAATTTCTTCTCCGGTCTTTTTGTTGATCCTGACATACTTCGCGCCGATTATCTTCTTACCGACTCTCGCTCGCTTTCCAGAATTGTGGATCATGACATTTGAAACGTGGATCGGCATCATTTTCTCGACAACTTGGCCTTTTGATCCGGATGTTCTCGCTTTTTCGTGCTTCTTATGCATATTGACTCCTTCGACAAGAACTTTATTCTCTTTTGGATATGCAGCAAGTACTTTGGCTGTTTTACCCTTGTCCTTTCCTGCTATGACTATAACGTTGTCGCCTTTTTTGATTTTCATATAATTATATTTAAACTATTTCCGGAGCAAGAGAAGCGATCTTCTTGAAGCCCAATTCTGCGAGCTCTCGTGGAATAGGACCGAAGACTCTACCTGCAATTGGCTCTTTTTTCCCTTTTTCAATGATGACAACTGCATTCTCATCAAATCTGATATATGAACCGTCCTCTCTGCGGAATGGCTGTCTCTGTCTCACCACAACGGCATACAAAATATCCTTCTTCTTGACCTGTTTTCGTGGCTCGGCTTTTTGCACAGAAAGAACGACGATCTCACCGATCGATGCCCATCTCTTCTTTGAACTTCCAAGTATCTTGAAGATCCTGCCGATCTTGGCACCTGAGTTGTCTGTAACGTTTACGAGTGTTTTATCTTGTAACATATGAGTAAATTAATTATTTTTCTAGCACCTTGAATCTCTTGCTCTTTGAGATCGGTCGTGTTTCGATGATCTCAACGACTTCACCTTCCTTGTGCTTGTTGCCGAGGTCATGGGCCATGATCTTATTCTGTCTCTTAATGTATTTGCCGTATTTTGGATGCTTCTTAAATGAATCTATGGAAACAACAATGGTATCCTTCATCTTTGAAGAGACGATCGTACCTTTCAAAACCTTTCCATTATTCTTTTGTGCTGATTTTTTTTCCATATGATGTGATCAAGATATTATGCTTTTTTTGATTCTTTCAAAAGGGTCAGTGTGCGAGCGATATCTTTTTTGAGATTTCTTCCCTCTTTCGTATTCTTTATCGAGCTCTTTGAGATACCGAGTCTGAAATTATTCAAAGACTGCACTTTGTCTTTCAAATCTTTTTCAAGTTCGCCTATCGTTTTTTTTCTTAGATCTTTTATTTTCATAATAGTAAAATTAGAATCTGCCGATAACTTTTGTTTTCACAGGCAATTTTGTGCCGCCTTTTCTGAGCATTTCTCTTGCAGAAGCTTCATCCATTCCATCAACCTCAAAAAGCACTCTTCCTGGCTTCACGATGGCAACGTAGCCCTGGAGCTCTCCTTTTCCTTTACCCATTTTCACTTCGGCTGGTTTCTGCGTGTATGGATGATCCGGGAAGATCCTTGTCCAGATCTTTCCGCTCTTGCTCATGGTGTGTGCAATAGCTTTTCTGGCTGATTCTATTTGGTTTGATCGTATTCTGCCAGCATCAAGCGTTTTCAAGCCGAAAGACCCGAAAGAAACTTTTGTTCCTCGCGATTCAACACCGACTTTTCCCTGATTCTCTCTGAAGGTGTGTGATTTTCTATATTTTACTTTTTTTGGTACTAACATGGCTTTAAATTATTTCTTATCTTTATTGAAAATGTCGCCTTTGTATATCCATACTTTAATACCAAGATCACCATATGTCATATGAGCTTTTTCCTGGGCGTAATCGATATCAGCTCTCAAAGTCTGAAGCGGGATTCTTCCTTTTTTTAATTCTTCTGATCGTGCGATCTCCGATCCCCCAAGTCTTCCTCCACAGTAGATCCTGACCCCTTTTACATCACGATTTGCCATGACCTTCTCAACAGTCTGTTTCATAACTCTTCTGAATGGTAATCTTTTTTCAAGTCCTTCTGCGATCATTTGTGAGACAACAGCGGCGTTTGACTCCGGAGATTTGATCTCTTCAATATCAAGCTTGAAATCTGCTGGGATCGAGAGTTTGTTCTTTGTTGCAAACTTCATGATATCCTTTCTCAATTTGATGGATCCTTCTCCGCTTCGGCCGATAATAACGCCCGGTCTGGATGTCTTGAGTATAAGTCTGAATGTTTTGTCGTTCCTTTCCATTTCTATGGAACCGACATACTGACCTCTCATTTTCTTTTCGAGATATTCTCTAAGCATCATATCAGCTCTCAAAAAGTCTTTATATTTCTGGCCTGAGGAAAACCATCGGGACTTCCAGTCTCTGATGACGCCTAATCTGTGTGAATATGGGTGTACAGTGTGTGACATAAGATTATTTTTTAGTTGAAAGTTTCTTTATCTCCCTTTCAGCTTGTTTTTTAGCTTTCTTGCTGAGCGGCATGTTATCTGTCGTATCAAGCTCAATGAACACATGACTTGTCCTTTTATTGATCGGAAATGCCATACCTCGCGCTCGCGGTCTTCTTCTTTTAAGTACAATACCCTCATCTACTCTGAAATTCTTTACAAAAAGTTTATCACTTGTGATATTAAAATTGTGCTCGGCATTCGCAACCGCTGAATTCAAAAGATCTAAAAGGGGTTTTGAAGCTCTCTTTACCAAAAAGTTGAGAGCATTTCGTGCATCCTCCACAGTCTTCCCTTTCACGAGATCGGCGACAAGTCGTACCTTTCTTGGTGATTGTCTATAGTCGTTGAGTTTGGCGGTAATCATGATTATTTCTTTGATTCTACTGATGCCTTTGCGGCTTTTGCTGCGGTAAGCTCGGACTCTTTTGCTGCTGCATCAATATCTTTCTGCATTTTACCTCCGTGTCTCGTGAATTTTCTTGTTGGAGAGAATTCGCCAAGTCTATGACCAACCATATCCTCGGTTACAAGAACCTCAATATGAGCTCTGCCATTATGAACACCGAAATTAAAACCTACCATCTCTGGAGATATTTGGCTTCTTCTGGACCATGTCTTAATGACACCGGTCTCGATCGGTTTTTTACCTTCTATCTTTTTTAGAAGTTTTTCATCAATATACGGGCCTTTTTTAAGCGATCGTGCCATGGTTTGGTTTCAATAAGATAAAAGCTAAGCCCCGAAGAGCTTGGGTTATGATATTAGCAAAATTCATACAAATGTCAACAGCATTCTGGCCGCTTTTCCAAGAGACATCCCGTGGCGCTATGAGATTAAAAGAAAGAGCAGGGCCGCTTCGCGGCCCTGCTCTCGGCATTTTATATTTAATTTGAACTCGTTTTTTGAGCACTCGAATCGGCACTGTTATTTCCATTCGAACCTCCAGTGACACCCATAACAACAAAGCTTAAGCCTATAATGACAATGAAAGCGATCAAAAATTTAAAGAATGTGGAATCGAACATATTTGTTGTATATATCTTTTTATACACATATTGTATCATTTCTTCCTAAACTTCAAAATCTAGAAACGAAAGATCCCGAGAAATCGAGACCAAAAACCCTCGGAAGGAACATTCGGTGGATCGAGGTTAATACTTTCTCCCACTGATGCTATTCGTGCCGCATCTTGTTCTTGTAAAGCCTGTTCTTCATTATTTTTTGAAGCTGGATCTGTTATGGCAGCGGTTGTGCTTGCTGTTTGATCATTTTTTATTGTCAAAGGTATGTTCTGTTTTTTCAAAAGTGATACGAGAAGTTCCGCTTTTTCTACTGTCATGCCTAAATTCTTTTCTACCGTATCACTTGAAGCTTCACTTGAGGATGCCGAGATAAAGCTGTCTCCAATAAAATCGGCTGAAGCAACTTGTCCCCCTGATGGATCATACAGCTGTAATCTTTCGTCGTGATCTGCATGAATTTTCGTATCTTCATTTGAAAGTATGATCTTTTTGCCAGGAAGAATGATGGTATCGACAGGAAAAGTAAATTCACCGGATGATCCCTTGAGCTTCCAAGAACCCAAGTTAATTTCTGTATCGCCATTATTTACAACCTGAACATCACCATTTAAAATTGCGAGAATGCCGATCTGTGGAGATAAAACATGCACGACCGTGCGTGAAACCGAATTGATCCCATTATATGTGCCATTTAAAACTACCGTGTAATCTCCGGGATGTTTGTAAGTATGAAAAACAGTCTTTTCTGATGACTGAGTGCCGTCGCCAAATGACCAATTGAAAACCTCTGGAATGACCATAGTATTAGCCAAAATATTGTATTTTGCAGAAAATTTCACTGGTATGCCTATATATGTCATTCGTTCTCTACCGGCAGAAACATTGAATGCCAAGGTTTCCTGCCAATTACTTAAGTCTTCCGAACTTGAATGGGTGGAAACGTAGACCGTTTTTGTAATGATCGTTGTTGTTGCAATATCTGGTGTCGAGGTGGCTGATGTATCGGTTGTGGTAGCAGTATTGTTTCCGCCCGAGTCCGAGGTTGTGGCAATATTTGAATTATCAGAATTGCCACCGATTGTTATCGGCTGACTTGCGGAAAAAGTGATCCCTGTCGTCCTCCCCACTATTTTTGCGGTAATAGTGTCTTGTCCGCTATTTGTATTCTTATAGTAAAAATTTTTATTTTCCGTATTCTTGCTCATCGTTATCTGACCGACAGATTTCCATGTCGTCGCACTTGAGGAAAACTGTCCTGTCTGAGATGACGATGTAAGAAACAGGTCGTTTGTCTCATCTATTGACTCTGAGTTTCCAGATGCATTCTGCGTTTGTATTGAGATAATATCTGAAACGGCATCAGGAGATGTATTTTGAGGTATTGCAGTAAAGACGATCTTCGTAATATTCGCACTTGTCGCAAAGACATTGACTGGTAATAAAAAACCTAAAAAGAAAACTGCTGAAGCAATGCAATGTTTATTTTTCAACATAATTACACAGCATTCTACCAGCAAAGGATATTTTCTTGAATTGTTTTTGTTGACAATTCCCCCGAGGCTCCACCTCGGGGAACTTTTTCCCGAGGTGGAGCCTCGGGGGAAACGGGGGGAAATGGGAAATTATTTTTCAAATTCCATCCAATCAAATATATTTTGATCACAATCGTTCACAGAAGAAAAATATTCCGGAAAAGATTTTTTATTTATGACCTCCGAGCTGAAAATTTTTGGGTCATGATAATCAAGATAACTTGAATATTCATAATCCCTCAAAAACTTTTTGGCTTTTTCAAGATCACCTATTCCTTTTTCCTTCCAATCAGGTTGGATCAATTTTACTGGATTTAAATGTATGTATGAATAAAGATATTTCAGATACTCGTCCGTATTGGCATGTTCAGACTTGAAAGTGCCCTGAAATAACGGACCCACCCTCTTATATCTCTTATTGAAATACATTGTGTAGCCAGTGGTCAATTTATGCATAAAATCCCTTATTCCACCTTCTTTTGTCTCTTTGATCAAAAAATGAAAATGGTTTGGCATGAGACAATATGCTCCAATATCTGTAAGACTTTCCCTTGATTTTGCCATCCATAAAGTTGGGCGTCGCGGGTAACATTTTTCCTTGATATCCCTCACATTCACTGATTTTTCTTCATTAAAAAGATTGAGTAAAAGAATAAAACGTCGATAATCAACATGATCAATGAATATATCCCTTTTCTCCACTCCTCTGTTATATACATGATAATACTCACCTGTTGAAATAACAATTTTTCTTTTCATATCTGCAAAATATAGTATCACTTTTTTTATTTACAACAAGATAATAACTCCCCCGAGGCTCCACCTCGGGGTTTTTATTTTCATACAAAAAATTTCCCCGAGGTGGAGCCTCGGGGAAATTTTCAAATTTTAGGCAAAACAAAAACCCCCTTTCGGGGGTTTTTGTAACCAATCAAACAGTAACCAAAGTTATTGTCTGATCACAAGTGGTTAGTTAGGACTTACTGCTGTTATAACAGTTAATGGATAGTTGGTAACATGTGAAGCATCCAAGTTTGCACCTGTGCCGTTTATATTACCATTCACATCGGTCCATTTGAAGTTCGCTGGAACATCAAGTTTTGCCTGTACGGATTGACCTGTACCTGTAAAGCCGGCCAAAGTAAGGAGAACTTGGAATGTGTGCGACGTACCTTTTGTAATAGTGAATGGTGTAGTAAACACTATAGGGGTTGTCGTTGCACCAGCTGAAGTAATGCTTGATGTAGCGGTATATGTTGATGGATCCTGTGCCTGACCATCAATGTTAAGACCCAACTGCTGTGAGGTTATACTGAGACCACTACCGGCTATTGTTATAGTAATTGGCAATGTGTTCAAAATGACATCTCCAGCATTATCTGCTGCTACGTTAACATCAATGATTTCCTGTCGACCACTCAAATTTCCACCAACACCACTGACTGTGATCGTCGGTTTTGAAGCGACAAGATACATTGGGTGTGCTGCAACGCCTGGATTCAATGTGGCGATTGGAGCATTACCTGTTTGTGATTTAACAACAGACAACGTTATGTTGCTTGCCTGGTTGTCTACTTGAAGACCGCTTAGACCAACAGTGTTATACGTGACTGAAACTGGGATGTTAACACCTCCGAGTCCTTGTGGGACCTGAATGTTAAGACCTTGAACAATCGCTGTTCCACCAACTGGTTGAGCTGTTAGGCCACCAACAGTGACTGAAGAGATCGTGCTGCTTGAGTCAACAGTGAAATCCATTTCCGTGATTGTTGAGGTACCAATGGTTGAAAGCGCATTGTAAACTGCAACTGGGAATGTAGATCCTCCGATAACAAGCTGGGATAACGGTGAGTTGCTCACGAGAGCACCACCAACATTCAATGCACCGCCTGTAACTGTGATTGTCTGACCCTGTGCTGGGCTTCCGATCACTAGTATTGGTGAATTGCTTATCTTACCTTGAGCTGTAGCAGTCAAAGTAGTGATAATTGTTGCGGTTGCTGTGTTAACAGTTGAACCGCCTGTAAGATTTCCTGCACCAGAAGCAGCTACTGTACCACCTGTGGTACCTGCGCTTGCTGTCAAAGTGTAGTTTGAAACAGAACCTCCAACTTTTGATGTCAAAACGATAACTGAGTTTGTCAAGTTGTTTGTAACTGAAGCGATAACTGGTGACGTCGTCGAAGCATTGATGACTGAAGCCAATTGAGTTGCAATGTATGCAACGTTCGTTGTCGTCGCTGTTACGCTGTAGCTAAATACCTGACCATTCACCGTAGCTGTTATTGGAAGAGCTGCACCAGGGACATTGAATGTACCGCTGATGGTGACTGAACCTGTAGCTGCTGTAAGTGAAGTTGTCGTGCTTAATTGACCAACATCTGCGAATACGTCAATTTCTCTTGAAGTATTTGCTTTGATGACATCATTAACTGAGAAGCTGTTTGTAAGAGCTGGGTTAACTGGTGTCGTTGCTTCTGAAGTTCTCAAGTTTGAAAGCACTGCTGAAGGATTTGTTCCAACAAAAGTACCTCCGAGACCAACGTTGATATTTGTCAACTGAGCATCTTCGCTTGAATTCTGCTGCAACATGAATGAACCAATTTCTTGGTTAGGCGTGTTAGCAAGAATTGACTGGCTTGAATACGAAGTATTCTTTGCGAGCGTTGTCTGTCCGACACCGAGTGTCAAAGCAGTGCTTACAATTCCCGTTACTGGAACTGTTGAGATAGCGCTTGATGTCAAACCTTGTGCGTTGTTTGTAACACCGCCAAGAGTGACTGACAAGCTACCACCTGTGTAGTTACCAAAAGCTGCATTTATCGTATCTGCTTTCACAGTCAATGTGACTGTCTGTCCTGCCTGAACAACCAAAGATGAACCGAGGTTGAAAGTCAAAACATTGTTTGTTGGGTTCCAATTTGCAAGTGATCCAACCTGAGCACCGTTTACATACAATCCGACATTGTTCAATGATGTTGTAGCACCAACTGAAGCTACACCGTTTGTAATGCTTGGGGTGACTGTCAATTGTGAGATCTTTACTGCTTCACCGAAATCTTTCAACAAGAACTGAGCGATAGCAACGTTTGTTGAACCGCCAGTGACCTGTGTCAAGCTAAATGAAGGATCTTGTGAAACGGTGATTGAACCTGGGTTGATGGCTACTGTACCTCCAACATTCTGTGAGAATGTAGCTGAGCTTACATTTGTAACCGCAACGTAAACACCCTGAAGCTGAGAATCGGCGACCATTATGTCTGCCTGATTCTGAAGCGTGAATGATCCGTTGTAGTTTGCACCACCAACGATATCAGCATGAACCTCAATTGTGTGACCTCCTGTTGTAAGTGTTGAAGGTGTCGCTGAAAGATCAAATACAGCAAAGTTGTTGCTGTTGATATTTGTCGTGCTTACCTTTGAACCGTCAACATAAAGTGTCAAATTCTGGAATGCTGATGCTGGAGCTGAACCAATGTATTTCAATGTGACCGCGTCAAGATAGACTGATCGTGTTGAAACGTTCACTGGAGCTGACCAAACATTGTAATTAACTGTACCAGCGTTTACTGAAGAGTTAGAAACGGAATTTGTACCGATAGTAACTCCAGCTGCTGTTGCGTTATTTGCAATTGTCTGGGTTGAACCAGAAACGTTTACATTTACAGCTGCAGATGAACCTGCTGTTGTAAGTGATATAAGTGATACACCAACTGTTTCACCTCCCTGGCCTGTTGCGATATCAGCTCTGACAGAAAGTGTCATTGAACCGTTTACCGTGAAGAGTCCATTTGGGCTGTTGAAGCTGATGATACCGTTTGCAACTGTTGCTGCGTCAGTGAGTCTGGTTGCACCCTGGTACAAGTACACATTGTTGAGTGTATTGTCTGATGATACTCCAGTTCTCTGAAGAACAACGCTGTTTACTTGTCCGCTGCCTGAAAAGACATACTGAGCAAGAAGAGCTGTTGCTGAAGGTGATACCACTGTACCATTAACAGGTGATGTAGCTGCGAGTGCAACTGACACTGAACCTGCTGATGTGACTGTTCCGCCTACTGGTGTGACTGAGACACCGCCGCCCATTGCATTCAATGAAGCTCGTGTCTTAGGACCGACGAAACCAGAAACAGGGCTGATGCCCTTGGCTGCCTGGTATTTCATTACTGCAGATTTTGTCAACTGACCGAAATTTCCCATAGCTACGCCGGCTGGCATAACAAGGTATCCGCCACTAACAAGAACTTGCTGCAATGCTGAAACTGCTGCACCTTTGCTTCCAACTGTTAAGTCTGAAGCGAATGTGTAACCTGATGATACTGTTGCTGTAGAAGCACCGATTGATGCTGAAAGACTTGCAGCTTGTGCAGCTGAAATGATTCCAGCTGCTTGAAGCATAGTGATATCACTTGCTGTCAAAGCTTGAGCTGTGCTTCCGAGAACCATTGAAAGTACCATTGCTACTGAAGCAACAGCACCGACAATTGATCTTAATTTTCTTAAATTCATATATAATTTATAATTTTTATTTTAAAGAAAGAACTTTCCCGCACTTAACTAATAAAAGCTAATAACTTTGGAAAGAAATTTCTCGCGTTTCTCCGCCAGCGAAACTTATGAGACCCGAATGGAATTTTTCACGTTCCATCTTGATCAAAGCAAGATAAAAGATTTCGACTAAAAACCTTTTCTCTTTGAACTGACGATCATCTTTGCTCTCATTGAAATTTTCGAAATGACCTTTCAAAAATTTCGAGATAACACACGGCCGACAAATTGCTCGTGCGACTTATTCTACTATTCCCCTTTCTCATATTCTCAGACGCGATCGCATCTTGAGCAGATGCAGATTTATTTTTCATTTCTGAAAAATGCGCGGATGAGTTCGACACGAAAAAGCGGATTAGCTGACATAAACAAAACTGACTTTCTGTAATTCCGAGTATTCAATTGTCAAAGTTCTCGACCACTGACAATGGGGCTTGAGCGGGCCCGAATCAGTATTTCTGTATTAAGGCAAATCTTGCGAATCGCCTATTAAAACCAGACGAGCATTTTCATACTTGTCTTGGTTGAGATACGAATAGCACTTTAATAAAAATGCAACTCACACCTCAACAGCCATTATATATCTTGCTGTAAAAACAAGCAAAATACATAACTGTGGATAACTGAAAAAGGCTGTAGTTTGCCGTTTCCTGCTTCTTTAAAAAGCAAAAAAACAAAACAAACCGCAACCACTTTTAACCAATAAACCACATGAAAGCTATGTTCGCATAAAGACTGTATAAAAACAACTTGACACAACTGGCAGAAATCGGCTTTGTGAGCCTATCCGCCACCAACTAAACAAGGCGTTTCCGCTTCGCGGAAACGCCTTGTTTAGGTGGTATCCAATTTCCTTCTTAAAAATTCAGCTCATGATATCTCTCTCCCCATTAAATGTCCTTTATGCCAAAAAGTATTTTGACCATCTTCTTTCACCCTCTTTTTTCAAAACACCTTTTGCAACCATCGCGATCAATTCCCTTTGGATCGTCTTATCACTGCAGTCTTTTATATTCTTTGCAAAATCCTTTATGGTAAGCTTCGCACCACCCTTTAGCATGGAAGTAATTATTTCTTGTCTGTTGTTTTTGTCCTTTATAGTTTTGTCGTCTCCGACTGATTTCATAACAGACATTTTATTTACTACTGTATTTTTTTGAATGTCTTTTACTTGACTCTGTCCTTGAGAAATTTCCGGTCTATTATTATTTATATCTTTTGGTATTTGAGTATTTTCAATTTGATATGCCTGATCCGGAATAAAATTGTAATCTCCATCGAACATACCTGAAGGAAAAGCTATCTTTGCTGATGAATAATTTGATGATGAAGTTACGAGGAAATCAAGCAATTTTTTCAATTCATCGCTAATGATCTTATGATTCATCTTTGATATCATTTTTGCTGTTTCAGCCACATCAAAAAGAACGGACATCTCACACAAAGTGCTTGAGAGATTTTTTTGATATGTTTCTTCGCCCCACACTCTCTCGGACATAAGGAGTGCATTCGAAAGCATGTTCGTAGCAAGACTTCGCAACTTCTCCCTCATCGGTTCTCTTTCGGACATAAGACCGGTAAGAAGATATATGGCGGTAACTATCTTTTCTGTCTTTTTAAAAACAAAAAGACCGTAAGAATCTCCGGCAAACAAAACATTGATATCTGTTTTAATTACAGGTGTTTTCTGTGTTTCCAAACCGACCAAATTATCTTTTTTTTCGTTTTCCATATGATATGTCTTTTTTAAAATGTCTTATAATACAATAGGTTTCTGATATATGTCCTTTTGTCTGTAATGGCTTTTAAGGACAAAGTAACGACTCTCGGACATTATAGTATGTCCTATAGGATTTGTCAAATGCAATATGGTGCTATAGAACAAGTCTAAAAAGCACGCAAGACAGTATGAAAAAATATGACGTGTATTAAGCCTATAATTGATAATTAAAAATCATCACCACATTTAAAAGATATTTTCTTTTTTATTTACTTTTATCTTGTTTATAAACAAGGAATTATCCGTATGATTTGATATAATAGTGTTGTTGAGGGCAAATGTGTGGTTTTATTTCTTCTATATTATTTGGATCTTATAGCTTCAACTTTATAACTTTAGACTCATTTACATGGCTTCAAAACAAAAAGAAAAAACGGTTAAAAAAACAGACTCAAAGACCGGCTCGTGGAACAAAATAAAAAGTGAGACAAAACAAGGTATTATTGCGGTCACGTTCTTCGTCTTTTTTGTGATCTTTATTTTGTCATCATTTGGAAAGGCGGGCATGGTCGGAGATGATATTTATTATTGGCTCTCCATACTTCTTGGCATCGGATATTTCCTCATCCCCCTTTTCTTCCTGATGCTTTCGATCTCATTTTTCAAAGCCGAAGAAAAAGAGTTCAACAAGCTCAAGGTTTTTGGTGGACTATTATTTTTTGTATCAGGACTCGGACTGATCGACCTCATTTCAAAAACATATTGGACTGCACAGGGAGGTCAGCTTGGCTGGCTCATCTCAACTCCCCTTTCAAATATGTTCGGCTTCTATGCAAGCACGGTGATCCTGCTCGCGCTCGTCATCATTTCGTGTCTCGTCGTTTTTGAAACTCGTCTGACCGTAGAGTCCGTGCTCTTTTGGAGAAAATGGCAGAAAAAAGATGTGAAAGATGATACTGCGGATAACGTAAAGATCGTCAACATGAAAGAAGACGAGAAACCCGCGCAAATAAAAAAACCGGAGGAAGAAAAACTTGAAGAGAAAAAAGAAAGCAAAGTAAAAGGAATATTCGGTAAAAAAAGTGAGGATGAGGAACTCAAAGTTTCAAAACGTCCGATCATAAGTTCAAGTTATGTTCCTCCCCCACTTTCACTTCTTGAAGACGATAAAGGCAGAGTGGTAAGCGGCGATGTGAAGGCAAATGCGAATATCATAAAAAGAACTTTGCAAAATTTTGGTATTGATGTGGAAATGGATGAAGTCTCGATCGGTCCGTCCGTCACGCGCTATGCACTCAAGCCTGCGGAAGGAGTGAAGATCTCAAGAATACTTGGATTGCAAAATGATCTCTCACTTGCACTTGCCGCACATCCGCTTCGTATCGAAGCGCCGATACCAGGCAAATCGCTCGTCGGTATTGAAATACCAAACTCGGTAAAATCTACAGTCGGACTTGCATCACTTATTGGTTCTGATGAATTCCAAAAATCAGACAAACCCCTCATGCTTACTCTTGGAAAAGGGATCTCCGGAAAATCACATTATGCAAACTTGGCAAAAATGCCTCATGTACTTGTGGCAGGAGCTACCGGAAGCGGAAAATCCGTCACTATCCATGCGATCATCACCTCTCTGCTTTATCGCAACTCTCCTGAAAACTTAAGATTCATCATGATAGACCCAAAGCGTGTTGAGCTTACTTTATATAATAAGATCCCCCATCTCCTCACTCCAGTCATTACCGATGCAAAGAAAACCATTCTTGCCCTCAAGTGGGCAACAAAAGAAATGGATCGCCGATATGACCTGCTCGAATCAAAAGCAGTCAAAGACATTGATTCATACCATAAAAATATCCTTGCTCCGGCTGTTAAAAAAGTTGAGGAATTAAAGAAAAGCGGCAAATATGACCCAGAAAAGACGACTGTTCCTGAGCCGATGCCGTATATTGTCGTTGTCATCGACGAGTTGGCTGATATTATGATGGCATATCCCCGAGAGCTTGAGGCTGGGATCGTCCGTCTAGCTCAAATGAGTCGTGCTGTTGGTATTCATCTGATCATTTCTACACAAAGACCGAGTGTTAACGTCATTACGGGTATCATCAAAGCAAATATTCCTACCAGGATCGCCTTGCAGGTGGTTTCACAGATAGATTCAAGGACTATTTTGGATACGACGGGTGCGGAGAAGCTTCTCGGTGCCGGAGATATGCTCTATCTTGGAGGAGAAAGTTCAAAACCAGTAAGAATTCAATCTGCTTTTGTTTCCGAAAAAGAAGTCAAAGATATCGTTAAATATTTGGCAAATTCATATAAAGATGAGCTCATTGGCGGAGAAATAGACCTTGGAGAGGCTGCCGGTGTTGAGATAAGCGATGTGGCGGGCGGTATGTTTGATGACAATATAGAAGATGATGACGAACTCTATGCACAGGCAAAAGACGAGGTTTTGAAAGCAGGAAAAGCTTCTACTTCATATATTCAGAGAAAATTGAGAGTTGGATATGCACGCGCCGCACGATTGATCGATCTTCTTGAAGAAAGAGGGGTTGTCGGTCCAGGTGACGGAGCAAAGCCGAGAGAAGTCATCGGTAATGGTGCCGAAAAAGCCGTTCCAAAGACTGATGCAGAAAAGGAAGCAGAAGAAATGCACGAGGATGGAGATTACTTATAAATAACGAATATTCCGATAAAATTCTCTCAGATACATGACCGAACGATACAAAACCAGAAAAAATATTCAGATAATGATCGTCGTTTTTTTGTTGTTTTTAGTCGTCGGTTATACTTCCTATGAGATTCAACGGGTCATATCAGGACCAAAAATAACCATAAATTCCCCAAAAAATGGCGCTATAGTAGCCACTTCAAGTCTTGAAATATCAGGTTTGGCCAAAAATATAAGCGATATCAGCCTTGATGGCAGAAAAATATTCATTGATGAAAAAGGCGGTTTTCATGAGGAAATACTCCTCTCCCCCGGCTATAATACGATTACATTTGATGCACACGATAGGTTCGGAAGTGAGACGGAAAAAATTCTTGAAGTGATATATCAAAAGCCATGATATAATATACAAAAAGAAGATAATTAATTAAATAAAAAAATGGCAAAAAAAATAAAAGCAAAGAAAGTTGAAGCAGAAGAAACAGAAAAAATAGATTCTGGAGCAGAGATGGAAAATATGGATTCTGCAGAAAATGACAAAAAAACTTCCAGCAAAAATATGCACTCGATCGAAGATGCGATGAAAGCGATCCAAACCAAATTTGGTGATGAATCCATTATGATGCTCGGCGACAAGCCAAAAGTGAATGTAAATGTCATTCCAACCGGTTCGATCGGCCTTGATGCGGCGCTCGGTGTTGGCGGCTTCCCTCGTGGAAGGATCATTGAGATATTCGGCCCTGAATCATCAGGAAAAACAACTCTTGCACTTCACGCAGTCGCTGAAGCCCAAAAAATGGGCGGTATCGGTGCATATATAGATGCTGAGCATGCCATGGACCCGGAATATTCAAAGAAGCTTGGCGTAAAAATAGATCAGCTTTTAATATCCCAACCTGATACAGGAGAACAAGCACTTGATATCGTTGATTCGCTCGTACGAAGCGGAAAGATAGATATCATTGTCATAGACTCTGTCGCAGCCCTTACTCCAAAAGATGAAATTGAGGGAGATATGGGTGCGTATCATGTCGGCAAGCAAGCGAGGCTCATGTCACAAGCTCTCAGAAAGCTTACCGCTATTGTCGCCAGATCAAAAACAGTTGTTATCTTTATAAACCAGATCAGAATGCAGATCGGTGTGATGTTCGGCAATCCTGAGACAACACCAGGCGGCAAAGCATTGAAGTTCTACACATCTGTCAGACTTGATATCAGAAGGATCGCACAGATCAAAAAAGGCGAAGAGATCATGGGCGGACGTGTCAGAGTGAAAGTCGTCAAAAATAAAGTAGCTGCACCATTCAAACAAACAGAATTCGATCTCATGTACAATGAGGGTATTTCAAAAGAAGGAGAACTCCTCGCTCTCGGAGAAAAAATGGGAATTATCAAGAAATCCGGCTCTTCATACGAATATAATGGTGAAAAGATCGGCAGAGGATATGATTCTGCCCGCACATATCTCAAAGAAAATCCAAAAATTTCAAACGAGATATTGAAAATAATACGAGCGAAGTTAAAAGAAATATAAAAATAGGTCGCGCAATATTAGTAGTTTAACGATCTTATAAATAAAATGAAACAAGCGTGGTGGGCATTTCTTATCATACTCGGCGTCGTCATGATCTATGATCCACGGATCAATTTTACACTATCGCTCGGCGAGACGATCATTGTTTTAGGGGTTTTAGGACTAATAAAAAGCTTGTTCAGCTAAGAACAAGCTCAAAATTCTCTATTTTAGAAAAAGAAAAACCCCACCAAGAAAAGCGTGGGGCTTTTCTTGGTGGGGTTGTTGTACTAACTAAACCACCGCAATCTTCTGAACTTCCTTGGTGCGAATTTGAACATAGGTCGGGTGTTCGATTGCTTGGATGATCTGCGTGCCTATTTTGGCAGGCAGATAACAATCCTGAGCAACCAGGTTATCGAGCCAGGTATTCTGGTTATGCTCCCTCACACTGATCAAGCTGAGCTCCCGATTCTGCTCGATCATATGGAAAAAGACTGGCTCGACACAATCATCAGTGGTGGCAGGGTTCACAAGCGGATACTCCTTGGCAACCTGCACAGGACTCATGGGTTTTTCACCCTGGAGAAGCTGTGTATTATTGATCGCCGCCATCAATTCCGTCGCCCGGTGCCATCCCCACTTGCTTTGCTTCGGAAAATTTGGAAAGTGAAAACGGTAAATTTGCGGCATCACTACCATCGGATTCATCGACGACTTGTCCGTACTCATCTAAGTCTCCTTTGTCACCTATTGGTGACTGCTTAAGGTTTTTGATGTAGTCATCTATTGACTACATCTTTCAAGACACATGCCAAATGTTCTGAAAGATGCAGTCAGAAAGATCATAATATAAAAGAACTTTGTATGCTAATTTTAGCATATTAAATATAAAAAGTCAATAACTTAAAAAAGCCTTGTATTAAGGCTTTTTTATACTATATATTGTATTTTAAATATTTATTTTCCTCCCCTTCCGACATATTCTCCCGTCCCGGTATTCACTGATACGATCTCTCCTTCAACAATAAAAAGTGGGGCGTTGATAGTGGCACCAGACTCAAGAACGATCTGCTTTGTTGCACCACTTGATGTATCACCTCTTACTGCTGGTGGGGCTTCGGTCACTTTGAGGTCTACTTTTATCGGCAATTTAACCCCGATCACTTTATCTTCAAAGACCATTGTCTCAACAATAGAATTCCCTTTCATAAATTTTGCCGGCGTACCGATAACAGTCTCATCAAGTTCAAATCTATTTGCGGGATCTTTTGGATCACAGAACCATAATTCCCCTTTATTATTCTTATATAAAAATTTCGCTTCCTTGAACTCAATATCGGCTTCCTCCACTCTCTCAGATTGATGAAAAGAATTTTCTACAACTCTTCCGGTAATAAGATGTTTTAATTTGGTGACATTGACCGCTTTATAGCCTCCCTTTGAACCAACTTTGCTGGATAAAACTTCGTACGGAGCGCCGTCGTAAATAATATATTTCCTTTCTTTTATTTCATTGTAATCAAGTTTTGCCATGGTGAAAAATTAAAAACAAAATCCGTGGCAATCCACGGCTTATTTGTATGTATCGGTTATTTAGCGACAAATGGCAAAAGTGCCATGAATCTCGCTCTTTTGACTGCTTGTGCGAGCTGTCTTTGGCTCTTGGCGTTCACAAAGGTCTTCTTTTTGCCTTGTACGCGTGCGTGTGGATTCAAAAATTGCTTCAAGAGAGTGATATCCTTGTAATCTACGTATTTGATATTATTTTGTGAGAAAAAACACTGTTTCATATTTGGAAGCTAGATACTACTATAATTTACGGGTTATTGCAACATCCGTCTTTAAAATGGGATATCTTCCGGATTGATCTCTTCTGTCGGATATTCTATCGTGTCCATTTGCTCAGCTTTTCCTTTTGCAGGACTTTCTGCACCAGCACCTGAATCTTTTCCTGAGAATGTACCTCCGGCGCTCGGACCAAACTGGAAATTCTCAACGACTATTTCTGTCCTGTATTTTTTGGTGCCATCAGTTTTGTCATCCCAGCTTCTGTTATCGATCCTTCCTTCTACAAAAATACTTCTGCCTTTTTTTAAATATTGAGCGATGAGCTCTGCCGGCTTGCCGTAGGCAACGACATTGTGAAATGTCACGCTTTCCTGCTTTGCACCATTTTTATCCTTCCATGTTCTGTTTGTGGCAATACCAAAAGAAGCAACCTTGATCCCTGATGGGAGAGATTTAAGCTCAGGATCTCTTGTTAAATTACCGAACAAAAAAGCTTTATTGATATTCATCCCGTTAGAGACAGGTCGCGGTCTGCACCGTGCCAATCAAAATTATGGCTTGTAAATTTTTAAACATTTATATAAAACGACTCTCTTTACTCCCCGAGCGACCTCGGTCTCTAACGGGATTCATGAAGCAATTATACTACAACTCTACTTCTTTTGATACAAATTGATCAATTGATTTGTCTATTTCCTCCACGGAGGCTGATTTTTCTTCTATTTTTGCGATCTTTTCTGTCTTGATGACCGCTGGTCGTATTTTACCTTCTTTGTCTGAAAAGACTGTGATCTTTGGAGAATACATAGTGTTCTCTCTGACTGTTTTTACAATTATATATCTGAGGATATTTTCGTTCGCTTTCATTTTTTCATCTATTTTCGTAACGTCTCCTTCTTCAGATAATACAAACTTTATAAAACCAAAATATGCTTTATCATATGTTTTATATAGACCGCCAGTAGCTTTTTTAATGTTATATGCGAGAGGTCTCAGCTTTGGTTCTTCTTCAGAGATAATAACGGCATTTTCTTTTGCCAAATATGCCTTTACTTTTGCAACTTCTGCAGGAATGTTCTCTTCTGAGACAGAGGAAATGATATGATATCCGACTTCGTATATCTTCTCTCCGCTCACCTTTGCTGGTTTTTCCTTTTTACTCATAGAGCTAGAGATTAGCACATTATTTTTCAATATGCAACCAAAATAGCTCGTGAGAACATAGCTTATCAGCTCTTTAGAAAATTCGTTTATTTATTGCATTCCCTAATAAGCTAAAAAGCTACAAGCCAATAAACTAGAATTTAAGCACCTCCAAAAACTCTTTCTTATCCTTAAACTTCCCCACGAGAGCAAGGTTCAATCCCCCATCTTTGAATATCTTTTCTGCCACGAATTTTATTTCCTCCGCCGTTACCGCTTTGATCTCTTTTATGATATCTTCGGGTGTTCTTACTTTTTCCTTCAAAATTTCCTGTCCGCCAAAGAAATGTGCCACAGAGTCTGAAGATTCAAGGCCGAGGTTCAAATTGCCGATCAAATATTGCTTTACTTTGTCCAATTCATCCTTTTTTACCAGTGTCGTCTTTAATTTTTTCAATTCCTCAAGGATCGCGGTGATTGCTTCTTTGACCCTTGTGCTGTCTACTCCGGCCGAAACAGTAAATATACCGTGATCGGTAAATGCATCATTGCTTGGAGAAACATAATAACAAATACCCAATTCCTCTCTCATTTTTTGGAATAATCGTCCGCTCATGCCTGATAGAACACCGCCAAGAACACGTATGATCGGATTGTATCTGTTATATGTATCGAAAGAGCGAACACCGAGGATCATGTGCGTTTGATCCGTATCTTTATAAAAAACCGTTGCTTGGGGGGCTATCTGTGACTCAATGACCTTTCTCTTTTCCTCTTTTTTCCATGTTCCACTGTCTTTAAATATCTTGGGAACTTTTTTGAAAATATCTTTTTCATCTATCTTGCCGGCAATGATGACTGTCGTTGCACTTGCCACATAGTGTTTGTTTCGATAATCAATAAAATCGGTCCTCGTCATCTTGTGGACATTTTCTTTTGTACCGGCAACTGACCAACCTGCTGGCGTATCACCATAGAGGAGTTTGAAAAATTCATGGGCAACGATGCTCGCCGGAGAATCGTTGTACATGTTTATTTCTTCAATGACCACTCCTTTTTCTTTTTCTATTTCTTTCTCGGGAAAAACGGGGTTCAAGTACATGTCTGAAACAACATCAAGGATCTGATCGAGATTTTTATGATCACCCTTTGCATAATATCCGGTATATTCATGGCTCGTGAAGGCATTGTGAATGGCACCCATGCCATCGAGCTCCTTTGAGATATCCGCTGACGTTGGGCGCTTTGCCGTTCCCTTGAAGCACATATGTTCAAGAAAGTGGGAAATACCATTGTTTTCTTTATTCTCATATTTTGAACCAGCCTCAACAAGCACAAGGACTGTAACGGTCGGGTTACTTTTCATCGGCACAGTGATGATCCGAAGGCCATTTTTTAAAACTTTTTTGGTGTATTGCATGTCAGAAATATAACATAAAAGATCATGGAATGAAAAACCGCCGCAACGAATCGATGTGAGTATCGTTGCGGCGTTCTATACAAAAAGGAAAATAATGAGACATGCTCCCGAAAGTGCCAAGGCTGACCACCCCATAAAATGGAGTGAGGCAATAAAAGTTAGCGGAGCATGCAATCCGATGAGGAAAAACGATATACAAATAAATACTGAGCCAAGACCGACCACAAATACCTGGAGCTTCCGGTCTTTCTTTATATCCATCGCTCACCTCCTGCAAATCTGTCTTTAAATAAACTATCACAAATATATTTTAAGTCAAAAGGTATTTGAAAAAGGCGGCCACTTTGTAGCCGCTCTTTTTCTTGTTTATTTAGAATAATTTCTTGAAATGACTTATCAGGTCTTCTATCTTCACTCTTTCCTGCTTTCCGGTGTCTCTGTCTCTCACGGTAACCATATTATCTTTTTCTATTGTTTCAAAATCCACGGTGACGCAATATGGCGTACCGATCTCGTCCTGTCTGCGATATCTCTTTCCAACATTACCGTTGTCATCAAACATGACCGCGCCAAATTCCTTTTTCAGATCTTTATAGATTCCCTTTGCTTTTTCCACAAGTTGCGGCTTGTTCTTTAAAAGTGGAAATACGGCGATCTTCACCGGGGCGATAGCAGGAACAAATTTCATATAGATCCTTTTTTCTCCACCAAGCTCATCTTCGGTGTATGCATCAGAAAGTACCGCAAGAACGCTTCTATCCAACCCAAAAGACGGTTCAATGCAGTGCGGTGTGAATCTTTCCTTCGTTTCTTCATCAAGATAATTGAGATCTACTCCGCTTGCTTTTGAGTGACGGCTGAGATCGTAATCTGTCCTGTATGCAAGACCATAGAGCTCATTTCTGCCAAAAGGAAATTCAAATTCGAAATCTATTGTTCTCTTTGAATAGAAAGCTGGCTCTTCTATCTCATGTTCATAGACATGATCTTTTTTGAGACCGATCTCTTTCGTAAAATCAGACATTTCCTTCCTGAAATGTTCAAATATTTCCTCCCAATTTTTTGGATCGATCAGATACTCGATTTCCATCTGCTCGAATTCTCTTGAACGGAAGGTAAAATCACGGGGAGCGATCTCATTTCTGAACGCTTTTCCGACTTGTGCCATACCAAAAGGAAGTTTCGGATGATATGAGTCTAAAATGTTCTTATAATTGACGAACATACCCTGAGCTGTTTCCGGTCTCAAATATGAGATGGATGTATCATCTTGGACTGCACCGACATGCGTCTTAAACATCATGTTGAACTGCTTTGATTCGCCCATTTCTCCCCCGCAGTCAGGACACTTTTTTGAATCTTCCATCTGGTCGGTCCTGAATCTTTTTTTACATTTTTTGCATTCTGAGAGCGGATCAGAAAAACCACTAACGTGTCCGGTAGCTTTCCACACTTCTTGATTCATTAATATTGCCGCGTCAACGCCGTACATATCCTCCCTATCAGTGACAAACTTCTTCCACCAATGATTTCGGATGTTATTTTTGAGTGCGACACCTAGATGCGCATAATCCCATGTGCCGGCAAGTCCACCGTATATTTCTGAGCCCTGAAATATAAAACCTCTCCTTTTGCAAAGAGAAATGATATCTTCCATTTTTTTGTTTGATTCATTTTTTGCCATATCTTTAATCTACCTTAAAATAAAAATTTTGCCAGTTTTTCCCTGTTTTGAATTTTCCTATTGAACTACCTTTCCGATATCGCCCTGATACGCTGGATCTGACGTAATATCCGTTGTGACAGCTGGTTCGGTCGTATTCAAACTGTCTCCCGAGTATGCATCCGTACCGCTTATCGCCGATTCATTGAGGAGAATAATGTTCCCGCCAACTTGAGTAATGCTTGGAGTTATTGCCACCTGGAAAGAAACTTCTCGGGGAGGATAATTGATCCCGGTATTTGCCTGCATATTGCCAATATTCCAGCTGATCTGACCGCTTCCTTGGTCATAATTAATATGTTCGGTCGCTGGGCTCGTAAAACCGGTCCATGTGACATTTGAAGGCAATGTGGCTGTAACTTTTGCATTACTCACGCTATTGAATGAATCTGTAGCTGTCCATTTGATGGTGTATGTAGTTTGATTATCAACTTTTGGTGGAAATGGTCCGCTATTCTCAAACGGTCCAACGGTCCTGAAACCGCGTGCGAGAAGGTTGATACCCGAAGATAATTTCAAGACTTTTTCTCCGGAATAAAGCGTCTGTATTGAATTATTGCCGCTCCCCAATGTACCGGTGACTGTAACATCGATAAGTAATTGCGAATTGGTGAATGGAATGCTTGGATCTGATGCGGGAGAAAGTGTGGAAAAATCAAATGTTACATTGCCATTGTCAGACGGACTGACTGTATTGAAATCCGAAACACCACTCCTATCAAAAGTAATGGCATTGTCTGATGAACTGTAAAATCCGTTGTTTGCATTTACCGATTGTTTATCAAGCACCTGTCCGATGAATTTCACATTGATGCTCATATTGGATATTTGCTCTGTCAGATTATTCTGCCAGTTGATGGTCCCTTTGATCTTATCGCCGATAGCGATCGGTACTTGGTTATCGGAGTTGTCATTGATAGACAGTGTGACACCAACAGATGGTTTCTTGATCGAAACATCCATTGAATAAACAGCGAATGGCGTATTTACGGCAGTATTATCTGAGGTTGGAGTTCCAACAGTAAATTTCAAAATGCGCTGCTCGCCATCCTGACCATCTATAGCACCTGTTATATTGATGGTTCTGCTTGCTCCTGATTGAAGATCTCCAATAATAAAAACGCTATTATCGAGCGACGATGGCGAAGGATCAGCAGAGGTAAAATTAAATCCAAACGGATAATCGACTTTCAATATCAATCCTTTCACGGTTGTCAGGGAATTTGATGTTACCTTGACGGAAAAATTCGCTTGTTGATTTGCATTCACTTCCTGATCTCCGGTGACGGTCACATTGATCGGCGAAGAGCTAATGAGAAGATTATAATCTTTTTCTTTATTGAAGATCGCGTTTGAGCCGGCTATTTGATATTCCACGGTTATTTTTATGACTTCTGGAGTATTTTCCTGACCAAAGATGGATGCTTTCACGATACGCTCTATATTTTTACCGACACCGACATCGCCAAGAGACTCGGTATATCGCGGCATAGCTACTGATGAATCTTTCGGATCGCGAGTACCGTCCGGATATTCGACAAGCAGACTGACATTACTGAGAGCAGCAGAATTGTTATTCTCCACTTTAATATCAAGCGGAAAGACTTCCCCTCCGGATACTGATACCGGACCGCTCACAAGGATATTTATGTTATTGCCGGAAACGGTATTTGAACCGCCAAAAAATTTGTAGAATGCAAAACCGACAGCCAATATGAAAAAGATGAATGCTCCGATAAGGATCTTTGCATACGGAAGGGTCGTCGTACTCTCAGATCTTTCCTTTTCAGGAGCCCATGCTGAAGGAGTATTATTCGCGTCATTCGCGATTTTCAGCGCATGCCTTCTTTTAAAAAAGATATTTCCAGAACTCCTCGAATAGAGTGCATTCTGCACTTCGTCTATCTTATTTTTTTTCTCGTTTAGATCATCCATAATTCAATGTAAAATATCCTGCCAAAGCTTTTTGATACGCATAATATTATAACACAGTGGAAAGGTTAAAGGTTAGTGTGTTGAAGTGCCTCATTTATTTCGCGTATGGCAAATGCTCTTTTTTCTTTTATATTGTTGAGAAGACTCGCGGACAATGCGTTATCTTTGACAAGATTCGAAAGTTCGGATGATTCTTTCAAATAACCGAGAGTATGCAGGATCCTGAGAACAATTACAGCTTCAAGATTTTTCAGCTCATCTTGGGAAAAGCCATTCTCAGATAAAAAAGTATAGAAAGAATCGATATGGTCGAATAACGCCTCGTTTTTTTCCTCGCCATGAAGAAGGCGCAAAAGCAGGGAAAAGATATTTTTTGCAATAGCTAATTTTTTGAGATCTTTGAGAAAATTATTCTGATGTACTGTTTCTACATTGGTGATGCGCCAAATTTCCTTGCCTTTCACGACGGATAGAGAGATCACTGATAGCTCTTCAAGATGCCCCTTCAATTTTGACTTATCAAGTCGTATGCCTTGAGCGCTTGCTCGTATAAAACCGAGGTCTTTTGTAAGCATAAGATAGATCTTGTTCGCTTCACCAATAGGCGAATTTTTTATGACGATGGCTTTTGTAGTATAGATATGGTGCATGAATAAAATAATAATAACATAAAAACAAAAAGCCCCAGGTATTACCTAGGGCTTTGGATACGATCCCGAAAAAATGTTCAACGAGCACAGATCGCTGCTTCAGTCGGTCGCAGGCAATTGCCAATCCCGCTGAAATGCCAGTACCAATTGCCGTCCCGTTCGAGAAGCACGGGCACCATAAGGTGACTTTCTCCGTTATGGCGGGCAGAGCGAAGGATACTTCCCCAAAAGTAAGTATCCTTGCGCCTGCATTCGTATGGAATAAACTGGCGATTTTCCTCCTTGAAAAGAAAATGCAAAACTTGGATGGGAAGAACTCGCTTACCGTTGAGTTCCTTGCAGAGATCATTCCCAGTGAACCACTCGCTCTTTTTCTGCTTCTCGGACATGTAGAGAAAGGTTTTTGCCGGATCGAACTCATATATACCGCGAATTCGATTCGGCAACTGATCGCTTTCCTCAAGAGACATATTTGCCGGAATGATCGGTGTTCCATCACATGGTATGAGAAACTTTGTGGACATGACCATTTTGCTACCTCGTATGGAATTTGAAAGAATCTAAATGGGATAGTACGTTTAAAATAAGTATTTGTCAAACATTATATTTGGATATTAAAACAAAAGGCGGGACGTGAAGCGCCCCGCCTTTCGTGTTACATTCTTTTAAAATAGTTATCCGATCTTGACCAATTCACCCTTCTTGGTTATTTCCTCAACGATCCTGGTTCCTTCTTCAATGACTGCTGTTTGTATTTGATGTTGACTCTTCAGCTGACCAAACGTATCAAAAGTCTTATTTGCTACGATCTCACTCCTCAATTCCATCAGATTCTTCCCAAGCGCGTCAACAAAATTTTTATATTCCGTATATTCTTCTTTCAAGATCGTGGTGGCTTTTTTCTCTTTCTCCATTTCGGTTTTGGTGCAAAGATTTATTGCCTCACTCAGCGGACCCATAAAAGGAGATGCTTTGGCAGGACTGAACATCTCATCATCGCTAAATCCTTTGATGGCATTTATTGCGCGAGACAATTGGACCGTGATATTTTTCCATCGCTCACCAACTTCTCTTCTCTCGATCTTTTCTTGATTTCTCCTTATGATCTCTGCTTTGGATTCTTCGGGCTTCCAATTGTCGGCAGGGTTTTTAAATTCCATATATTTTATATTATTAATTAGCCTATCTAATGCCATTATTATATCAGATACCTTTTTAAATAAACTACAGTCATTATGGGGCTACAGATAAGGTTATTTGATAATAAAGATAAATTGCATTCCATCAACAAGAAGTGTTTCTCCGCCCTCTGCTTTCTCAAAATGTACTTTTTTTAACCCCGCTGTCTTTGATATTTCTGCTGAGAATGTATTGAACAACTTCTTACCCGCTTCATCTGTCTCAACAGCTAGATCAACCGTGTCTCCTGGATTCAGTTTTTTATTTTTTCGAAGTTCCTGGATCGTTCTCACGATATCTCTCATGACCCCCTCTTCTTTCAGTTCTGGTGTGATCTTTGTATCGAGTTCTACCTCTCCGATAATTCCCCCGCCATAAACAACTTCTTTCACATTTACCTCGTCTTTGATCAGATCGAAATATTCTGAATTATTTTTGAGCTTTTCACTTTTTGTTTTGAGCTTCGCAAGCGGTTGCCTCACCTTTATCCCGGCTTTTACTCGTGCCTCGAGTCCGAGAGAAACGATCTTTCTTGTTTCTGTCATTGTCTCAATGATATTCGTCTCATCGATCGAAAGTTCACGGACAAGATAGTCCGGCCAATCCTCCAAATGCACACTTTCTTTTTCCATTCCTCCAGTGATTTTCAGATAGAGATCTTCAGCGAGAAATGGCATTGATGGAGCAAGAAGTTTTGAAAGCTCAAGTATCACTGTTTTTGTTGTTTGCATGGCAGAATTTCTCTCATTCATATCTTCAGATTTGAATCTGTCGCGAGATCGTCTCAAGAACCATGTCGATATATCATCTACAAGATCACCTATCGGTCGCGTGGCTCGATCAAGCTCATGACTATCAGTGGTCCTTGTGATCTGCGTCGCTGTTTCCACAAGTCGTGCACGGATCCATCTGTCCAAAATATTTTTTGATTCATTTTCATTTATCTCAAGGTCAAACCCGCCATACATTTCAAAAAAAGAATAGACATTTTGAAGTCTCATGATGACTTTTTTCAAAACTTCGTCAACACCTTTGTCAGAAAATTTCAGATCTTCGGCATGAACGGCAGGAGAAGAAAGCAGATAATACCTGAGTGCATCGGCACCATATTTGTCGGCCAAAAGCATTGGATCAGTGTAATTCTTCAATTTTTTGGCCATTTTCAAGCCATCTTCAGCGAGAACAATGCCATTTGCAATGACGCTTTTATATGAAGATTCACCGAATAAAGCGACAGAAACGACAAGCATTGAATAGAACCATCCCCTTGTTTGGTCGATTCCCTCGGCAATAAAATCTGCCGGAAAACCAATATGCTTCTTTGGATCAAATCTATTTAAGTTCTCAAACGGATAATGCATCTCGGCATATGGCATGGAACCGGATTCAAACCAGCAATCAAAAACTTCCGGGATACGCTTCATTTTGCCTCCGCATGTGCATGTTAAATGTATTTCATCAATAAATGGTCGGTGCAGATCGAGCTCGTAATTTCGATTATGTGGAATTGGCGCGAATGGCAATTCGCGGATCTCAGAATTTTCTATGAAATTGATCTTCGTCCTCGTTGCAATGGTCTGTTTTTGGTCAAGTCCCGCCGCACCTGAAAAAAGGAGCCAGATCGGCGTATTATGCCCGATGATCAAAATATGTTTTCCTTCATGTTTTGCATTCACCTCGTAGAGAAACTCGGTCATTCTGTTCTTGACCATTGTGTAATTCTCTCCCCCTTCCGGCGTCTTCAAAAATTTCTCAAATCGCGATCCAAAGAATGCCTGGTATTCTGCATCGGGCTTACCGTCAAGCACGCCGACAAAGATCTCATGGAGTCGCACATCATAGATTATTTTTTCTTTCGGGTAGCCGATCTTTTCTGCGATGATCTCTGCGGTTTCTTTTGTACGCATAAATGGCGAGCAATAGATAAGATCGATCTTTCTGTCAGCAAGATTCTTTGCAGCAAGAACGGCGTGTTCTCTGCCATTCTCCGTCAGATGATTGACTGCGGTAGGACTCGAGCTCAAAATTTTCTTCACATTGCTTTCTGCTTCTCCATGACGAACAACAAGGAATGTATTGTTTCTCGTCGTATGTTTTTTGATCTCATCTACCGATCCGATAAATTCTTTCTCTCCGCATTTTTCATGTTCGCATCTCCATACCGGCATTGGTGCACCCCAAAATCTGCTTCGTGATATCGCCCAGTCCGGGGCAGATTCCAAAAGCTTGCCGAATCTTCCCTCGCCAAGGTCTCCCGGCACCCATGTGATGTTTTTATTTGCCTCGACAAGCTTGTCTTTAAATTTTGCGATCTCAACGAACCAAGAACTTGCCGCGTAATTCAAAAGCGGTGTATCGCAGCGATAGCAATGCGGATATGAGTGAGTAAATTTTTCTTTTGCATACAGCCTGTTCTTCCCCGCTAAAAATTTAATGACTTCAATATCGGCAAGCTGGGGATTTTCTATCGGTTTGACCTTTTGTCCGGCAAAATCTTTCACTTCTTTCTTGAAAGTGCCGTCGGTGGCGACATGCTGTATAAACGGAAGATTTTTTTCTTTTCCGAGCTTCATGTCGTCTTCTCCAAAAGCTGGGGCTATGTGCACAATACCCGTGCCATCTTCGGTCGTGACAAAATCCGCACTGTATACTTTATAGCCGTTGTCTTTATTTTTTATATTAATATCTTTATAATAATCAAAAAGTGGTTTGTATGATAAACCAACAAGAGCATTTCCTTCGGTTTTTTCTACAATTTCATATGGTTCTTTGATAACTGCAAGTCGAGATTCGGCAAGAATAAATTTCTCATTACCAACTTTTATTTTTACATAATCGGTATCTGGATTTACTGCAAGAGCCACGTTGCCAGGCAATGTCCACGGTGTTGTCGTCCATGCGAGAAAATACGTGCCCGGCTCGTCTTTCATTTCAAATTTTCCCGTAACAGAAATATCGGTGATATCTTTGTATCCTTGATTCACTTCGTTGTTTGAAAGTGTGGTTCCGCAATGCGGACAGAGATGCATCGCCTTAAAACCTTCGTAGACCAAGCCTTTTTTATGGAGTTCTTTGAATATCCACCACACGCTTTCGGTAAAGGTCGGGTTCATGGTGCGATAATCATTTTCCATATCCACAAAACGTCCCATTCTCGGAATGATCTTTTTCCAATCATCGGCATAGGTCATGACTTTTGATCTGGCAAGGTCATTAAATTTTTCCAAGCCAAAATCCTCAATATCTTTTTTTGATTTCAATCCAAGATCTTTTTCTACAAGATTTTCAATGGGAAGGCCGTGGGTATCCCAGCCCCATCTGCGAGGCACGTGCTTGCCTTTCATGGTCTGATATCTGCCGACATAATCTTTCATAGTACCGGCAAGAATATGCCCATAATGAGGAAGTCCTGAAGCAAAAGGAGGTCCATCATAAAATATAAATTCTCCTTTGGCTGGTTTTTCTAAGGTTTTTTTGAAAATTTCCTTTTCTTGCCAAAACTGCAGTATTTCTTCCTCCCTCTCGGCAATTTTACTTTTTACCAATGGTTTTTGCTGTTTTTCAGTGTCTTTTTTGTCCATATATGCAATATGATTATTGAATTTTTATTGTATCAGATTTTCACCATAAAAAAAGGGCGGGATGCGAAGCATCCCGCCCTTTTTTTATCTAATTCAAGACATCAACCAATTCCTTAAAGATTTTATTTGCTCCTTCGTCTCTTGATTTAAATTTTTTATTTCCGTCTCTATCCCATATATCTTCCATATCATCTTTGGCTATTCCTATTGCAGAAATTCTCCCTTTGTTATAACCAGATTCAGATGGCTTTATAAAATGTTTTATTTGAATTCTATAACCATCTTTTTCTAAGGTAAGCCATTTACCATCATTTTCCAAAACTTTATATCCCAGATCTTCTACGATTTTTCTGCTCGTATCCTCAAATATCTTGATTTTCTCTTGTTCGTCGTCTGCTCCATCTTTTGATGTATCAATTGTGGAAAGGTTTTTTATCTTTTCCACAATTTGATCCTGAAGTTCCCTCTCATTTTCCTGATCCGCTTGTGTCAAAGCATCTTCCAAACATTCCTTAGCTCCTTTTATATCTCCTGTGGCTAGATAGAGATCTGTTCGTTCAATATTCAAAGCAATAGTATCACGGCTTGTGACAACTAAAGCTTCTTGTTGCTCCGTCCATTTGATCACTAATTCTCTGGTTTCTGGGTGGTCAAAACCATTCGTTCTCAACATTTCAAGAACTTTCGCTTTCTCTACTTTTTCCGCACCATTTTCCCCTGCCGGAGGTATTTCCATGTTATTCATGAATTGATTATATCAAATTTTATAAAAACAAACCCCCCGGAATAACTTCTTCCGAGGGGTTCTCATTGCAAGACTTCTTCGCGGGCAAAAATGCGATGCTTGCTGTTCCACAAATACTTGTTATCTGGTGGACCAGGGGTCACTCCAATACTCCAGATCTCATCAAACAGTACCCAAACGTTCCGTGACAATATGTGGAACACATTGAGGTAACCGTTTGTGAGAAGTGGACCTTCCTCGCCCTTCATCTGGTTTTTCACCAGGAAAAACAGGGCGGCAAAGTCCACCTCTGAGCAAGGACCGAGTTCTGTAAAAACTCGCTTGTTCCCGCAAGAGAGTACTGGTTGATACACTCTCACCGTATAACCCTCGCGCGGGCTAACAACTTTTTTCCTTAAAAAATCCCGGGATTGGGGCATGAAGTGTATGTTCAGCCCATTCCTGAAACGGTAGATCGCAAAAAACTTCTTAACTACATCAGGTATCTCAACTTTTTGTATCTCGATCCCGTGTTCGTCAACACCGGGAATGAGGATCTCTCCTACTGTTTTTGTTCCCAATGTGACTTTCCTCCCCTCTGTTTTTTGGCAATGAAAGTTTCCTGAATTTCAGCGATCTGAAAAAGTGAAATGACTCTTCTGATTGAAATAGTACAGGAAGAAATTATTTTTTCAATGGAGAAAAGTGGACAAGTGAAGTTTTTACATTTTTTCCGGAGCCTGGATCCCTAGAAGATTCAATCCGTTTTTCAAAACAATCGAAAAAGCTTCGGTCAAGACAATTTTGTAAGGTGAATGTGTATCATGTTTATCTACGATCTTTCCTTGCGCATAAAAATTATTGAATGACGAGGCAAGTTCTATAAGATATGTAGCAATATAATGCGGCGAATACTCACTTCCCGCTCGTTCCACGACTTCAGGAAATCTGTAAAGTATCTTCTCTAAAATTGTTATATCAAGGCCAACTTTTTTAGTATTTGGTCTTACTCTTTCCTTATTTGCTCTTCGCAAGATCGATTTTGCTCTCGCATATGAATACTGCAAGTATGGTCCGGAGTCTCCTTCAAAAGAAAGCGACTTATCAAAATCAAAGATAACATCTTTTCCCGTGACTTGTTTTAAGATCGAATATTTCAAAGCACCAACAGCAACTTTTTGGGCTACTTCAAATTTTTCTTTATCGCTCATTTCTCTGTCAGTCATTTTTTCTGCTATTTTAACCTTGATAGTATCTAACAAAGAAATAGCGGTGATGACATCGCCTGTTCTTGAGGACATTTTACCTTCTGGCAAGCGAAGCATTCCATGAGAAACATGCCTTGTCTTCTCCGCAAGTTCCGGATATATCAGGCTCATTGCCTTTAAAAGTACTTTGAAATACTCATTTATCTCATTGCCTGTTATAACGATGGATTTTTGATATTTTGTCTTGTCATATTTTATTTTTGCCAAACCAAGCTCCTTTGCTTCATAAGTTGGAAGCCCTTCTTTGTTTATAAAAACACGCGTATGCAGGCCGTAATTCTCTCCTCGGAAAATTACAGCTCCATCACTTTTCTCAAAAACTTTTCCGAGATTTTTTTCTACGATCTCTTTTCCGAATGGTCCAGTTTTGCTTTCAAAGAAATAATAATCAAATTTTGTGCCAAGAATTTTATATATGCCTTCAAAATATTTCAGACTTATTTTTCTGCCGTTATCATACAGCTTATTTACCGCTCTATCTGAACGGTTATAGATCTTTGCATTTATTTCAATGATCTCATTTTTACTGTTTTCATTTTCCTCATATGCGTGAGCGCCAAATGCGTATGCCTGACCCAAGTCATATGCATTTTTTATGTTTCCTTTTTGTTTAATCCCCCAGATAGCTTTTGCCACATGAAGTCCGACATCACCCTGATAGCAAGCTCTTTTCACCTTTGCGCCATTTGCTTCTATAATTCGTGAAATGGATTCACCCATTGCATTGCTCATCAGATGGCCGATATGGAACTCCTTGAATGGATTTGGATCAGTATATTCAATAACGGTTTTTTCTCCCTTTAGATTTTTGTTAAGACCGAATTTTTTATCCGCTTTCAATATTTCTTTGGTTTGATCTGTAAAAAATTCCGGCGACAAATAAAAATTGATGAAACCGGGACCGGCAACTTCCACTTTTAAAACTTCTTTTGGTTTTTTCTCAAGAATTTTTGCAACGATCTTTATTGCAAATTCCCTTGGATTTTGTCCGGTTAGCTTTGCAAGGACCATGGCAATATTGCACGAATAATCTCCATGAGAAAGTTCTTCTGGATGTTCCAAATTTATTTTTGATATTCCTGCCTGAGCAGGCAGATCAGTCACATCCAGCTTAAACTCCCAGAGAGCTGTTTTTATTGAGTCTTCTAGTACTTTACGAATCATATGACCCTTATGATACGCTATTTTGTTGAAAAAATAAAACGTAAAAATGGTATACTGAGGGTCTTACTAATTAAATTTTAAACTCATGGACAACAAACCAAAAACCGCCGCCAAAGATTTTTTTCTCTATCTGGCGATCACGATCGGCCTCTATGTCAGCGTTATTAGCTTCCTCACGCTTATATTTGCAATTATTGATACAGTACTTCCACTTGTGGGTGAATTTAATGGAGGTTTTGAAAGTACCGTGAGAAGCAGTGTCGCTGCACTCATTATTTTCTTCCCTGCATTCTTCTATATCACATGGCTCATATTCAAAGATCTGAAAGCCAATCCGGAGAAAAAAGACATCTGGGTGCGAAAGTGGATGATATATCTCACTCTCTTTGTTGCAGGTCTCACAATAGCAATAGATCTGGTCATACTTATTTACCGATTCTTGGGAGCAGAAGACCTCACGCTTCGATTTTTCTTGAAAGTCTTTTTTGTCCTTGCATCTGCCATCGTCATATTCGTATTTTATTTTTATAATCTCAAAAGAGAGACGTTCGAGTACAAAAAGAGCATGAACATCTTTCTTGCAACGGTATCAGCTGTTGTGATCGCAACAATTGCTTATGGCATCATGCTTATGGGTTCTCCTGCCCTGCAACGGGCACGAGCGCTTGATGAACAAAGAGTAAATGATCTTTCGGGCATTCAAAATCGAATAGTCTATTCACAGTGGCAAAGTAAGGGTACTGTTCCTGATGCTTTAGATGCGCTGAGAGACCCTATAAGCGGATACGTCGTGCCAACAGATCCGGAAACTGGTGCAGCATACGGCTATACAAAGATCTCAACGAACAGTTTCAAATTGTGTGCCACTTTTAAAACAGTATTCGGCACAAGTACGTCAGATGTTGCGCTCCAATCATATCCTGTCATGTATCCATCGATCCCCGCAAATGAGAACTGGCAGCATGATATCGGAAATGTTTGCTTCACACGAATGATAGATGAGACATTGTATCCGGTGAATAAAAACTCCGTTCCGACTCCTCAAAAAATTTAATAAGAAAAATTAAAAAAGCCCCCGGTCCTTTCGGGCTGGGGGCTTTATATATCTCATTTTTTCTTCTTTTTTTTCTGCTGTTTAGGCGGTTCCCAGGCAAAATCCATCGTACTCCTTCTTTCGTAAAACCTTTTGAGTTCTTGCACCTCCAGATCTTTGAAGAAATCTTCAATCTTCTTGCCGAAAAACTTTGCCAAGGTTTTGAGCTCAGCTATGTTGGCGTAGTGCAGGATATCGCCCTTTAAAATGTTTCCCAAAGGGCTCTGTCCGATCTTCGTGTCAAATGACAACATGATCGGCGATAACCTATGACCCTTCCTTTTTTCCCACTCCTCTATCATCGTGTTCAGATTTGTGGCTACAATGATCTCGATCCTGTCTTTTGTTTCATTGATGGATGATTCATGGATCACAGTAATTACCTTTCAGGTTGACTTGCGAAAGATCTTTCTTCTGGCTCTGTTTATAACCCCAAACAGCTTATTTATCAAGCTGAGTTATCTCTGCAGCAGACTTTCCTGCCACATATCCAGTAGTCCAGCACAGCTGAAGCGAATACCCGCCGCTTGGCCTGTCAAAATCCAAAATATCGCCAACAAAAAATAAATTATCGTAAAGCTTTGATTTCATCTCTTTAAAATCAACTTCGGATAAATCCACCCCGCCGCTTGAGATGATCGCTTTTTCATATCCGAGAAGCTTCTCCACGGTAAGCTGAAATTTTTTGAACATTTCCACAATAGCTATCCTTTCGGCTCTTTTCACTTCATTCGCATACCACTCGCCATCCATTCCGATGGTCTCCAGTATTTTCAAATACACTGTCTCTGGAACTTCCTTGAAAACCAGATTTTTTATCTTCTTTTTTGGGTTTGATTCAAACACTTTCAACATATTCTCATGCATGACATCAAGACCGACGCCAGGGAAAAAATCTATGGCAATTTTTACCGTACCGGAATCTTCATAGTCCGATCCTTCAAGCAGATCCCCGATCGTCTTGCTCATATTGATAATCGTAGGTCCAGAAAGTCCTACGTGAGTAAAAAGTATCCTACCTTTTTTACTGAGAATTTTTTCGCCGAGAAAATTACCATCCTTGTTTTTCGTAACCCAGATGGATACGCCGACATTTTCAAGCGTTATTCCCGCCAGGTCCGCCACCCATTTTTCTTTTGTCTGTATCGGCACAAGCGATGGATTTGATTCAGCGACTGTGTGACCTATCTCTTTGAGCCATTTGAAACCGTCTCCGGTAGAACCGGTCTCGGGATGTGACTTGCCTCCTGTTGCCAATATGAAACTTTTTGCTTTTATCTCCTCGCCATTTTCAAGAATGACAGACTCGATCTCGCCTAAGTTCCCCGAGGCTCCACCTCGGGGTAAACCCTTGGATACTTTGCTTCGCCCCGAGGTGGAGCCTCGGGGTAAATTTGCCTTTATGTGAGATACGCCAACACCAAGCTTAAATATGACTTTATTTTTTTCTGCAGATCTGACAAGGGCACCGAGCACATCGGCAGATTTATCAGACACGGGAAAAACACGAAAATTATTCTCAACTTTTGTTTTTACGCCGAGATTTTCAAAAAATCGAATACTGTCATCAACACCAAAAACAGAAAATGGTGTAAAAAGAAAATTTCCTTTTTTGCCGAATTTCGAGATAAAACTTCTTTGATCCGGATCGGCATTTGTCATATTGCATCTGCCTCCACCCGAGATAAGGAGCTTCTTACCCATGATCTCGTTCTTTTCAATAAGAAGTACTCTGGCACCAGATTTTCCCGCTGTACCAGCCGCCATAAGCCCCGCAGGCCCTCCGCCAAGGACCACAACATCCCAAATATTAGTGTTTTCTTTGGTCTTTTTCATTTCCTAAACATACTATGTCAAAAGCACTAAAAAAGCGAGTTATTTTCTATCTTAAATAGTGATTATTTCAAATCCGTTTATATCAATACTGCCTTTATAGAGAATGTGCGGAACAAGATGGAATAAAAGCGGACGCATACCTTCAGCTTTTTTCTGTTTATAATATTCTATAGTCTCCTCCGGCACTTGGCGATACACATTCATTCTCTTTAGGTCAAAAGTCTCATATTCCTTGAAATTTGGAATTATGCTTTGATCACGACGATATATGAAAGCGATACTTTTATCACCTTCGATCATGGAAACTGGAATCTTATACCAAGATATCGGATCGATCTCAACTCCCGCTTTTGCAAGATTCGTTTTGAGTTCGTGCGGTGATACTGCTGTAAAATGTAAAACATCATTCCAAAGACAATGAAGCGGCAGTACTTCTGCTGTCAGAAGATGTTGTCGGTCATCATACTTTTTTACGTGTGTCGCGTAGATCTCTGGATGTGTTTGTTTCAACACATTGAGCGGATACAAGACTGTACCGGACATATTTTTTGGCACACGATGATAAAGATAGTCCATAAAATTATTTCCCCGTGCTTCCAAAACCTCCATCACCTCTTGCGGTATCAGAAAGCTCTTGTGCTTCCTCAAATTCAACAGCTTCTTTTTTCTGAATGATCATCTGCGCGACTTTGTGTCCTTTTTCAAAAGTGTAATCAGCTTCGCCGAAATTGATCACACCGATGAGCACTTCGCCCCGATACATCGAATCTATCACGCCGCCAATGGTCTTTATTCCGTGTTTTATGGCAAGTCCACTTTTATCCCAGATCAGTCCAACATATCCTTCGGGAATCTCCATGGCAATACCAGTCGGCACGGCAATTCGCTCCCCTTTTTTGACTGTGATATCTTGTACAGAAAAGAGATCGAAACCAGCATCATCATGATGTGCATAATGCGGAACTTTCGCCTCTTCGTACAATTTTTTGATCTTTAAAATCATGATATCTCCCTGCCTTTTGGTCTTTGTATGGCACTATACACATCTTGAACCGCATTCATAAGCTGCATTGGGAACAAAATCGTTGTGTTATTCTCGTCACTCATTTCTGCAAGGGTTTGCAAAGTTCTAAGCTGGAGAGAAATGGGATGCTCTGCCATGATATCTGCCGCCTGGCTGAGCTTCTCTGCGGCCTGAAGTTCTCCTTCCGCCGCAACGATCTTTGCTCTTCTCTCTCTTTCTGCTTCAGCTTCTTTTGCCATAGCTCTCTGCATATTATCCGGCAAAGTGATATCTTTGATCTCAACTGCGGTCACCTGTGCTCCCCATGGTTCTGTATGCTGATCAATAACATTTTTTATTTGAGTGTTGATCTGCTCGGTCTGAGACAAAAGTTGGTCAAGCATGAACTGGCCGACAACATTTCTCATCGTCGTCTGGCTGATCTGATTCACCGCACTGAAGACATCTTCTATGGCAATAACAGATTTTTGCGCATCAATGATCTTATAATATGCGACTCCAGCAATATCTATGGATACATTATCTTTGGTAATGATCTTCTGTGAAGGAATATTCATCGTGACAGTACGAAGTGATATCGTAACCATCTTTTGAAATACTGGAATAACAATGATAAGTCCCGGACCTTTTATGCCTGTGCATTTTCCAAGGAAAAATATAACTCCTCTTTCATATTCCTTAAGCACCTTCAAGCTAGAAAACAACACTACGACCAAAAACAGTATTAGATAAGATAAAGCATCCATAAATTTATTAATTGGCTATTAAATGTTAATGAAACTTAATTATAGCAGATTTAGAAAGTATAATTTAATCTCGATTATTTTGTATTAATGTCGGTGTTAGATATTTTTTTACTATTGCCTCAAATTCATCATAGATATTTTTATCTATTTTCCACAATGTTTCTTCAATAAGTGGCTTTGAAATTAAATTTCCTTTTTCGTCCAAATATGGGGGGACTGAAATACGAAAAAATGGTTTTTCTGAACAGTTTACAAAAATAATTTTTGCATTCCAAAAATTTTGAATTTTCTTTAATCGCTCTTTATCATCTGGATGTATTTTACCATTCCAACGATACTTTACTTCAAGCAAAATCGGGTTGCCATTTTTATCAATAGCTATAAAATCTGGAATTGCTCTTATTCTTTCTCCTACATCACTATGGGCATCAAAACTTTTTTTAATTTGTATAAGATTCTGCATAATAGCTTCATAACCAAAACGATAAATCGTATTACCAGACTTTCTTAGTAATTCTTCGACCAATGTCTCGGCCATACGACCCTTAAGCATACTTTCTCCAAAATTATCTGTGCTTATGATATCTTTTTTATTCATTTTTATTTAGTTGAGATTATTTCCTCAATACCTGATCAATTCTCTTCGCCAACTTAATCATATCCTTTTCCTTCGCCCCACGAGTGGTTTCCCCTGCGGTACCGAGGCGGATTCCTGAAGGGTCAAAAGCACTTCGGGTCTCATTTGGAATAGTATTTTTGTTCACAATGATGCCAGCCTTTTCAAGTTTGTTACTCGCTTCTTCCCCACTCATTCCTTTTCCTTCCATCCAAGTATCTACCAAAATGAGATGACTGTCTGTTCCGCCAGAAATTATTTTCCAGCCGAGTTTTTTTAATTCTTCTGCAAGAACTTTTGCATTTTTTACAACTTGTTTTGCATATTTTTTGAAAGCCGGGCTTGAAGCTTCTTTCAAAGCTACAGCAACAGCTGCAACCTGATTCATATGCGGTCCACCCTGAAGTCCTGGAAATACAGCTTTATCTATAAGGTCGCTAAAACTTATTTCATTGCCTTTTGCGCTTGTCTGAGTTTTATCAAGTCTTGAGAAAATCAATGCACTTCGTGGACCTCGCAAAGTTTTGTGAACGGTCGTTGTAACAACATCTGCATATGGAAATGGCGATGGATAAGCTCCTCCAGCAACAAGTCCGGCAAAATGCGACATATCTACCATGAGAATAGCTCCGCATGCATCTGCGATCTCCCTGAACTTTTTGAAATCAACAATTCTTGGATATGCGGTGAAACCAGCAATAATCATATTTGGCTTTTCAGCGACAGCAATATTTTTTAATTCATCATAATCAATAACTTCTGTATCTTTATTTACTCCGTAAGGAACCTGCGTCCAGATTTTCCCAGTCGCAGAAACTTTGTGTCCATGAGTAAGATGTCCGCCATGTGAGAGTGACATTCCCATAACTTTTCCTCCTTGTGGAACGAGTGCGAGATAAACTGCCAAATTTGCAGGTGAACCAGAAAGCCCTTGAACATTTACGTGCCACAAATCTTTAGACAAACCAAAAATTTTCAAAGCTCTTGCTTGTGTTAATTCCTCAAGCTTGTCTGTATTTTCCTGACCTTTGTAATATCTTTTGTGCGGATATCCTTCCGAATATTTGTTCGTAAACTTTGAGCCGAGCGCAAAAAGCACATCGTCCGAGACATAATTCTCGGAAGCGATCAGGGAGATCGTTTTTTTCTGTCGCGCTTCCTCCGCTTTTATAAGCTTTTCAATTTGTTTGTCTTTCATTGGATGAATAATTATTAGTTGGTAATATTTTAAATTATTTTATTGCATTTGCATTTTCCGTTAGCGAGCGAGTTTTCATATTGTGAAACCTTGGTAGGAGTGGCGACGACGGACAGAGAAAATTTTTAGCAAAAAATTTTCGTGTTTCAGAATATGAAAGCGAACGAGCCTTTATTTTTTCCTAATATCTTGCAGACCTCTTCTGATATCCCAATCATTCAAACTTCTATCTGCATGGACTGCAAGATTTGGGAATTTCTTTTTTAATGCATCGCACATCTTCAAAGCATTTGCGCGCAAAGTCGGATGGACGAGTCTTCCCGATCTGAGCTCCGCGGTATAGAGTGTTGCAGGCAAGCCATAAGAAACCTTGCATACGATGTTGAAACCCATAGCAACGTAATACTGAATGTCCTCTTTTGACCCTTTAAGCTTGGCTATCTCTGCTTTTTGCTCCTTGATAAGCTTCTCGGCCTCTTTTCGCACAGCATCCGGCAACTGCTCGAGATACCATTTATGAAAGCCAAATTTTGTCGTAACAAGTGGCATTCTGCATACGCCATTCCTATGTCTTTGGATATCTCGGAAAGAACCAAAATCCAGATAGAATTCAAAGGTATTCAGTCCCAGATCGAGCATAAAATAAGGCAAATTTGTCTTTTCCGGTCTGTTTTTTATAAGTGCTTTGTATTTATTTAATTCTGCAGGCTTTATGGTCGTGCTGAAAGAAAATTCTTTTGCCAATTTCTTCTCTCCAAAATAGGTAAAATTCTTTGAGACTTCCATCCTATATTTCTCTTGGGCGTCATAATTTTTGTGACTGAAACTGCTTGGATATTTTGTTTTTAGAGAATTCAGAATTTTTTCTGCAACTTCCCTGACTTCTGCAAGCGGATGGTATTTCAATGTTGCAAGCTTGTCTGCGGCTTGTCGAAGATTTGTATGCCATGAAAATTGCGTCGCAACGCCGGATGGCAAAAATCCTCTCAAGATATCAAAACTTCTGGCTTTGATCGCTTTCAGATATACGTTTTCATCTTCGTCAGCTTTCTTTGGATATTTTATGATCAAGTGTTCTTCAACTGCTGTTTGGCTTTTTGTATAAAATTCCATCCACGTATTGAGGATCTTTTTTGATTCGGCGGTGCCTACTGGGTCAACTAAAAGCTGTTTCGACATATCTATATATCGAGAGCTTGTTTCTTGTCCAGAGTAGAGTGGCCAATCCTCTATCGCCTTTGCGACGAGCATACTGACGCCTTCTATAAAAATAGTTGTGCTTCCGCAGTCGGCAATGCTCGCATGTCCGTATCCGACATAAAATCGTTCCATGAACTTTCCGGAGCCCGAAGCTTTTACTTTTTCTGCATGAACTTCAACACTCTCTGCGCTTCTTGAATAGAGCGCTTGCATCATCGCTGTATCTTCCGGGCTGAACTCGTCGTATATAAAAATTTTCATGGCTTTTAAAATTATCCTGCAACTATTAATAAATTATGTACTTTCATTATACATGAAAAAATAAAGCTTGAAATTGGAAATAAATGATCAAAAAAACCCTTATAAAAAGGGTCTTTTCATCACTTTTTACCTATTTCTTTTTCAAGCACACTCTTGAAATCATTCCAGACCTCATCTATCGGTTTGCTCGCATCCAGCATCTCATGTGGAACATTCTTTATGAATTCCTTAAAGCCTTTTCTCAAAGCATTGTGAAAATCGATCTTCCTGTCCTCAAAATGATTTCTCTCTTCAGCACCTTGACCATTTTTCCTGCCAAGACCGATCGCGGGGTCAATATCAAAATAAACGTAGAGATCGGGTTTCATGTCGCCCAAATAAAAATCTCTCATCTGCCAAAAGAATTTTTCAAGTTCGCGGGCTCCCTGCGCGACTATCTGATATGCGAATGTGGAAGAATCAAATCTATCGCATATGACAACCTTCCCTTCTTTCAAAGCCGGCAGGATAGTATTTTTCAAATGATCGGCTCGTGCTGCCCAAAACAAGGCGAACAATGTTTTTGCGTCCGCCTGGCCGGCATTTGGGGAATTCAAAACAAGATTACGGATCTCTTCAGTATAGGGAGAACCGCCAGGCTCTCTTGTAAGCACGACAATATCTCCAAAAAAATCTTTTGCTCGTTTTATTTGTGTCGTCTTCCCAGCCCCCTCACCACTATCGACTACGATCAGTTTTCCTTTTTGCATTTTAAATTGGGTTATTTCTGTGCTGCGAGAATATCAGTAATTATCTTATCCGCCTGATTGTGCAGATCTTCAATGGTGCCGTTATTATTTATGGCTATTTTGGCAAAATCCATGACAATTGGGATCTCTCTATCCGCCTCGTTGTTTTGATCTGCCAAAAACTGCTCGAATGTCTTGTCTTTATCTCCAGCATTCTCATTTCTTAATTTCATTCGCCCATATCTCACCTTTGGGTCAACTTCGATCTTTACCAAGTAGAAATTCGGCAATTCTTTCAGATATTTGATATCCGCCATTCTTCTAACGCCATCAATAAGCACGATATCCGAATCGAGCTTGGAAGCATCAAATGCGATGACCTTTGCAAGGATATCCTCGCCAAATCCGGTCCTCAGTATCGTAGAAAGTTTTTGAAGATTTTCTCTGCTCTCCGGAATGTCGAGTCTGTGTACGACATCTCTGAGCGATGTGGAAAATTTGCAATCTTTCGTGTTGTATTTTTGAGCTATGTATTTTTTCAGGGCTTCTTTTCCGCACGCCATCTGACCGACAAGACCGATGATTATTTTCATAAAATTTATTTCATATCAGAATAAGTGACCGTCTCTTCATTTAGTAATTCATATTTGACCCCTGCCTCTTTAAAGATCTCTTTGCTTCTTGTACCTGCGTGATAATCTTTTTCGGCAACAATCCTTTTTATCCCGGCATTGATGATGATCTTGGCGCATGTATAACAAGGAGTCATCATGCAGTAAAGGGTCGCGCCATCAGTACTGATACCAAATCTGGCCGCTTGAGCAATTGCATTTTGTTCATTATGCGTCGTTCTGATGCAATGACGAGATTGCGTACCATCCTCATGAAGCGAGGTGTCCATTTCATGACCGATATCATCACAACTCTTGCAGCCAGACGGCGCACCGACATATCCAGTGGAAATGATCTGTTTATTTTTTACAATGACACATCCAGTCCTTCCCCTATCACACGTGGCGCGCTGACCAACAGTATGAGCAATATTCATGAAATATTCATCCCAACTTGGTCTTATGTGTTTTTCATTTTCAGTCATTTTTTTAAAATAGAAAATCTATTGTTTAACCCGATTAATAATTTTCGACGATACAAAACGATAGAACTTTTTACCTACTGTAATTATATTACTTTATAAAATAAATACAAAAAAACGCACACCGCTTTGGTGTGCGTTTTCCAGTTCGGAATATTACATCCTTGTTTTGGGGCAAGCTGGAATGCCCTCAGTCACATGACTGCCTATTGTTTCCCACGAACATCTGTGGGCTCCAAGTCCTATTCCTAGGGGGTACAATAGCGATTCCCTAAAGAGGACCGAGACTGACCCTTCATCCATAATGAAGTTCGGCACTCTCCTGAAGAATAGCACCCGCAAGCGCATAAGATTGCCGTTTTTCTTTATCCCAGGCAATCCACTATGTACGGGTTTATTGCATGATGGCTGACTTTACTGGGATTTGAAAGAACGTTTCACCGCAAAATCACCTCCTTTCATTCTTGAACAACAAAAGTAATAATATCATGTAGTATCTTTAAAACAAAAGGCGGTTCGCGAAGCGAACCGCCTTTTGTTTTAATTTTTGTTTTTCAGATTTAAATTATTTCACTTCAACACCCATTGACCTCGCTGCGCCTTCTACCATCCTCATAGCTGCATTGATGTCATTTGCGTTCATATCTACAAGTTTTCTTTCTGCGATCTCTTTGACCTGAGCCTTGGTTATAGTGCCAATCTTCTTTGTATTTGGCTTACCTGAACCTTTTTCCTGACCAAGCGCCTTAAGGATAAGCTTCGCAGTTGGAGGGGTCTTGAGCACAAAATCGTATGATCTGTCTTCGTATACAGTGATCACAACAGGAAGGATATCCCCGATCATTGCTTTTGTGGCAGTGTTGAACTTATTGATGAAATCACCGATATTGATACCGGCTTGACCGAGCACGGGACCGACAGGAGGAGCTGGAACAGCTTTGCCTGCTGGGATCTGAAGTTTCAATTTTTTCGTTATTTTTTTTGCCATTTCTTTTTGTTATTTAGTAAACAGAGGCCTAGCGATACTAACTCAAAAACATTAAATTATCAAGCGGACTGAATTACGCTTTTCGGATCTGAAGCAGGTCGAGCTCAACTGACGTCTCTCTGCCGAACATCAAAACCATGACTCGCGCCTTGCCTTTCTCACCATCTATCTCACTTATCTTGCCTTCGAGCTCTTTGAATGGCCCGTCCACGATCTTTACAGATTCGCCGACAGAAAAATCTACTGCATGAGTAACGGTACTCTTGTCCATTCTTCCAAGGAGAAAATCGATTTCTTTTTGAGTAAGCGGTACTGGATAAACTCCCGCTCCGACAAAACCGGTCACACGAGGCGTATTTCTGACAACGAACCATGATTCATCGGTAACAACCATATCGACAAGAATATATCCAGGATATATCTTTTCCTCTTCTTCAACTCTCTTGTTTCCCTTGATCTTGATCTTCTTTTCAACAGGAACAACGACATTGAAGATCTTGTCGTTCATATTCAAAGAATCAATTCTTTGTTTCAAATTTCTAGCAACAGCGTTCTCATAACCTGCGTAGGTATGGATCGCATACCAGTGTCTTCCCTCTTCAATTGTTTGTTTTGCCATATGTTAAATAGTAAAGTTAAAAAATAAGACTTTTTAAGCCTGTTGAGAATATATAATCAAAAAGACCAAGATATACGGAAACTGCAACAGAAATAACGATCACGAGCATCATAAAAACAAAAGTCTGTCTTCGCGTCGGCCAGCTTACATGCTTCATTTCCTCTCTCGTCTCTCTAACATAATCTGATAATTTTGACATCGTATTAAAATTAGATTTATAAACTTTCCTTTAAAAAACCGCCCTTGCGGGCTTGCATATATAGTACCACAAAATAACAGAAAAAAGCAATAGGGGGGGCGCCTACGGCGCCCCCCCCTATTGCTTTTTTGATTATTTTTATCTGTAACTATTTCAACTCGTATGTCACGCTGACATTTGATGTGATCTTATTCACACCTGCTGGCAAAACCGCATCAATACTCTTGTTCATCATAGGTGCGGCACTCGAGACTCCCATTCCATAATATACCGGGTTGCTTCCTTCAGAATATCCGACGATCCTACCAAGTTTCACTCCAAGGGCCTTCGCAAGCTTATCAGCTTGATCTCTTGCATCGGCGATCGCTTGATCTCTTGCTTGTATCACGAAATCGTCATATTTATCCTCGGTGAATGTAAGACCGCTCATATTGGTCACTCCAAGCGTTCCAAGATCCGTGACAATAGCTCCTGCTTTTGAAAGATCTCGTATCTTTACTTCAACACCCTGTGTGACATCATATCCGGCAAGTACCTGCGTACCTCCACCGTATGGATATATTTGCGTATTTGTATTTACATAATTGTATCTTGGATAGATACTGTAATCAGTCGTCTTGATGTCTTTTTCATCAACTCCATCTTTTTTGAGCGTATCCATGATCTTTGCGATCTTTGTATTCACTGCATCGCTTGCTTTGGAAACATCCAGATTTTCCTGCATGACGGAAAAAGAAACAGTTGCAATATCCGGCTTTACGGTAAGCTCACCTTTTCCACTTACTACTATTGTATCTTGCTGATCATTTTTATTGTTTCTTCCATCGTGACCAAACATACTTGCGATAGCAAATCCGATAATGATAGCTATGACCACTGCAGATGCTCTTTTACACCATGGGTGATTTTTAAAGCAATCGCACATTTTACAATCTTGTCCCTCTGTCATATTTTTTAAAAATTAAACTAATAAAATTATTCTAGACCATTCTGTCTCTTGTATGATACCAAAACATTCTCAAAAAGAGAAACGACCGTCATAGGACCCACACCTCCCGGCACTGGTGTAATAGCTTTTACAATCTTAGATACAGCCTTGAAATCAACATCTCCGACAAAATTCTCTCCGATCTTGGTGATGCCGACATCTACAATGACCTGCCCTGGCTTCACAAAACTTTTGGTAATAAGACCTGGTTTTCCGGTCGCAATGACAATGATATCGGCTGCGCGCGTCTCCTGTTTAAGATTCTTCGTTTTTTTATGGCATATAGTCACTGTGGCATCGCGATTCAAAAACGCAAGCGCTGTTGGCCTGCCAACAAGCAAGGAATGACCGACTACGACAACTTTTTTTCCTTCCACAGTTATCTTATAGAAATCAAGAAGAGCGAGAATACCTTTTGTCGTCGCAGGAACAAGCCCTCCAGAAATGTTTTCAACGAGAAATCTGACGTTTCTCGAATTCAATCCATCAACATCTTTTTGCGGATCGATCGCTTCCACGACATGTATGGGATCGATATGTTTTGGCAAAGGTAATTGGACGATAATGCCATGAGCATGCTTATTTTTGTTATATGATCCTATCTCTGCAAGAAGATGTTTTTCCGTTATCCTTTTGCTGAGTCGGACGTGTTCTACAGTAAAACCAAGCCGTTCACCAAATGTTTTTTTCTGTTTTATGTACGCTGATGATCGCTCGTCTGCACCAACTTGTATAATAACAAGTCTTGGCACAATCCTGAGCCTGTTCAATTCTTTCTTTATTTTTTCCGCAAGAAACTCACGGACTTTTTTCCCATCTAATATTTTTGACATGTGAGTTAATTTTTAGACCAACGAGTAAATATTCCACACGGGAGGAGTCTGCCGGCTTTTGATTCTTCTATGGTGAGCTCACCTATTTCAAACTGACCAAAATATTTTTTCATGATTGGCGTGAGTGTATTGTAATATGCGATTGAGGAATAGCCAGCCGCATAGCCGTTTATCAAGAATAAAATTGGGTCATCTGAAAGAATTTTTGAACATTCCTCAATAAGCGGCAAGAAATTTTCTTCAATTTTCCAGATCTCGCCTTTTCCTCCCCTGCCAAAAGATGGCGGATCCATAATAATACCGTCATATTTTCCGCCGCGCTTTATTTCCCTCATGACAAATTTTCTCGCATCATCAATGATCCATCTGACAGGTTTCTTATCTAAACCGCTTAATTGTGCATTTTCTTTTGCCCATGTTACTGCGGATTTTGAACCATCGACATGAGTGACTTCAGCTCCCGCAGAAAGTGCTGCTAACGTTGCTCCACCGGTATATCCAAAAAGATTTAAAATTCTTACTGGTCTATTAGCTTTTTTGATTTTTTCCATTGTCCATTTCCAATTCTGTTCCTGTTCTGGGAAAACTCCTGTGTGTTTGAAAGCTGTCGGCTTGATATTGAATTTTAATTGACCAAAAGATATCTGCCACTCATTTTGCATGCTTTCATTCCTTTTTTTCCAGATCTTCCTATCGGCATCAAAAAGAGCGTCAGCATTTTTCCAATCCTTTTCAGATAAAGTCTTATTCCACAAAGCTTGTGGATCTGGTCTTCGGAGAACATATTTTCCATAGCGCTCAAGCTTTTCTTCATTTCCGCTGTCTATAAGCTCGTAATCGGCGCTTGGTTTGGTAATAAGGGTTTTGGGTTCAATCATGAATGAAATATAGCAATAATATCGAAAAAATGGAAATAAAAAGACCCGCCTTACTGCTGCGGGTCTTTTAAACGTCATCCTCGAACCTCCCTGCAGCCAAAAGGGCCGCCCTTAGTTCTGGTGTTTACCCAGTCGTACTTAAGTTCACCCTTGAACCAGTAAACACATGGGACACCGCCATTAGAATAGCGAGATCCACAACAGAGCGTCTCCTTTAGAACATCGAGATGTTTCCCGGTATCTAAGAAGTAGCTCAACTCATGGACCAACCTTTCCAAAAAGGTTTCGGAACAAATTCCGAGAGCCTTCACATCATCGGCAGATTTACCGATATAGATTTGGTCTGGTTCGGGATTGTCACAAACCCAAATGGCATACGCACTCACTGGACTCCGTTCATTCTTCGATATGAAGAAATCGAAGTCTTCCAGGTTGTTTTGACACAAAAAGTGTTTGCGACACTCGTCGTACACACAATTTATGCTTAATTTCGGTATGGTAAGCAATCTGTTGAATTTTAAATCACCAGGCTGCTTTGTGGGAAGTTTGATGTTTGAAGGATCTATCAGAGAACCAAAAGGACTTTTGGACAAAGCACTGAATAAATTATCCATTGCGTCTTTCCTCTTTTCTTTATTGAGGGATTTTCCGTTACTGATAATACGATTATTAATTAAAAAGTCAAATATTTTTAGACACCAAAAAACTTTTTCGAATTTTCCAATAGTTGCATTCTCACTTTTTCCATATCTTCTCCACGAAGCTCAGCGATTTTTTTGACTACTTCTATAACATATATTGGTTCATTTCTTTTTCCTCGATAAGGAATGGGTGCGGCAAATGGTGAATCTGTCTCTGCATGCATCATTTCAAGCGGAATATTTTTTACCGCTTCCTGAGTTTCCTTTGCAAAGGTAATCACACCCGGGAAAGATATCGTAAAGCCAAGTTTGATGAACTTTTTTGCCGTTTCTGAGCTTCCGGTGAAGAAATGTAAGTTTCCACGGGCTTTTGGATATTTTTTCAAAATCTCATATGCATCATCATGCGCATCACGAATATGAAGCATTAGAGGTTTGTCATATTTAATCGCAAATTCTATTTGCTTTATGAATTCTCCTTTTTGGCGAGCTTTTTCTACTTCAATATTCTCAGTAAGCCTGAAATAATCTAGCCCGCATTCCCCTATTGCCACTACTTTAGGATTTTTTACTAATTCCTCAAAATCTTTTTCCTCAAATACAAAATCCTTCCTATCAACTGGATGTGCACCAATACAAGCCCAGATATTTTCACATTGATTGGCAATTCTGACCGCTTCTTTTGAACTTTCAAGATCTGTACCAACAGTAATAGTCGCAACGCCAGCTTCGTGCATTCTTTTTAATACACTGGAAAAATCCTTTTGATAATCACCAAAATTAAGATGGGAATGAATATCTATGTATTTGATTAAAAATGTGGAAAATGCCATAAAGATAAAAAGGGATCAAAAAATAACACCCAAATAATATAGGGATCAAGTAAGTAGATAATAAAAAAGATCACAAAAATAAATAATAAAAAACTAACCCAAGCCCATATTATCATTGATCTTTTGGCACTTTTTATATTATCCTTAACAGAACCCTGCTCTTCATTTTTAATTTCGTCATTCATAACTTTTGATTAATCTTTTCTAGCAAACAAAGGAGTTTCCGGTTTTTTGTTCTCTTTGACAAGTTTTTTAATTTTTTCTGATGTTTCTGGAAGAATTGGTTCAAGCATAATAGAAATTTTCCACAAAACTGATACAAGGTCTTGAATTATCTTTTTAGCTTTATCGGGTTCAGTTTTTATAAGTTTAAATGGTTGCTCTTGCTGAATTTTTATGTCAGCAGTTGATATATAGTGCCAAATAATTTCAGACACCCTTTGAAGATTAAATTTTTCTATATTTTCTTTATAGTCACTGGGTAGTTCTCTATCTTCATCCTTTATAACAACTGGTTCAGACAAATTATTCTGTGCCATGGTCATAACACGACTTACTAAATTCCCCAATCCATTTGCGAGATTCGCATTATAAGCATCTTTGAACATTTGTTTTGTAAAAGGCGTGTCCTCAAAAGGAGAAATTTCTCGAGCAACATAATATCTGAGCGCATCGGTGCCATATTCAGCGACTATTTCAGTTGGATCTATTGCATTTCCAAGACTTTTGCTCATTTTTACTCCTCCCTCACCAGTAACAAAACCATCTATAATAATAGTCTTCGATGGAGGTAAATCTGCTGCCATAAGCATTGCTTGCCACATGGCGGACTGCTGGCGAAGATTATCTTTTCCACAATACTGGGTCATTCCATTTTTTGTATTGTGCCAGGTGATAAATTTCTTCATATCATCCGGCCAGCCGATAGCGGAAATATAATTAACCAAAGCATCAAACCAAACGTACATCACCTGATCTGAATCACCTGGTACTTCTATTCCCCACGGCATCTTTGATTTCAATCGTGAGATACTAAAATCTGAAAGACCTCGCTCGACAAAAGCTTTTATTTCATTAAATCTGTGCTCTGGAATGACAAACTTTGGATTATCTTTGTACAATTTTAAAAGTTTTTCCTGAAAAGCAGAAAATTTGAAGAAATAATTCTCTTCATCTATGTGTTCTATTTCAAGATTCGGATGTAGGGGACATTTTCCATTTACAAGCTCGGAATTTGATTTTTCAAGCTCGCAACCAACGCAATAATTGATCGTGTAATTTTTCTTGTAAATATATCCGTTTTTATCGCAGACTTTCCAGAATTCTTGAGCTGAATGTATATGATGCTCATCTGTCGTTCGTGTAAAAACAATATCTTCTGATATTCCGAGAAGCGGGATGAGTGCCTTGAATTTATCTGAGTATCCATCCACATATTTTTGCGGGCTGACCCCAAGTTTTTCCGCATTTCGGAAAATTTTTAATCCATGCTCGTCCGTACCGGTATTAAAAAATACATCAAATCCTTGCAACTTTTTGTAGCGCGCGATTATGTCCGCTCTGATAATTTCCATAGCAAAGCCAATATGCGGGTCCGAATTCACATACGGCAAAGTCGTTGTTATGTAAAACTTTTTTGAATCGTTATTCATTATGCGCAGTTATAGCTTTTCAAGCTCCTCGGCTTTCTTCCAAAAAAGGATCTTTCTTCTTTCAATATCATCAAGAAATTCCATTGATGCTGAGATTATTGGAACAGCAAGAACTATACCTAAAAAGCCAGCTATTTTTGCGCCAATAATAAGAGAAAGAATGACAAGGATTGGAGACACACCAACGATCTTTCTCACAACAAGCGGATAAATAAGGTTGCTTTCAAATTGCTGAACAATGAGATAAAGCCCTGCAACAAGAAATGATGAGGTAATTCCCCCATCAACAAATGCCATAATAATAGAAGGAATTGAAGCGATAATAGGACCAAAAACAGGAATAATTTCAAGCATTCCTGAAACAACAGCAAAAAGTAAAGCATTACTGACTCCTAAAATAACAAGACCGAGATACAAAAGAACACCAACAAGAACTCCGAGCAAAAGCTGTCCTTGCATCCACTGTCCTATTTTTCTTTGTGATCGTTTCCAAAGATCAACAACATATTTTTCATGTTTGACGGGCGTCACAAGACCAAGGAACTTGGCAACGCCATCTTCCTGAACGACAAGATAAAAAGAGAGAACGATAATTAAAATAAATGAGAGGAGTCCTCCGAAAACAACGCTCACGACCGTTACAAATCCCCCAGCAACATTTGAAGTGATGTCTTGAATGCTTTTGATCAGATCTCCAATGCCGAAATTCGCACTCGTAACATTTACTTTCACATTTGCAGACGCATCTCTCACAAGCTGTCCGGGATTCGTGATCCCTTCTGATATGTTTTGAACTACTTTTTGCTGTGATGCGATATCGGTGCTGCTGATGTTCAAAGGATTCCACAGTGTGGTCGAGTCGAGATATTTTGGCAATGTGGTCAGAAAAGATGATGTCTCATCCAAGACTGCCGGAACAAAAAAGAACATAAGTCCTGTGAAAATACCGATCAAACAAACGTACGAAATAATTGCGGCTGGAAGTCTTGTGATCTTGAATCTTTTGAACCACTGTATAAGAGGCTCGATTCCTGAAGCAAGGACGACTGCCGTCAAAACGACGAGCACGACATCTTTGATATAAAAAAGAAACCAAAAAAGCAAAATGATAAGAATCCCCTTCAAAAATGACCCAGGAGTGATATTGACGACGAGATGATTATTTTCCCTTTCCATAAAACGAATAATAACACGTAAGTATATTTTTTAAAAGAAGTGAAAATTTTCCGAAAAAAACTTAGTTTCCAAGCTCTCTCCAATCTGTGATATTGAAGCTTCCCGAAGGTCCGGTCGAAAAATTTGGATTTGCAAGACCGCTTTGATATGTAATAGTCGTATTTCCGTCTATAATGAGCTGATTGGCTGTTGCTTCATTTATGGCTGCGCTGCCGGAAAGATCGATCGTACCTCTTTGCGCATTGAGAACAACAGCTCCAGAACCCCCTGACACGCTTATTGCGTATAAACCTCCGCATGTTGAACCTCCCGCACAATTGCTTGTGGTAACGATCATAATATAACTTCCTGTCTGTCCATTACCATCGGCTCTCCCACTGCCACCGATCGTAACTTTTCCATCAGTGACAATGATGCCGCTATTCGTTCCATATGATGATGCAAGCTTCACGATCCCAGAACCGTCGATCGTAACATCACCAGTCACATACAGTGTTCCAGTGACACTGAGAACGACACTGCCACCAATATGTAAATTACCGACAATTTTTTTCGGTCCAAGTGAAACGGGCGTGGCATCAGTGTGAACATAATCTCCGGTCATTGTTCCCCCTGCCACTGCAGCAGCTTCCCAATCCGTAATATTTCCATTTGAAACCGGGTATGATGCCGGCGAAGGATCATCATATGATTGATCACATGCTTTGTTGTTCAACAATTCATTTTGACACCTGAGCGGTCCTGTTGCGCTCACATATGATGCATTATGCACCCACGTCATATCAGAACCTGTCGTACCAATATGCAATGGATTATATTGTCCGACCCCTATGATACTGGCAAAAAATCCGCCAAGAAACAAACGAAAATATGAATCATAACCAGTATTAGACCAGCTTCCCCCAAGTGATCCTGTCTTTGCAGTTCCTAGATTGTAATTCGTATCCAAATTCGTACCAATGACATAATTATTTGAAGCTGAACCAGTCGAACCATCGAGCACGATCCAATATGTTGTACCGACTGTCAGGGACGGATTCGGTGAAAGAGCGACATCAACCCAATCAAAATTCGTAGTGACAAGATTAGAGTTAATGGTTGCTGAAGAAAGAACATCTCCAGAATTTCCGCTCGGTGAACCATTGTTATCTTTCACTATTTTAACGGTCACGTTTGATGGTGTTCCGGCCTTTTTAATATACAAAGAAACTTGTGTAATCGTTGATGATGTTGATACTTGAAAACTCTGGGCCATATCTTGCGTAGCTGCCGCATTACCAAACGTAATTGAGTTTGAAGGAGTTGATGGTGAATCATTTGATTGATCCGCGATCATATTCGGGGCATTTGAGACGATCGCACTTCCCGTGATGGCTGCGCCAGCATTATTTGAAATAATATTTCCACCAGAAAAAAGATTGCCAAGTATCTTACCACTGCTATTGAAACTGACTCCACCCTGCCCAACCTGCACACCATAGGTAAAAGAAACTCCTGAACCTTGTTTCACTTTTGTTTGGATCGTCTTGTCATATCCGCTTTTATTTGAAAGTGTTGTGAGCGTAATACCATCCACACCACCGAGCGACCCGGAAAGAGTTGTTGTCGCACTAAAACCATTCAGTGTTATTGCCTCACTTGTCCCGACATATGATGTAAATGTAGCACTTTTGAGCCTGTATAAAACATCTTCGGCCCCAGCTTCAGAAAGATAGTAACTTTGCTTTGCGGCCCAAATATCATCCGAAAGAAGTATTTGTTTTATGATCGGCGTTGTAAGTCCGAGCACGATCGTAACCGATACAAGCGTAAAAATAATCGCCGTCACAAGCATTGTATACCCTTTATTCCTCTTTAAATATCTTGCTGGCATTATTTTAATATGAATCGCGCAAAATAACCGTCGAATAGAACCATTGGCTTTTTGTCTGACCATTTGCCGATGCTGTTAGATTCATTTGGATCCTCACCGCCTGCGAATGGCCTGTATTGATAGGAGTAAAGATCAAATTCATGACCTTTGTACCATTCAGAGTGATGGGGCCGACGAAAGAAGGAGTCGTCGAACCTTCACTCAGACTGAGTGAAAGATTGCTGCTTGTGGAAAATCTGACGATGTACGGATTTCCAGCCGCATCAACCTGGTTGAGTTGCAATATTCCTGTTTGTGAAGGATACAAAACACTGCTTGCCATATCAATGCTTTGGGAACCCCTAATCTCACGTATCATATTTTCCATCGCCGAATAAGCAGAATTCCTGATATTCGAATCCGCAAAAGAAGCACGGTTTGAACTGAAGACAACAACAAGTGCCCTGACCATTGCGATGGTAACAACCGTCATAATAGCGAGATACATGATCATCTCCACAAGCGTGAAGCCTTGCATGTTCCTATTCTTTTTTACACGTATAAATTTCATCCTAATTTTTAATTTCCCACAATATTTGTCATATAGGTAGACAACGACTTTGTCGTCGTACCATTTTTTGAAAGCCATGAAACTGATACGGTGATAAGTTTTGTACTTGTATCGATCGTACCACCACTTGAAATATGTCCGCTTGAATCCCTGTTCACATTTGATACGGTGATCTTCCTTGTGAAACCGTCAGTCGAGGTGGCAGTTGTCGTCGTAGCCCAAAAATAATTTGTTGATGAGGCAGTATTAAATATAAGATAATACGTCGTGCTCGTCGAAAGACCAGTGATATTTGTCCAGCTTACATCTCTGATCGTCTTTACCGCTTCTATTCCCTCTTCGGCAAAATATGCCGCTTTGGCCGACTTCAAACTATCGCCGGCACCTGAGATATACATATTGCTCGCAACGACAAGTGAGGAGAGCACGATCGAAAAAATAAAGACCGCAATAAGTATCTCGACAAGACTGATCCCTTTTTTAAAATTTTTTTTGTTCATTTTTGTGCTATATCCCATGTTCTGTTTTCTAATTCCTCTGTACTACTCCCGTAGAAAATACCTGTATCGTGCTGCTCGTTTTCGGATTACTGATCAAATATACAGTAATAGTTCCGCTTGCGGTCGTATTGCCATACAAGTTCTGAAAAATAATATCCGTACCAATACCACTTGATGTGCTTATCGCGACAAGATTTGAAAGAGCGTATGTTCCATTTGAAGTTCCATATGATCCTTCAAAGGAAACAACTTTATTTTTTAAAATTCTTACACCAAAATCTGAAGCATCTTTTGAAGAAACAGCCAGAGAATGTGCGCTATTTAAAATGGATATGACGGACAGGGTCGCTTTATCTACAGACTGTCCTCCGCTCAATTGTGAAAAAGAAAAATTCGCCACTCCAGCTAAAAGAGCAACAATTGCGATCACAATGACCATCTCAACCATCGTAAACCCTTTCAATTTTGATGAATAATACATAGTTATTGTTACGAGATCGTGTCCATGACCGAATAGATCGGCTTTATGATCGCAAGCGCAAAGAACCCGACAGCAACACCGATAATGATCATCAGAAACGGCTCAATGATCGTCGACATGTCTTTTGTCTTTTGATCAACGGAATTTTCATAAAAAGAAGCGACTTCCATAAGCATGGATGGCAGTCGGCCAGTCTCTTCTCCCACGCTCATCATTTCTCCGACAAAATCGGGACATAAATGCGTATTCGCCAAAAAAACACTTGATATGGTCTCTCCTTTTTCCACCTTACCGCTCGCTTCACTCAAAATATTCTTGAAATAACTGTTGCTGACCACATCGCCTGTGATCAAGATCGCTTTATCAAATGCGACTCCCGAAGAAAGAAGGGATGAAAGCGTTCGTGAAATACGAGCTGAATTCGTCTCTTTGACCAGCTCTCCGATAACGGGGAGCTTCAGCGAGGCAAAATCGATAAAATGTTTGCCTACTTTGGAAATAGAAAAAAAATAAAACGCAAGAATGATCGCAATGAGAGAGAAAAACGAGAGAAGCACGTTGTTTTTCAAAAAATTACTTGTTGAGATCAATAGTTGCGTATAGATCGGTAACTGCACATTCATGCTTTCAAATGTTGCAGTGATGCTTGGCACGACATAGATAAGCATGAGTATACCGATCACTGCCATCAAGGAAATAATAATGGCAGGATAGATCATCGCTCCTATGATCTTTCTTTTCAACTTGTACATACTATCCATCTGATCTCCGACGATCGCAAGCGATTCAGAAAGCTTGCCACTTTCCTCTCCAGCCTTCACCATGGATACGAAAAGATTGGAAAATACATTTGGATACATCGCTGCGGCGTCGGAAAGTGTTTTTCCTTTTCTGATCTCCGCTTCAAGAGAAAAAATAACATTCTTAAAACGCTTGTTTTTCACCTGCTTTTCCAGAACCGCAAGACTTTTTGCGACAGGAAGCCCGGCGTCGATCATATAGCCGAGATTTTTAGTAAAAATTATCTTTTGATGCTCAGGGACTCCGCCAAATATCCCGATGAGAGAATCAAACCAGCGTTTGTCCTGGTTGATAAGCGTTGCGACAACAAGCGAGCTGCCCTCAGCCTTCAGTTCATTGTACAGGGAAAATTTCGTTTGAGACTCGCGGACACTTTCATACGTCGCGCCATCTTTTCCTATTGCTTTGAATTTGAATTTTTCCATGTTTGAAATTTAAAATTAGAAATGAAAAGTTAAAAATTATAGTTTAAAATTTTTAATTATAATTTTTGCTTTTTACTTTTACATTTATTCCGTCACAACTCTCAAAACCTCTTCTATGGTCGTCAGGCCCTGCACACATTTGAATATGCCATCTTCAACCATGGTGATCATGCCTTCTTTCTTGGATTGATTTTCTATTTCCTGAGAAGTTGCGCCTTTCATGACGAGATCCTGTATCGTCTGGGACATTTTCATCACTTCATGGATACCCATCCTTCCGGCATATCCGTCTTTTGATTCCACTGACTCCATTGGTTTACAAAAATGAATTGTCGTCCAGCTATCATCCTTTCCAACGATATTTTCCAATTTTAATACGGCAAGCACACGATCCAGATCAACGATCTTTGCAAGGGATGCCAATTCTATCTTTGAGAGAAGATATCTTTCTTTATTTTTGGCAAGCTTTCGCACAAGTCTTTGTCCGATCACAACATTAACTGTAGATACAAGAAGGAATGGCTCGATCTTCATATCAATAAGTCTCGGTACCGCGCCAGCTGCAGAATTTGTGTGGAGTGTTGAAAGTACAAGGTGTCCTGTAAGTGCTGCGTTAACTGCAAGTGATGCGGTTTCATTGTCTCTGATTTCCCCAACCATGACAATATCCGGGTCTTGGCGTAAAAGAGATCGAAGTCCGTTTGAAAAAGTAAAACCGATATCCGGCCTGACCTGCGTTTGATTTACACGTGTCATTTGATATTCGATCGGGTCCTCAACAGTCGCGATATTCACATCGGGAGTATTTAAAAGTTCAAGAACTGTATAGAGTGTGGTAGTTTTTCCGCTTCCTGTCGGACCCGTTGTGAGGATCATACCGTTCGCACGCTTCATCGCCTCATGGATCCTTTCGAGATTCGTACCATGAAAACCCATGGACTCCAAAGAATAATTGCCGACATTCTCTCGCAAAAGTCTCATGACTGTTTTTTCGCCAAAATATGTAGGAATGATCGAGACACGAAAAGAAACATTTTCATCGTTTATCTCTATTTTAAATCTTCCATCTTGCGGAAGGCGTTTTTCATCAAGTTTTAAATTTGAAAGCACTTTGATCCTTGCGGTAATGCTTGTTGCCGCAGATTTTGGCAAGATCATCGCGTCGTGCAAGATACCGTCTATGCGATAACGCACGAGCATGTCGTTTTCCATGCATTCTATATGAATGTCTGATGCATTTTGCAAAATAGCATGCTTCAAGAGAGTTTCAACGATACGGACAACGGGCAGATCTTCCGCCATTTTTTTGAGAGACTCCTCTTCAAGATCTGCACCCGGTTTACCAACCCCTTTCAAAGCTAAAATATCTTTTTGGATCAAATCGCCGAACTCAGCTTTCAAACTTTTCTGGTATTGCAAGATTGCACTTTTGATTGATTCGACATCGGTAAGGCGCGGCAGGATCTTCAGACCGACTTTCTTTTTGATAAATTCAATCGATGAAAGATCGCTTGTATCAAGCATCGCAACCTCAAGAGAATCAATGTTCTTTTTGAAAGCGACAATATTATTTTTTCTTGCCACAGGCTCTGGAATGAGAGAAAGGACCGTAAAATCTATTTTTTGGTCTTTGAGATCCACAAACGGTATACCAAAAACATACGCCTGTGCTCGGCGCAGATCATCCTCAGAAATTTTCCCTTCGCTGACCAAAACTTTTTCAATCGTGTCTTTGAAAACACCTTTCTTGATCTGATTTTCAAAATCGTCATATTCGCTTCTGGTAATAAGACCAGAATCGATCAGAAAATCTTTTAATTGTTTTGGCTCGATGTGCATTTTCCTTTTAATTATACCAAAGTTATTGGCAAATAAAAATCAAAAAGTAGGAGTGCCTTGTACCCCCATCTAATCCCTCTGATTTATCATACTGCCTCTATTCAGAAACTTTTTCTATAACAGCCTTTATATCAGGAAAATTTTCATCAAATATTTGATCAAGTTTTTCTATATCCATAGACATATAAGAATCTCGCACGTATACTCTTCTCGGAAAATTTTTAATAAAAAATAAATCCACAATTCTTTCTGTTTGTCCTTGTCCTATCTTATATTCATCTATATATTTTTGTATTGCAAGATGGATGATTTCGTGAATTATATCTCTCAGCATTCTATCTTTAAAAGAATTTTTAAGATTTATAATTATAGTATTTGGTAAATCATAACTACCACCTTGTCCATATTTTGTTAAAAAAACCCTATACTCGTCTTGGCACAAAAGGCCACTTTTTGAAAAGGCTAGTTCTATTTCTTTAGCGACTTTCTTCCAACTATCTAATAAAAAAATCTCATTTTCCTTATACAAATCATCAAAATATTCCACAGTAACAGCATTTTTAATTTCCTCATCGGAATAGGTCTTCAATTTATCCTTATCCAATATTTTGGGAAAAGAAAAATTTTTATAATTATACTTATTTTCGGTATACCAATCTATTTTTTTAATGGTATTTATAACCCGCCTAATATCAAATTCTTCTTTATATATTATTTTTAGTTTTAACATGATTTTGCCTCTTTAAATATTTTCTTCCTTAAATACCCTGATCTGAAAATTATTTTTTAATTAAAAAAGAGTGTTACTATGAGATTCTACCACAATAACACTCTTACAAACAAAATCTATCGGTATCAACATAACCTCACAATCTCCCCAACAATATGGGCACAAACCGTAACGGTCAATCTTGACTTAAAGCTGAACACCCATCTCCGTTCGAACTATTATCATTACTGTCTGAACCTGAAGACCCATCTTCTAGTGAACCACCATCGTCACGGTCTGAACACCCATCACCACAGTCATTTCCCAAGGAATGTGCCGTGATAATAGATGATCCAGAAGAAGTAACCCCGGAAACACTGAATTGCCTTAAAAACTTATACATGTCTCACCTCACGAATTTTTAAAAAAGGGTGTTGCCGTGAAATAATACACGGCAACACTCTTACAAACAGGACGGCTAGCAGCCGTCGCTGCACCCTTCGTTGCAGTCTCCGGAGCCTCCGCAACCGTCGCCACAGCCATCCCCTGAGGAATGAGCTGTCACGGCCGGTTTTGGAGATTCGACTCCAGAAACCTTAAACCTTTTCAAGAACTCCATGTTCTTCTCCTCTCATTTTTGCAGCGGAAATGACTTCCTCTGCATTCTTCACCGTCCACATGATCGGACAACCTCCCCGACAATGTGGATACAAATCACAATCAGCGCATATCCTTGAGGGATATGAATTGATGTGTTTGTAGATGTCATCAACTTCCTTACTGTTTAGTAAGGCGAGGAATGACTTACCATCAGTAAAGTCAATGCCATACTTGCCAACAGGACATTCAAACATACTGTTGCACAAGATGACTTTTCCATCCGTATCAAAAACGATACCTGACCGGTTTCGGAATTGACATCCGGCACCGCCAGTTCGTTTTTGTGCAATGATGTCCTGGATAAAATCCTTTGGCCAGATACAAAAAGGTGTGTTCAGGGTAAATGATATTTTACCCTTGGCAACATCAACCATTTTTCTGTAATCGGTTGATATTTCCAAAACCATTTTGTCATACGCCACAGTAAACGGCGCTACAAACTTACCGTCCACTGACATTGGCGTACAAACAGCCACACGAACGGATGACGCTCCCAAACCAACTGCAGTAGAGACTAATTTAAGCAAACTACCCTCTGTCAAAGTACTATACACAAGGCTCACTTGGCTATTAAACTTGCCAGTGACCCTTTGTATACCAGCCTTCACACCTGCAAAGTCTTTGTTTTTTGTTATTAACAGGTTGCTTTGTTCATCAAAAGCCTTCAGAGAAGGCTCTATGCGAGTGTTTGGATGCTTTAGGTATTCAAGCCAAAAAGATTCAGAATGAAATTTGTAAGCGTTTGTGACCAAATTCGTATTGATCGACAAACTATTACAAAGATCGTTGAACCTGAACAGCTCTTTCCAGAGAGTTGGGTCTCCGCCTATCAACACAACATTTTTTATGCCGGTATCCTTGAGTAAAAGGACAATGTTTTTTGCAGTCTCATAACTCATGTCGGCTCCTTTAGAAAAACCAGAGGATGCTCCATAGCAGTACTGACAGCGTAAATTACAAGCACGATTGACAGTTATCCACGCAACTTTGGGCACATTAATCATGACTCACATCCTTTTTAAGTGGTCATTTCCACTATTTTTTAAAGAACAACGTGAAGAAACCTTTGCTACTCTTCTTCATCTAGTGTGTATCATATACATACTTACATATTTACACAAGATTGCATGCTGTGGATAACTATGATACTCTAGACAATGATATGAAAGTACATTTTGCCTGCTCAACATCTGAGCTAGAAACACACAAGGACAATTATCTTAAAATTTGTAACCTGATCAAGGAAATGGGTCATACTATTACTCGTGATTGGCTCGAAGAGGCCATACAACTGGTAAAAGAGAAAAAAGTTGGTTCTCTCAACAGAGAAGATGTGTATAACAAAGTTGTATCATCTATCCTGGCTTCCGACGTCGTGATCATAGAGGGTACCGTCGCTAGCTTTAGCGTAGGACACCAGATCACCCTTGGGTTGTCAAAAAATAAACCGACGCTTTTTCTCATATCCAGACAAGAAGCCAAAAAAAATGCAAAAGTGAAAAATTCTTTTTTGGCCGGGATAAACTCCCCTCTTTTGAAAGTTGTCGAGTATGATGATTCAAATCTTGCAGATATACTGAATGACTTTTTAAATAATAATGGTGGCAGACCGGTTGTAAAATTCAATATTGTCCTTACGAAAGAAATTGAAAATTATTTGGATTGGGTAAGTTTTACCAATAAAGTGAATAAATCTGAATTTATACGTAATTTGATCTTGAAACACATGAAAGATGACGACAAGCAGTATCATAAGTACATAGAACATAAATAAAATGGACCGAAATTATTTTATACCTGAAACACTGGAAAGTGGATGGTTAAGGGCATTAAAAGCCATAGCAACCTTTGGAAAGATAGTTGATGAAAAAGAACCCTTTTTAGAGATTAGAAATTTACAAATTTCTTATCATAATGCTTTTGAAACCGGATTCACTCACTATGAACAGATCTTTGGACGTACTTTTTTGGATTATATACACCGTGTTTACTCTCCCGGTGGAGATCCGTCAACAGGCAGAAACTACTACGATCTCATCTACAATCAATCTGGCGTAGATCAAGTTAAAAATGTCATTGCCATATTAAAAAAAGACTCACTGGCAAGATCTGCGATCATTGTACTTGCATCCGCACATTCTGAGAAAAAACCTTGTATCACTGAGATCGCATTCTCTGTAAGACAGGGGCTTTTGAGCATGAGTGTCATCTTTAAAAGCAGTGATTTCGCCAAAAAATTCATACCGGATATGATCGAACTTTCTCATATACATAAATACATTTCAAATGAACTGCATGTTCCACGCGGTGAAGTAACGGCGATGATATTGGTTGCGCAGTTATATACCAGTGATCTAGATGTCATAAATGAAAAAGTCTTAAAATTAAAAGATAATGGTTATTTTAAGACCGAAGAGATGATTGAAAATTGGGACAATAGGGCAAAAAACTGGGATATATATGTCAAAGATCCAAATCATTATGTCAATTTTGAAAATGGTTATTCACGTTTTCTAAAATTTATGCGTGATGAGATACCTGAAATGAAAATCAAGTCTGTTGCACTAGATTCTGGCTGCGGTACTGGGATTATTTCAGAAGTATTGAATAAAAAAGGATATAGAACAGTTGGTATTGATATATCGCCTAAAATGCTAGATTCTGCACACAAAAAAGATGATATGAGACAATACGTATTGGCAAATAGTCTTGATATTCCCTACACCGATAATTATTTTGATGTTATTTGCTCGAGAGGAGTGCTCATATCGCATGTAGGTAAAAAATACGTGAACCTTTTCATAGAAGAGCATGAGAGGGTTTTGAAACATGGCGGGCTCTTACTATTTGATTTCATTACTTTTTTTAACAAAGATGAGATAAAAAACAAGAAGGTCAAAGCTTCCATGACATTTAATGATATCTCCATACTATTGGAATCATATGGTTTTAAAGTTTTAAAACGATCAGGTGAAGATACGAATAGGGTAAATGCGATCTTGTGTAAAAAAATATAGATCATCTTAATAAAGACATGAAGATCAAGAAAAACATAGAAGTTGAACTGCGCTCCCTGCTTGATGAAAAACAATTCATCTCTATAAATCATTTCTTGATGAAAAATGGAAAAGATCTCGGTAAGGACAACAAGGATTCGTATTTTTATCATCTTCCAAATAAACTGATAAAAGTTGTAAAAAATGAAGAAAAAAATACAGCAAAATTGACTTTGAAACTTCAAAAAATCGGTTATGGAAATGATTTTGAAGAAATAGATGTAAATTTTATGCCTGATGATATGGATAATGTCTTAAAAATTTTAGATATTCTCGGTTATGGCAAAAATCATTTATATTCATACCAATATCGCCATAATTATTTATATAAAGGTGTGGAATTTGCTGTGAAATATACTGTCAGCTGGGGTTTCCACTGCGAGATGGAGATTGTCATTGATAATAAAAAAGATATACCAAAAACCCTAAAAAAAATAAAAGAAATTACTGCAGAATTGGGATTAAAAGTTATGGGCAATGATGAATTGAAAAATTTTATGAAAAAAATCATAACTGGTTGGGAAAGAGGTCCATACAGCAGGGATGAATTTAAAAATAAAAAATTTAAATAATATATCAGGTGGTGGTCAAATTTGTATTTTAAATAAAAAAATAAAGGGCTCCGCTTCCACATGGAAGCGAAACCCTTTTGAAGCGCACGACACAACTCAACATGGACCGTCTTCAGAGAGGACCGGCTGCCCAGTAAAACGTTTTCGGTGTGCAACATCCCGTATGCTGATACGCCCATGAGCCGTTCAAAAAAGCCCATGAATGATCGGATGTCGCTCCGTTGCCATTATATGTCACTGTCATCCCAGCGGTCTTCCCGACTCCGGAAAGAACAGTGAAAGTCGGGGAGGTAAACGTAGTTCCCCCAGTTGGTATGGCAACAGTTACCAATGATCCGCTGCCGTCCACGTAAACGATCGACCCTGTTGGAGCAATGCTGCTCACCACGGTGACCGCGTACGAAAACGTTACCGTGACAGGTGTCATGGTCGGCAAAGGTGTAACTATTGTCGCCGTCATGGTCGCAGTCGGTGAGGACGGCGAAGGAGACGGTGACATCGGGCTCTTCTTGCCACAAGCTGGCAGAAGGAGAAACCCGATGCAGGTGAACAACATGGAAAAAAGCAAATTCCTCTTCATGAGGCTTCTCCTTTTGCTTGAAGCGTTGGTTGTTGGTTGCTATTTGTTTGTGTGAAGGAACGCCTTGGCTATCCTGAATACCAGAACAGCTTTTAAGGTAACCGTCAATATTATATGTCCTAATGGATAAAAAGTCAAGGGCTATGAACAGCCCGTAAATATGGCTTATTTTCGGTCTAGTTTGACCTAAAAAGGGAATTTCACTTTGCGAAATTCCCTTTTTTACCTTTATTTTCTTGCCTTCAAAATCCCTCTTATATTTCTTTTGTGCTCCCTGACCCAAGGATAACAGTTGTCGTTGCAGAACACGTTGCAATATTTTTGCCATCGGTTGAAGTCGCATGTATATGTTTCAAACCGACTGTCGTATAAATATTGTTTATCGTGTTTGCGGATTGCGGTGATGTCTGTCCGTTCCAGTTCGTATTGTCCCCGCTCCAGACTGTAGTAAAACCGGAACCGAGGTTTGTCGGATTGATTGACCAGACCACTTGCTTATTGAGATACACTTTGCCTGGCGCGCTTGGTCCATTTGTCTGGGAAACTGTACAAGCGCCTGATGATTGTGTCGGTGCAGTACAAACTGGCACATTTGTACTGACACTATTTGACGATCCAGATTCTGCCACATTGTCCTGTACTGCGGTAACATAATACTGATGCGTACCGCTCGTCATTGAACTATCAGTGTAGCTGGTATTTGTTGTTGAACCGACAAGCGATCCATCTCTGTATATATTGTATGTCATGGATATCGTATTTGGATCTGTCCATGATAGTCTGCAAGATGACTTAGCAACAGAAAGACCTGTTGGAGCAAGTGGTTTGATATATGCGATTGCTGACTTCACAACTGATGCTCCATTTACTCCAGTGCCTTGGATAGTAAAAGTTGTTTTTTGAGAAATAGTAACTGGTATTTTTGAACCAAAAGTGCCCGTTACACCGCTTGCAGTATCCAAAACCGTGGCAACATTGTTATTTACATTTTTTGAAAGTGATATTATATCTGGATCTGAAGAAACAGTGTAATCACTAAGACCTGACCCACTATATGAAAGATATACTGTTCCTCCAGAAGCTACTTCTGTTGTTGTTCCGCCAGTATTTACTGAGGAGGAAGAAACTTTAATATCAGCTGTTGGACCGCCACCGACAAATACCATGACGCTGCTTGTTGCAATATGACCAGCAAGATCCGCGCATGAAATGAGAAAATTCGTATCTGTAGTAAGAGAAGTCGCCGTAGAACCTGATAGCTGAGGATCATTGACCGCAGGAACTGCAGGGATCTGCGCTACAAAATACAGAGAGTTTAAAGAAGTATCGAACTTGGAAACCGCATTACCTCCATCCCCATATACGACTTCTCCGCCAGACAAAGCGTCATTTGGATTGATCGCAAGACTAGAAAACTTTCCTGAAGAATTTACGGCAGAAAAGACATATGCACCGGCGGAAAGAACAAATTTTTGAACACGTCCGTATCGCGTATCTGAAACATACATATTATTTGAAGCATCAATAGCTATGCCGCCTGGTACACCGAACTGTCCATTTCCAGATCCATTTGAACCGATTGCAGCAACATATGCGCCTGATGAACTTAACTCTTCTATTCGGTGATTCCCCGCATCGACAACAAATATATTTCCGGAAGAATCAAGCGCGATATCGCTTGGATTTGAGAATTGTCCTTTTCCGGAACCGGCGCCACCAAATTTTGAAACAAGCGTGCCTGAAGAATTAAATTTAAAAACAGCATTGCTCGTGGTATCTACAACGTACACATTGCCGGAGGAATCAAGTGCTACAGCCGCAGGAGCATTCAGATTTTTATCGGTAAAATTACGGATATAAGCGCCTGAAGAATTAAATTTCAACACACTACTCGTATTGCCGTTCACAACGTATATATTATCTGATGAATCAATAGCGATTCCCTGCGGGCTGCTTATTTGCGCATTAAATTGCGAAAGATAATTGCCAGACGAATCAAATTTTTCAATACGATTGTTTCCCGTATCGGCGACAAATATATTGCCATGCGAATCGACTGCGATGCCATTGGGATTATTGAATTGTCCGTTTCCACTGCCAGTAGAACCAAATTGATAGATCGGAGGAATAGCAGGAGTGCCAGGAGTAACAGCGCCCGTAACAAATGGACTGCCGTTTGCGGTTATCAAACAGAAATTCTCGCTTGAAGAATTCCAGGCAATTGTTGCCGAACTTCCGGATGGAATATTGGTCAAACCAAAAGATCCATTAGCAGAAATGGAAGGTCCTGACGCAACAGTGAATCCAAATGGATTGCTGCCTGACCATGAACTAAATTTGGAAGTATAATTTGAATCTGACAAGTTTACGCCGTTTGTGGACGGATAACCTCCAACTTGTGAACCTCCCATATCATAATAGGTGTTTCCGATGCTGGCACGGGTATCAAAATTGAGATTTGCATCTACGGAATAAAAGCTTGTTGAAGTTGGCGCAACAAAATCATAATGATTATCGTTGCTATTTGAACAATTGGCACAAACAGAAGTTTGTGCTAGCACGCCAGTGTTTGGATTTATCACAATATTGCCGTTTTGATCTCGGATCTTGGCATTTTGTATGGCAATATTATCAATGACATAATCATGCTGTTGACCATATGTCACACCATTTACGTTTACTGACAAGCGAACAGTATCGCCAGAATGATATGTCTGCTGATCCAAATTCAAATTCCAGTATGTATAAAAACTTTCGCTCGATGGACCGCTCACGCTGTACATGTACTGATTTGCATGCGCACTTGTTGAAAAACCGAACAGAGAGATCGAGCTAAAAAGAATACAAACGATTATTTTTGCCGCAGGCGCAATTTTTCTTTTTCGAAAGGCAAAAAAACTGATAATGAGAAGCGATAGAATAATAACAATATATAACGGAAGATTATTCATCAATCCATTTATTTTTGATGCGGCTTCTTTGGTTGAAGTAACTGCTGACTGCACGGCATCGAGCTGTATGTACTTACCCGCGCTAATTTTGAGGGA
>Ga0265338_10000381_pt1 | contig 79305 bp, 84 predicted proteins | sample 42126metaG_FD_193579 | JGI IMG/M metagenome (GOLD analysis project Ga0265338, IMG submission 193579) | Rhizosphere microbial communities from Carex aquatilis grown in University of Washington, Seatle, WA, United States - 4-21-26 metaG | ecosystem: Host-associated > Plants > Roots > Rhizosphere...
ACGCATACGACTCACTACGGCAAATTCGCCGCCTGACTAGCCGTTTGCAACCGTGAGCTAATATTTTGGAGATTGGTATTAATGCCGCTAAATTCTTGATTGAATGCATTCACCTTGTCGGTAACCGTCTTGGATTCTCTGCTCACATGAACGGCAGCATATAGAACAACGGCCGTTAGCGTCGCAAGAAGAAGCATATTGATGACTAAAACGATGCCGATAAAAGCTTTAAACATGGTCTCCTTACCATAGCAAAAATACAGCATTTATGGTATTAGAATTCAGACCCATTTTTTGGATTCGACTACCGGAAGCTCCGCTACTGTACAGTTCATCGTCCGCGCAAACATATCGATCTGCTGAAACTTACAATATTTTATCGGCGTACCATCACGATCGAACACGCGGTAATAATGGTCAAAGTTGACCGTTTCGCCTTTAAAGTTCTTAGCACGTGTCGGCTCATTGATATACATAATCACCCAGCCATCCGGTTGATCCTCAAGAATACGCCGTATCTTTACATAATGATTAAATGGCATATATCGATTATAAAATGCATTCGCGCAGCAGCTGATAGATTTCTCACTTCGCTACATCGGCATACCTGATACAATCAACGCAGTAATAAATAAGGAGGAAAACATGGTCAACGCACGGGCGGCATTTAGTGGTTTTTCAGTCACAGACATTGATAAAGCAAGGCAGTTCTACACCCAAGTACTTGGCCTCACCCTCGAAGACGAGACCATGGGTCTTAGGCTGAAACTTCCAGGTGGAGGTACGCTATTTATATACGCCAAGGAAGATCATCAACCTGCGTCTTTCACTGTACTGAACTTCGTCGTTGATGATATCGATGCAACCGTTGACGAGCTCATGAAACAAGGAGTTTCATTTGAGCATTACGACAACATGCCAGGCAAGCAGGATAACAAAGAGATCTTGCGGGGCAGAAGTGTCAACCAAGGACCTGACATCGCCTGGTTTAAGGATCCGGCGGGAAATATTCTATCCGTCTTGCAGGACAAATAGCTGCAATGATTTTCTAGGGCGTCCGTTGATCACTTTCTGCAGTAAGTTATGTACAATAAGAGTACATGACTAGCATCTGGCGAATTATACGATTCACACGCAGCCTATGGCCATACTATATCGGGATTTCAATCTTTACTATTTTGCTTGCAGCTCTGAGCCAGTTGCAGCCGCTATTCACAAAAGGCGCGATCGACCAAATTACCAATCTGCACAGCGGCGGGCACGCGAGTATTAAGATTGTTGCCATCTTCGCGTTCCTAATCTTTGTCACTGACATCTTACAAACAATCATGAGCAACATCGGTGGTTACCTTGGTGATTTGATGGCTGCAAAACTCCAACAAAACCTAAGCCAGCGATATTACGAGCATCTCGTAAACTTGCCGCAGCACTATTTTGACACTGAGCTGTCTGGCAAGATTATCAACCGGATGAATCGAGGCATCACACAGATCGCTAACTTCATGCAGGTCGTTAGTAATAACTTTCTGCAATTCCTCTTTAGTACTATCTTCTCGCTTATTATCGTTGCGTACTACAGTTGGCAGGTAGCAGTCATGCTCCTCGTACTATACCCGGTGTTTATCTGGCTTACGACTCGTACGAGCGGGAAATGGCAAGAATATCAACAGGCCATCAACAGTGAGCAAGATACTGCGAGTGGTCGATTTGCTGAGGCCATCGGCCAAGTACGTGTAGTGAAAAGCTTTTTGCAGGAATTACGCGAACTTGACTACTTCAGACGCCGCTACGACAAAGTAGTAACAACGACAAAACCACAGAGCAGGCTATGGCATCGACAGGATATTGTACGGAGGTCAGCTTTAAATGTAATTTTCCTAATAGTGTTCGTCTATATCTTTGTCGAAGCAGCACGCGGGATGTATTCGATCGGTACTATGGTATTGCTGATTCAATTTGCAATGCTGATTCGCCTTCCGATATTTACCATTAGCTTCCTCGTTGATCAAACCCAACGAGCAATCGCGAACACAAAAGATTATTTCGAAGTCATGGACGTCGAGCCAGAAATCATTGATGGGCCACATGCCATGAAATTAAACGTTAAAGATGGCGAGGTAGTATTTGACCACGTTCGCTTTAGCTACGATAAAGATACGCCCGTACTTCGCGACATAAATTTTTCAATTTTAGCCGATAGCAAAACGGCACTTGTGGGCGAGAGCGGGGAAGGCAAAACAACACTTTCCAACCTCCTACTGCGCTTATACGAAGTAAACGATGGCCAGATCAGGATTGATGGGCAAAACATCAATGACGTAACCCAGTCGAGTCTGCGTGAAAATATTGGCGTGGTGTTTCAAGAATCGGCACTATTTAGCGGGACGATTCGCGAGAATATTTCATACGCCCGGCCTGACGCAACCGAAGATGAGATTGTTGATGCCGCCAAAGCGGCAAACGCCCACGAATTTATTTCGAAATTTGAGCGGCAATATGATACCGAGATAGGAGAGCGGGGGCTTAAATTGAGCGGAGGGCAGAAACAACGCGTTGCCATAGCCCGTGCACTCCTAAAAGATGCCCCTATCCTCATTCTCGACGAAGCTACTTCGAGCCTCGATAACCGAAGCGAACACATGGTACAGCAGGCGCTTGAGCGACTTATGAAAAAACGAACAACACTCATAATTGCACACAGACTCAGCACTATTCAGGCGGTTGATCGAATCGTCACGCTTAAAGATGGTGCGGTCGATGAAGTTGGCACACCGGCAGAATTAGCCCAAACAGATGGCATCTACGCCCAGTTGCTCAAACTTCAGAACGGGCATACTGCAGCGAGCAAGAAGAAGCTCAAAGACTATGAAATTGCAGGGTAGTCCTGCAGTAGGATCATAGTACACACGTTATACCTCTTCAATTCGCTGCAATTTTTGAGTGCCTTGGCTGATAAACAAAAAGCCTAGGGCTAATATTAGGAGAAGCCCATATACCACAGCAAGAAGGCCATATATCGATAGATCGAGAAGATGCCACGTAACTGTTGTGAGATATTGGAAGATAACCGACGTACCTATAATCCATCCAAGCCCAAACCCCAAACGACGCCATGCTTGTTTGTATACTTCGCCACGTATCTTTCGCTGATATCCATAAATCTCATATGACGCCTTCAGGCCGAGATACCACATATACAAATAGGGTGCCACGAGGGTCGCGAATATCCAGACGATAGACATGTGATACACCAAGTCTCGATGGGGTATTGTCGCGACAAGATGATAGTACAGAAGGCCACCATAAATGAGGCTGAGCACCAATATATTGAGCGCTCGATAGGTCGGCTGCTTACGGACTATACCGCTCAACCCATGTGCACCGAGACTTACGAAGATAAACCCTAAAAGGGGCACGAAAAGAGAAACATAGTTGCTTATAATACTGGCTGCTGCAGTAAAACTATGATGATGCAAGGCAATATAATTCAAAACAGAAGAAGTGACGGACGATATCGGAAGCCACATTGCAATGAGAAATACTCCTTGGCTTAACCTTCCGACTTGTTGTCCGTCTTTTTCTTTACGAATCATTTCAGCATATGCCGCAAGTTGTGCATAGCCACGAAACGCTATAAACCATATGAACCCAAGTATGATGACGATTGTCAGTTGAATAATCCGAAAACGAAGTACACCTACATGGTATTGAGCCAACATCTGAGGTGCCGGTTTTGGTAGAAGGGTGAAAAGCACGTACAGCACCAAAAACCCAAGGTAGCTATTAAAAAGCTTCGTTCCCGGTTTCAACTGGTTACCTCCCGTTGATGCTCTCGCCGCTTAGTTTTGAATTCCCATCCAGCATACGGAGCGCATCGCTACATTAACCGTAGCATAACCACTTAGACAATATTTGTGAGAATATTCACACCAATAGACACTACTCGCCACTATCCTCGCAGAAGAATCTTGACTAAAAGCGCTCATTGCTTTATCATTCAACTATATGGTTGAACAAGTAATAAATCTCGACGCGATCTTTGGGTCTCTCAGTGACCCCACGCGGAGAGACATATTGAGCCGCGTTCGTAATTCCGATATGAGTATTGGCTCAATTGCACAATACTACAACTATTCATTTGCTGGCATCGCTAAGCACCTCGACGTACTTGAGCATGCCGGCCTTATTAATAAAACAAGAAAGGGGAAAGAACAAATTGTTTCTATCGATGCGACCGCGCTTGAAGCAGCAGTAAAGTATCTAGACGACTATAAACAGCTTTGGGAACAGCGACTCGATTCACTCGATACATTTCTACAAACAGCCAACAAGGAGGTGAGATAGATGGCGACAAATTCAGAAGACAAGCGTGAAGCGAAAAGGGCCGAGGGCGAAGCTGAGGTCTCAGCGGTCATCGCGGCAATGCCAGACGATGATCGTATACTGGGAGAGCGACTCCACAAAATCATAAAAGAAAGTGCTCCAGAGCTATTCCCACGAACCTGGTACGGCATGCCCGCATACACTGATGGGAATAAAATACTCTGTTTCTTTAGAAGCAAGCAGAAGTTTGGCGAGCGCTTCATGACACTAGGGTTCAATGATGTAGCAAAGCTTGACGACGGCAATATGTGGCCAATCTATTTCGCCATTAAAGAACTAACCGATATCGAGCGAAATCAGATCACGAGCCTCGTGCGCAAGGCTATTGCATGACACACCGTAATACCAGTCGGTCGTAATTTATAGCACAATAACATAACTAAGGAGATTCCCTTATGCCGGTAAAAGAGGTAACCTTTGAGCGAACATATAACGTACCCGTTGCCAAAATTTGGCAAGCATGGACCGATCCCAACATAGTCAAAGCATGGTGGGGGCCCGACAATGTAACTATCCCCGAGTGTGAAATAGACCTTCGCGTTGGCGGCGAGGTATACATCGTCATGGAAGCCGGCGAAGCAATGGGGCCCTACAAAGGTACTCGATGGCCAATGCGTGGCACATACACAGTCGTTGAAGAAAACGCAAAACTAGCCTACACCTCAAAAGCGTGGACTGAAGGTCAAGAGGCAACAACCGAGCTCGAGCAGCGAGCAGAGCTCATCCTGACAGCCGAAGGCGACACTACAAAGTTAAGCCTCACGGTTAGCCTCGATAAAATTGGCCCGGATGCTAAAATGGCTGCCGAAGGCATGGAATGGGGCTTCAACCAACAGTTCGATAAGCTTGAGAAGTTCTTCGCGGAATAAGTCACATTCTCGCACTAATTTCCCCGTATAATACGTGCCTAGTAATGTAGTACGATCATCTGAAAGGGGAGTTACATGGCGAAAAGTGATAAGAGCAATACTGAAATCGAGCTAGAATACACGTACCTTGCACGTGAGTTACCGACTGAGACCGCAAGGACCACACCAAAACGGCTCACCGATATATACGTTCCTGAATTAGACGTACGACACCCAAATCTGAGAATTCGTAATAAAGCAGGACAACTTGAGATAACAAAAAAATCACCAGTTGAAGACGGCGATTCATCAGCGCAGTACGAGATGACAATCCCGCTCAGTCAAGCGGAATACGATGCACTTGCCCGGACCAGTAAACGACGTATAGTAAAGGATCGGTACAATGTTGTTATTGGTGGATATCCCGCTGAGGTTGACGTCTTTCAAGAAGGCCTCAAGGGACTTGTACTTATCGACTTTGAATTCGATAGCAAAGAGCAACAACAATCATTCGTAGCTCCAGCTGTGTGCCTCGCTGACGTCACTCAGGAGGAATTTATTGCCGGTGGTCTTCTAGCGGGCAAGTGTTACGCTGATATCGCAGACAGGCTTGAATCATTCGCATACACTGCAATAGAGTAATCCCTGTGTGTCAGACAATGCCCATGGCTCATCCAAGCAACCGAAGCGACTGCATTTTTTACATCCATAGATACGTAAACAGGTCACGCATTGGTTTCTGTAAATCGTTTTATTCACCACCTATTTAGCGCATACTACTAAAAGTAATCAGGCATATGTATGGCATTAATTAATTTTGGATTTAAGGCACCGCGCGAAAGAGACGACCGAGTTCCGCCAGGTCAGTCGGTCGTTACCGGCTGGCCCGTTTTAACCTACGGACCAACACTCAAGGTTGACACAGCTACGTGGTCACTTGAAATTAATGGCTCAGTAAAAAAACCAATTACCTTAACGTGGGAGTCATTTAACGCACTTCCCAAAACAACCCTTACGACTGACATACACTGCGTCACCAGGTGGAGTAGACTCGGCATGCGCTGGGACGGTGTTTTACTCGATGAGCTTATACGGCAGGCGGGGGGATTAATGACGGATGCCCACTATGTGATCGCATCTTCTTATGGCGGATATACCACTAATCTCCCGGTCGTAGACGTCATCAACGGGCAGGCGATGATTGCTACTGACGCAGACGGCCAACCACTCTCATCTGAACACGGTGGACCAGCGCGCTTCTTTGTCCCCCACCTCTACTTCTGGAAAAGTGCTAAGTACGTCAACAAGTTAACCTTTGTTGATCGTGACCACCCAGGCTTCTGGGAGATAAATGGATACCATAACCACGGAGACCCTTGGCGAGAGGAGCGATATAATGGCGATTACTAAGCCGACAAGCTGGCGAATAGGTACCGTCGTCAGTATTTTATCCGAGGCGCCTGGATTACGATCGTACACGTTTCGTTTTGAGGACAAAGTACAGCACGATGCCGGGCAGCATTACGAAATACGTCTGACCGCAGAAGATGGGTATCAAGCAGCCCGCCTATATTCAGCAGCAATGCCTGCTAATGGGACAAGTAATACACTCCAGCTGACCTTAGCACTCATGCCAAGCGGAGAGGTGTCACCATACATTTTTAGCGACGTTAACGTAGGTGACCAGTTGGAAATTAGGGGGCCGTTCGGTGGACACTTTGTTTGGAATTCAACAATACGACGACCCATTCTTCTCGTCGGGGGAGGTACCGGGATCATTCCCTTACGCGCTATTCGTTTATCGCATCAGCAATGCTGCGCTGATGAGGACATACAACTGCTGTATAGCGTAAAAAGCTACGATGATATGGCATACAAGTACGAACTATTCCCTCGTAATGGCACCCCGGCGGATGATATCACCATCACTTTTACAGGCCCTCCCCCGAAAGGCTGGAAGGGGCATACCGGTCGCATCAACGAAACAATGCTTGAGCAGGCACTCTATAGCTTCTCAACCCCACCTATTACCTATGTCTGCGGACCCACTCCGATGGTTGAAAGTATCACCCAAATGCTCGTACGTATCGGGCAAGATGAGGACGATATAAAAGCGGAGCGGTTTGGACCAGCCTCGTAAGACACGCCTGTGGCCGTTTGTGGTTAAACTGATACACTAGTATCCAATGCATCCATACGTAGCCCTTACTGTATTTGCTGTTATATTCTTTGCCGAGCTTCCCGATAAGTCACAGTTAGCTACGCTTGCACTGAGTACGCGGTTCCGTAAATATCCCGTATGGATCGGGGCGGCAGCGGCCTTTTTTGTCCACGTAACTATCGCCGTAGTAGCCGGTAAGGCTTTGACTCTCCTATCTCATACAACGGTCGATACTATCGTTGGAGTACTTTTTGTTGTCGGCGCCGCATTGCTTATCTTCAGCTCACTTGGGGAAATATCAAGCAGCCCCGAAGGGGAGACCCCTACAAGCAAAAAGGTACACGATAATTTTGGTAAGGCATTCGTGACATCATTCGTTATTGTCTTCTTGGGTGAATGGGGTGATATAACGCAGATAGCAACCGCAAATTATGTTGCTAAATATCGAGATCCGCTCAGCGTAGGTATTGGTGCACTAGCCGCATTGTGGGTGGCAGCAGGGCTTAGCGTCACCGTGGGAGCGCAGCTACTGAAGCACGTACCTGCAAAGATATTACGCTGGACGATCGCACTCATCATGGTCATCTCGGCATGCTTCAGTTTTGCCGAAGCACTCCGTTAAGAGGTCGGCTATTTCTTCTGGAAAATAACAAGCTTATATCCATCAGGGTCACGAATAACAAATTCACGATTGCCCCAAGGCCAGTCTCGTGGCTCACTCGAGGGGTGCAACCCCGCTGCAACTAGCGACGTATAGGCCTCATCCACATTATCAACAGATATATTGATAAAGAGTCCAGCCCCTTTCATTTCGGCCTGTGCCTCATCTTTGAATTCTGGCTTACTTTCTGAGGATATTGCGTTAAACTGCAACCAAAACCAGTTGAGATACATCTTTAGGTAGGTATCTGATTGCTCACCAATCCGGAATCCGAGTATCGCATAAAATTGAGCAGTGGCGGTGATATCTGCGACGTAAAATCCAAGGCCGGAAACGCTCTTAGGATGCATAGCTTTAGTATAAAACGAAGTTCATTGCGTTGCTAATGATACAATAGGAATATCATGATTGAGTACATTAAGCAGGCAATTCGAGCCATTATGCGCGTGTTAGCACGTATCATTAACAAAGTAAGTAAAGGCAAGATAACACCAAACGATATTACAATCTTTGGGCTCGCAATGCATCTGCCTATCGCGATACTCATCGCAACACGCCATAATTACTGGGCTGCAGGATTACTTGTCGTGTTTGGTCTTTTTGACACACTCGATGGCGAGCTTGCACGCATGCAGCACCGTGAGTCATCGAGCGGTCGTTTTCTTGATTCGGTAACGGATCGCATGAAGGAAATCATGTTATACCTTGGCGCCGCCTTCGCCGCCATAGCGTCAGGAAACACTCGACCGTATCTTGTCACTTGGGTTGTTGCAGCCTGCGGTAGTGCACTCCTCACGAGCTACATCAACGCAGCCGGTGACGCGATCATTCAAACACGCAAAGTGGTTGAAACACACGCCGAGAATAAAGCGTTCCGGGGTGGCCTATTTCCGTTTGAAATTAGAGTCTTTATACTAGTCGTAGGATTGCTTAGTAACAAATTGTCGTATGCAATAGTCATTATCGCGATCGGAGCAACCTATACCGCTCTGAGCCGCATGATGCGAGTCCTAAGGACACTAAAAGTTTCGAACGCATAGGATCGATAGAGCAGCGCATGCTGACAATACAAAACGTCCATTCATACACATATGCTTAAAGAACTGTTTTTCACAATATGGTTTTTCTTGCCAGCAGGCATCGCCAATATGATGCCGATCTTCGTAGCCCATATAGCAGCATTACAGCGCTTTGATGCACCAATTGATTTTAGTAAGTCGTTCCGTGGTAAACGAGTCTTTGGCGCACACAAAACATGGCGCGGGCTTGTAGCGGGTATTATTTTTGGAACGATCGTACTTTGGCTACAGCAGTTAGCAGTACAGCATTCGATGTGGCTCCACGATTGGACGTCAAGAGTGAACTACGCACATCTGCCGATACTTCTGCTTGGGCCGCTCTTTGCGATCGGAGCCCTTGGTGGTGATGCTATTGAAAGCTTCTTTAAACGACAGCGGGGAATTGCGCCGGGTCATGGCTGGTTCCCATTCGATCAGACGGATTACATTATCGGTGCTGCTATAGCAAGCATGCCCTTTGCTGAGTTAAGTATCTTTCAGTATGTAATACTGATTGTCCTCTGGCTTATCATCCATGTCGTTGCCAGTGCGATAGGCTATTTTCTCGGCCTCAAAGATCAATTGATCTAGGGTGCACTCAAAAATATAGACTGCATTTACGCGCACAAAACGCTCATGCTATAATTCTTGCGTAGATTTATATACATCAATACCTATGATAAAAACCCATTCCGACGACCCGAATATCGAGCAAGCGGCAAAAGAAGCACTCAATATTATTAATGAAGTTCTTGCGAATATTCCAAAGGCAGAGTCGTTTGATTATGGCGGTCATACGCTTAAGATCGGCGAATACGATGTTTGCTCAGCCTGTACCGCACCTATTGCCGAGGCGCAAACAGCAGAACGCACGCTCCGTGATCGCATGAAGTCAATAGAGGATGATACGATCAATGAACACCTCGAGCTTGCTGCAAAGCTGTTTCATCTTGAAGCCGAAGCGGCTATCATACGTGCCGAGCTCCATAACGGCTCCGGCACTGAGCAAATATTGAACCGCCTACTCGGATATCAGTACGATCGCCACATCGGAGATGACTACCATCATAGTCATCATGGGGGGCAAGAATAATGGCGAGCGCAATGAGCAAAAAAGAGCGCATCAAGCGTCACCTAAATAATCTACGTTCACTCCGAACCTCCAGCGGCCTATTTCGAGCAAGCCATAACGAAGTAGCAACTGGCTACGATAAAGCATGGCTGCGAGACAACGCGTATGAGGCCCTTGCATTTGAATACGCTGGCGAGTGGGATGTCGTGGAAAAAACATACCACACGCTACTCGATATATTTGATCAGCATATAGATAAGATAAACTGGGCAACGACCAACAAACCATTTGAAAGCTGGCAGTACATCCATGCTCGCTACAACCCTGAAACGCTTGAGGAATTCTGGGAAGATTGGGGCAACAAGCAGCACGATGCAATTGGTATCATTCTATTCAAGCTAGCGCAGTTTGAGCTTACTGGTCATAGTATGCTTCGCAATCGACAGGATCGTCGTACTGTACAGACACTCATCTATTACATTACGAATGTTGAATATTGGCATGACGCAGATAACGGCATGTGGGAAGAGGCGGAGGAAGTACACGCCAGTTCTGTTGGAGCTGTACTTGCTGGGTTAAAAAAATGGCAAGAGGCTGGCACTATGGATGTCGATCAGGATGCCATCGACAGAGGACAGAAAGCCCTTGATACGCTATTGCCTCGCGAGTCAGAAACCAAATTCACTGACCTTGCACTGCTCTCACTTATCTACCCGTATAACATCGTAGGGCCCGACCTGGCTCATCAAATTATCGACAACTTGGTGTACCACCTCGCGAAAGATCGCGGTGTGCTACGATACAAATTCGATCAGTATTACAACAAAAATACAGACGGATACAGTGAAGAGGCGGAGTGGTGTTTTGGGCTCAGCTGGCTAGCGATCTGCTACGAGCAGCTCGGCGACAAGAAAAACGCCGTAAAATACCTCGACAAGGCGACGGCAACCATTACAAAAGATGGACAGATACCAGAACTCTACTTTAGCAATTCGGACGAGCCAAATGAAAATACGCCATTAGGTTGGAGCGAGAGCATGTATATCGTTGGATTGCACGAGGTAGATAAAAAATAACACTGCAATAGATATTAAAAACTCCCCGTATAAAGGGAGTTTTTAATTTGCGAAATGAAGGTCAGCCTAGGCTATTTGTCGTTTAAACCTACGCAATCGGCGTGTTTCTAGGCGCTCGGCTCTGAGTTGCCATGCGCTCTCGTAGGCGTCTGGGTCAAAGCCTTCTAGGGCTTCAATGGTGGTCGGTTTTGTTATGATGTGAAGTCTTTTCATATCGGCCGAATCTCCTTTTGATGCTAGTGGTCTTATGTACGTTCGGTGCTTAGCTTCCACCAACGTACAATATAAGCCTAAGACATTACGCTTGCGGTAGGCTGCGAGAAATCTCACAGCCTCAGCTGAGGCCTAGCGGCACAGATTGAAATGGCACGATTCGTCGTAAATTAAACTTATAATTGAAAGTTCAGTAATCCATTCGTTTGTAATCCCTTGACTGGCATGATATTATGCGGCGTACTAGAGCGCTACGAGGAAGCCGAGGGGTCGGGATCGCGAGGGAATCTAGAAAGTAAATTAACGGTTTATTAAGCGCAGCTATTTGTTCTTCTTGTGGAGAAGGAGAGCTAGCCCTCACAACCGAAACCAAAGGAAGTTACGCCGAATATGGCTACCAAACTTTTCATCGGTTCATTGCCATGGGCAGTGAACGACCAAGAGCTCGAAGACTTATTTAAGGACTTCGGCACAATAGTATCCGCTAAGGTAATAATGGACCGCGAAAGCGGCCGAAGCAAAGGCTTCGGGTTCGTAGAATTTGCGGATGACGATGCAGCCAAGGCGGCCATGGAGAAACTAAACGGTAGCGACCTTCAGGGCCGCTCGATCGTGGTCAGCGAAGCTCGACCACTCGAACCACGTCGTTAATACGTCTGTTCATGCTGAAAACTATAGCCGCAGGGAGTTTCTCCCGGCGGTTTTTCAGTCCAAGCTTCCGTATTCACCATCAAGATTAACGCGTTGGATCAGCATAGGCATGGTAAACTAGCTAAGTATGCTGACTTATCTTCAAGCGATAATTCTTGGCGTTGTTCAGGGAGTAACGGAGTTATTCCCTGTGTCCAGCCTTGGACATGCAGTGCTCATAACAGACCTGTTCAATTGGACGAACCTTAACGGACAGGAAACTGCAAAATCATCAGCATTCCTCAATTTGCTCGTCATGGTGCACTTAGCTACTGCAATCGCACTTTTTATATTTTATCGATCTGAATGGGTGCGTATTATCAAAGGATTCATACGAAGTGTTGACTTAAGCAAACGCAAAGTGACGATAGGGGATGATAGTGATGCTAAACTTGCCTGGCTCCTCATAGCCGCAACAATCCCTGCGGGCCTCATGGGACTCGTGTTTGACCACCTATTCAGGAAAGAGTTTGGCATTGCCTTCTTTGCCATCGTCTTCATTATCATCAATGGTGTCTTACTCATAAAGGGCGATAAACTTATCGCTCGAGCAGAACTCGATCGACCACGCCGACGAAAGGGCGCTAACGCTGATGAGATCGTTGCCAACAAGACCGCACGCGTCGTAAGTGGCCACCTGACCATCGAGCGTGCCATACTTATAGGGTTCGCACAGGTATTTGCGCTTATCCCTGGCATATCCCGTTCAGGTGTAACTATGCTCGTTGGTATCCGGAGCGGTCTCGATCACCAAGACGCTGCTCGCTTCTCATTTCTCCTGGCAACACCGATTATTTTCCTCGCTGGAATCTATAAGATGCCCGGTGTCATCGCAAACGCGCATACGTACGGAGGCCAGATACTTGTTGGAAGTCTACTCGCAGGCATTGGCGCCTATCTTTCTGTGAGATACCTCGACAAATATTTCCGCGGCAAATCGCTCCGTCCATTCGGCCTTTATTGCATTGGTGCAGGTGTTTTTATGCTTATCGTGAGCATAATACATGGAGCGTCTTAAGGAGACATCGTGAACGTTATAGATCTTGTAATAATCCTAGTAGTCATCCTAGCGGTATTTCGAGGCTACTCATTGGGACTTGCAAGGCAGGCTGGATCAACCATGGGGTTTATCATAGGCTTATTTGCCGGCTCTTGGGTTGGCAGCATAATAATGAGTTACGAGAGCAGCACCCTCAGTAAGGCGCTCACAGGGCTCGTCGCTACATTACTGGGCGGGCTCTTACTCCTCAGCACGGGTGAGACTATTGGAACGCTCATAAAACAGAAGCTTAACCATACGCGCATCCTCGACAGCTTTGACGGCTTTATGGGTTCGGCTATGGGCGCCATAACCGTACTCTTGGGCGTCTGGCTGCTCGCGTCGATACTAGTACTCGGACCGGTCGGAGGCTTACAGCAAGCAGTTAAAAACTCACGCATATTAAGTTCTCTCGACACTAAGTTGCCACCCGCCACATCACTCCTCAGCTCGCTGAATAAGCTCATTGATCCGAACGGATTCCCGCAGGTTTTTAGTGGCCTCGAGCCAAGTCCTAATGCTAATGTAAATCTTCCAGCACTCGGCTCATTTGGACCAATAGTCCAGGCCGACGAGGGTTCGGTGGTTAAAGTGGAAGGCACCGGTTGTGGCGGTATCGTAGAGGGCAGCGGCTTCGTAGCAACATCAAAAGATGTCGTGACAAACGCACACGTTGTCGCCGGCGTTGCGAGCCCCAAAGTTATTGAGGGGAACACTGTGCACAGCACTCGTGTCGTATGGTTCGACCCGAATGTAGACCTTGCAATTCTCCGTGTTAATGGACTGACCGGTGCACCACTCACAATCGACTCAAACGAGGAGACAAGCAACAAGCCAGGAGTTGTGCTCGGGTATCCTGGCGGTGGTAGCTTTGACGTACAGCCAGCAGCTATCATTGAGCATTTTACGGCACTTGGGCGAAATATCTACGGCCAAGGGTCGACTTCTCGTGATGTGTATTCACTCAAAGCACACATTATTCCAGGTAATTCCGGTGGTCCAATGATAGGCTCAAATGGGCATGTGCTTGGCATTGTCTTCGCTACATCCACCACGTACAATGATGTTGGATACGCCTTAACAGGGCATCAGGTGGCAGGCGAAATAGCAACGGCCGTACAATCTAATACTACATACAGCACCGGAGCATGCAGCGAATAACGCGAGAGGGACCATGGCACAAACAGCATCCAAATACAAGGTGAAAAACACAAAAACAATACAACAAGCATCTACAAAAGCCCCACTATCTAAGCTCTCGGCTATTCTACCTTGGCTGCTTATTGCTGCCGGGATCATCGGGATCATCGCTTCGGTCATGATCACCGTTGAGAAGTTTGATCTTGCAAACAATCCGCACTATCAACCCGTATGTGATCTGAATCCAATCATTAGCTGCGGATCGGTCATGGCGAGCAAGCAGGCGCACGCATTCGGATTCATGAACACCTACGTTGGCATTGTCGGTTTTCCGATTCTTTTGACTGTTGGCGTAGGAATGCTCGCTGGAGCAACATTTAAGCGATGGTTCTGGCAGGGCATGCAGGCCGGACTGACTTTTGGCGTTGCATTTGCGTATTGGCTACTCTTTGAGAGTGTCTACCGGATCCGAGCATTATGCCCGTACTGCTTAAGTGTCGACGTCGCTATAACGATACTCTTTTGGTATGTAACACTATATAACTTCTATGCAGGAAATTTGACGCTACCTGACAGGCTCAAGCGATCAGGCCGCTTCATCAAACAGCATCATCTCGACCTACTGTTGACATGGTTCATGATTATGATCGCATTGGTTCTCAATCATTTCTGGTATTACTTCGGCCACCATCTGTAGAGAAGGGTCGCAATTTAAGTATACTAGTAGCTGCGCTCTTTCGGTGAGCGTACCTCAGCTATTCGATTTCTGCATTTCCTGATACAATAATGCTCAATCGCGCTTGCGCTTACAGATATGAAAAAAAGCATCCTTGAGCAAACTATAGAAGCCCCCGCAAAGGCTCTAGATCTTGGTATTGAGGGTGGCCAGAAAATCGCTAAGACAGTCCCTTTGAGTGGACAGGAGCCACTTAGAAAGGCAAGAAATTACTGGTACATGCTCGGCCCAGGCCTCACGACAGGAGCCTCGGATGACGATCCATCGGGCATTGCAACATACTCTCAAACAGGTGCTCAATATGGTTTTGGCTTACTATGGCTCTCGGCCTTCACATTTCCTCTTATGGCCGTCATACAGGAAATGTGTGCTCGTATTGGGCTCGTAACTGGTCGTGGGCTCGCCGGCAATATAAGGGCTCACTTTGGTAAAAAGGTACTCTACATGAGTACGTTATTTTTATTTGCTGCAAATACATTCAACATCGGCGCGGATATTGGTGCCATGGCCAGTGCCGTGCAGCTCATACAGCCAAAACTCGACTTTTCATTGTTGGTTGTCGGTTTTACGGTCTTCATACTGCTACTTCAGATATTCACCCCCTATGTAAGCTACGCTCGCTATCTAAAATGGCTTGCGCTGGTCTTATTCGCCTACATACTGTCAGCGATCCTCGCACACCCCGATTGGCGCACGGTCATGCAGTATTCACTCGTACCTCACTTCAAGTGGGGCCGGACACAGCTTCAGCTCATCTGCGCCATCCTTGGCACGACCATTACACCATACCTGTTCTTTTGGCAGACCTCACAGGAGATTGAAGAGGAAATAGCTGCCGGGCAAACTACCATCGCGTCTCGCACTGGTTCTACGCCTGCCGAAGTCAAGAAAATGCGTATCGACGTCTGGTCTGGAATGTTTCTCTCCAACCTGGTTATGTTCTTCATCATTGCGGCATGCGCGAGTGTACTGTTCAAGCACGGCACCACGACCATCACGACAGCAGCACAAGCCGCGCAAGCACTTCGTCCTTTTGCTGGCAATGCTGCCTACTGGCTGTTCGCCTTTGGTATTCTCGGCGTTGCATTACTCGCCATACCAGTGATGGCCGGCTCAAGCGCATACGCAATTAGCGAAAGTATGGGTAAACATCAGGGGCTTAATAAGAAGCTCAAACAAGGCTACGCATTCTATGGATCAATTATCTTCTCTATGCTTATTGGTCTGGGGCTTAACTTTGTTGGGCTTAACCCAATAAAAGCACTTATCTACTCGGCAGTTCTTAACGGGATTGTCGCGCCAATTATCATCGTGCAAGTTGTAATGATCGCCAACAATAAGCGCCTGATGGGTGTTTGGAAAAATAGACTACCCGCGACAATTGTTGGCTGGGCAACCGTTGTTTTGATGTCAGGTGCAGGAATCGCAGCGATATACTCACTCCTCTAATTACTCGTGTCGAAGTGCCTCAATTGGATCTTTTCGAGCTGCCTTTAACGCGGGCATACTACCGAAAAACACACCGATAGCAATCGCAATAATCGGAGCAGCAACCATAATCTGCCATACCAGTACCGCCTGGATGCTCGTATACGCACGGATAAAGCCAACGCAAGCCGCAGACAGGGCAACGCCAAGTGTTGCACCAACGGCACTCAATACAAATGCTTCCGCCATAAACTGCCGCATGATTTGTCGATTAGTCGCGCCGATTGCCTTACGTAAGCCAATCTCATGCATACGTTCAGTGACGCTCACGAGCATCACATCCATAATGCCTACGCCACCGACTACGAGGGCTACAACCGCAGCAGCGCCAACAAGCAACGTCAGTAAGTGTATGGTTTGGTTTGGTGCGCTATTGCTGTCTGATGCACCAGCAACCGTAACATCCTGAGCACCTCCATGAGCCGATATCAACGCCGATCGTACAGCAGCCACAACTTGACGTGAATCACGAACATTGTCCGCTCGTGCAAGAATTTGGTAGATAGCAAGCGAACCACCACTGATCTGTTGTGCGGCAGAGTAGGGAACAAATACCGCATCGTCAAAATTCGCTTCCACTGAAAACGGCGGAGCATTAAAGTAGTTATAAACACCGGCCACCAGGAATCGTTGGCCTCGCCAGGTAAGCCCTTGGCCTAATGGCGAGCTGTTATTGAATAACTTCTGGGCAATGGTAGCGCCAAGCACGATTGACCGGCTCCCATTACCTGAATCGAAAAACCCTCCTGACTGGAATGACTGGTTGATAATGTCAGGGAAGCTCGCATTCGTAGCGACGATAAATGGTGACGTTACGGTATGATCACCAGTTACACTCCCGGTTGCCACAGCCAATGGTACCGCCCCTGCAACACCCGGCGTGTTAGAGACCGTCTGCAAGTCGCTCGACGTTAGTAGCGTGCTACCGCCACCAGTGATGCCTGTCAATGAGCTAAACTGCGACGTGCTGGCGCTAGCAGGGACAGCCGACAGAACATCCTTCCCAAAATGTCCGAGCTGGCCCGTAATTTGTTCTTTAATACCTTGGCCGATACAGACAACGAGGACCACTGACATAACCCCAATAACGATACCGAGCATCGTGAGAAAACTTCGAGCCTTCACGGCTGCAAGGCTTTGATAGGCAAGCTTGAAATTATCATTGCGTAGACTCATTTTTTTGGTGCTCTCTTTGATTTAGTAGTTTTCTTGCGGCTGCCTGATTTTGCCTTCTTGTCTTCAGCTTCACCCCGCTTACTGAGTACGCCCATTATTGCTGAGACACCCGCCAGGTCATCTTCTTCGGTGCTTTCCGGAATTGTATACATAATTGCTCGGGCATACCGACCAACCTGACCGAGCTTCGTCTGCTCGTCATGTTTGATCGTGCCATCCTGCATATACACAACGCGGGTAGCATAACGTGTTAACTCTGGATTATGCGTCACGAAAATAACTGTATTGCCCGTTTTATGGATCTCGGACAATAACTCCATGACAAGACGAGAACTATTACTATCAAGGTTGCCTGTTGGCTCATCTGCAATAATAAGCTGCGGATTGTTAACGAGAGCTCGAGCAATGGCAACACTCTGAACTTGGCCACCAGATAGCTGACGTGGGTAATAGTATGCTCGATCGCCAAGTCCGACGCGCTCAAGCATATCCCAAGCCTTACGCGTTCGCTTCCCAGCCGACAGACCTTTATATAACAGGGGTAGTGCCACATTATCAAGTGCAGTTAGCCGGGGTAGTAGATTAAACGATTGGAATATAAAACCGATCTTATCGCGACGATAACGCGCTCGGGGGTTTGCCCCGAGACGACTCACATTGCGCCCGCTAAGAACGTAGGTTCCATGCGTCGGTCGATCGAGCAGGGCGATGAGATTCATAAGAGTACTTTTGCCGCTACCACTCGGCCCCATCACCGCGACACACTCGCCAGCTTCGATACTTAAACTGACTTCGTCGAGCGCAACACTTGTCGCATCGCCGAAGCCGTACAACTTACTAACGTCTTTAAGTTCAATGAGAGACATACGTGCCTCTAGTGTAACCCTGTAAAATAGATTGCCGCAAGGTGTTACAATGTTTTTTGCAACATTTTCTGGTTATAATGCGTACAGCTCGAACTGATTTCACGGTAATTCGTCTGGCACGACGTACAAAGTTAGCGGCATGTGAGCATGCATCATGGAGGGGTCGCCTAGTGGCCTATGGCGCCGCCTTGGAAAGGCGGTTTACTCGCAAGGGTATCGAGGGTTCGAATCCCTCTCCCTCCGCCATGAGTATTCTGATCGTATAGCATGCGCTTCAGTGGATAGCCCCATAAGCCATCACGATGCTACAATACTGGTAACTATGTTTATGCTTGACCTGTTCAGTTGGTGGTACGGAAGTGGCTGGGCGGGCGTCCTAGCTTCAACTCGACATCGATTTGCAGATCTTGCTGAAACGTTTTCTGTACGCACGCTCGTGCTGACATTGTTTTCCCCCTGGCGCCGTATCATCACCTATCCTGGCGCAAGCATCGAAGCAAAGCTTCGAGCCATTGGCGATAACCTCGTCAGCCGGTTCGTTGGCTTCATGGTGCGTTTCTTTGTACTGCTTGCAGCTGCGATATCATTCTTGTTCTTGTGTCTAGCGGGTGTCCTAGAGCTAGTACTATGGCCTCTGATACCATTCATTGCAGTCGCACTTATCATCAAAGGGATCCTGTAATAATGAACACGTTCGATCTATCCCATAAACGCGCCCGTAACGCTAGGCTCGGCAAAAGGATCGGCAAGCGGGGATACGTAATTATACTATCAATTGCATCCTTGTGTGGCATCGCTGGCTTAGTACTCACGCTTGTAAAGATTCATTATGGGTATATCCTCGTAGGGATCGGCGTACTTACGACCATGCCAGCCGTATGGTGGCGCCACTCGTTGTGTATCGTTCCAATCTCTGATAATTCGCTCATGGGGAGGCTGAGCACCGATATCCTTATGTTGCTTAAACCAGGAACGACTTATTCACCCCGAGCATTGTGGGACGCCATAAAGGAAGATAATCAGACCTATTTCATCAGCCACCATCTACTGCTGCAGATCGGTCAAATGGAAGGTGCTTTTAGCGAAGATAGCGACGCGTTAAATGAGTTGCTGGCAAAAGCGACTCACGCCGCAGACACGCACAGAAGCCCTACCATTGAAGTTTGTCACTTTGTTGAAGTTTTGCTTGGAGAGTCTCCTGTCGTCACCGAGATGCTCACACAGATGAAAATGCCAAAATCAGATATATCTGCCGTTTGCGATTGGCTCAACAGGATTCTCGATTCTATACGCGAAAAACCACAAAGCTTTGGTGGTATTGGTCGAGATTGGGCAAGCGGGTTTACTCCACGGCTCAATCAGTTTGGCCACAATCTTTCAGTTACCATTGAGCATTCGGGAGCCCATTTCGGTACCCTCGTAGATAGCCCTGGTGTCCTCGATGTCAAAGCCGCGTTTAGCCATGGGGCACACGCAATCGCGCTCGTCGGGGCCGACGGTATTGGAAAAACGAGTCATGCCTACGCACTCGCGCAAAACGTCCTCGCAGAAGCACAAGACCCCGTGTTGCAGCATAAGCAAATCATCGAGCTTGACGCATCGGGTATCGTATCCGCCGCAAGCCAGCCAGGGCAACTCGAGCTTATCCTGAATGGGCTCATGAACGAAGCGGCCCATGCAGGCAACATCATACTTTTCCTTGATGACGCACAGTTCTTTTTCCATGGTGGGCCTGGTAGTTTTGACGCAACACAGATTCTTATACCCGCTATTCAAAGTAGGATGTTACAGATAATCTTCGCCATGACACCCCATGACTACGAGTCGCTCCGTGCATCGAATATGGCTTTCGCGGGCTTGCTTACACCCGTCATCCTTCGAGAGAAGTCTGAGGCAGAGATACTACAGATTCTAGCAGATAGCGCCACACAGCTCGAAGCAAGACAGAAGGTTCTCATAAGTTACTCAGCCATTCGATCCGCATATAGCTTAAGTGGACGATATGAAGTCGATATGGCCTATCCGGGCAAAGCTATAAGATTGCTTGAGCAATCGATACCACACTCCATAGAAGGCATCATTGCGCCCGCCAGTATTGAAGCAGCTATCGAGCAAACACGTGGTGTACGGGTAGGCGCTGCCGCACCAGTCGAAGCCGACCAACTGCTACACCTCGAGGATGAGATTCATAAACGCATGATCAACCAAACGCGTGCGGTTGAAGTTGTCGCAAATGCGCTTCGCCGAGCACGAGCTGGAGTATCAAACCCGAAACGGCCTATTGGGAGTTTTCTATTCCTTGGGCCAACCGGTGTAGGCAAAACCGAGCTCGCCAAGGCAGTGGCAGCAACCTACTTTAAGGATGAGTCGAGCATGATCCGTCTCGATATGAGCGAGTACCAGCAAGAGAGTGATGTTACTCGCATTCTCAGTGATGGACAGCACGAGACAAAAAGTCTTATCCTCAGTGTCAGGCAAAAGCCTTTTAGTGTGGTGCTCCTTGATGAGATAGAAAAGGCCCATCCGAACATTCTTAACTTACTGCTACAGATGTTGGACGAAGGGCAGCTCACAGATACCGGTGGCCGTGTCGTATCATTTAAAGACTGCGTCATAATTGCAACGAGCAATGCAGGTGCAGATAGTATTAGGCACCATATTGAGCAAGGTGAGCAGCTCGAACAGTTTGAAACCGCCTTTACTGACGAACTCATAAACAGCGGGCAATTTAAACCTGAGCTACTCAACCGTTTTGACGAAATAGTATTGTTTCGACCGCTTACTCCGACCGAGTTAGCAGAGGTTGTAAAGTTAATGCTTGCCGATGTAAACAAAACGCTCGCTACCCAAAATATATCCGTCGAATTGACTGGCGCCGCAATTGAACGAATCGTCGAGGCAGGAAACGACCCACGACTCGGTGCGCGTCCAATGCGTCGAGCCCTTCAAAAAGCCGTCGAGAATACCATTGCAAATAAGATTCTCAAGCAAGAAGCAAACCCTGGCGATCACATAACACTCGATACGCCCGACTTAAACTTGTAAGCCCCTAGCTTACTTGATGCAACTCAACAACCCGCTTCGATAGCGCGATTACCGGTGCGGTCATTTCTTCAACGTTACGCGTATACGAAGTATCGACCGATACCGCACCGCTTGCTTGTGCTACTCGAGCCGCAGCGTCTACATACTCACTATCATCCGAGCGAAAGTCTATCGTGTGTAATGCGTATGCGTTTCCTGGCTCGCGGAGTGGGTGCACACTCCGCATTGCATCTCGGCGATTCCGGTCGCTGACTTTTAAAATCGTGTCAAGTAGACGGAGCCTATCGTCCGCGTCCATATCTTCGACATCAACAAAAATACCTTCGGTACGTCGAGCTGCAATCGCAGCGTCACAACGAAAGTAAAATCCCAATATAAACGTAGCAAAGCCTTGGTCTTGCATAGCACGCGCTTTAACAATCATGTCGCGTCCATCAATAATCACCATGTTGGTGTCGCCACTTTTAGAAATATCACGTACCTGATCAAATAGGACATCGACGATGATCTGCTGCGAATGAGCGTTCATTCCAATCTTTGCACTTCCTTCGCTAATCTCCTGCGTATACAGAAGCGCCTCAACTTCAGGTTCTTCCATTTTTGCAACCAACGCCAGAAGCTGTAACAATTCCTTGCGAATACCCGCATCTTGAAGAAACGCGCTGACGGCTAGTTGATCATCAAGCGAAACACCGCGATCAAGCGCTAAACGCGCAAACGCGCGAAACTTCTGTCCCTGATCTATGTATATAACAGTCTGGCTGGCGGTCGTAAACACATCGCACACTGCACGAGCACTCGTGCCTTTGCCGCTGCGCGCCTCACCTTCGAATGTGATAAGCTTGACTGCCATTTTCTTCGATCACTATACCACACTCATACAACACAACAAGGTATACTTACGGTATGGTAAAAATCTATAGTTGGAATGTTAACGGGATTCGCGCAGTTATTAGAAAGAATGCGCTGCAACCATTCATTGAAAAAGAAAAGCCCGATATATTGTGTCTGCAAGAAGTGAAAGCAACTGAGACCCAGGCTGCACTCGAGCTACACGACTATCGAGTTGTCTGGTGTGCAGCCGAAAAGCCCGGATACAGTGGAACTGCCATATTGAGCCGACTTGAGCCATTGCAGGTCATTACCGGCTTTCCAACCGATATTATCGAGCAATATAAAGTAGAAGGTGAAGACGCCTATGGTGACGCCAATAAAGAAGGACGTGTCATTGCGGCAGAATTCAAAGATTTTTGGCTCGTAACGGTGTACACTGTAAACACCAAAGATGACCTCAGCCGCCTTGAGATCCGCACCAAACACTGGGACCCCGCGTTTCTGGCATACTGTAAGCAACTGGAAAAAACAAAGCCCGTCATTTTCTGTGGTGACCTCAATGTAGCCCACACCGAAGACGACCTGGCGAACCCAAAGCCCAATCGCGGTAAACGAGGGTTTACCGATGAAGAACGAGCCGGGTTTGATGCAATGGAGAAGGCTGGATTTGTGGATACCTTCCGCATGTTTACTAAAGGGAATGGTCACTATACTTGGTGGAGCCATTTTGCAAATGCCCGTGCGCGTAATGTCGGCTGGCGCATTGATTACTTCCTGGTAAGCACTAGCCTGAAGGCAAAAGTTACCGAGGCGATGATACACGCACAGTTTATCGGTTCGGATCATTGCCCTATCAGCATTACACTCGATACATGAGCCGAACGATATGTATTCTGTATGGGATGAATGAGGGTCCTGCAATCGCCGTTGCCTTTACCCAGGCATGCAAACGCGCGGGATTTCGTGTGATAAATGATCCCACGACAGCTGATATTATTTTCGCGCACTCAGGCGGCTGCATGCTCATCCCTCCAGATAATTCTGCACAAACTGTCGTACTTGTTGGCATACCATACTGGCCGGGTAGGTCGTTGCTTATTTCGACGATTACGAAAATCCGGCGAGACTTTGCTTCGCACATTCAGCGCCATGCACGTAGGGCGTTCCTTATGAAGTGCATCTACCATGTACGCTACTCGATGCAGCTATACAGAGAATGGCTCATGTTTACGCAGCTACCCCTTGATCGACCATGGAACAACAGACAACGTCAAATCATCGTACGAAATCGCTTTGATATGTATTGTGTCCCGTCTGTCTTTGATGCCCCCTTTAATGGGCCGCGTGTGTTCATATCACTACCCGGTGAACACGACGATTGCTGGTCAAACCCTCATAGATATATAGAGCTGCTACAATCCAAAGCATGAAACATGTTACGCTCGTATTTCTGCGACGCAATAATGGGACAACACCCGAAGTTCTACTTGCTATGAAAAAGGTTAGATTTGGGGCCGGGAAGTGGAATGGTACTGGGGGAAAAGTGGAGTCGGGAGAAAGCTATGAGGAGGCTGCCATACGGGAATGCAAAGAAGAGATTGGAGTAACGCCACGCAGCCTTCAGAAAGTAGGGGAGCTTGAATTTTACGATCTCCCCGACGTGGAGCATTACTGCCATATCTATACAACATCCGAATGGATAGGCGAGCCAACCGAAAGTGAAGAAATGCGCCCGCAATGGTTTAAGGAAGCTAGTATACCGTACGGGTCCATGTGGCCCGATGATATTTTCTGGATGCCGCTTATGCTCGCCAACAAAAAATTTAAAGGCACCGTCGTTATCGAAGATGATCGCGTCAAGACTAATACCATTCACGAAGTGACAGGCTAAACGTAAACTCGTTTTTCTATTAGAACATGATGTAACGATCTATACTACTTGCATGGACACACCATACTGGCTCCGACAGATAGATAAACCCTTATTTCCCGAACTCGAATGGAGTAGGCCCGAAACACGTACGCAGGCAGGCAGACTGCTCATTGTTGGTGGTAACGGCTACGAGTTCAAAGTGCCGGCAAATGCGTATGGTGATGCACTCGATGCCGGCATTGGTACCGCCACCGTGCTCTTACCAAATAGCATGCAGCGCGTAGTAAGCGACATATTCCCCGAGGCAGAGTTCGCACCCAGCACACCAAGCGGTAGCTTTGCTCGCGCCTCGCTCGCACCCATGCTTGATCTCGCCACACGAGCAAATGGCGTACTACTTGCGGGAGATATTGGCCGTAACAGCGAGACCACGGTGCTTATCGAAACCTTCCTACAAAAATACCAGGGCCAGGCAACACTCACCAAAGACGCCGCTGACGTATTCGTACAACAGCCGCTGTCACTCTTACACAGACCAGATACGCTCCTCGTACTTGCAATGGGACAGCTTCGTCAACTTGGTACTGCTGCGCGCTTTCCCCGTGCTTTTACGACAGGAATGGACTTAGCGCAGCTCGTCGAGAGTCTCCATGAGTTCACCGGAAGCTTTCCACTAGCCGTAATTACAAAACATCAAGGCCAATATGTCATTGCCGTCAGTGGGCAAGTGAGTACGACGCAAGATGAGACTGATACCACTGTTTGGCGTTTGCTCGTTAGCGCACACGCAAGCGTCTGGTGGCTCCAGAACCCATCAAAAACACTCGAGTCACTATCTACTGCCGTCTATATGATCAAAAAATAGATCAGTATAGGTGCCTATGGCTCTACGTGTGTTATTCCGCAATAGCTGGTGCTGACGAGAGGACTTGAACTTCTACATCTTGAGGAAGCGAGCAATAAGATAGAACTGCACCGTAATGGCATCGACTATGCCGAAACCGTGACCCGACACCGCTAACCGGTTTTCGGCAACTCCGGGGATGACTGCATCTTCATGAGGAACGATATTGTCAGCAACCGGATACAACAGGAGCATCTTGGCCTTATCAGCCTCAGCCAAGCGATTCAGGCTGGCCTGTAGCCGGTACAGAGACAACCGGAAGGCTGGGTTCTCGCGGTAAATCTTTTCCCCGACGTTTTCGGGATTATTAATCTTACCACTGATATGTACCAGCTTGGTGATTTTATCGGGGCGCTCTACGTATGCATTGATAATGGCTGAAGCTCCGGCACTTGCTCCTACCAGTGAAACGGTATGCCCCTTTGCCGCCAGTTCGTCTATGAGTGTCAGAAGTCGGGTGTGTTTGGACTCATACTCTTCACTACCTAGCCAAGGCATGGCATGCAGGTGGCCGTGTAAGCCATGTAAGCGCCATGACTTTATCGATAGGCTTTGGATGTGGTAGGCATCATCAGCAATACCAGGCACGTAAATAATATGGTGCTGCGAATTCATAAATCTATACAATGGTGCCGCAGGCCGGACTTGAACCGGCACGAGGTAATCCTCACAAGATTTTGAGTCTAGCGTGTCTACCAATTCCACCACTGCGGCACGAGTTATTAAGGAATGTCCAACAAAATATGTTGGTAATCAGACCATGCACAGCTTTAAAACATATGCTGTCAAGGGTGCATTGTACTATACTTGATACAAGAAACGCGAGTGGGCTGCCAATTCTCCGCTCGGGTCCGTAGACTATGAGCAGTAACCCCTTGATTCCAAGAGCAGATGACAAACCCGCCAATCCAGCGGTTGAATTAATTCGTGCAAAAGTATTGCGTACTTTCAGTGAGGAGCCTGATGCTCGTGAAGAGTTGGCCGAAACACAAACAGTTAGACCTCTGAGCAAGCACCAGCAGTACATGTGTGAATTGAGCCAGTCAGGCAAGAGCTTGGCAGAGATTCAAACCGCCTGGCATCATTACTACACCACGATATCTGATGAAGAGAAGCATGAGGTTTGGCAAGAATTCTATGCCGCAAATCAGCATACGCCATACCAGAAACTGTTCCAAAAACAACAACAATCTGCGAGTCGAAAGATAGAGGAACCAGCTACAATTGGACGGGTTTCAACTCCGGTACCCTCGGCGGCTGGCGTTGTTGTAGCCGACCATACTCCAGCAGTCCCCTCACAACAATCGCTTAAGCCATTGAATAGCAGGCCCGCTGTACGTGAACTCAAAAATAAGATCGTAGGCAGAGTGAATGCCCGTGGCCGACTCACCCTTAAGCATCACCTGCAATCACTCGGCTTCGGTCTTGCCACCGGCTGCATCGTACTCGTTGTTTTTCTCTTCACGTTCTTCAATGAATACATCATCGCTCCATTTATCCAACCAAGTCGTGATGTAAGTAGCACGCCGATCATCCTTAGTAATAGTGTTGCTTCGGCAGACGCACCCCCTAATGTGACCATCCCAAAGATCAACGTCCAGATTCCCGTCGATTTTTCACTTAACACCTATGATGAGACGACTATCGAAAACGATCTAGCTGATGGCGTCATCCACTATCCTAATACCGTATTGCCTGGCCAGAACGGCAATGCAGCCTATTTCGGACATTCATCAGGAAATATCTTCAATGACGGAAAGTACAAATTTGCCTTTACACTCCTTCACGACCTCACGACAGGTGATTTATTCTACATCACCTACAATGGCACAACCTACGCATACCGCGTCTTCTCCCGCGAAGTAGTGCCACCAACTGACGTAAGTATCATAAACGAAACACAGGGCAAACAGGCAACAGCAGAACTGATCACCTGCGACCCTCCCGGCATCAGCACCAATCGGCTGGTCGTATGGGGTGAGCAGATAAGTCCAGCCATTAGTGCAAATACTGCGGCGGCTCAGACTGCCGTTCAGGGACAACCCACCACTATTGCGGGCAACGGTCCAACGCTATGGGACCAATTCGTAAGTTGGCTCGAGTTCTGGAAGTCATAAAGATAAGCATTATTATAGGCTGGTATCTCACGATAGCCCGAGGGCTAGGCTGTCCGGGATGAGCGCCAGTCACTGCACTACAACTTTGAAGAGCGGCCGTGCGTCTTGCGAATGCTATTGATCCGCCGGGGTACGTAGGGAAGTACTCGATAGATACAAGCCTGAGGCCGAATCCTTCGCCGGTATCAGCTCAGGAGCAATTGCGAACACGTATCCATAACTCGCGTCGAACGCAACCAGATATCCCGCATCGGCCGGCATGAGTGTCTGTTGATTCTGGTAATCATAGTCAAAGACGTTGAGCTTGCCGCTGCCGACATACATCAATCGATCGCCATCCATCCATGCGGCATGTCCTTGGGACTGATCGAGGGGCTGCTTTGCGGTGTACTGGTACTGTATGACATTCTCAAGGTCATACACAATGAAGTGTTGGCCGCTTTCGGCAAGTAAGAATTGTGTATTACTCGAGAAGGATAGATAGGACGGGTTGGCGATATCGAGCCGACGCCACGGATCAGGGTATGTATCAAGCGTAGTCGTAGGTTCAGTCTCAGGATCTTTGTAGACATACACCGACGGACCATTGCTTGCACCTACCGCAACATACCAATCACCTGCGTACTGAGCAAGATTCAGCTCATAGCTCGGGGCACCTGCCGGGAGCGTACGTAGCGTGTAGGACTTTTGACCGTCAAGCAGAATGACCGTATCCTGACCCGGCGTTAGCTTACCGTCTGGTGCTTCGTCAGAGACATATAAGATCATATTGCCTGCATACGATTTGTAGGCGATAACATGATCAAGCCTATCAACAAGAGCGCCATCGCTGACATTAATACGCTGCAAGCTTTGATCGTCAGAGTTAAGCACATACACCTGTGTAATCTGGTTGTTGTATAAAGTCAGCGTCTCGTCTTGATTAAGATTGAGCGAATAGGTGAGATTAACCGAGCTGCTAGGAACCTGCGTGTCGACAAGAATATACTCGTGGTTCGTGGCGCCCTTAGCGGCATATGTGTGCTCCAAGACAACGTGACGATTGTCGCTCGACCATTCTTCAACCGCCCACGACTCACTTCCGTCACTCGATGTAAACGTACCCGCCGGAAGCGTTATTATCGAAGATACTGGTTGTTTTGCATTCTTAAGATTGTAAATAGTGAACGTGCCGGGGTCATTTGGACGATCCATAAGCAACCACTGCTGGTTGAGGCTTTGCGTAAAAAGAGTAGGCTTAGCATTTAAGTCAGCAGTGCTTGTCGATTTAAGGCTTGTTGGAACAAGGAAGGGATAGTCAAAATGCTGCACATCGCCGCCAGCAATATAAATGGGGCGTTTCCATGGACGATATCCGTCACGCTCAATCTTGAGCTGATACGCACCAGCCGACACAATTGCTCGGGTGTTTGTCGTAGAGGAATAGAGCTGGTTATTGAGATAGATACTCGAACCTCTAGGCTGACTTGAGATAAATACAAGGCCATTCTGCGTCACTACACCCTGACGGTTCAATTGATAGCCATACGCCTGATACAACAACACAAGCGTGGCTCCAGCGATCGCAACAGTTATGAGCGCATAGCCAAGCAGTAGCCTAATCTGATTTTGTCGTTCCTTCTTAGGATCAAGAAAGTCCATGCGATTCTAGTATAGCAGGGGCGCATCAGGGTATCGAGTAGAGAATTGAAATTAATGTTTAGTATTGATCCAAGATACCTCGTTATTCTGCTTGCGTTTATGCTAATTAAGGCAGTACAATGAAAGAGAACATACATCCATTACAAACAGAGAGACTATGGAAAGTAAAACAACAATTGAGGTGAACGGGAGAACCTACGATGCTATCACAGGTGCTGTGGTTGGTAGCGCACAGACAGCGCCGGTTTTGCGAAAAACAGGACGTAACATCGACGGGTTCTTTAGGCCACGAACCGTTATAACACCCACATTAAAAGCACCGGAGTCCGTTGACAATAGCATTGCGGCACTCGCCGATACCGCCCCTTCAGCCCCTCAGCTTACATCGCGTCGAACCGTCAATCATGCGCGAGCACACACCCCTCAGCCAGCTAAAGCGCGTCGAGATATACCAGTAACCCACCATAAAACCGAGTCACACGCATTATTCGTAAAGAGATCGGGTGTCAACCATGTAAAACATCACGTGGCTCAACATTCAACGACACTACGTCGTGATGTTGTGCCAGCACCGAGTACAAGTACTCACAATCTCCTAAGGCCCGTAGGGGCACTGCAGCATAGCAGGCCACGGGGAATCGAGATAAAAAACCCCGCTTCTTCAATTGATCAAGAGCGTCTGGCTCGTGCGCAAGAAGCCGAAAAGAGCTCACTTATTAGTCGACATCAGGAGATAGCACCCACCGTTGCTCCCATCTTTAATCAAGCATCAGTGCATACTGCGCCACAACCGGCAAAACCAGCTGCCACTCCAGGCGCAGCAGGGAATGTTCCATCGACGCCGCCGCCAAAGCTATCAAATAGGCCGATTGATATTTTTGAGCATGCACTCGCCAATGCGAACAACTTTGTCGACATTCACGAACACCGCAAACTCTATGTCAAACGAGCCCGTACACATGTCGCAAGTATGGCAGTTGGCTCACTCGCGCTTATTGTTATTGCTTCATTCATAGCATACCAAAATAACCCAAGCCTGCAGTTCAAGATAGCAACAATCAAGGCGGGCGTAAGTGCCACGATGCCGAATCTGGCTGCTGCAGGTTTCAAGTTTAACGGCGTTAAAGCAGGCGACGGCAAACTCACGATTGGTTTGCATTCAGACACGACTAACGGTGACTTTCAGCTCACCCAAGCAAATACAAATCTATCCGACTCTGACATGATTCAGACAATTGGTGCAACGAATTCAAGTGGTGAGCCAACATATTCAACCGTAAATGCTAATGGGACCAAGGTCTATCGCTTTAGTAACACTAACGCTACTTGGGTCTCTGACGGCGAGTGGTATACCGTTGACGGCAACACCGCTCTGACCAACAATCAGCTCCGCTCACTCGTCCAGAATATTTAAGACCCGACCAATGATATCGCTTGGTTATTGACCCCTGTTATGGCATACTTAAATCCATGAAGCCAGTTCGCACCCGTTTTGCACCAAGCCCTACCGGCTATCTCCATGTAGGTAACGTACGTGCTGCGCTATTTCCATGGCTCGTTGCGCGTCAAACAGGCGGTAAATTTATCCTGCGTATTGAGGACACTGATCAGGCCCGAGAAGTTGAAGGAGCTGTTGCGTATATTCATGAGACGCTCGCTTGGCTTGGCCTTGACTGGGATGAAGGTCCTGATGTAGGTGGAGAATACGGCCCCTACACACAAAGTGAGCGTAAGGAGCTCTACATTGAGTTAGCACAAAAGATGGCCGATGAAGGCAACGCTTACGCTGACATACGCACTCCCGAAGAACTAAATACGCTGCGCGAAGAAGCGAAAACACAAAAACAGGCGTTTCTTGCACGTAACTATCGTCCAATCAATCCTCCAAAGTGGGAAGTCGGTATGCCACTTCGCTTTAAATCGTCTCCGAAAGCGTACCACTGGCATGATGAAATCATGGGTGATCTCAGCGCAGGCGAAGAGGCGATCGATGATTTTATACTCATAAAATCCGACGGGCTGCCAACCTACAACTTTGCGCACATTGTCGACGATAACGCGATGCAAATTAGTCACGTCATCCGCGGGCTGGAATATATCGCAAGTATGCCAAAGTACCTCAACTTATACGAAGCACTTGGATTCGAAAAGCCGATATTTGCGCACGCACCACATATCATGAATGAGCAGGGCAATAAGAAATTGAGCAAGCGTGATGGCGCTAAAAGTATCTTGCAGTATCGTGACGAAGGGTTTTTACCCGAAGCATTATTAAACTTTCTCGCATCCCTCGGCTGGAATGACGGTACAGAACAAGAGATATTTACTAAGGATGAACTAATCGATACGTTTAGCCTCGGTAGGGTACAGCGCAGCGGTGCGCGATTTGACGAAGATCGCCTGATTTGGATGAGTGGGCACTGGATGCGGAATCTTAACCTCGATGAGCTATTCACACGGAGCTCCAGTTTCTGGCCCGACACCGCTGCACCATACGGTGAGGAGTATCAAAAGCATGTACTTGCTCTTATTCAAGAGCGGCTTAAACACTTCAGCGAGATTCCTTCACTCACTAACTTCTTTTTCACAGACCTTCCCGTCAATATGGAACTCATTGACTCAAATAAGCAGCTTAAGAAATTTGAACATTCTGATCTAAAAGCGCTACTCGTAAAAGCTAAGAGCACATTAGAGCAAAGCGACTTCACGGTCAGCGATCTGACTGATCGGCTCAATATGCTCCTCGAGAAGACCGGTCAGAAACCGGGCGTACTCTTTAGCCTTATTCGTATCGCAACGACCCAAGCGCCATCCAGCCCGGGGCTAGCCGAGACCCTGCATATACTTGGCAATGAGACGGTAATTCGCCGCATTAACGAGCTCGACGCGCGTCTTTAAGTGATATACTAGTGCTTATGATTCAAGACATGGTGCCACGAGCGCCTAAACGTCCTGACCAAGAAAAAGAAACACAACCGATCGAAACAAACGGACCCGTGTTTCAGGCTCAGGTAATTACCCCTACGAACCAAGCGTTTAAAACACCTGACGAGGTAGCGATCGAAGATACACCAGCTCAACCAGTAGTCGCGACAGGACAAGCCGCTTCGATACCACCGACTAAGCGTCGCTGGTATCCCCATACCCGAAAACAGTGGATCATTACAGGAGCCATTGTAGTATTGCTCGCAGCTGGAGGAGCCACTGGCTGGGTGCTCACGAGAAAAAGCACACCAGAGAAACCTAAGAAGACAGCAACAAAAGCGGCCATACATGTACCGGCACCAATATATAGCACTCTGAGTGGGCTATCTATCACCGACGCAAGCTTAAATAAGAAACCCGTGACAGCTGTCATGGTTGAAAACAGCACGTTTGCTCGTCCTCAGAGTGGCCTCAGTCAGGCGGGGGTTGTATTTGAGGCACAAGCCGAAGGTGGCGTGACACGATTCATGGCACTGTATCAAGACACTAATCCGACGAACGTCGGCCCAATTCGGAGTGCACGTCCCTACTACGTCCAGTGGGCACTGGGATTTGATGCCGCCTACGCGCATGTTGGTGGCAGCCCTGACGCATTAAGCGACATTACAAGTTGGGGGGTACAAGACATGAACCAGTTCTATAACGGTAACTCATTCCATCGCATTACAACCAGAGATGCTCCGCATAACGTATACACCGGCATCGACACGTTGAACCAGCTGGAATCAACCAAGGGTTACTCAAGCAGTTTTACCGGCTTCCCGCGTGATGCCGACGCCAAGCCGCTGGCCCAACCAACAGCGAGTAGCATCGATCTCGCTATTTCAGGCCCCACGTATAATCCCCACTTCGACTACGACGCGACAACGAACTCATATAATCGGAGCACCGATGGGACGGCCGATACCGACGCCAATACAAGTCAACAGATCAGCCCAAAGGTTGTTATCGCAATAGTTGTGCCACTCAGTCAAGGAGCACTCGACGCCTCAGGAGCGTACTATTCAGACTATAACGTTCTCGGCAGCGGCACTGCCTATGTGTTCCAGAACGGCGGCGTGACAACTGGCGAGTGGCATAAAACAGACAACGCGTCTCAGATAACATTCACAACTGCCAGCGGAACAACAATACCACTCAATCGAGGACAGACCTGGATCACAGCGTTGTCGAATACGAATCAGGTCACCTATAAGGGCGCCACACCAAGCACTACACCTAAGTAACTATGAGCTACTTCCAAAGTTTCATACGTCAATTTCGCGCTCGACTATTCGTCGTCATACTACTCAACAACGTACTCATCCTTGGCGACTGGTACATTGTCGATCAGGTAGTTAAACTTACGGGCTGGTGGTCCTTTATTGCCATCTTTACGGTACCGCTTTTGACGCTTGGACTTATCCCATGGCTCAGCACGAGCATGCTAACCCAGCCCACAAAGTTTCTCTGGCAGGCAATCATGCACCTAGCACCCGGAACAGCCAGTGAAGTCGGCGCGCCAAAACCCGAAGAGCTGCACCTCGGCCGTGAGCTTGTTACTAACCTCATCAACCAGCTCTACCAACTAACTAGCGTTATGCACGGCATGGAACAGGCTAACGTAAAGGCCGCCCAAGATTTGCATGCAAACTTCATTGCTGGCAGCCTGCCGCTCCCCCTTATCGTGCTCGATAAAGACGACATGATCGTTTTTACCAATGAAGCTTCCGCAAAGTACTTTAATAAGCCAGTGAATGAGCTCGTCGGACAGAATGTATACACCGCCGTCGACATGTCATTCGTCAGTGAGGATACGCTCAATGGCTGGCTTAAGTCCGTCAAAAGCACGTCAGTCACCGCCGACCATAGCTGGGAACGAGTCCGGACTGCATTGCCAGGCCAAGAAGGCGGCCTACAGTTTGATATGGCCGCTCACTATAATAAGGACAACCCCCAGGGATATGAGGCGATCCTCGTACTGTTCGACCACACGACTATGTACAGTCAAGATGATCAGTCCCTGAGCTTTATTGCACTGAGCGTTCACGAGCTTCGAACTCCGCTCACACTGCTCAGAGGCTACATTGAGGTATTCAATGAAGAAATCGGACCTGACCTCAACGAAGAAATGCAACGTTTCATGAGACAAATGGATGCTTCGGCGCAACAGCTCGCAGCCTTTGTTGATAACATTTTGAACGTCGCCAAGATCGAAGACAACCAACTTACCCTGCAGCTTCACGAAGCAACATGGTCCGATGTCATAGATACCGTTATAAATGACATGCGTCTTCGTGCCGGGGTGCGGGGAATTACCATTAAAACTGAAATTGCCGCTGATCTTCCAACAGCCGGAGCTGACCGCTACAGTATTTATGAAGTACTCGCAAATCTGATTGATAATGCGATTAAGTACAGCAAAGACGGGGACGAGATCACCGTAAGCACTACACAGAACAAGGATGGCGTGATCGAAACAAGCGTCGTCGACCATGGTGTTGGCATTGATGAGAGCATTCTTCCACACATCTTTGATAAATTTTATCGGAATCATCGAAACCGCTCACAGATTGGTGGTACCGGCCTCGGGCTCTACCTCGCCAAAGCAATCATTGAAGCTCATGGCGGAAACATATGGGTCAACAGCAAAGTAGGGAAGGGCAGCACATTCTCCTTTACTGTGCTCCCGTACTCCCAGATTAAGGGAACCGATAAGGCGGGGGACGCCCCCGAGATGGCCCGAAGCGCCCACGGCTGGATAAAGAACCATTCATTCTATCGTGACTAGGCTACCTCAGGTGATAAAATACTCGTAATGGAACCTACAGCACACACCGGAGATGGCAAGCGCGTACTTTGTATCGAGGACGAACATTTTATCAGTGAGCTCTACACACGAGCGCTCACGAAAGCTGGGTACACCGTTGACGTACAGCTCAACGGGCGAGAAGGACTCAAGGCTGCTCAAACTGACACGTACGACATCATTCTGCTCGATATTATGATCCCGAGTATTACGGGCATTGAGGTACTCAACACACTCCGCGACACCACAAAAACACCAAAGCTTCATGCGAAAATCGTCATCACAACAAATCTCGAGCAACGTGAAGAAGTACGTGCCAAGATAGAAAGTCAAGCAGACGGCTACATCGTAAAAGCCGAGATCACACCTCGAGAGCTCGTCGACTTCTTGAGCCATATTGAAGCATAACGAGATTACTGCTGTATAGAATCACATTGACGGTACTGTAAAGTATCGATATAGTTTAGCCAGTAAACTATTTAAAAAGGAACCCTATGCTCAATACTCTAGGAACCTTTATCACTAAAAACCGCTGGTGGGTCATCGGTGTATGGATCTTGCTCGCTGCCATTATCGTCACCTTCTCACCTAAGCTCAGCAGCATTACTAGCAGCAACCAAACAGGCTTCTTGCCTGGCAAGTACGAATCCGTGCAGGCCCAGAACATTGGCAACAAAGCATTCCCGCAATCAAATGACGATGTTGAGATCCTCGTCATAACCCGTCAAGACAGCGGCAAGTTAACGACAGCAGACCATGCATCCATTCAGGCGCTAGCCAGTAATCTACAAGGCTCACATCTACCAAAAGTGGTTGCGGTACAGACCGCTTCTCAGCTTGTTTCTAAAAATGGCACAACCCAGATGATACAAATCATCGTCAACGGCCAAGCGACCGGCGGGGCAAGCGACACAACATTCACGAAAGCCGTCCGAAGCAAAGTGAAGCAGCTTATCGCTGGGGGTAACTTACAGACCGGCTTAACTGGTTCTATCGCTGAGAGCGCCGATAGTACTAACACTGGAAATAATGCACAAAAGATCGTAATGATTGCGACTATACTGCTGGTCATCATTCTGCCAGGTATTATTTTCCGAAGTCCGGTCGCAGCATTTGCGCCGGTCATAGCAATTTCCTTAGTGTACACTGTCGCCCAGTCACTCATCGCTCTAGCCGGGCACATCTTCAACTTCAAGATCAGCGACCAGCTGAGTATCCTATTCACGGTAGTACTCTTTGGCATTGGCACCGATTACATCCTCTTTCTCCTGTTCCGCTATCGTGAGCGTCTACGCAGTGGTGTTCGCGGCCAAGAAGCTGTAGCATTTGCATTAAGCCGGGCAGGGGAAGCAATCCTCTCGGCCGCTCTCGTCGTTGCTGCTGCTTTCGCCGCACTCGGATTCTCAGATTTTGGTATCTTCAAATACTTAGCGCCGGGCCTTGTTATCTGCGTATTGACGATGCTCCTCGCAGTACTCACCCTTATCCCGGCAGTCGTTGCGATTATCGGACCTCGCATTTTTTGGCCAAGCAAAGGGTGGCAGAAGGCACCGACAGGTACTAGAATCAAGCGTATTGGCCACCTCGTTAGCAGACGTCCCGGGACCACGGTAATCTGCGGAGTAGTCGTTCTTCTTGCACTTGCCAGTGGATACCCAAAGCTCAGCCTGAGCTTTGACTTTAGCAGTTCTCAGCCACAAACCACCGAATCAGCTAAGGCATTCAGCGTCGTAAGCAAAGAATTCTCTGCGGGCGCTACATCGCCAACCGAAATATTCATCACATCACCGACTCAGCTGACACAAGCACAAGTCGATATTGCCGCCCAGAAGATAGATCAGGTCCCTGGCGTTAAGGCAGGTGACCCAAGCCAGCTATCTGCCAACCATAAGACAGCCCTCATCCAAGCTCTATTGCCCGGTAACCCAACCGCCGATAGTACACTAGCCTTCATGAAAAGTACATTCCGCCCAGATGCACACGCCGCCGCACCAACTGGCACCAACGTGTACGTCGGGGGTGAAACCGCCGCCTTTACTGATATACAAAGTGCAGTGAATCGCGACCTGGCCGTTATACTCCCTGCTGCTGCGGTCATCATATTCGTCATACTGGCGCTCTTACTGCGAAGCGTACTAGCACCGTTGTATCTACTCATCGCTGTCGCCCTCGGGTTCACAGCTACCCTTGGCGCCACCGTATACCTCTTCCAGTCGATCCAAGGCAACGCTGGCCTCATCTTCTTCATGCCAATCATGGTATATATCTTCGTGGTTGCCATCGGCACCGACTATAACATTCTCACCATGACTCGTCTTCGTGAAGAAGTTCGAAGTGGACTGAAGCCACATGAAGCTGCTGACATGACCATCGAGCACAGTAGTAGTACGGTTGCAAGTGCAGGCATCATACTCGCCGGTACGTTTGGCTCGCTCGCTCTTGCTGGTATTAGCTTCTTAAGCCAACTTGGTTTTGCCGTCGCATTCGGCATCGTATTGTCTGCGTTTTGTATTGCGCCGTTGCTCGTTCCAAGCGTGGCAGCAATACTTGGCTATAAAGTATGGTGGCCAGGACATCGGCCAGCCGTCGACAAAAACCGCCAATAATAGCGCCCCGACGTATATACCCGTCTGGCCACAATGACCAGGCGGGTACACTATATGCGCCCAAAAGTATTTACCTTGTATTATCTATGACTCCGGGATTGCAGAGCTATGACTTGTACATGCACCATTGTCAAAATGCTTATGTATGATACACTGGAAATATGGCCAAGAAAAAAACAGCATTCAAGCAAGGTGATCTTAATCTCATCGCCCCCACCAAGCGAGAGTTTATGAGCTCTCTCAAAAAGAAGACGCGATAATCTCAGGTAACTTTTTTCCATACAAAAGCGCCTTGTGCAGTGTAAGCAAAAGCGTATACTAAAGCTTAGCCATGTGAGGACTAGGGGTTTATCCACTTTTACCTTACAGACTTATATATATTTTCGGCAACCATACTACGGTCCCTGGGCGCCTCCTACACATATTGGTTTTTACAAGAGCATCATTCGGTGGACGGCCAACCGTTGCTATAAAACCTCTCTTGATCTCCGTTCCCGGACTCTTTCAGACGTAATCGGTATCTTTTTATAACTCTAGTTTCGTAGGAGGAACACACTATGACCCAGACTATCAACGTGCCCGTAGACGTTAGCGCATACTACTTCACTGGCCACGAAATGAAGACGTTCCCTAAGCAGATTGAATACAGTGGGCAGGCAATTACCTTTGCAAGCGGGCTTCGATATCTCGTCCGCAAAGGCGCCGAGGCTATTCAACTTTTTGACATGAGTGCGGCCGACGGTTTGACATACCGTCTCCAGCAACAAGGTGATAGCTGGACGCTGCTCACCACAAAGGGGGCACTCTAAATGACACGCACATATCTCACTGAAGACATATCGCTCATTCAGAAATATTTTCCCGGCGCTAAGACTGTCGCGCTCATGACCCCATTCGATCTAAGCCTTAGTATCCCCGAAGATCCTTGGCTGCTCCGGTCCGACGATCGCGATGAGCCCTTTGAACACCAATGGCGCAGTGAAATATTCTGGAGCCATTAGCCGCTTAGGACCTGACCTGATCCAATTGATATACTACACATATCATGACTCGTGAACTTTACCTTTCTAAGCCACTCATATCGGATCAGATCAGCCCCAAACAGCTAAAGGTCATCCTCGAACAACTTGATCATGCTTGCGATGTATGCGACGGCGCTATAGTTGAATTCGGTTGCTATATTGGCACAACGAGTTTATTCATTCGGCGTTTACTCGATCAACGTGGCGATACCAGGGAATTCCACGTCTATGATTCATTTGAAGGACTGCCAGTAAAATCAGACGCAGACGAGAGCCGAGCAGGGGAACAATTCAAAGATGGCGAGCTTGCGGTCACTAAACAACAATTTATCCGTGAATTTAAAAAGGCAGGACTACAGACGCCCGTGATTCACAAGGGATGGTTTAAAGACGTAGCAGGGTATGACGTACCTGATGCGATAGCATTCGCGTTTCTTGACGGCGATTTCTACGAAAGTATACGAGACTCGCTCAGGCTCGTACTACCCCGTATGCAAGCTGGCGCGTGCATAGTGTTTGATGACTACGCACGCGAAGCGCTCCCTGGTGTCGAGAAAGCAGTCCGCGAGCTCTTACCAGGACGTTCAGTAGCAACCGAGCAAAACCTCGGAGTGATTTGGCTATGAGGCTTCATATCGTAACGGTTGGTAAACCAAAGCTTGCCTATGCACAGCTCGGCTGGGATGACTATCTGGGCAGACTGCAGCGACTCCATACCATACGCGTCACACAACTTGCCGATAAATATGCTGATGATACCTCGAAAATACTTGAAGCAGTATCGGGTACGTATATTGTTGCGCTTGAAATAACGGGGACCATGCTCGATAGCCACGAGCTCACGAATTTTCTGACAGCTCGCGAGCTTGACGCAAAAGAAGTCAGCTTTATTATCGGGGGACCCGATGGTATACCACAAACAGTCAGAGAACGAGCAATGTATCTCTGGAGTCTCAGTCGACTAACCCTTCCACACGATCTTGCCATGGTAGTGACACTCGAAGCGCTATTCCGTGCCAGTACGATCAAGGCCGGGCTCCCGTACCATCGCTAGCGCTTCGCTCTAGTGATAGGTGTGCTTAATATGAATCTCGGTCTCACCGTCGTCATCCCGAGTCATAACAACATCTGATTCGGGCTCAGGATCAGGTACCGGCTCGGGCTTTGCCAGTGGCCGAGGTGGCGTCTCTTCGGGGAGTATTTCCGGCATAACGTCGGCGGGGACCTGCGGCTCTGGTTCTGGATCCGGCAAACGATGCTTAATAATTCGTGGCGGCTCATGTACCGGCTCGGGCAGAGCAGAGCCGGGATATTGCGTAGGCTGGACAATCTGCTGTGGCGCTATCACTTCCGTAGGGAGTGCATATGGTGCACTCGTATCATACGCACTCGCTTCGTGGGTCTCATTTGCCAGCCGCTGTCTACCCTCATCGAACATGTCGGGGATATCATCTACAGGCTTACGGGGCGGGGGAGCGGCACGGTTTTCAGCAAGTGCCTGTCGCTGTTCGTCGGGGAGCCACCAATTTACTCGCGCAGCCTGCGCTGCGCTATCCTCTTGCGGGTATACCGGCATGTGCTGGACGTCAGGAACAGTATACGTCGAAGGAGTAGACGAAGCCTTCATTTTACGCTTTAGCAGTACAATGACTCCGCCGATTATCGCAACAAACAGAATCAACAGTAGAACAGATCCCAAAGAACCTGATGATTTTGACGTAAGATAACTCACCATCACCCCAGTGCTAGCCGTTCCATTCAGTTGTGGTGTGATGCTGATATAAATCTTAGTGTTTGCGGGTAGATTGGTAAGTGTATACGTCGGACTGGATGACGTAGATTTAAACGTCTTTGAGGCGGTCAGCTTATTCGGATTAGTACCATACAGGATATCGAATGAATCGGCATGCGAAGCTTGCCATTTTAGGGTAATCGAGTTGTTAGTTATCTTTACTGTCTTTATGCCGGAAATCGATGTCCCTGTGGTTGGGTTTGTTGCGGATGATGAATCCGTTGATAGCGTATCGGTTGTTGAACCCGAGTCAACTCCAAGATCCCCCTGATTATCCAGAGAGCCATCATCAGCACCAATCAGAGAACTGTCGTCACCACCTGAGTTATCAAATGTTACCGTATCACCATTGTCAGTAATGGTAGATGAACCAGATCCGGTATCAATAGATCCGGTACCGCCGCTGTCGGTCGAACCGCCACTCGTATCTCCACCGCCCGATGAGCTACCCCCACTAGAGCCACCACCAGTCGTCGGTGGAGAAGCAGACTGATTACTTACAGTGACCGTTTTTGTCGTTGTTGCGCTACCGCCACCCGATCCCGTTGCAATGGCGGTTATGGTGTACGAGCCGTTACTATCGGCCGTAGTATCCCACGAGGTATTACAGGTAGTTGTGTTTGAGCAAGAGAACAGCTGCCCACCATTAATCTCAAAGTCTATATCCGCCACGCTCCCTGACGGTATGCTGGCCGAGGCCGAAATGGACACGCCCCCGCTTACCGTACTTGAGCTTGGAGATGTCAAGCTAATCGAAGGTGTCGGAGCGGCGACGCTGACGGCGTACCATTCCGCATTTGTCGTAGCAGGACTACAGGTGTACGCAATAATCCGCGCATCATTTGACTGATTGGCGCCCGAATCATTCAGACAGCCCTTGCTGTACACGTTATAAATCTGGCTGCCGCTCCATTGCCAGATCTGTTCATGGTTTGAGCTACTACAGGTGTCTGAGAGAATATATGCTACGCTTCCAACTCCTAGTCCCGGGTCATCTGCACAATTACCTTGTCCGTCGACAAGAAGGAAGCCGCCGGAGACTGACTGTTGAGTCCACTCTTGTGCATACGTGCCATTACAAGCCCATAGATCGATCTTATTACCGCTCGCCGTTGAGCTCTCATTGTTATCCATACACATATTGCGATTGAGAGCGAGTTCGAGTTTTACTGGAGGCGTCGCCGCGCGAGAGATAAATAAAAAGATCGTACCAATAACAGCAAACATGAGCATAAATGCCAATGCCATTGTAAAAGGCTGTGGTCCAATAGAGTGTCTGGGGCGAATGTGAATTTTTTTTGGCATAGCGTTACATTTGTTTTTTACGCCGTACTCTAAAGTATACCGAAACTACCCCATATACTGAAGTCTGGTCGCGCAGTCAGTATACTTTACTGTGTGGAGTCGACACTCTGACAGTGTAGTAACCTTGCTGGAACAGCTATTAACATCTCGACTAATCTGATCCGTAAAGTCTTTCTGCGTTGAAAAGAAGACAGAAAATCAGCCCGTTGCACTTCCAATTGCCAATGATCACGTTTCTCGTCACTTAAAGAGGGCGTAAAATAATAAGGCATATGTTTGATGAGCCGATTGTTTTTGTTGATATTGAAACGAATGGCGGACAAGCCGGCGGCCATGGCAGGATTACTGAGATCGCCGCTATTCGCGTCGAAGACGATGAAGTCGTTGACTCATTTACGTCGCTCGTAAACCCAGGTAGCCCATTGCCATTCTGGATTACCAATCTTACTGGCATTACTGATATGGACCTCGTGCATGCTCCGTACTTCGACGAGATTACCGAACAACTCAAACAGATCCTGGCCGGGGCAATATTCGCCGCCCACAATGTGCAGTTTGATTACTCATTTGTACGCCATCACTTTGCGCACGTTGGATATGATTACCGCCCAAAGCTGTTCTGTACGGTTCGCATGTCTCGAGCGTTGTACCCCGAACATAAAGGACATAGTTTGGAGAAAATAATCGCTCGGCACAATATCACCGTCGACGATCGGCATCGAGCATACGCTGATACAAAAGCTATCTTTGATTTTACAAAACTGGCATTTGAAGAAAAGGGCAAAGCCTCATTCAGTAAGGCACTAGCCAAGCAGCTACCGACCCGATCAGCAAATTAGACACATGGTACTTAGATCCCCTACAGGCAGCTTACCAGCAACAGCCCAAGTGCCGCACCAAGCATAGTAAACGCCAACGTGCCACCGCTATTGAGCAGGGCATGCCCGAAGCGTCTTTCCTCAACAAGCCGCACTGTCTCAAAACTAGCAGTGCTGAACGTCGTATAGCCACCACAAAAGCCTGTTCCAAGAACGAGTTTCGTAGTAGATGAGCCGTGGTGGTACAGTACCACCCCCGTAACGACGCCCAGTAGTAAAGAGCCGCTGACATTAATGATCAATGTACCCCAAGGAAATGCTCGACCGAGTCGAGTACGTATCAACCCGTCGGCAACAAAGCGCACTAAAGCACCCGCACCTCCCGCCACACATAGCAAAAGTAGGGTCATACTGCCTCCTTTTGCTTGGCGGAGTGCCAAGTAGCTATTCGGATGCCGCTAGCGCAGGCTATCACACCCCCAATTACGCTACTAAGTCCATAAAGTATAGCTAAACTAATACGGCCATTCTTCATAAGTAAATCAGCTTCCATAGCAAGTGAACTATAGGTCGTAAACGCGCCAATAAAGCCCGTCCCAATAGTCAAACGAACGATTCGCAAAATACCCCCATCTTCACCAAGATGAAATAGTGTCTGGAGTAGCAGCCCGAGCACAAATGAGCCTAGCAGATTAACCATAAACGTAGCAAGCGGCCAGGCATTTGCCTGTGGCAGCACGGCGGAGATAATACCGTATCGAGCAAACGTACCCATACACCCACCCAGAAAAACAATGAGCTGTAGGGTTGGCGTAAGATGTGGCGGCCATTTATATACTCCCGGCCTAACTACATCTGGATCAAGCGGTAGCTTGGGGTGGCTATCGTAAAGCACTGGTCGTTTTGAATCTATTGGCATCTTTATCCTTATTTGATTATATAAAAATCGCCCACGAAGAAACTTCGTAGACGCTATTAACTCAAGTAAATCGAGTGGTTAAGGGCGAGCATCATCGCCTGCACACGCACATCTTACAGCGACTGAACGATTACGGCAATTAATATATTAGTATCAATGCTAAAAGGGAGGGGCTAGCCCCTCCCTTTGGATACCACGGCAAAACTATTCTCTGCGAAGTGCGGTAATCGGGTCAAGCTTACCGGCACGGATTGCAGGCAGCGTACCAGCGAGCAAGCCGATAACCATAGCTCCCCCTATGATGCCCAGCATATACGGTAGGGGGTAGGAAAGGATGTGAGCATGTCCAGAACCCTGGAAGACTGAATGTGCCAATACCGGGTTCAAGACCAAGCCAAGCAGCATCGCGCCAGCGGCACCGGCGACACCGCCCCAGAAACCAATACTTGCCGCTTCTGTAAGATAGATTAGCGTAATGCCCCAGCGACGCATACCGAGCGCCTTTAGCAGTCCAATTTCCTGGGTACGTTCCAATACCGACATAAGGAGTGTATTCACAATACCGATGGTTGCCGCAAGCAATGCTATACCAGCAAAGCCATCAAGGCCGTACGTTACAATTTGGAGCGGTCTTTTAAAGTTATTCAAAAGGTCATCATAGGTCTGGGCAGTATAGCCTTCTCCCTGTAGCTTGTTTGCAATCTGCGTACGCATTGCCTTGGTTGGATTCGCGTTAGAGACTGCCACGATGTCACTAAAAGAATCAATCGACCCACCACTAAACTGCACCATATCCTTAACGGTCTGGTAAGAAACGGCCGCACCTGGCGTATGCGCCGTGTCCGGCAAAACGCCCGTAACCACTAACGGGTACTGTTTGCTCGCCTGCGTCGTAGCATTCGTGACTTGGACCGTCACCGTCTTACCGATTACGCCACTCGCCGTGCTAAAACCAAGCGCTTGAACGTACGGGTAGGGCAGTACAACGCCGTTCATTTGTGTCGACAGCGGATATTGCCCAGCGGCAAGTGATGTCGTGATCCCTGGAAACGCCGACTGCGCTGAAAGGGTATACTTCCGCCCACTTCCGTACTGGATATAGTCAATATTTACACCGTAATCAGGATACGCGTTGGCTACGTCTGGCGCCGCTTTAACCTTCGCAAGATCTTGCATGTTCATAGAATAGGCAATCGTACCGTGGCTCTCACCAGCAGCTTGGTGGCCTGGTTGGTAGTACGGTACGCCAGATGAGCTGCTCTGGCTCGGTTTGGATGCTAATCCGACAGTTATCATGTTCGGTGTGCCATAGGCAGCGATCTGCGTATCAATATAGGAACGTAATCCCTGAGTAAACGCAGTTGTCATCGAGAGAGTGAACGTCCCAATAACAAATGCCGAGACGGTCAGGAAGGTCCGCATTTTCGTCCGCCTCAGGTTAGTCTGTGCTGTTGCGATGTAGTCTACGATCCGCATGATTACTTCGTTACCTTTCCGTCCTGGATATGGATTATCCGGTCGCATCGCCGCGCCAATTCCGCATCGTGCGTGACGACAACCAAAGTGATATTTCGTTCCTTATGTAGCCGAAAGAGAATCCTCTCAACTTGTTCGCCAGTCTCAGTATCAAGATTTCCGGTTGGTTCATCGGCAAAAATAACTGATGGTTCATTAATAAGCGCCCGTGCGATCGCGACCCGCTGTCGCTGGCCACCCGATAAGTCCGTCGCACGGTTATTTGCCTTGTCGAGTAGCCCGACGGCCTTGAGCACTTCAAGTCCACGTCGCTTTCGTTCCGATGGAGCTACCCCTGCAATCTTGAGGGGTAAGGTAGTATTTTCAAGCACCGTCAGAGTTGGCTGGAGAAAGAACTGTTGAAAGACAAAGCCAACCTTCTCATTGCGTAATCCCGCCAGTCGGTTTTCACTCATACCAGCGAGCGACCGCTCATCCCATACAATCTTTCCCTTTGTAGGATGATCAAGCCCCGCTAGCAGGTGCATAAGCGTCGACTTACCTGAACCAGATTTGCCAATAATCGCTACACTTTCTCCATCCCGTATTGTGAGGTCGACACCGCGAAGCGCTTCGTACGCACTCTCTTTCTTGCCATACGTTTTATAAACTTTTTCAACTGCAATCATTGACTAGATGCTCCTTTACAATCCTCACAGTAGACGATCGGTATGAAGATGCTATGAATTTAACCAGCAAGAGTAATCACAATTTTAAGACCCGGCTCGTTGTCTTCGGCTCGGATCTGCCAACCCTGCCGATGTACTAGCTCCCGTACAATCGCCAGTCCCAAGCCGAGTCCACCCGTGTCACGGCTCCTCGATGTGTCAACTCGATAAAACCGTTCAAAGAGATAAGGGAGGCTATCGGTTGGCACACCTCGACCATTATCACTGAGTACGAGATGCGTAGATGATGCAGTAATAGTCACGCAGTCTCCATCCGAGTAACGCAGCGCGTTTTGTAGCAGATTTCCCAATATGCGGTCGAGCGCCTGTTGGTCAGCAGATAGCAGAAACTGCGGTGAGATTTTGATATCAAGCTTCATATTCTTATCAGGGAGCTGTACTGCATATGACTCCCAGAGCGCCTCGCAAACCTCTGCTAGATGCACCTTTTCCTTGGTCAATGAGACCACTGAGCGCGCCTTAGTGTATTCATTCAACTGCGCTACCAATTCTGTGAGACGTTCAGTCTGTCGCGCCAGCGTTTTCACGCGTGCCGCCGTTATCGGCAGTACACCCTCCTGCATCGCAGTGAGCTGGCTCGACATTGCCGCAAGCGGAGTATTCAGCTCGTGCGAGGTATCTGATATGAGATCCTTGCGGAGCTCTTCTTCTTTGCGCAGCCGGTTAATGAGGTCATTAAACTCCATGAATACAACATCAAGTTCGCGAATCCCTGTAGGCTGTAGTTCCACCTTATAGTCATTCTGCTTGAGTGAAGCAATTGCCCGATTAAAGCGTCTCAACGGTTTCGTCACATATCGTGCGGCGAGTAAGCCCAGAATCAGTGGGCCGCCAACGATAATCACGAGCACTTGAGCAATTTTCGACCACCATGGCACCGGTGAATGAAACGATTCGGACAAAAATAGACTGAGACCCATGAATGCCACCAGCGCAATCGGACCAGCCAAGAGGATGACGGCAGCGATACGTACGCTCAGCCGGCTACGGAGCGACCTATGAAAGCTCATCAGGCCAACTGCCAAAAAGAATGTCACGAGCAGAAAGAAGAGAGGCCAAAATCGTTCACTCATGATGATTGGATCTCAAAGCGATAACCGCTACCAATAACCGTCTGGATGTAGTGCGATCCAGGCGAATCGTCTTCAATTGCTCTCCGGATGCTCTTGATGTGCGCATCAATTGTTCGATCGTATATATCATGGCCAACCGGGTCACTATACACGGTGTCTATAAGCTGTTTTCTATTCAGCACCACGCCCGGCTGCGACGCCAATGCTAACAGAATGTTAAATTGCGTCGTCGTTAGCAACACTGTCGTGCCATCCTTCCGCACGGTCATAGTCATAGGATCAATGACGAGATCACCACTCACGATAGGTGAGTGCCCGCGTCGACGTAACAGGCTCTGAACACGTGCCACGAGCACATTGGGGTTGAATGGCTTTTTTACGTAATCATCAGCGCCAGCATCAAAACCGCGCAGTTCATCATCATCACCATTCTTCGCGGTCACAATAATAATCGGGATTGTCGACATCTCTCGAATACATCTGCATACCTCTAAGCCATCCATAAGCGGCATATTAATATCGATAACCGCCAGGCTGATATTATGTTGCCGAAACACGTCAACGGCCTGATGCCCGTTCACCGTCTCTATGGCGTTGTAGCCCGCCTTATTTAGATAGGCAATTTCAACTTCCCGGATGGCAGATTCATCTTCCGCCACAAGTATGTCCATGGTCTTAGTGTAGCGTGCTTACGTGAATTTATCGTGAACCGTATTAAAGGAGGGCGTAGCTGGCTTGGTGAATTAATCGCGGCGTTTATAGCTGTGCCAATTTGAACCCCTCCTTGTTATTACCCAATACTTTACCGCTTTGGTCCTGAGCATAGGTGTAGAGTGGCAGGCCTTTGTAGGTATACTGCACCGTATCGTCATCCGTTCGAGTAATAGTACCCACATTGGCAGGTAGGCCAGTGCCGGGCGCGGCCGTGTCTGCGTATGGCCGCCAGCTGGCAACGCAGCTTCCTGTGCAGTTGCTGACGCCTTTTGAGTCATTGCTATAGGTGTAGAGCGGCTTACCGTCAGGCGTAGTTACATATCGGCCCAGGCTGGAGCTGGATTTCGTAACAAATACGCCGTTACTAACAGTGGCTTGGTAGGTAGTTTTCTTTACGACTACCGTGGAATGGGTATCGAGGATAGGAGCAGGACTATTCTTATGGGTGTGTATATGAATACCAACGCCCAACCCGGCCAGTATCATGACTAGAACTACACCAACCAAAGCCAACTTCTTGTGCATCCAACGGTCTCCTTGCGAGAGACATTATTGCACGATTAAGCATATTGTAGTCAACAACACGGAGCTATATACTGAGCATACATACTGATTGGGGGGGAAATGCAGAATATCAAGTTCCATGTGTCCGAGTTAATTAACAAGGCTGATCTTGGGAAGGCATACCTGCGTCTCCGAAAGGATACCAGCGCATCATTCAAGGTATTCTTGGGCATAAGCCTGTTGCTTCCTTCTATTTTTGCGTTTCCTGTTGCGGCATCAACCGGCACTGTAGCTACTTACCCAATCCCGGATCTGCTCGGTAGCGGTGACCCCGCTCCGGCTCCTCCCGTGTCAATGCTCAAAGGCCCAGACGGCAACCTGTGGTTTGCCAGAGGTAACGAAATAGGAGTTATGACCGCCTCAGGCACTGTCACGGCCGAGTATTCGTTGGGAACGGCGTTATTCATGGGCAACTTCGTAAATGGTCCTGACGGCAACCTGTGGTTCCTGACCAACAGTAATGGGATTTACGCAGTGGACAACGTGACGACCAGCGGTGTTATAACAACGGTCGTCACATTGCCATCTGGAACCGCATACGTGAATGCGTTTGCCCTAGGTTCCGACGGCAACTTCCAGCTTGTAATCGAGGACAACACAAACAATCAGACATGGGATAGCATGACTCCGGATGGCACCATAACAACAGTCACCTCGCTGTCCGCCGTATCGCAATTTAGCTCATATGACTTTTCTTTTATAAATGGGGACCTGTGGTTCATTAAGGAAAGGGTTACGCTTCGTCCTCTCAGGATGACTTTCACGATAAATAGCATGACTCCGGATGGTGCGGTGACAACTTATTCGCTGCCCACGGGTACCACCGACGCCAATAACTTGATGAATGGTCCTGACGGCAATCTGTGGTTTGCTTACACCAATGCATCTGACACAGCTCTTTACAGCATGACAACCGATGGCACTGGCACCATGACCGGCTACGCGCTGCCATCCGGCACTGAGATGAACAGCAGTATTATTAACGGTCCCGGTGGCGGCTTGTGGTTTGGGGCCTACGCCCAGGGGTCATCCGATGCGAGTATTGACAGCATGACCACCGGCGGCACGCTCACGGCCCAATACACGTATCCTGTAGATGCGACTAATGTGACGGCCATTAACGTTGCCACTGGTCCCGATGACAACCTCTGGTTCTCGCTTGACGGGGAGCAAATTGAAGACTTGACCAGCACTACGGGCTCCGCATTAGTCCAAGCAATTAACACCGGCGGCAGTGCGAGCGACGACTACAGTGCAGATACGGACTTTTCTGGTGGTACCACCTACATCTCCTCCGCTAGTGTCGACACAAGTAACGTCGCCAGTCCTGCTCCACAAGATGTCTACCAGTCTTCCCGCTACGGTAACAGCTTTAGCTATGCTTTGCCCAACCTGACTCCGAGCGCTAATTACACCCTTATGCTGCAATTCAACGAGCCATACTGGGGCGTGGGCAACACCGGTGGCGGTGTAGGTAGCCGGGTCTTCAATGTAGCGGTCAATGGGACTACTGTTCTCACTAACTATGACATCTACAAGACCGCTGGTGGCGCCAATCGAGCCATCACTGAGGAGATTCCGGTGACCGCCGACACCAATGGTACCGTGACGGTCCAGTTTACGTCAGTCACTGACAACGCCATAGTGAGTGGCCTGCAACTCTTTACCGGTACTCTTCCACCTCAGCCACCACATCAAACCTATACCTTTAGTTCGCTTATTAATGCCGGTGGTGATGCGGTTGGTAACTTCGCGGCTGATTCAGACTTTTCTGGTGGTACCACCTATACTTCCTCCGCCGTTGTAGACACCAGTAACGTTACGAACCCAGCGCCTGAGAGTGTCTTTGCGTCTTCCCGCTATGGTAACAATTTTAGTTACACCGTTCCTGGTCTATCACCAAATACTGCATACAACGTCCAGCTCGATTTCGATGAACCTTACTGGGGCGTTGGCAACAATGGTGGTGTCGGCAGCCGAGTATTCAATGTCGCTATCAACGACACCCCGGAACTTAGCAACTTTGACATCTTTGCAGCTACTGGTGGCGCCAACATAGCCATCGCCAAGGATTTTACGGTCACGTCAGATGCAAACGGTAAGATAATGGTCCAGTTTACGTCAGTCACTGACAACGCCATAGTGAGTGGTGTAGAGGTTACGCAACCGTAGGGGGGGCTAGAACCCGTTTCAGTGAAGCTGAAGTCACTCGCTGCCGTATAGCTGTAACTTTGGCTCAAATGGTACTAATGATAGGCCCGCTAGGCGTCTGAGATGATTCATGGCTATTGCAGCCTTACCTGCTTCGGTATAACCCGGAACCAGTGCAAAGAGACGCCCCATAATGGCCTCATCGTCACCAGGTTCCGTATCACTTAGTACCGCATGAGCCAACACGCCGCCCAATCGTTCGTATACCTTTTGGCCGCGGCGGCCTGGAAAATCTCCAGAGCTATATGCACTTACTTTATAATCAGGGCCTAGAACGCGTACAATAATTCCGCCCGCACGTTCAACATGAGAAGAGGTGGTAACAAAGCCGAGGCGCTGCGCAGATCTGGTTCGCATGTAGCGCTTAATCGCGAGCGCATCACCAATTGTATCGAGGCTCGTATCGAGGACGGCGATATCACCCTCTGATGCTCCTTGGCCAACCGCATAATCAAACATTCCTCGTCCAATAGTCGGAGCGGCAGCAGCACTCGCCCCAAAAGCCCAACCTGCACCGGTAACCGCCATGCGTGGGGCAACTCCGTCATCGTAGAGATCAAGCATCTCGTCAACACGCTGGTTTGCCTCTTCACGATTACTACTACCCAAAGCAACTATAAGATCAAGTTGATGTGCCATAGTTAAAGCACACTATAGTATGAAAGTATTTATCTGTAAATCGCAAGAATACCTCTGAAAGCAGAGATAATAATGCTTATGGTTGGTGAACCTAACGACTACTCAGGTCGAAACCCTCTTCGGTGAGTTGGGATATTTTGAGGTGCGACTCAAAGCGCTAGGTATTCCTTGATTTAGCGGGAATTAAGCATTCATTGCACCTAGCTTTGTTGCGTTATTTCGCTCTGTATGTCGCATATATTGACTAGCTTAATGTCAGAACGTGTCTGCGTCTCGCCAGTATAGATCAGATAGTGTCGTTTGGTCGGAATATTCAAAAGTTCTGCGAACGATTTAAGCTTCACTGAATGCTCTGAAGCATATGTGCTTGTTGCTTTAACCTCGGCTATTGCCAATCCTTCTTCCGTTTCAAACACGCAGTCAGCCTCAGCATACTGATCGCGGATAAAGTAAATCCTAGGTTGTTGGCCTGCATTTGTCTGCGTTTTCATAAGCTCCCCGACAGCTAGATTTTCTAAGATATTTCCATAGAAGTGACTAATCGTAAGCTCCTGTGTGTTACGGATGCCAAGCAGGTAGCACAGCATACCTGTATCATAAAAATACAGCTTCGGCATTTTAACGAGTCGCTTAGAAACGTTTGCCGCATAAGGTTGCAGCCGATACGCAATGAAAGACGCTTCCAATACGCCTAACCAAGCGTCGATAGTTTTGACATCAACGCCTACAGCATTACTGAGTGCCGTCATGTTCAATATTTGCCCAGCGCGGCCAGCACACAGCGTTATAAAACGCTGGAACTTAGGGAGATTATCTATTGTCCGCAGGTCACGTACGTCGCGCTCAAGATATAGGCTTACATACGAGGAGTAAAATATCCCTGGGTCAATCTTTTGATCGTATACACCTGGATAAGAGCCGGTTAGGATAGCGTCATTAACATTTGCGATTCTTTTTTGATGGAACCGGCTGATTTCTTCGAGCGTGAGTGGCAGAAGTGTCGTTAAGCTCGTACGTCCAACCAACGTCTGGCCGATATGTTGCGATAATAGAAAATTTTGAGATCCGGTCAGGATATACTGAGCAGTTTCCTTGCTGTCATCAAGCTTGGATTGCAAGTACGACAGTATGTCCGGCACCCGCTGCACTTCGTCAATGATAGTGTGCGGGCCATATTGTTTGAGAAAGCCGCGAGGATCGTCTTGTGCAAATTGGCGCGAGTCAAGATCCTCGAGTGAAACGTAAGTATAGCTATCAAAAATCGAGCGCGCAAGCGTCGTCTTACCTGATTGGCGCGGTCCGGTTATGGTTATAGCTTTAAAACCTTTGGCCAGATTTCTAATCGTATCCTCTGCCGTTCTTTGAATCATAAGCTTATAGTAACTTATACAATAATGGAGTTCAAGTCCATAATTGTATAAGCCTACGATGAGTCGAACCTCATTGCTGAGGTAGTCGTAAAAAACAAACATCCCCGCTGCTTGCGCCAGCGGGGATGTTGTATCTGGTGGATAGTCCGATAAATGGTGTGTTTTTGGAATGGTGACCCTAGACCATCCGATTTATAACTCAGTAGTTACCGAAGTTATTCGATGGAATCGAATTTTAGCAGGATTGTTCGGCCAACAAATTCCTGAAATGGGGTGACCGCGCTATTGTCAGGAATGAACATACCCACATACTCATGGACACACCTTTTACATATGTCTGTGGCGGAGAGATTATGATGGATTGCCTATATATCTATAGGAAAGACTGCGCCCTCAGGGAATTCTGATCGCACATCCGCCGCCCCTAAATACGCTACATCGCCCATTCTTAGTAGTACTCTCGCGATACGGTATTGCCCAAACAATTCCTGGCTATCGGCATCATCTGGCGTGCCAATTGCTATATAAGCAGAGCGCTCGAGGCTTTCAAGTACGGCGCTATCGCCAAGTATTGGATCGTGCGGGTCACTGGCTCCAAGTACATTACGAAATGTCCGTATCCAGCATACGGTAGTTGCGAGCATGCGATGTGCCTCTTGGCTAACAACGCTACCACCTAATAGCGCTTCAAGCCCTTGCCTAGTGCTTTGATCTAATTGACCCACGAATGTCCCATACTCCTCATTGGTAGGGAGGAATGTCCGCACTGCTGCTTCTATATCTATTTGCCCTACTGGTGCGGCCCGGTAATCTGAGGTTGGCCTATTAATATCTGGCAACGCAGCGGCACCTATACGTGCGATTTCACTTTGTCGCAGAACGGTGGCGGCATAGTTGGTGTCAGATGAATCCAAGTTGCCGAAGCTTTCGAGTTTTGGAAAACTTGCATTTTCGGGTTGAGAATGCTGATCAGGGTAAGACATCATTGTATAATTATACAATCTTTAGCCATATAAAGCAATAGCCGTGTATACAGACAGCTCTGACTGGGCTAGAATCGTAGTTTAATAGCAAAAAGACTTCCGAAGAAGCTTCTCGTTGTGCTTATGCTTGGTGACCCCGAGGGGAGTCGAACCCCTGATCTTCAGGATGAGAACCTGACGTCCTGGACCACTAGACGACGGGGCCACAAATCTAATTTGAAATTGACCGAAATATCTTACCATATCTGATGAGGATTGAACAGTAGAACGTTGCAAATCATACAAGAAAAACAGATAATAAGCACTAGCTTTATACATTATATGCAAAATACTATCAACATCGGTGGGAAAACGACGGTAATCGTAGCTGTACACGAGGGCATACGTTAATGTTTGGTATGCGCGCCGGGAAACATCGGCCACCCAGCACCTCAAAGCTCGCCACATCATTAAGAGATGAGCAAGCCAAAAACAGCATCATTCTTAACTCAATCGGTGACGGCGTCGTTCTAATTGATGAGCAGGGGATTATCCAGCTCTTCAACCCAGGTGCTGCAACTATCACCGGATGGAAACGTGAAGAAGCAGAGGGCCTCGATTGGAAATCAGTCTTTGGTTTTGTGAATAGTAAGGGTGAAAAGATAGAGGAGTCCGAGAGCCCGTTTGAGAAAGCGCGCAGGAATAGCCAGCCCGTACACGACAACAACGCTAACATCCTCAGCAAGTCCAATACGCCGACTGCGACAAGCTTCAGTGTCTCTCCTATCATAGATAGTGGGCAGGTGACAGGCCTCGTTGGCGTATTTCGCGACGTCAGTGAAGAGCGTAAAGAAGAAACACAACGAGCAGAGTTTATTAGCACTGCAAGCCACGAGATGCGCACACCCGTCGCCGCAATTGAAGGATATTTGAGCCTTGCGCTGAATGATCGCGTGTCCACCATCGATGTACGAGCACGCGAATATCTCGAGAAGGCACACGCCAGCACAAAACACTTAGGTGAGCTCTTTCAGGACTTGCTCACCAGCGCCAAAGCTGAGGATGGTCGACTTACTAACCATCCAGAGGTCGTCGAGCTCGGCGCGCTCATGGAGCAGTTGACGAGTGACCTTCATTTCCAGGCCCAAAAGAAGAACCTAGCACTTGAGTTTATTATTGGAAACAGCAATGTCGTTGACGCCACTAACGACAAAGTAGTCCGCCCACTATATTATGTGTTTGCTGATCCCGATCGATTACGTGAAGTCATCACTGATCTTTTTGATAACGCATGTAAGTATACCGACCAAGGCAAAGTAACACTCGGACTGACGGGCAACGATACAATTTCTCAAATGTACGTAAGCGACACCGGGCACGGTATTCCTGCCGAAGATATACCCCATCTTTTCCAGAAGTTTTACCGCGTTGATAATAGTGCAACCCGAACAATCGGGGGCACGGGCCTCGGTCTATTCATTTGCCGTAAGATTGTTGAGCTGTATCATGGGCGTATATGGGTAGAGAGTACGCTCGGCAAGGGCAGTACGTTCTACATCAACTTACCACGCCTCTCAGCCAAACAAGCTGAGACGATGATAGCTCGCCAACTCAATTCAACTCAAGCTATATCTCCTGAGCCTGATACAATAATTACACCCAGTACTGATACTGCCCAAGCGGCGCCAGGCAGTAACGTATCACCCAGCGGAACAGCATGATATACTACGCTCATATAAGCATAACTATAAAAAGGGCTAACACGTGGCAAAGGTATTACTAGTCGAAGATGACAACAATTTACGGGAAATATACCAGGCTCGACTGACGGCTGAGGGGTATGACATTGTTACTGCTCAAAATGGTGAAGAGGCGCTTGTTGTAGCAAAGCAGAACAAACCAGATCTTATCATATCCGATGTGATGATGCCGCGCATCTCGGGCTTTGAGATGCTCGATATTCTTCGCAACACTGACGAGCTAAAACATACGCGCGTCATCATGCTCACCGCACTCGGACAAGCCGACGATCAGAAGCGTGCCAATAGCCTTGGCGCCGATAGATACCTCGTTAAGTCACAGGTGACACTCGAAGATATCGTCAATGCCGCAAAGGAGCTCCTATCTGGTGATGGCCTGACCACGCCAGCAGTAGCCCGAGAACCAGCAGCCCCAGTTCCCATGGCGCCAAGCGTCCCAAGCCCTGTGGCGTCTACACCCATTGCCCCTACCGTCACTACAGCGCCTGTTCAGGTTGCTCCCGATCCTGTCACCGCAGGCGCACCAGCTCCTGCGCCAACGCCAATGAGTATGACACCTCCGGCCCCACAGCCAGTAGCGCCCGCACCGATGCCAACGCCAATTGCTGCACCTGTCGTGACTCCCGTTGAGCCTCCAGCCGCTCCACTCATGCCGTCAACCACTTCCGAGCCACCACAAGTCACTTCCGCCGCAGAACCACCCATAGAAGGCACACCGTCAGGCGAGGGACCAGTCACTCCCGCAGTGCCTCCCGATCCCGATAAAGTTGACTCGGTAGCACAAGGGCTCGAGGCCGAAGAGGCTGCGCTTGAGGCTCAGATTGCAAGCTACAGTAAATCTACACCTAGCGTCGATGGAGCAGCAAACAACAACGACCAAGCTATTGCTGACGCGCTCAAACAGCTCGACAATTCAAACGCAACGAGTATGCCCGAGCCACCCCAAGCTGCAGTCGCCGCTACAGCTCCCGTACCAGCACCGATACCCGATCCATCAGCAGGCCCCACACCAGGTAATGTCGATGACAATGTTACCGTTGCCGGTAAGAAGATCATTCAACCGATCAGCGATCCAACTGCGAAGCCAGACTTGAATGCACTTCTCGCGAAAGAGGAGGCAAAAGCAGGACCTGCGGCAGGCACACCTGCACCAGCACCGGCTCCATCTCCGACGCCAGCAGCGCCTACACCCGGTGGTCAAGGCTTTGACCCAAACACATCACTTTAAGATAACCATGTCTTAGCACTATACTTAAGAACGTGCGACTCAATAAGTATATTGCTGCAAGTACTACATTATCTCGTCGAAATGCCGATGATGCTATTGCGCGTGGTCGAGTCACGGTAAATGGGACTACCGCAGGGCAGGGGATGAACGTTACCGAAAGTGACGTTGTAACCCTTGACGGCCACGTTCTTACCCCGGTAGTCAAGGCGCGGACAATCCAGCTCAACAAACCTCGCGGCTACGTAGTAAGCCGCAACGGACAGGGGAGTAAAACGATCTACGATCTGATTCCTCAGCAGTATCATGATCTTCACCCCGTTGGACGCCTCGACAAAGATTCAAGCGGATTACTCCTCCTGACGAATGACGGACAACTCAACCAAGAACTCACCCACCCGAGCAAACAAAAAGTTAAATTATACGAAGTCAGCCTCGATACACCGCTTCAGCCGCTCCACCAGCAGATGATCAGTGATCATGGCCTTATGCTCGAGGATGGCCTCAGCAGGCTCCAGCTCGAACGCGTCGATGAGAACCGGCTACAATGGCTCGTTACGATGCACGAGGGACGCAATCGGCAGATTCGCCGGACCTTTAACGTACTTGGCTATACCGTGTCACGCCTTCATAGAATACGGTTCGGAGACTATGTGCTCGCTGATCTGGCCAACGGCAAGATGAGAGAATTGTAACAAGGTAAGGACCCATGAAGGGCCTTATATAGCGTCAGTTAAAAAACAATAAACACTCTTTGTTGTCAATAAGCTTCACCTCTGTTATAATAGGGCGCAATGAACAAAAAATTACCAATTGTCGCAATCGTCGGACGAGCCAATGTCGGCAAATCGTCCCTTTTCAACGCGATCCTGCAGCGCCGGGAGGCAATCGTTGCGCGCGAAGCAGGTACTACACGAGATAGCATTTCGGCAAAGGCAAGCTGGAACGGCCAAGACTTCTGGCTCGTCGATACCGCAGGCGTCAAAGATGCTGAGGATGACTTTGAGTTCACGATCCAAGAGCAAATACTCCAAGCGGCAGACAGTGCTGATGTCATATGGGTTGTCGTCGAAGCTGATGTGCCAATTGCCGAAGAGGACCGTCGTGTCGCTAAGCTTGCGCTCAAAAGCCGAAAGCCGGTATTCCTCATCGTTAACAAGGTCGACAAGGCCAAGGGGCAAGATCTCGATACTTTTCAGCGTCTTGGCATAAAACCAATCATCCACACGTCCACGACACAGCATCGAGGCATTGGCCAGCTCCTCGACGAGCTTATACTGCAAATCCCCAAAGCTACTCTCGCAGACAACGACGAACGTGTTCGTGTCGCATTACTCGGCCGGCCAAACGTCGGTAAAAGCGCTTTATTTAATGCACTCGCCAAGAAACAACAGGCAATTGTAGCCGATCGCGCTGGCACAACTCGAGACATAAACCGCACCATTGTTCGCTATGGAGGAACCGATCTCGAGTTCATGGATACCGCCGGCATACGTCGGAGCGGTAAGATCGGCACTGGCATTGAGCATTTCAGTGTCGTACGAACGCTGAGCGCCATTGAGCAAGCAGACGTATGTCTGCTCCTCATCGATGTCAACGAGCTTGCGACAGGGCTCGACCAGAAGATTGCTGGCCTTATAAAGGAAGCAGGGAAAGGGCTTGTCCTCGTGGTGAGCAAGTGGGACAGCGTTGATGGTAAAGATGCCTACACGCGCGACGCTTTAGCACCGAAAATAACCGCAGCCTTCGATTTTACCCCATGGGCTCCACTCATTTTCACAAGCTCCGTCACTGGCCAGAATGTGACCAAATTGTTTGACATAATACTTGAAATTAAAGCAGCGCGCGGGATACGTATTCCAACGCGAGCGCTCAACGATTGGTTGAGCATGGCTACAAGCAAGCATCCACCTGCCGGGCTCAAGAATCGTGCGCCAAAGTTAAACTACATCGTACAAGAAGATGATAATCCGACGCCAGCGTTTAAGATCTTCGGTGCTCATACAAAATTCGTACATTGGAGCTATCGCCGATACCTCGAGCGCGAAATGCGAGCGAGTTTTAACTTTGAGGGAACAGCACTCCAACTGTGGTTCATAGAGAAGCACGTGACACACAAACATGGGAACAGTCCGACGCGTGCCGTCCGTACCGATGTCCAACGTGATATCATTTCTAAGAAGCATCGAACGAATAAGTAACAGGAGGTGACTACGTGGGACTATTTCAGAAGCGGCCACAAGTAAGTAACCCGATACAATTCACGACCGTTGGGCTTAACAAGTCACTACTTGTTGTTGGTCTCGGCAATCCAGGCCAAGAGTATGCTATGACGCGACACAACATTGGCTTTATGTGTATCGACGCATTCGCCCGAAGAAACAATTTTGATCCATGGATGCACAAGAGGGACATGAAGTGTGAGATTACCCAGCAAACGCTTGGAGACAGTCGAGTGATCCTCTGTAAGCCGCAAACCTTCATGAATTTGAGCGGAGAAGCGGTACAAGCAATCCAGCACTTCTATAAGCTCAACAACACACAAACAGTCGTCGTACACGACGAGCTCGATATTAACTTTGGACAGATCCGTATGCGCGTCGGCGGCTCAGCAGCAGGGAACAACGGCATTAAGTCAGTATCTCAGCACATTGGAGAAGACTACGCACGCATACGCATTGGTATTGGCCCCAAAAAGCCGGAACAAATGGATACGGCAGATTTCGTGTTACAAGAGTTCTCAGACTCCGAGCAAGCACGCTTATCTGATCTCATCCAGGAGTGTAATGCTATCTTGAGCGAATACTCGTACGGAAGCCCGTTTACGGCTGAAACACGACTGTTTTTGTAGCCACTCGCCGTCCTCGAAGTACATGATCGTCTCAACTTCATACGCAAGAACTGCGCCACCGACAGCGGCGATCGTATCGAGATCAGTAAGACATGCTCTGAGTCTATCACTTTGGATGCCTGTATAATTTTCCGGCTTAAATCGGCCCCTATTCCTACCGACCGCCATCCTAAATAATCTGTTGCCAGTGAGCCTTGCGATTTCACGGCCAACTTTGTTGGCACGAGCCCAGACATCGTGGGTCTGCCCGGCGGAGAAGTCGCCAGGCTCTACTATCTCAGTGTCTGAGCCAAATACGTCTCGCTCATGCTCATCAAGGCTTATGAGTCCGGTTTCGATGACATGCATATATATAAGTACATCGTACCTAAAAAGGCCTCCGAGAGGGGGTGGGCACCGCTCGGAGGCCTATTTATGGAGATGAGCAAAACTCATCTCCCTCCACCCTTCAACCCACCACGGAAGCGAAACATCATCATCGTTAAACATAAGATGTGTGTCTCCAACAATTGCCGAAGCATTTGTCGAAACCATTTAGGCTCACTGTCAACCGGGAGCGTCAGCTGGAGTAAACTCCTGCTTTCTGCTTCTAGTTAAAGGGGTTAGTTTGTCTTAGAGCCCCAGGGGATACCTGGAAAGAGAAAAAGTGGAGGGTAACAACTTTTAACTGACTCTAAAACAATCTAACAAATGTTAGAATGGGGGATATAAGGTGCGTAAGAAGCGCTATGCGACTTACAGGTTGCTATTCTAGCAAAATCATGTCTATATGTCAATACCTATACATTATTTGGCAGTAAAGTAAAAAACCTTATACACTAAGCATATGCTTTTTGCACTGCAGATTTCCCCTGTATAGCCCCCGTTCATGGCTCAACCCAACAAGGCTTATGCTACACTCGAAGTATGAAGCTGATGATATCTCTTGGTGTAGTCATATTCGGCTCACTTGGCGGTTGGATTGGCATGATCATGGATCATGGAAACAGCTTTGGGGGATGGACGCTTATATGGAGCACTGTTGGGGGATTCGTCGGCATCTGGGTCGGTTATAAAGTTGGTAAGCATTATTTCTAAAACACCCACGATCCTAAGGAGAAATCCACAAGACAAAGTTACTAACTTAGCGATGCCGCTATAGGCATTAGTGTGTGGCAGAGCTTGCAATTATTATATATTTTAGATAATCTTGACCCTTGTGCTACTGTTAAACGCGATATACTAGAGAAACACTTATGGCAAAAAACTTAGTTATTGTTGAGTCGCCAGCAAAGGCGAAAACCATTGAGAAGTACCTGGGCAGTGACTATATAGTCAAAAGCTCTATAGGGCATATTCGCGGCCTCCCCAGTAAGGATGGGAGCGTTGATGTCGCCCACAACTTCGCTCCAAAGTTTGAAGTTGACCCTGATAAAAAGAAGGTCATCGCCGAGCTTAAGGCAGCAACGAAAGCCGCTAGCACTGTACTGCTCGCAAGTGATGAAGACCGTGAAGGAGAAGCGATTGCCTGGCACGTCGCCGAAGTATTGAAGCTCGATCCAAAAACTACCAAGCGAATTGTCTTCCATGAGATCACAAAGCAGGCGCTTGATGAGGCAGTTGCCAACCCACGGACTATCGACATGAACCTTGTCGAAGCGCAGCAGGCACGTCAATCACTCGATTATCTTGTAGGATTTGAGCTTAGCCCCGTCCTGTGGCGAAAGGTACGAGCTGGCTTGAGCGCTGGCCGCGTGCAAAGCGTCGCCGTTCGTCTCATTGTCGAACGAGAGTCAGAGATCGACACACACGTGCCCGAATCGACATTCAAGCTTACCGCCGAATTCCATCTTGATGATGGAAGTATCCTTACTGCCACTTCAGAGACAAAGTTCAAAACGCTCAAAAAAGTCCAAGATGTATTAGTAGCGTTTCAAGAGAGTGAATTTTCTGTTGCCAATATCGCCAAGAAACCTGGCAGCCGAAACCCCGGTGCCCCATTCACAACCAGTACCTTACAGCAAGAAGCGAGCAGTAAGCTTGGCTTTAGCCCACGTACAACTATGCGTCTTGCTCAGCGACTATACGAGTCAGGCAACATAACCTACATGCGAACCGACTCCGTTAATCTGAGCCAGCAAGCCCTGGGCACGATGACCGGCTTTATTACTGAAAAATATGGGGCAGAGTATCACCAATATCGGACCTTCAAGAGTAAGAGCGCTAATGCCCAAGAGGCTCACGAAGCGATCAGGCCCACCGATGTTCGTAAGGATTCAGCTGGTGACGATGATCAGCAAAAGAAGCTGTACAACCTTATCTGGCGTCGTACTGTCGCCAGCCAGATGGCACCAGCGAAGCTTGAAAATACCACAATCTCGATCAAAGCCAGTAAGAGCAATGAAATGCTTGAGGCCAAGGGCCAGGTCGTCTTATTCGACGGGTTCCTTAAGGTCTATGGACGCGGCGGTGACGACACACTACTACCGCCACTCTCAGTTGGTGATCCATTAGACCTCAACCGAGCTGAAGCGCTCGAAAGCTTAAGCCGTGGTCCCGCTCGTTACACCGAGGCCACCCTTGTCAAAAAACTTGAAGAGATGGGCATCGGTCGACCGAGCACCTACGCAAGCACCATCAGCACTATCCAAACGCGAGAATACGTCGAGCGGGGGGATCTTGATGGCGTCGAAAAGGATGTCCAGAAGCTCGTCCTCGAAAAGGGTGCCATCACCCAAACAACCGAAAAGCTCATGTATGGACGTGATAGTAACAAACTATTCCCTACAGATACCGGCAAGGTTGTTACTGCTTTCCTCGTCAAGCACTTCGGTGATGTCATGGACTATAATTTCACCAAAGAGGTTGAAGAGGAGCTTGACCAGATTGCCCTTGCCAAAAAAGACCGCGTAGGCGTACTCAGTGAGTTCTACGGCCCATTTCACCAACTCGTTGAGTCAAGTGCTGGCATCTCACGTGCCGAAGCAACACAAGCTCGATTACTCGGCAATGACCCTGCTAATGGGCGTCCGATCTACGCCCGCTTCGGCCGGTTTGGGCCAATGCTTCAAAGAGGCGAGCAAAGCGATGATCCTAAGCCCGATTTTGCACCAATGGCACCTGGTAAGAAAATCGAGACAATAACGCTCGAAGAAGCCCTCGAAATGTTTAAACTCCCTCGAGTGGTCGGCCAAACCAAGGACGGCCAGGATATTAAGGCTAACATCGGCCGGTTTGGCCCTTATATACAGATAGACAAGCTCTTTGTCAGCATTAAACCGCACGATCCCCATACCATTACTCTCGACGAAGCCCGCGAACTTTACGCAGCCAAATTGAAGGCTGAAGCCGAGAAAAACATCGCCGATTTCGGTAACGGGGTCAAAGTCCTCAATGGCCGGTTTGGCCCTTACGTAACAGACGGGAAGAAGAACGTTAAGGTCGCAAAAGATATTGATCCAAAGTCGATTACGCAAGAACAAGCAACCGCAATGCTCGCCGAAGCTCCTGACTCCAAAAAACGAGGTTTTCGCCGTCGAACTGTGAGAAAATAGACCCCGTACATTACGGTAAAGTTAATTTATCCACTTTTTGTCTATGGTACAACTTGTGTTGTGGATAACTTTTTAAAACACGAAGTATGCATAAGCGCATAGTTTATGCTAATATATCGTATATCTCCTTAATATTAGAGGTTGACTTTTACTAACAATAGTTTTATAGTAGGGAGCATCATGAATGCAGCCGAGACTGTGTTAAACACTGAAACTATCGTCCAGGATATCTTGGCGAGTATTGAACGTGAGCGAGAGCGAGAAATCATTGCGCGCCGCTACGGGCTTTTTGACCGCAAAGAAACCCTCGAACAGATTGGTGAGCTCCTAGGTATTACTCGTGAGCGCGTACGTCAACTCGAGAAATCCGTAATGACCCGCTTGCGTAGTAATGCAAGCAGCCTACCGCATATCGCCGAGATCGAGGCGACAATGCTCGCAGCTATCGAGAAGTCAGGGCATACAATCCGCATTACAGCGCTCGGCGCTGGACTTACGAGTGAGAATACCCGCACGGACCAGTCTCGGCTGGCATTTCTCACTGAACTTTGTCCTCGTATTAGCGCCATTCCCGAGGATGACGATTACTACCAAGCAGCAGGCGACAGCAATGTACATGACGAGGCAGCCATCAAGGGCGAAGTCAGTAAGCTCGTAGACGCCGTAGCAAAGGCTGGTAAGCCTTTAGAGATCAAAGAGCTCACTCAGTCTGCAGCTATGCCCAACGAGCCATATGCGGCAGCGCTTGCATCAATCAGCAAGCAGCTTGCAACGCTTAATGGTCGCTGGGGTCTTGTTAAATGGCCTACCGTGAACCCCAAGAACATTCGCGACAAGATTTACGTTATCCTAAGCGAAAAGGGCCAGCATATGCATTTCAACGAGATTGCTGAAGCTATTAAGGGCAGCGACTTCAAGCGTAAAGATGTTACTACTCAGGCAATTCACAACGAACTTATTAAAGACAAGCGATTCGTACTTATTGGTCGCGGCATTTATGCACTCCGAGAATGGGGCTACCAAAAGGGCACCGTTGCCGACATTATCACCGATGTTCTCAAAGAGGCGGGCGAGCCCTTGCACCGTGACGAGATCGTCAAACGCGTACTTAAGAGCCGTTTTGTGAAAGAGACGACTATTCTACTGAACCTACAGAGTAAGTCGCAGTTTAAGCGTGTGGCGAAAGCTACGTACGAACTTGCTGAATAACGCTCGATCCTACTCCTAATCGCAAAAATAAAACCACCGCCCAATTGGGTGGCGGTTTTTACTAGAATAGGTTAGTGATTATAAACATTTTACGAACATTAATATTTTAACCACAATGTTTCGCAGTACCCGGCATTAGTTATAAACTCACATCAGTAAAGAAGTCGTGGTTGTGAACAAGTAGGCAATGATGATGGATGGGGGTAGGGGAAAGCCCACTTGCCACAACCAGAAGTCCGACGGGATCGGATCTCCAAGATAGAGCTACATGCTTTGCTAGCTACCGGCAGTAGCGTCCACGGCACTCGCGAAGGCTTCCGCCGATGCTTCGGGGCTGAAGCAGCGCTTACCACCTCGTTTAGCGAGCCACCAGGTCTCTCTCCCAGGGCCGAGGACGTACTCGTCCGGCTCGGAGTAATCGGGGTTCGGAACGAGGACTCGGAGCTGTGAGTAGCCGAAGACGTCCCGGTGGGTGAGCGACGAGAGCAGGAGCGTCTGAACGTCCCTCAGGTAAACGAAGGGCATCGATCCCGTCTGCTCAGGTTTGAATACGAGGGTTATACCGAATCCCGGAACGTTTTCGACGGCGAAGCTACCGATTCCGAAGGCATCGATCTCCTTGTTGAGAAGTTCGAGCTTGTCATCGCCGATCACGAGCCGCCTGACCTTAGGGGGCCGCTCTGAAGCGATAGCCGCCATCGGGTCTTCGACGTCCAGGAAACGGACGACACCACCATTGATCTCAGAGATGACGATGACATGGGTGAAGGCTGGTCCTACTGTCATGCTGTTGCAGACTCTCCTATTGGGCGAGCTGTCCAACTCTCCGACTATTGTCGCATGGCGCCATTGCCACGTTGTCTATCCATACCAGACATGAGAGATGAACGATAGCGGAAGAATCGGTTATTCTTAAGCCGTCGCTCATCTCTAAGCCTGTCATTGCCTACTTGTTAAGGTATACGCTGGGAAATGGTAATTAAAAAACCGCTTCCTCATGCGGCATTTGTATACGCTGTATACAAAACTCCGTTTCAGCGTACAGCGATATATTGTACCACATTTAAACTATAAATAAATCGATTACGTTTGATGTGAGGCTACTACGAGCAGGGAACAGTGGATGTGGAAGGTTTAGAACAAATAACGAACACAGATATTACGTACACATGTTCCCATAATTCTATACAAAATACGAACATTTAATATCCTTGAATGTGGCATATAAAACCAGAGCTTAGACGCCATCGCAATTGGCATGGCAGTTGTAGGGCAGAAGAGAATTTATCAAGCAATCAAAGACAAAGGGAACGATAAAGGTGAAAATTAAGTTGTGTAACGATGTTGAAAAAGACTATACACAAGATGTCGCACAATGTATACTAGCTGACCCTGCTAGCGTCGTACAATAACATTTTTAACACCATAACTCGACTAAAATACAACAATCCTCCGTATTTGTAAACCTCTGTAGTGAATAGGGGTTTATTTTTATCAACTTAAGGAGGGTAGCGAGTGTTAGATTTTGCTCAACTAATCGAAAGCGCGTACATCGAACAACGCGTTTCGGCAAAAACAGGCAATAAATATAACATGCTCATACTCAAAATTGAGGGTGGCATTGAGTTTCAATACATCTGTACTCATGGGGAAGAGAATGTTGTCAAGATCTTAGGAGAGCATAGCGATAAGAAATAAATCGGTGGTGCGGTCGGGGGTTGTAACTCCTATCGGTCTTTAGATCCTTGAGGCCGAGATGAATCACCGTAAATCGTTGTTTGCTAAATCAACAGCCTCCGGTTACCCGAATAATAATGTAAAGGAAGGGAATAGCCATCATGTTTGCAACAGTCTCAGGACTTCTGCCAAGCGGTGCTGGTGCTACTGCGGTCTCAACAATTGCAGGGCAGATCACTGCTGACGCACCCGAGCTTCTTGCAGTCCTTGCTGGCGTATTTGCTATCGGCCTTGTGTTGAAGCTCGTACGCAAGTGGATGCACGTAGCTCACTAAAAACCTGGGGTCGGTGGCTACCCTTTTGCGGGTTTTCCTTAAGGAGAGTAGTGCGTAAAGCCACCCACTACGTTGGTTCGAATCCAACAAACCCGACTAAGTATTTAAGTAATGAATAGTACAACGCTAACCCAAGAGAATTACAGAATTTCAGGTGTAGTTTCGTGTATTAGCATGTTAGTCATATTAATAATTTTTTTACGGAGTAGATTGAAATGACAGCAAAAGCACATTTGAACCAATTTTCCCGTTTGATGGTTGCTGCTTATGCAGTTGTTTTTGCTGTCATTATGATCTTTATTCCTCTCTCGTACGTGAGTGCTGATCCTACATCTGTACCTGCTTGTTCTTTTACGGTAGCGAGTAATTACCTTGATACTGTTGATTCAACGATTGGAACTACTAGTTTAGCTGGTATGTCCGCAACTATAGTTAATAGGACTGTTCGTGCTTTAAGCGAAAGAGATCTTGGGCAATTCCTACTAATTATTGACGGAGGAGGTAATTGGAATTTCGTCCCACAGAGTGATGGTAGTTATTCGATAGATGCTCTTAACATTACATCCGGCACTTCTATATATAAGTTTGCGATTGACGGTAGCGGCAATATAACGCCAGTATCTTATGGTATTAATCCTGATAGATCGTATACAGATCCAGAGCCGATAGTCGGTTATGGAGGTGTAAGTTGTGCTAATGCTACTACTGATGCGACAGTCGGTACGGATATAAATAATACAAGTAGCAATCCGTCTACCACTAGCGTAAGTAACGATTTTCCTGCTGCTGATAATAATTATTCGTTACCTGCAACTTTTGCGGGTTCGTTAGATGCTGCTATTCTACCTGGCGGTTCTGGCGAGTCGTCTGTCAGTGTGATATTGCAAGCTTTAAAAGATGATTCACCCGAGCTTCTAGCTGTACTAGCTGGTGCTATTGGGATAACGTTGATACTTAGATATTTTAGAGGCTGGTTACACGGAGGTTTTGCGTTACCGACGGGCGGTAAGTCGCTAGGAGGTAGAAATAAGGCGTATTCGAGTTTTGAGAACGATTTAGAAAATAGTCATAAATACCGTGGTGAGCTTAAGTCGGATGTTTACGGCTATGAGGGGTACTTAAAAGATTTAGCACCTGGTGACCCTGCGTTGTCGTATGACAGTTATAAAGCAGGAAATCTTGGTGGGGATGGCGGCTTGCATTATGACGGCGATTTTCAAGGAATACGCGACAGTAATCAGCGTGTTATAGGAGAAGCCGATAGCGCTATAGCGGAAAATCGCAAATTACTAAGGAGAATCTAACATGGCCCCTGACTCAGTAGTTCAAGAGATCGTTGCAGAGGCGAGTACGTATTTAACGTATTTGTTACCAGTGATTGCAGTGATGGGCGCGATTGTGTTTATTGTTTCGTTTATTTATTACGTTATCACGCACATAGCGCAGAGGGTTTTTAACTAATGAGCAACACTGATGTGATCACGACGATACTAACGATGTATGCGAATGATTTGGTAGAAGTGATGGCGTTGCTAGCTGGTGTAGGCGGAATTATATGGGTTATGAGGGCTTTAGTATCATGGACAACTCGCACTATCTAACAAACTATATTCCACCCAATGGAAAACGTCGCAAGTTTGTAAACCCGTTGCAATTAAGTTTGTTTTCATTAGGGGTATTTTCGGGTATAGGCAAGACATCACGCCGCGATAGTGGTGTGATAAAATGTCAGCCGCCGAAAACCCCGACGGACAGTGAAACGGCTTTTGCTTCGAAGGGGGTAGTGAGATGTCACCGACCGAGATAGATTGGGCTCCGTTTGAAGCATGGCTACATGCTGAGATAATTCACGCAATTGCTGGTGCTATTGCAGTTGGTATCGGTGTCTGGACTATTAAGCACTTTGTATTTAGGGGCGATAAATGAATCGTTTAACATTAGTAGCCTCTAGTGTACTAAAAAGGTCTTCATTAGTATTCTCTGGAATACTAATAATAGCAACTAGCGTAATTTTGTATTTTCCTGGGGTAGCATACGCTACACCACCCTCTCCGTTATCGAATGGTTGTGGATTTAGTACGTTAGGCGGTTGGGATTGGCCCTCCTGGACAGCAGCAAGCTCTTCAAGAAGTGGCTCTGTAACGGCTGGTGGTGTCCCGAATTTTTCAGCAAGCACATGGTCTTGGATTATTGTAGGGCAAGGAAACCAGGTCTCACATACGAGTGGAGGCGGTACTACATTAGCTACGGCATTTACGATGTTTATAGCGTCAGGTGGCGATACCGATAAGATTGTTGCCTATCAGGATCCCACGGGTAATGAGCATATTTCAACTGTCAACGGAACGGGACTCTGGCAGGAGAATATAACGGACAGTAGTAACACTTCGGTGCACATTACTTCATTACCTTCAGTGCTTGCAGGTAATAGTAGTCCCACTTCGGACGTTCAGTTAAACGGAACATCAGGCTACGTAAATTCGGGAACATTTCCAGGAGGTCAGTGTGTCGCTCAAAGCAATAATATTATTTATGCAACGTCGTGGAGTGACCCTAAGTACAACGTCAGTGGTTCTTGGACTTCTGGAGTTGGCGGTCCTGGGGGCATTAATTGTTCTGGTCTTAACGATATCGTTTGTATTGTTCATAACGCTTTTGCAGGAGTCGCAGATGACTTCTTAGCAGGTACGCAAGCATTGGCGAAGTACATAGGTGAGGTATTTTTACCTAACGGAACACAGTTGAATGCTGATTGGTCGAGTTTTTATACGACCTTGCAAACGAAGCTTGGTTTTCTGTTATGGCCGTTTTCCTTTATCGCAGGTTTATTTAGCGCTGTAACTACAACGGCCACGTGTTGTTCGATTCCAGGCGCCACGTTTTTTGGCAGAACAATGCCTAGTATTGATCTGACATATGCATCAACAGCAATGCCGACTATTTGGGGCTACTGTCAGGATGTCGTTAGAGGGCTAACGATACTCCTGCTGATATTTGGGTTGAGACGAAAGTTTTTGGAGATTACACAGAAATGATAATCGACGGAATAGTACATGTTTTTCTAGGCGTTATATCGACGATAATGTCGGTGTTTCCAACAATTCCAGCTATAGACCCATCAATTGTAACGGCAGGTAATTGGATAACTACAACCATAGGGAGCGGTGCGGCATTTGCTCAGTTTCTCTATGGTACGACACTCCTAACTGCATTGATTGGTATTTCAATTTCTATATGGGCATTTGAGCCAATTTATCATGCGGTTATGTGGGTAATTCATAAAGTTCCGTTTCTTAATGTGCACTAAAGGAGGCTTCAAAAATGTATTTAGGAGGTATAGTAAAAAGCTTTATTTTTTGGGTTATACGTCAGATATTTTGGAGGGTTAAGTGGTAAATGTCTAATTATGTTGGAATCATTAAAAAGCATTTTAGACCGCACGTACAAACGTTTTTCGACGATCTCAAACAGTTACGTAACAAGGAGTTCTTTAGGCCGACAGGCACTCAGATGTACGTTGGACAGCAGGGAAGTGGGAAAACGATATCTGCGGTTAAGCATGTCTTACAAATTAAAGGTAGATACCCTAGAGCAGTAATAGTATCTAATCTTCAGTTGCATTATTTTGAAAAACGTACGCTTGACGAGTACTTAAGAAATGGTCTGAAAGAGAATGAATATATCTATTTTCAGTCGATGGATGGACTCGCAAAGTGTTTAACTGAAGTAAATAACGGAACGTATGGGGTTATGTATCTCATTGATGAGATACATACATATTTTAATGCCCTAGAGAGCCAGAACATACCGATGTATGTGTTTACTGAGATATCGCAACAGCGAAAGCAACGTAAGTGTATTGTTGCAACGAGTCAGCTATTTATGCGCACTGCTAAGCCATTTAGAGAGCAGTGTGACAACGTTATTCGATGTTTTACGTTATGGGGTTTTATTACGTTCACAAGTGCTTATGATGGTGCTGCATTGAGCCAGGAGGGCGATGAAAAGGCTAAGCCAGTCCACAAACGTGCGTTTGGCTGGTATTTTCACACTCGAAGACTCAGAAATGCATATGATACCTACCAAAAAGTAGTAAGTGGAAAAGAGCAATATGCGGAAACGCAAACTACTGTAGTAAATATTAAAAAACTGAAACGTAAATAGGTTTGCGTTGCGTCGGCGTGTATACGCCACGCAACGCTTTGTTCGTATGGTGTAAATAGACAGTGTGCCTACTTGAGAATAGGTACACATTTAAACCCGAATGAGTGAGGGATTTATATGGGGACATTCCTTAATCCATCTTCTGATGAGTTATATACCGAAGTATTTGCATATGCTAAAATTTATCCAGAATTGACAAAACTAATAACATATAAAAAACCAATTAGAGTAATGAACAAGGGTTTTGAAACAGGTATAGCTGTACCCATTGAGTACGGTGGTGTAACCTATATAGATAAACAAAAGCCTAAGCAAATTAGGGGAGGCGGATCTTCTTTGCAGGTTCAAGCCGACAGTTATAGACGTACTAAAACTCGTTTGAGCGATATTGTTATTGCGAATAAATTTGACCTGTTTTGTACCTTTACATTTGCTACTGATCGGCAAGACATTAAGCATTGTAAGCAACGCATGGGTAGATGGCTTAATCACCAATATATGCGTACAGGTAAATTTAAATATTTAATAGTACCTGAGTTCCATAAAGACGGTGTAAGTATTCATTTCCACGCTTTGTTTCAAGGGTATGGTGGTGAGCTTATAGACAGCGGTCATAAGCGTAAGGATGGTAGAATTGTTTATAACATTCCAGGTTGGCGCTTTGGTTTTAGTACAGCTACGAAGATAGACACTGAAGGCTTACCGCTTGTAGCTTCGTACGTTAAGAAATATATTACGAAAGATATGCCACAGATTGACAACAAAAAACGGTATTGGTGTTCGCACAATCTAATTAGGCCTAAAAAGGTTGCTAACCCGATATTGTTTCCTCAAGATGAACTCAAATTCACTGAGTCGTATGAACATGATGACTATGACATACAGATAGCGCACGAGAAGGTAGATTTTCTGAGCTCAGATGTAACAAAAAAGGCTTCAATACACTGGCACGAAGTACCTAAAGATCAGCGTGCGCTTTAGAGCCCGTAAGTCCATTTAATTGGTTGTAGTAGGCATCTCTTTGTGACTTATAGTGGTATGCCAGTCCAGAGGCTACTAGGAACGCTAAAAACACGACAATTAATACAAATGAGTTCGAGCCTTTTTGATTCATAATAATAATTTAGCACATTACAAACTGTAATGTTTTACCATACGCTTTGTGATCCTAGCTCCTATTGGAATTTTTGAGTTATTGAACATCTTGCTAAAATCCCTAGCTTCGGCAGGGGATAGCAATAATCTGCCATTTTTACCACAGTACTCGCAATCTCCGTAAGCTGCAAAATACGCGAGTTTGCCGTTAGCAAAATAAATCTGCCCCGTCCTAGCTTTTTTACGATTTGTTGTTGATATAGCTTTTTGGATGACCATGTGGCTCCTGAACATTTTACGAACAAAGTTGATATTAAAAGATGCCTAACACTGTAGCCAAGCAAAAAGTATTATAGGCATCAAAAAAGTGTATTGACGTAGCAATAGGAAACAATGTAAATTGAAGACAAATCGCTGGGACGTTTACAAATATAGGGGATACAAGGCGCGTGAAGAGCGCTTACATTTTTTAGTCACGAGTTGTCGCACATTGTATATTTTGCGACACTATTAAGGTGAATATACTTGATAACTCATACGTCTATGCAGGGGACTAATACGACTTATACGCACGTCATGACTCCGCCAGTCAGTATGTGCGTGCACATTTTCTACTGTTATTTACGCTTATAGAGCCAATGCACGAGTGATTGTATAAACACACAGCCATTGCTAGCAGCTTGCCTAGGTTGCTAGTGTTTGACATTGGAATGATACGCTAGCTTGATATACAAGTTATCCACAGCAAACCGTGAAAATATTTGCATTTTCACGGTTTCTATATTTTTATGTACTTCCCCCTTCCTTGCCCCTTTCCTGTTAGTTATTTGACATTTTGCATTTTATATATCAAATATATATTTTCTGCTTCCCTTATCTGCTCTGCATACATGAACAAATTCCGAACATAACAGGGGCTCGGGGGATGATTCTACTTGTAGTAGATCCTACCAGGAACACGAACATCCAAATAGCTACTTGGTATCGTACTTCCTAGCTGTTGGATTGTTGCCACTGCTGCCCCGCTCTGCGTGAGCGCATCCGCTTCGAGGTTAAACTTAACGTAATATGGCTTCCCCATTAGATACACATCAAGCTCATACGGACTTCCGACGGGTAGTGTAAACGAACTTACGTTGAGATGCTCTGCGTTAAATTGATACGCTACTGTTTTGATAAACGTCACGGTACTGCTCGGTAATAGCTGAATACCTGGCCGCGGGGCAATACCCGACTGATCAACCACGTTTGGGACTCCTTGAGGGACGGAGGTGACACTTGTTAGCACGAAGCCTGTACCGTCAATGGCGTACCTGCCGTTTGTGCTCTGGAGTACGATACTTGGCTCGGCTGGCTGTATATATACGACGGGGCGATTACTAACGAGTGGGATGCTCATAGACACAGCCACCAGCTCGGGGAAATCCTTCTTAAGTTTCTGTGTTACCCCGTTGGTGTCGACCGTAAGTTTAGAACGGTTTGCAATGTTACCCGCGAGCAGTTTTTGAGCCGCAGCAGCATACACGCTGCTCGGCTGCGCATAGTTCGATGAACTCGCATAATTGCCCACAATCACAATCTTCGGGTTATCACTCAATACCAGCATCTTAATGGCACAGACAATAGCGACCGCTATAAGTACCCAGAATGGTAGTCCGGCAAGTAGACCTTTGAACTTTATTGGCTGCTTTGGTTTTGCCGCCACCTTTGGCTGCTCTTGAGTCCTACTAGGCGCCTTACGTGCCGAGGACGTTCGATTGACTGGCTCAGACACTCTACTCGTATAGTACGAGAATGCTTGGGGCGTGCCGCCACGCTGAACATGGCGCCGGTCAGGCTCTTGGCCTCGTACCTGCTGTGTGGTCTTATTTTTTCTTCCGAGCACGTCTTTCCCCACCTGCAGTCTTTAGTATCAGCTCGGCAAGCTCTTCGGCAGCTTGTGGATGCGCATACTTGTGTAAATTACGCCGCAATGCCAGTTGGTATGCATCATCATCGAGAAGTTGCCCTATAGTCCGACCAAGCCGCTCTGGTTGCTCTATCTGGTCCTCAGAAAGCTGCACGATGGCCTTTTCTTTTGCAAGGACCCGAGCATTCTTCGACTGATGACCGCCCGTAAGCTGGGGGGCCGGAATGATGACACAGGCTTTGCCTTGGATTGCGAATTCCGCTAACGTCGTAGCACCAGCACGTGATATAACAACGTCAGCAGCGCCACTCTGTTTATACAAGTCCGTTATGAAGCCATGAACAATGACGCGCTTACGAGCATTTCCTAAATTTAGCGCATCATAAGCAGCAACTGTTTCGTTGGCGAGCGATCGACCGCAAACATGGACGATGGCCAAATTGCGATACGTCGTGAGCAGATAACGGGCATTGGCGATGAGCGCCTTGTTGAGCTCGCGAGATCCGTTGCCACCCCCAGTTAGAAATATTGTTTGGTCGTATTCATCGAGTCCAAGCTCTTTTCGATACTCCTCTTGTAGCTTGTTCGTTACCGGCTGAAATTTTTCACTCACGGGGACACCAACACTAACGGTCTTTTCGATAGGGTATGGGTACGTTTCCGCGGGAAGCGCCACCGCATGAACCGCTGCACGAGGAGCTATGATCCTGTTTCCAAGGCTCGGAACACTATCTGAGTCATGAGTTATATATGGCACATGATTCAGGTACCCACCGATCGCAACAGGAACACTAACAAATCCACCACGTGTAAATATTACATCGGGCTTTAACGCCTTGATAAGTCTATAACTCTGCCCTACCCCACGCGCCAATCGTGTTGCATCTCGCAGGTTCAGCGACTGCGTCTTCACATCAAGCCACTGTGTCCAATTTTCGTCAGCATAGCGCCGAAGCTTTCAAGCCCAAACAGTATGAACAGAATCAATATTTGGATCTGCCTCTGGGATATCGGACAGCCCATCTCCTCGCTGCCCAATGTATATGATCTCGACGTCAGGTTTTTGCTTCTTTAACTCATGCGCGACCGCTAGGATCGGGGTGATATGCCCGCCTGAGCCGCCGCCCGTTACTATTATCTTCATAATTTGTCCCCTGCCCCCCGCCACGCTTTATGTTGCGCGCGCTGAAGCTTGTATACTGTGATATCTGAAAAACTAAACCAAGTGCAGCCCCGACAAATAGTACGCTTGTACCACCGTAACTAATAAATGGCAGCGTAATACCCTTTAAGGGGAGTAATCCGATCATCGCACCAACATTTATTATCGTCTGTGTGCTAAGCCATGCCAATACCCCAGTGACAATTAAACGACTGAACATATCAGGGGCACGCTCTAATATCATACGGAGTCTCGCAAATAATGCCACAAAAAGAGCCAAAAGAATCATGACACCTATGAACCCAAACTTCTCAGCATATATCGCAAATATTGAGTCGTCTTGGGCCTCAGGTAGATAGCCATACGCCTGAACGCTTCGTCCAAGGCCCAGGCCACTTAGGCCGCCCGATCCTACCGCTATAAGCGCCTGGCAAGCCTGATATCCTGTTGTGAGACAGTTCGTGTCGGGGTGCAAGAACGTCAGTAACCGTTCTCGCCGATAAGGGATCGTTGAGACGGCCAGAATGGTACCAACTGCGATGATTGCGATGATCATCATAATACGCTTCATTGGGAGGCCCGCAGTAAACGCCATCGCCCCCATCATAGCAACGATAACTCCAGTTGACCCAAGGTCACTTTGGATGCCCGCCACAAACACGCCAATAACACCCACCGCAATGATCAACGGCTGTAGCGTCTGTTTAGTGTCTGCAAGTCTCCCTTCAGTGTACTTTCGAGTCAGAAAACTTGCGAACCATATGATTAGCGCAAACTTCAGGAGCTCAACCGATTGCAATGACAGTCCACCAACTCGGATCCATCGGTGTGCTGGGTATTGAGGATTAACTGGGGTTATAAGTGCGACGATGGTACCGACTGCCGCGGTAATTATTAAAGGACCTTGCCAGCGGCTCCAGGTTTTTAAGGGAATTCGCGCCGTCACGAAAAATGCAATGATACCAAGTACGACAGCAATCAGCTGGCGTGATACATAGTGGCTACCTGATCCACCTTGAGTTGCGCTCAATGCAGGACTAATAGCATATACGACCGTTAAACCAATCGTAATCAGAAGTACCGCCAAGACTACTAATGAATAATCAGGTCTATGTCGCCTAATCTGATTAGTGGGTTCGTCGACCCTAGCGGTGCCTCCTCGACTACGTAGTTCCCCTCTCGCCATTCGGTAAATAACCCCTCTTAGGGCCTAAGTATATCTTCCTATTAGGAATACACCTAGGCCAACGATTGCGGCAACCTGTCCAAGAATCCAAAATCGCATCGTTACCTTTGTTTCAGGCCATCCTATAGCTTCAAAATGATGATGTATGGGTGAGCTCAGAAAGACTTTCTTCCCGTGTCTTAACTTACGTGAGGTTCGATTAATGATGACCGAGCCCGCTTCCATGACGTATACAATTCCAACGATCGGTAGGACATACACCGTGTCTGTTTGCATCGCAATTACACCCAGCGCCGTGCCAAGTGCAAACGCGCCGACATCACCCATAAAGAATCGCGCAGGATTAATGTTAAACCATGTATAGCTAAGAAGCGCACCAACGACAGTCAGACAAAATGCTGCAAGGTCATACTTTCCCTCTACGCCCGCAATCAATGCGTACACCGTGAAAGATGATACGAGTAATCCTCCAGCAAGACCGTCGAGACCGTCGCTCATGTTCACCGCATTAGCAGTCGCAAGCACGACAAATCCAAATATAGGGATGATAAACAAGCCAACGTGCCAGTGGTGGATAAGTGGCAAATAGATTGATGTCACATCCAGCTTACTGTAAAACCACCACCCTCCTACGAGAGCCACCAAACTATACAAAACAAGCTTTGGCTTGGCGCGCATTCCAGCAACACCCTTTCCATTGCTACGTATATTCATTACGTCATCAATGAGCCCAACAGTCCCCGCTCCGATCATGCCGGCAAGGGGAAGCCATGTCTGGCCACGACTAAGATTTGCAACAAGCGTCACCAACGCTGCCGAGATAACAAATATGAGTCCGGCCATCGTAGGAATATTTCGCTTCAATTTCGCAGCATGAAGTTTCTGGTATACCGGAGTTGCTACACCACCCATACCCTCGCTCCGCATCTTCTTCCACCACTCACCTTTATATGCAAAATGTGTGTAGATCGGAGTAACGATCATGCTCAAAACGAAACTCGCAAAACCAAGCCACAAAATACGAGCTAACGTCGTGGTTTGGACCGCTATATGCATGGTTGTCATACTTGTTTATTCTTCCTTTTACCTGTCCGGATTATAGCACGTATCATGACTTCGGAGTGACTCCGAAGTCATTGACTAGCATGTGCGCAATGTTAGCAAAAACAGGCTGTCCCGTATCTGCACCAGCGAAGCTGGCATAGTTAGTTGGCTCGATATTATAGACAACGATCGCATACTGAGGAGTGTTCCCTCCAATAAAACCTAGGTACGTACCATTAAACAGGTTCGGATAGTATCCACCCTGTGGCATTGCGATCTGAGCTGTACCCGTTTTACCGCCGACAATGTAGTTAGGCCCGAAATTAAGGTATGGATAGCCCTCATTGATGTGTCGCGCGTTGTTCTGCTCCATGAGCGAGATGATGTCCTGACTCACCTGCTTTGGCACAACGTTTTTTTCAATAGCGTTTGGCTGCACCTTCGTCACTTTTCCGCCTGGAGAAGTCACCTGATCTATGAGCGTAGGCGCATAGTACGTACCGCCATTCAATATACTCGATATGCCCGTCACCATCTGTAGGGCCGTTGCCGTATAAGCTTGTCCGAACGATACATTCGCCCATGTCAGATTAATACCGCTGCCGTTATCGTTTGGTGATGGTAAATATCCACTCGACTCCTCGCCATTACCCTGTTGTATCCCTGTCGCTTTACCAAGCATAAAATGGTTCGAGAAATAGTCATAGAGTGTTTGCCGTGCAACCGGATTAATCTGGCCCCCGCCTATCTGCATGAGCATCCACGTCGCACCAGTATTTAGTGATTTATCTAAAATATCAAGAACGCTCTCCTGGCCTTGGCTGTGGTCAATAGCGGCATCGCTCACGGTCGCGCCATCGATACGCCAGCTTCCTGGGTCATAGAAACTCGATGTAGGCGTAATGGCACCCTTAGTGAGTGCTGCTGCAGTTGTAAATAGTTTTGTAATTGACCCCGGCTCAATAGGGTTCGTCACCGTATCGTTCTCAAATAGATCCGGGTTTGAAACATTTGAATAGTTCGACGGATCATACGACGGATAGTTCGCCATCGCTTCGATTTGGCCCGTATTGACGTTCATAACAATAGCACTAACGTCTTTTGACTTATTTGTCTTATAGGCGCTCTGGATAATCTTCTCAACCTGAGCCTGCATTCCCACATTAATCGTAAGGCCAACAGTATCGCCGTTAACAGGTGCCGTTAATATGTTGTTCGACGTGGCAGCGAGAGGTACTCCATTTATATCTGTTACCGCCTTGAGTTCACCCGCCGTGCCGGACAGCTGTGAGTTCATCGCCTGCTCAACGCCATACTCACCTTGGCCCGCGTTGTTCACAAAACCTAAGACTTGAGACGCAAGGTCACCTTGCGGGTATGTTCGATAGTCCTGGCCTTCGGTACCAACACCTGGCAGTTGATAGCTAAGGATTTTGTTACTTTGATCACTCGTCAGCTTTTGCTTGAGTACAACGTACTGCGTACCACTAGTCTGTAATTCTTGCTGAATATTCGAAATGCTGCCACCGATAATAGGTTGTAGCTTTGCTGCAGTCTGCGCAGGGTGCTTAATATCAACCGGGTCAGCATAAAGCGTATATAACTCTTGATTAAGCACGATTGGGACCGTTCCGTCACCTAAGTGAGCCGTTATAAGTCCTCGCCCAGCAGGAATTGAGTATTGCTTTAGCTGATCACTTAAAGCAGCACGTTTGTAATACGTGTATCGAATAACTTGAAGATAAAAAACACGTAACACAAAAATTCCGAATATAACTAATAGAAGCGCATACCAGATACGCGCCCGCTGTACCGGGTCTATTACCTCTTTCGCCGGTTGTTGGTTCATATGCCTTTAATGATTATACCGTAAGCTTAAGACTAACGGCACGTATGAACCTACTGCTGAACACTGCCACTTGGATTTACCGACGTCATTGCTTGTGCCGTGTTGCTATTAGCGGTACGAGAGACAGATTGCTCACGAGCTGATGCGACGGTAAGGTTTTCGTGCTGTTGTTGTAGTTGTGATTGCTGTTGCTGGAGATTGTTAATCTGATACCCATAGGTATTTGTTCGTGTAACCTGCGTAAGATACAACAGGCCCAACAAGCAAGCCAATACAATAAGAATAATAGTATTACTAACCGGGCCAAGTCGTTTGTCAGTTACGCGGAAAGTTACGGAGTTTTGACCCCGTGAAAGGTTCTGCTGCCTTCCTAAAGCTAACGTGCTTGAATATGTCATTCGTTTGTTTTTGTTTTTCCTTTTTGTTTTTGAAGCCAGGTCTCAGGATAAACCCTGAGACCTGGCCTTGCTTTCCTAGCTCTCCACGCGAACGTGAATATGGTAGGCGCGGGACTTGTCTAGCACTTCTACATTATGTACTTCTGGTACTTTTGGCATAGTGTATCCCTTTCTTTTGTGTTTTTTATTTTTTCTCTACGACCCGAAGCTTTGCACTTCTGGCACGCGGGTTAAAAACTAGTTCTTGCCTATCGGCTACGATGGGATGTTTGGTCAATACTTCGAGTTCTGAGTCGTAGCGATTACCTGATCGATCCGCAAATATTTGCTTTACGATCCGATCTTCGAGGCTATGGAAACTGATGACGCCGAGTCGTCCTCCAGGATTAAGTAACGCAATCCAAATCGGCAAGGCAGCCCTGAGAAGCTCAAGCTCATCGTTGACGGCAATACGAAGACCCTGGAATGTACGCGTGGCAGGATGGGTCTTCCCTCCTTTTGGCATAACCTTGCGTATGGTATCCGCGAGTTCGGATGTGGTACTTAGTGGCCGTGCCTCGATAATTGCATGGGCGATAAGTTTCGCACGCGGTTCTTCCCCGTATTCACGAATTATCCTCTGGAGCTCATCAGCATCATACGAATTAACTATCGTCGCTGCAGTAAGCGTTTGAGTGGTGTCCATCCGCATATCAAGCGGGCCTTCCTGACCAAAGGCAAAGCCTCTGTCGGCATTATCAAGGTGCGGTGACGAAACGCCCAAGTCTGCCAGAATAATATCGAAACGCTTCCCTTCGGCGTAAAGCTCTTGGGAAGCTGATAAGAAGTCACGATGCATCAGTCGCACCCCTCGTCGTTCAAAATCTCCTAATGCGGCAATCGCATAGGGGTCCCAATCGATAAGGGTTGCCAGGG
>Ga0265338_10000382_pt1 | contig 79298 bp, 65 predicted proteins | sample 42126metaG_FD_193579 | JGI IMG/M metagenome (GOLD analysis project Ga0265338, IMG submission 193579) | Rhizosphere microbial communities from Carex aquatilis grown in University of Washington, Seatle, WA, United States - 4-21-26 metaG | ecosystem: Host-associated > Plants > Roots > Rhizosphere...
GCACGCCGGGCAATGGCTCGCCGGCTTCGTTTTGCACGAGCACGCTGATTGTTTTTCCACGTTCCAATTTGAGGACGATTTCGGCCATTCCCGGCGTGATGGGGATCGTCTTCACCAGCGGGGAATGCCCTTTGGCCATCACGCTGAATTGCAGGTTTCCCTGGCTGATGCGGCTGAAGCGAAACTGCCCATTTGCTCCGGTTTGCATTTGCTGCTGAACATCACGGAAAGGCTGATTGGCGGAAACCGCCGCGCCGGGAACCGGGTTGTCATTTTCATCGGTGACGAGCCCGTGAACGACGAGCCCGCGCGGCAAAATGATTTTCAGCGTGCCGGCGTGAAGCTCATTTTTCATCGCCCCGTTTCCGCTGACGGTGAAGTTCGTGCTGATGAAATCCGGGTGATTCACACCGAAATAAATGTGGCTGAGCTTTTCAATGGGCAACCGTCTCGCCCACCATTGGCCTTGGGCGTCGGTGGTCAACGTTTGCGATGGGAAATCGGCCTGCCCGCCTAAATAGGCAAGTTGGATCCTGGCTCCGGCGATGGGGGAATTGCTTTCGTCCACGACGATGCCGCCGATGTTGGCGCCGGCGCCAAGCTTGAACGTGTAAGTGGTCGGTACCGTGTCGCCAGCGGTCAGGTCCCAGGTTTTTGCACCATCACCATAGTCCGCGAAGGCTGCGTCCACTTCCAGCGATTCCATGTCCTGCGGCGGATAACTGACCATGGCCGAACCGGCTGCGTCCGTGGTGAGGCTGTAACTGGAGAGAAATCCTTTGCCCTCACTGGTTTGCTGCATCTGAACCTGCAACCTTGCCCCGGGCAGCGGCTGGGTCTCCGCTGATTGCACCAGGATCTGGATCTGTTTCGGCGGACCCGGGTCGGCCGGTTCCTGGTCGGCGGAATCGTCGGGCCGTTGGCCGGGCGCCAGCGGATCGAGGGTGACGCCGACGATGAACAGCGTCGGGTCTTCCATGGCGCTGGCAAATTCGAGCTGGCGGATGATTTTTTGGGGCGCGGGATTGGCGAAGCTGGTGCGGTACAGCCGCAGCGCATAGCCGGGATGTCCTGACAACGGAACGGCCCAGACGGCCTTGGCAAAGGGGTAGGGCAGATGAGCCGGCTGTTCGTAGGGATTGCGGATCCAATCGCGGAAGTGGGACTGGTATTGGATGGGCGTGCGGAGCGCCGATCCGTCGGTGTAACGCCAGACGATTTCGGCGAAGATTTTTTCCTCGTTGTAGCCGTAACGGGTGCCGCCCAGTAGGTGGAGACTGGCGACATTGCTGCCCCGCTCGAGGATTTCCACACCTTTGTCAGTGAGATTGGTCAGCGCCAGCGGGAGGACGACCGTGGTGCGGTAGCTGCGCTTCTTCCAATCCTTCGAGACCCGGCTTTGCAGCTGGAGCATGCCGTCCATCAGGAATTCGATGCCGCCAAAATCCCGCGGGTGGTGCGGTGCGCGCAGGTAATCCTGGTCGCGCAGCCACGAACCGTTCTCCGCGTCGATCAGCACGTTCGTCAGCGAGATCGGCACCACCGGTGGCAGCCCGGCATCGGCGAGGGTGGTGGGTGGCGGCTCGGGGGCATTGGTGTCGGCGGTTGCACCCGCCTCGGGTTGGGGCAGGGGAATGACGGCTTCAGATTGGCGATGGCGATGGTACAGAACGCCGAACCCGAAGATCAAAACTGTCAGTGCGAGAACTCCGGCGGCAAAGGTTAAAACCGGTTTTGAGTTGTGTTGACCAGTTCTCATTTGAACCCGGATTCGGTGGATGTCGGACCAAGCGTCCGGCACTGCCGTAGCGGCGTCTCGGTAGAGCGCCGCCATTCATGCATAGAAATTGCGGCGCTCTGCCGAGACGCCGCTACGCATCAGACCTCGATGCCGTAGGCCTTGATCTTGTTGTAGAGGGTCTGGCGGCCGATGCCGAGGCGCTTGGCGGTTTCGAGCTTGTTGCCGCCGGTTTCCTTGAGCGTCTGGATGATGGCGTTGCGTTCCACCCCTTCGAGCAGGGTGAAGCTGGTGTCGGTGCCTTCGGAGGTGCCGCTCTTGACGTTGGTGACGGAGAGCACGGAGACATCCACTTCGTTGCCCTCGTTCAGGAGGACGGCGCGCTGGACCTCGTTTTGCAGCTGGCGGACGTTGCCCGGCCACTCAAATCCGGTCAGCCGATCGACGGCGCCGGGGGTGAACCCGTTGATGACGTGGTTGGCCTGCGCCGCGAAACGTTTCAAAAAGGCGGTCGCCAGCGGCATGATGTCTTCGCGGCGTTCGCGCAACGGCGGCAGATGGACGGAAATGGCGCTGATGCGATAGAAGAGGTCCTCGCGCAATTTGCCGTCCCGGATGGCCTCATCCGGCTTGCGGTTGGTGGAGGCGATGACGCGGCAGTTGGTCTTGTAGCTGACCTTGCCGCCGACCGGCCGGACCTCCTGATCCTGCAGCACGCGCAGCAGCTTGCTTTGCGTGTCGATGGGCATTTCGGAAATTTCGTCGAGCAGCAGCGTGCCGCCTTCGGCCTGGCGGAAGAGGCCTTCCCGGTCGCTATGCGCCCCGGTGAACGCGCCCTTGACCGAGCCGAACAATTCGCTCTCGATCAGCTCGCGGGGCAGGGCGGCGCAATTGATCTTGATGATCTTGTTTTTGCTGCGGGGGCTGAGGGCGTGGATGAGGTCGGCGATGACTTCCTTGCCCGTGCCGCTTTCGCCGGTGATGAGCACGGTGACGTCGCTGGGGGCGATGCGTTCGACGGTGCGCACGACGTCCTGCATGGCGCTGCTGCGGAAAATCGGCGAGGCCGTGCCGCTCATGGTTTCGAGCGCGCGGCGGAGGGTGTTGTTTTCCTGGTTCTGCTCCTTGCGCTCGATGGCGCATTTCACGTCGGCGAGCAGCTTTTCGTTTTCGAACGGCTTGGCCAGAAAGTTGTACGCGCCGCCCCGTCCGGCTTCGACGGCCATGCTGATGGTGCCGTGGCCGGTGAGCACGATGACCTCGGTCTCGGGCCAGCGTTTCTTCACCTGCGGCAGGAGTTCCAGACCGTCGGCGTCCGGCAATTTCACATCGAGCAGCACCACGTCGGGCGGGGGCTGGGAAAAGGCCTTTTGCAGTGCCGCGCCATTGCTGGCCTGGGCAACGTCGTAATGGTCTTCGAGCACCGAGGTGAGCAGATTTCGTAAATCCGCCTCGTCATCCACGATGAGAATTTTGGCTTTCATGTTTTGCCTCTCCGCCTGCACGCTTCCACAAACCGGAAAAAAATCGCCCGGTGTTCGGCGTATCGTTCGGTCAACCGCTCCGGATGGAATTGGACACTCAACAAAAACGGCATCCGCCGAGCTGCTTCGGGTTTCAATTCCATCGCTTCGACTATTCCATCCCGTGTTCGCCCCACGGCCACCAACGGCTCCGCGGGTTCCAAAACCGCCTGATGGTGCGAACTGTTTACACCCAAAATCCGCGTGCGCACTATCTTGGCCAGTAACGAACCGGTTGTCAACGGCACTTCATGCACTAATTCGCCGGCCTTGTCCATCCGCTGGTGGTTCAGCGCGCCGGGCACCTGACGGCGAATGTCCGCAATCAGCCCCCCGCCGAGCGCGATATTCAACAGTTGATGCCCCCGGCAGATCGCCAGCAGCGGTTTGCCCTGTCGAAAAACTTCATCAATCAAAACCAGCTCGCGCCAGTCGCGCCCGCCTCCATCCGGCGTGATATCAACGGTTTTTCGCACCGCCCGGGGAAGCCGCCGGTTATAAAGATCCGGCTGGATGTCGTCCCCGCCCGTCAGCAGTACACCGTCCGCGCGACGGACGGTTTCGGCGAGCATTGGCCGGTCTGTCGTAACGGGCGTGATGATCGGGATACCCCCGGCCTGAAGCACGGAATTCTCGTATTTGACCGAAAGACTGACCGACAGGTCATGAAATTCGACTCCGCGTTTTTCGATGCTCGGCGAAACTAGAATCAAGGGCGATCTGGCCATCCGCGCGAAATTAAGGATAATAGATCGTTTTGTCAGCGAAAATTGAGACACCGCGGTTCAACAGCCTTAAAAACGGCCGGTTGCGACGGTTAAAATGGGCTGGCCCGGTTCATGCTTGAGGGCTGGCATGAGACGGGATATGGGTAAAGTGAATCGAAGTGGCGTTTACTATCTGATAAACACGGTAACCCCTATCAATCATGTACTGAAAGCTGAATTGGACGTTTTTGGTTCCGTGGTTGTGGTTGTCCTATTATTGGGAATAGTGTCCTTGGTTCGTATGGTCCTGGGTTGGGCCTGAAGTCATAAACCAAGGGATGGTCGCTTGCCACCGGCGGACGGGCGCTTGGAAAACATCGTGATTTTCCAGTTCCCTTAAATTTTCACTTCGGGAAATTTTTCGCGAATCCGCTGGCGTACCCGCTCCTCGTGCTCCGGCTGCAACCGGCGGCGGGTGACGAGCCGCTGCACCGCATCGAGCAATTCCAGCCAGTCATCCAACGGCGGTTCCGGCACGGGCTCCCATTGATCAAACCGCTTTTCGCGCTGGAAGAATAGCCAGTCGCGGCTCACGCGCTGGGCATAAATCTGCAGCTTGACCCCGTTGTCGGTGGTCCGTTTCCAACTGATTTCAGCTTTGGGCATGGATGGGTTCGGTTTCGGTCGCCATTCGGTGACTTCAAGGTTGGGTTTTGAAAGGTGCGGCGGTTCCCCCGGCGGTTGGCGGCATCCGGCCGTCCTGATAGGCCTTCAATTCCTCCGTGATTTGCCCGGTCAATTCTCCCAGGTTGCCGGCCTGCGCCTTTTGCGCGGCCAGTCCGGCGGTGGCCACGGCATTGGAAAAATTTCCATTGCCCGCGTAAGCCATGGCCAGGGTCCGGAGAAAGGCGGGAACTTGCGCATGTGAGATTTCATTCGCGCGCCGGGATAATCGGACGGCTTCAGCCGGGTTGCGCCATTTTGCATCGGGACAGGTGGCGAGAAAGAAAGCGGCCTGATTCAGCGCCTCCGGCCAATCCGGTTCAAGTTGCAGGGCCCTCATGAAATTGGTGCCGGCCGGCCCGTATTGACCCAGTTTTTGCAGGGCCAGGGCATGGTTGAAATATGGCTTTGAATAATCCGGTTTGATTTTGATGGCCAGCTGGAACTGTTCAATGGCGGCCTCCAGCTTTCCTTCCTGGGCCAGCACCGTGCCGAGATTGTTATGCAACCGTTCGTTCCCGGGGCAGTATTGCAGCAGAAACGAAAAATGTTCCGCGGCCTCGGCCAGCTTGCCTTGGGCGGCCAGTTCAACGCCCAGGTTGTTATGGGCCTTCTCGTATTTCGGCAGAACCCGCAAAGCTTCCCGATAATGATGGACCGCATCATTTCCTCTTCCGGCATTGGACAAGGCTACACCCAGATTGTTTTCGGCGAAAGCATTGTCCTGGGTCACCGCCAATACGCGGGTGAACAATGAAATGCTGTCGCGCCAGTTTGACAGCTGGCTTCGGGTCACCAGGATGCAGGCAACCAGCGCCAGGCTGAGGGTGGCAAATCCCCAGGGCCGGGCTGATGGCCGGAAGGCCAGCCAGGCGTCGGCGCTCCACGCCACCATGATGAAGATGCCGATCAAGGGCACATAGGTGAACCGGTCGGCCATGGCTTGGCCGCCGGCCTGAAGCACTCCGCTGACCGGGAAAAGGACGAACAGGTACCATAACCAGCCGGTGACCAGCCAGGGCATTTGCCGGCCCCGGCGGAAAACCAGATAACTGACGCCAACGAGCACCAGCGCTGAAACCATCACGGTCAGCGGCGGGATGTGGGGCGGCAAGGGATAGTACGCGCAAAGGTTGACCGGCCAGATTGTTTCCTGCAGGTAAGCGGCGCCGGCGGCAATCCCGTTGGCCAGACGCAGCAAAAAGGACACCTTCGCCAGCGGCACGACCCCGCTTTCTATGCGCACCGTGACAATGGTGGCCACTCCCGCCGCGAGGGAGATGATCAGGAAGGGGATTTTTTCCGCCAGCACCTTGAGCCAGGCCTTTCGCGACCGTGACCGGTCGGAAGCCTCAGCTGTCGGGGGCAGCCGGTTGAAGGGCCAAAAATCCAGCAGCAGCAAGACCAGCGGCAGGGTGACCAGCATCGGCTTGGCCATCAACCCCAGGACGAAGGGAATGAGCGACAGGACCAGCCTTCCGGCGGCCGGTTTTTTTACATAGTGCGCATAGGCGAGGATGGTCAGCAGGAAAAAGAAAGTGCTCAGAACATCTTTTCGCTCGGTCACCCAGGCCACTGATTCCAGATGCAGCGGATGCCAGGCAAACAACGCGGCGACCATGGCGCTGGGCCAAAGCGCCCCGGTCAGGCGCTTTAAGAGCAGGAACAGCAACAGCACGTTGAGGGTATGCAGCAGGATGTTGGTCAGGTGGTATCCCCCGGCAAAGAGTCCGTTGCAGGAATAATCGAACATCAGTGAAATCCACGTCAATGGAAGCCAATAACCGGCATGGACGCTGGTGAAGGCCCATTTCACCCCGGCCAGGGTCAATCCCAGGGTCACCCCGGGATTTTCATAAACATAAAGGTCGTCATCCATGACGACAAAGTCATAGCCGGTGGCCGGCCAGAAAAGACCCAGGGTGACGATCCCCAGGATCAGGACCAGCAGAAGGGCCAGATGCTTGTCAGAGGAAGTGCCTGTTCCGGCTGCATCATCATTTGCCGTTGAGATCGGTGACTTCACGTTGGCGGCTGCTCAGGCAGATCCACGCTGGCGACCGCCATCGCGGCAATGCCTTCCTCACGGCCAATGAAGCCCATGAGTTCGTTCGTCGTGGCTTTGACGCCGACGCGCGCAAAACTCATGTTCAGGGCCCCGGCGATGTGGATTTTCATCTCCCGGATATGCGGATAAATCTTGGGCGCCTGCGCGATGACCGTGGCATCCACGTTCACAATCTTGCCCTGGCGCAAGGCGACCAGCCGCCCGGCCTCCTGCAAAAACACCTTGCTGGGTGCACCTTTCCAGCGCGGGTCGGTATTCGGGAAAAAATGGCCGATGTCTTCCTCGCCCAGCGCGCCGAGCACCGCGTCGCAGATCGCGTGCATGAGCGCGTCGGCGTCCGAATGGCCGTCGAGACCCTTGGGGTGCGGGATCTCGACCCCGCCGAGGACGAGCTTGCGTCCGGCGACCAGTTGATGGACGTCATAGCCGATGCCAACGTGGACCATGGGCGTACTATAAAACGCATACTGATGCGGACAAAGAAATTTTGGCGGAAAAGATTCGCCGCCGATGTCGTGGAAACGTGGCACCGCAAAGTCACAACTGAATACGCCCGGCCGCGAGCCTTGGTTTGGAGTTCCGCGTTTACGCGGTCCGGATCGCCTGAAGGCCGAACTCCAGATGATCTGAGTTTACGGCAACCGAACCGGTTTGATTTTACCCCTGCGGCAGGGTGAAGAAAAACGTCGCGCCCTTGCCGGGTTCACTGGCCGCCCAGACCCTGCCGCCGTGGCTTTGCACGATGTGTTTGACAATGGACAAGCCCAGGCCCGTTCCGCCCTGCTCGCGCGAGCGGGCCTTGTCCACGCGATAAAACCGTTCGAACACGCGGTCCAGCGCCTCGGGCGGAATGCCCGGCCCGTCGTCCTGCACAAACAATTCAATTTTCCCGTCGTCGGTCTTTTTTCCGCCGACGGTGACCGTGCCTTCGGCCCGGCCATATTTGATGGCATTGTCCACAAGGTTGGCGAGAACCTGTTCGAGCCGGTTTGCGTCCGCCGTGGCGGTCCAGGCGGGCAGGGCGTTGGCCAGGGTGAACCTTTTGTTGTCGGCATGCGGCTTCAGGTCGGCAAAGACCTTTTCCACGAGCGGCCGCAATTCGACCGGCTGCAGGTGCAACTGGACGCGCCCCGCCTCCAACGCGGATATGGTGAGCAGATCCTGGATCAGCAGGTCGAGCCGTTCCGCATTGCGCTCGATGATTTTCAGGAAGCGCTCGGCGACCTCGGGGTTGTTGCGCGCGCCATCGAGCAGGGTTTCGACATAGCCCTTGATGAGCGAGAGCGGCGTGCGCAATTCGTGGCTGACGTTGGCGACGAATTCCTCGCGCGTGCGTTCGAGCTGCTTGAGCCGGGTCAGATCGTGAAAGACGAGGATGGTGCCTTCGCGTTCGCCGGCGGAATTGGAAATGGCAGCGGCGTTGACCTGCAGCCAGCGCTCGCTCAGCTCCGGCAGTTTCAGCTCGTAGTCAAGAACCTGCCCGCTGCCTTCCACGCGCTCGACGAGCGCCGCGAGTTCGTGCACCCGGAGGGCCTCCAGGATGGTTTTGCCGCGCAGCTCGGTCTTGATGCCGAAAAGATTGTTGAATGCGCGGTTGGCCAGGTAGATCCGGCGGTTGCGGTCGAGCAGCAGCAGCCCCTCCAGCATGCTGTTGAACAGGACCTGCTGCTGGGCTTTGGCTTCGGTGGCGATCTGCTGTTGCCGCTGCTGAAAACTCTCCCGCTCGGCCTGCACTTCACGCTGCCGGCGGAGAAATTTGCGCCGCCACTGGAAATGAACGACCAGCGCGGCGGCAACGGCAAGAATGGTCAGGCAGGGCCACATGGCGGGAAAAGGCAGAACCGAGTAAACATCCAACATCCAACGTCGAACGTCGAACATTGAACGGTCAGGCCTCGCAACTCATTCGACGTTCGACGTTCGACGTTCGATGTTCGATGTTCCCAGCTTTCGTTCATTCCACAAACCGGTACCCGACGCCGCGGACGGTGTCCAGATGCTTCGCCGCCGGGCCCAGCTTTTCGCGGAGGCGGCGCATGTGCGTGTCCACCGTGCGCGTGTCTATCAGGCTGTCATATTCCCAGACATCGCGCAGCAGCTGGTCGCGCGACTGGACGCGCCCGGAGCGTTGCGCGAGGGTGGTGAGCAGCTTGAACTCGGTCGCGGTCAGTTCGAACGGCTTGCCTTTCCAGCCGGCCGCGTGGCGCGGCACGTCGATCATCAGATCGCCAAACCGCAGCTGGTCGCGCGGCTTTTCCCCGGTTTCGCCGCGGGCGAGGATTTTTTTGATGCGCAGCAGAAGTTCGCGCGGGCTGAACGGCTTGGTCAGGTAATCGTCGGCGCCCAGTTCCAGGCCGAGCACCCGGTCGATCTCGGCCGCCTTGGCGGTGAGCATGATGATGGGGACCCTGGCGGTGGCCGGGTCCAGCCGCAGCATCTTGCAGATTTCAAAACCGTCCATCTCCGGCAGCATCACATCGAGCACGACCAGGTCCGGCGTCTGCGACCGCGCTTTTTTCAGCGCCTCCGCGCCGTCCGCCGCCGTGGTCACGGCATAGCCGGCCTGTCGAAGGTTGAACTCCACCAGTTCAACCGCCTCCGGTTCGTCATCCACCACCAATATTCGCGGCTTCACCCTTTGTTGCATATCACGCCGCCCATTGTCACACAAATCCGGTTGGGTGACAACCCTGTGACAATTGGGTTACGAAGCCATCTTTAGGAATTAGGGCTTTGCCTGCGATTTGCGCCCATTTATGATCCCCCTTCCTCTGCCGGCGGCGAGGGGGAAATGGGGGCGGTGCGCGGCCTGCATCCCCAATCGCGCAAATCGCCGTTTTCCGCTCGCTCCCGCTTGAAATGTTGCTAAGTTTCGCCCCATGTCAGTTCCGGTCATCAGCATCGCACAAATGCGCGAATGGGAACGCGCCACGTGGGAAACCGGCCAGACCGGGGCCGCCGTCATCCATCGCGTGGGCGAAAAAGTTGCGGAATGCGCGTTGCTGCTCACGCTGCCCGGCGGCGCGATTTTGATTCTGGCCGGCAAGGGCCACAATGGCGACGACGCCCGCGCCGCGCGGGAATGGCTGCCCGGCCGCCGCGTCGAAATGCTCGACATCATCGATCCCGAAAACGACCTGCCGAAACTTGAGCGGGCGTTGCTGCAAAAGCCGGCGCTGGTCGTTGACGGCCTGTTCGGCATCGGGCTTGACCGGCCGCTGACCGGCGATTGGCAAAAAATCATCGTGGCGGTGAACCAGTCTGGAATTCCCGTTCTGGCGGTGGACGTGCCGTCCGGTCTGAACGCCGACACCGGCGAACCCGTGACGCCGGGGCTGGCGATCCAAGCGGCGGTCACGTTGACCGTCGGTGCGCCCAAGACCGGTTTGCTCGCGCCCCACGCATGGCCGTTCGTCGGCCGGCTTGAAGTCGCGGATGATGTCGGCCTGATTCCATGTCCGCACGCGGCCGGGTTGAACTGGTCGTTGCCGGACGATTTTCAGGATTTTCCCCCGCGCCGTTTCGCGGCCGCTCACAAGGGCGTGTTCGGTCACCTGGGCATTATCGCCGGCAGTCTCGGTTTTCATGGCGCGGCGGTTTTGGCGGCCCGCGCCGCGCAACGCGCCCAGCCCGGCCTCATCACCCTGTTCACCCAGGAATCCGTTTATCACGTCACGGCGGCGCAATTGCAGGCGGTGATGGCGGACTTGTGGACGCCGGATTTGCGGCTGCCCGAAACGGTCAGCGGCATGTTGCTGGGACCTGGCCTGGCGGCAGCCGGTTTGTTTGATGCCATGTCGCAACCCTTGCGGCGGATCTGGCGCGACTCGCTGTTGCCGGTTGTCGCGGACGCCAGCATGCTGGATTGGCTGCCGCTGGGAATATCCGCCAAAAATGCCATTCGCGTCGTCACGCCGCATCCCGGCGAGGCGGCGCGGTTGCTTAGCACGACCACCCAGCAGGTCCAGGCGAACCGCCCGCAGGCGGTGCGCGAAATTTCGCGGCGCTATGGCCATTGCTGGGTGGTGTTGAAGGGGCACCAGACGCTCGTAGGCCGGAACGAGGGCGCAATCTTCGTGAATCCGTCCGGCAACCCGCATCTGGCGCAGGGTGGCAGCGGCGATGCGCTGGCGGGTTACCTGGCGGGACTGCTGGCGCAACGGCCGTTGCAGGCCGACATCGGCAAATTGATCCGTTTCGCCGTCTGGCAGCACGGCGCGGCGGCGGACAAATTGCAGGCCGCCCAGCCCAACTGGGTCATTGAAGATTTGGTGGGCGAAATCGGCAACGCGCGCTGAATTTGCCTTGGGCGCATCCTGCCAATCCGCAACGCGCGGGTACGTTTCTGAATTGAAACCGCCAAGCTTCGCCTATCATCGCTCATCTCGGGGACTTGAATTGGAATGATGGTGGACGACCGATGTCCCGAGGTCGCAAATCAATTTCTTGCAGGAGCCGCGGTGACGAGGCTCTAGTTTTCCCCGAAATACCGGATTATTCAGAGACTCCTCACGTCGTCTCCTGCGTTTTGAACAGGCAGTTAGGGACGGGTGTTGCCACCGCAAGCCTTTGCCATCAGCGATGGATTAGCGCCGATCAGCGGTTCAAAAACGGTTTTCGGGTTCAATCCCCCATAAATTTGCTTTCCCGCCTTCCTGGCTTTTGTTAAAAGGCTCCCGTGCGCGGAATCCTTTCGATAATCCTTGGTCTCTGGCTGGGCGGAATGCTGGTCGCCGCCGCCGCGGAAACCTATCCCCTGACCGACGGCTCGTCGCTGACCGGTGACGTGATTTCGTACAACGACAACGGCGTGGTTTTCCGCGTGGAACTGGACAAATACTCCGAGCGCGTGCCGTGGACAAAATTTTCCCAGGAGGCGCTCGCGCTGCTCTCGAAAAATCCGAAAATCAAGCCGTTTGCCGACCCATTTGTTGAAACCGTGCAGGTGGCCCGGGCAAAAAAGGCGTCGGTGCAGGCCCACGAAGTGTCGCGCCTGCAGTTGCCCCCGAGGCAATCCCTGATTGGTTCGCTGTTTTCCTCGTCGGTCGGGCTGATCGCATTGATGCTGATTTATGCGGGCAATATTTACGCGGGTTATGAGATTGCCGTCTGCCGGTCGCGGCCGATTCCGCTGGTAATGGGCTCGGCGGTGGTGTTGCCGATTGTGGGGCCGATCGTTTTTCTGGCCATGCCTGTGCGCGCAGCCGCCCCGGAACCGTCGGCGCTGGAAACCCACGCCCCGACGCAGACCTTTGCCGTGCCGGGTTCCGCGCAGCCCGCAGCGTCCGGAATTCACATCATGGAAGCGTCCTGGCAGGGGAAGTCATCGTCGGCGCCGGCGGCCAACCCCAATGAACCCCAGGTCTTTCAGCGCGGGCAGTTTACGTTCAACCGCCGGTTTTTTGAGACCAAGTTCTCCGGTTTTTTTGCCCTCATCCGGCGCGAAGCGGACAAAAACCTCGTGCTGACCGTGAGGACGGGGCGGGCCAACATGATCGTCGAGCGCATCACGCGCATCGCCACCAATGAAATGCACGTGGAGACCATGCAGGGCGGGACGAAACAGGAGGTCATGGTGCCGTTCGCCGAGGTGGTGGAGGTCCAACTCAAACCCAAAGGCGCGTGAAGTACCGCAGCATTCTTCTGTTCGGCGCGCCCGGTGCGGGCAAAGGCACCCAGGGCAAAATTCTTGGGGCCATCCCGCATTTCTTTCATTGCGCTTGCGGCGACGTTTTTCGCAACCTTCGGACGGACAGCGAACTGGGCCGGGTATTCGTCGAATATTCCAGCCGCGGCCAGCTCGTGCCCGATGAAACCACGGTCGCCCTCTGGCGCGAATCCATCGGCCAGGCCATCGCCGCCGGACGGTTCCATCCCGAGGAGGACACCCTCGTGCTCGACGGCATCCCCCGCAATGTGGAACAGGCCGCCATGCTGGATGACACGCTCGGCGTGGTGGGCGTTTATTGTCTGCGCTCGATCAACCCGGAGAATCTTGTGGAACGCATCCAGCGCCGCGCCATCAAGGAAAACCGCCTGGACGACGCGAATCTCGACATCATCCGCACGCGGCTCAAGACTTACGAAAAGGAAACCAAGCCCGTCCTCAAATTTTACGGCAAGCACCTCGTGCACCGGATTGATGCGGATCAGACGCCGGCCAAGGTCCTGGCGGACATCCTGCGCACCGCCGTCAAGACCTGATCCTTGAACGGAAAAACAATCAATCCCGCAAAGCGGGACCAACGTTAAAGGGACCATTCCTTCGACGTTGAGCGTTGAATGTTCCGCGGTTTTTTGGGGACCTGGATGATGTCATGCTGCCCCCATCCGGACCTTCCTTCTTTTTTCCTTTCGCCCGCGGGCATTTTCCCGTTGGCTGTCCGTATGACGGCGATGCAAATTCTTTTCATGGGCACGGCGGAATTGTCCTGCGCCAGCCTCCAGGCGCTGGCGAGCGATGAAAAATTCCGCGTCATTGCCGTCGTCACCCAGCCGGACAAACCCAAAGGCCGCGAACTCAGATTGCAGCCGTCTCCGGTCAAGGCGCTGGCGCTCAAACTTAGGTTGCCCGTGCTCCAGCCCGTCCGCGCCCGCGATGAAAAATTCATCGCCGAACTCCGGGAATTGAAGCCCGACCTCATTGTCGTTGTCGCTTACGGACAGATTTTGCCGCCGGCCATCCTGGAATTGCCGCGGCACGGCTGCCTGAACGTCCACACGTCGCTGCTGCCGAAATATCGCGGCGCGGCGCCGATCCAGTGGGCGATTGCCAACGGCGACAGCCAGACCGGCGTGACCATCATGAAGATGGACGCGGGGCTGGATACCGGCCCGATGGTTTCGCAACGGTCCACGGCGATTTTGCCGGCGGATGACTCCGCTATCCTCCACGATCGGCTGGCGCAACTCGGCGCGGAGCTGCTGGTACAGACCATCCCCGATTACGTTGGCGGGAGCATGCCGCCGGTGCCGCAACCCGCCGAAGGCACGTGCTACGCGGCAAAAATCAAAAAGGAGGATGGCCGGATTGACTGGAGCCAGCCGGCGCGGACCATTTGGAACCGGCTGCGCGCCTTCACGCCGTGGCCCGGCGCGTTCACATTTTTGCCGGATCCGCCGTCGGCGGGGCGAGCGTCCCCGCGAGCCGGACTCATCAAAATCTGGAAAGCCAGCATCGCGGAGAAGTCTGGGCGGGCAGGGGAAATCCTGTCCGCCGACAAGTCCGGCATTGTGATTGCCTGTGGCGAAGGCACGTTGCTCATTTTGGAACTGCAGCGCGAAGGCGGCCGGCGCATGACCGCCGCGGAATTTCTGGCCGGCTGCCGTCTGAAGACCGGTGATGCGTTGGCCTGACGGATCCGCTGATTCAGTAGCGGCGGGCGAAATAGGCGGCCTGGACTTCAGCCGATGTCAAAGCGCGGTTGTAAATGGCAATTTGGTCCATTTGGCCCTGGAAACGGGTGCCGGTAAAAACCCCCGACGGCCTGCATCCTATAAAAAAGTCGAAACTGGTCTGGGGTGTAAAAGTTCCCAGATTCATTCTGGCCACGATGGCGCCATTTCTATAAAGGATTCCGATTCCGGCCGTTTTATCGTAGGTCATGGCCACATGCTGAAAGCAGTTTGTGACGATGACCCCGGGCATTGAAGACATCCAGTGGTCAACGCCGGCAGTGTCAACGATGCCAGCAATCAGGCGGTGCTCGGCGTTTTCTGAAATCTCCAAGTGCGTGCCAATTTGCCGGGTACCGCCGTAAACTCCATCGTTCAGGTTCCATTCGAATATTGTTTGTAAAGCGGCGCTCGCCGGCGCAATCCAGGCGGCTACCGTAAGACCATCCCCAAGCCCAACATCGAGGCTGCGGCTGGCAGGCACGCGGACGGTTGTATTGGAGCCGTTGAAGACGAACACCTGGCTGTGACCACGTTCAGCAAAACTCATATTGACCAATGTCGCGGTATGACTTCCGATGAGATCGTTGCCTTTCCCGTCACCTGACCATAGGGCCATCTGACCGGTACGTGGCAGCACGCCCGACTCCGAATCGCCATTTGTGATCGAGGTTGTCCGAACCGGAGCCGGTGGTTCAAATGGAGACGGACGCGCTCGGTCGCCTTTGGCTGCGATGTAGTCGGCCTGAATGTCGGCATCCGTCAGGACACGACTATAGACGGCAATTTCGTCTACGGTTCCTTTGAGTTTACCGTCCCACCATTCACCAGTGGTGCCGATGAACAGGGGTCGGGTGCCGCAATCCAGGGGGAAATCGGCGTGGCCGCTGCCTTCGGTGACACCGTTGACGTAGATCCGCAGATCGCCGGAGAACCGATTGTAAGTGCCGGCGAGGTGGTACCACACGCCGGCCTGGGGAACGGTCAGGGAATCAGCAAATACCAGCCGTCCGTCCGGGGAGCCAATGACAAAGGAAAAATGGTCCACATTCATGACCAGATTGTAACCCGTAAAATTTCCACTGTGCGGCTGGCGCGAATTCGCTTTGAAAACGATAATTTGTTGGCCCGGCAGGACGGCGTGGGGCGATTTCAACGTGTCAAACTTTACCCAGGCAACGACGGTGAGATCGGTGGGGCAGAGGCCGGGGGAATTGGGAATGGTCACAAAGGCGTTCGATCCATTCAGGTGGAAGGCGCGTCCGATGATGCCCTGGGGAAACGTGATGTTCTCCGCCTGGCCGTTGTGGAGGCCAGTGCGATCCCGGGCATTACTTTCTCCGGACCACCAGGCTGCCAGGCCTTCCCGCGGCCGTCCCGTTAGCTCAGGATCCTTGTGGCCGACAAAGATGGCCAGCCACAGCAGCAAAATCAGCCCGGTGAATGCCAGAGCGCCTCTGACGACATGCTTTTTACGTCGGCGGAAATTGTCGCGGCTTCTGGCCCGCTGCGGAGTCGCCGCAATGGCTTCCACGTCGGCCTGCAAGCGGCTGGCGTCCGGGTAACGGCGTTCGGGGTCCTTTTCGAGAGCCCGCAGCACGACTTCGTCGAGGCGCTCGTCGGTGTGGGCTTTGTGTGATGGCGGTGGGAATCGCCCCAGCGGCAGTTCGCCGGTGAGCATCTCGTAGAAAACGACGCCGAGGGAGTAAATGTCTGCCCGATGGTCCACGGACGGAGGGTTCTCGATCTGCTCGGGCGCCATGTAGTGGGGTGTGCCCACCGTATGGTGGGCGCTGGTCAAAGAAACGTTTCCCGGTTTCAAATCCAGGAGTTTGGCGAGACCGAAATCGGAGATTTTTATCAGCCGGTCCGGATCGAGCAGGATGTTTTCCGGTTTGATATCGCGATGCACGATGCCTTGCCCGTGGGCGCACTGCAATGCCTGGCAGATCCGACAGATAATGGCGAGCGTCTCGACGACGGGAGGCCTGCCTTTTTGCAGCCTTTGCCGCAGGGTCGGGCCTTCCACCAGTTCCATCAGCAGGAAATAATGTTGCGACACTTCACCGAAATCGTACACGGTCACGATATGGGGATGATTCAGGGTCGCCAGCGCCCCGGCTTCGCGTTTGAACCGCTCGGCGAAGGATGGATCGTCCTGTTTTTCAGGTGAAAGAACCTTGAGCGCCACCAACCGGTTCAGCTGCCGCTGGCGCGCCTTGTAAACGGCGCCCATGCCGCCTTGGCCGATTAATTCGATGATCTCAAGCTGCGGGAAAAGCGATGACAGTTGGCTGATGGACGGCAATCCTAAACCGGACTTGGTGACGGTTCGGGTTGCGAATCCGGATTTCATCAGGCACTCGGGGCACAGGCCCTGAGGCGCATCGGCGACGACCGGCTGGCGGCAAATCGGGCAAATCGGTGTGGCGTCCATGGTCACTCGTGTCCCGGGCGGCGATATTAACCGGGAAAAGGTGAGAGCCGGAACGGCTGTTGCCTGTTTGGAAAAGAATGCGCCTGCCGATGACCTTCTTTTTTCATCGTCTGGACAGCACGGAAAACAGATGCCGGATCTCGTCTTCGATTTCCTCTGGCTTTACGACGGTCTTGGCGATTTCGTCCTGGAGGGTCCGGCGATACTTTTGGCGCAGTCGATGGACGGACACTTTCACCGCGCCTTCGGTCATCCCCAGTTTTGACCCCAGCGCCGCGTATGATGGGGTCGCCTGTTCGCCCAACAGGCAGGGCTTCAATTCTTCATAAAGGTTCGATTTGCCCTGATCTGCATATTCAGCCATAAGCCGGTTCAGGACCTGGTCCAGCAAAGTCAGCGCCCAACACCGGTCATAATTCTGTTCCGGCGTAAGATGATCAACCGGTTCCCAACGGCAGTGGGATTCCGGATCGTCCCAGGAAAGGGAAATCGTCCGGCCGTATCCGCGTTTTTGGGCCTGGGTTTTGTCCCACTCGTTGGCGAGAAAACGGTTGAAGCTGACCTGCAGAAAGGAACGAAAACGCCCGCGCTGCGGGTCGGCGGTAGACAGCCAGTTTCGTTTCAGCAGCCAGGCGAAAAATTCCTGCGTCAGGTCCTCGGCGTCGGTTTCGGCATATCCGCGTCGCCGGAGATAGGTGTACAACGGATACCAATAAATCTGGCACAATTCCTCCAAGGCAACTTCGGCTGCCGAAGCATCACCGCGCCCTGCGGTCAGCACGAGCGACCAGCGTGTAGTGCCAAACGCAGATTGGCGCACAACTTTCCCTTTGGACAAAGTCACTGTAGAAGACCTTGGCATCTGATTAAACCCGACGGCACTTTAGCGCGCTGAGCGGGAACTGCAAGCTTTGAGGCGACCGGAAACGAAGTTTGTTCCTTGTGAGCACCTCGGCAACAACAACGAAGTTTCTTTCGGCGGGCAGAATCCAGTGGGCCGGCTGTAACCATTCCGGCCGGTTGCTTTAATAGAAAGTAGGGCCAAGATGGAAAACGGGATTCACGAGGGCCTGGAGTGGAGATATTTAATGAAAACCAACAAAGGGACTATACCGTCCTGTACAACTTTTCCGGGATTGATCTATGAAAACTAACTATATCAAAATTCTCTGTTCCACAATCGGTTTTCTGGCTGCGGGCATTTGCGTTGGCCCGCAGGCATTCGGCCAGCAAAGTGCCCGGGGCGTCAACAGCCTCATTTATGCTCTGGCCACCGATACCGGTGGAAATGTATACGCCGGCGGGCAATTTACTGCCGCGGGGAATGTCAGCGCCAACTATGTCGCTGCCTGGCACCCCTCCACCAGGACTTGGTCAACGTTAAATGATGGTTCCGATCCTAATAACAACGGCATTAATGGCCTGAACGCTGAGGTCGATGCTATTGCCATTGGTGGCGACGGCCAGGTTTATGTGGGAGGTGCCATTGGCGGAGCCGGAACCAAAAACGCAAACAACATTGCTGCCTGGAACCCGGCCAATGCAACTTGGTCCGCCATGAATGGGGGAGTTTATGACAACCCCAGTCCCTCACAAGCGCAGGTAAAAGGAATCGCGGTGAACGGGACCATGGTTTATGTCGTGGGGAGGTTTTCCAATGCCGGAGGACATCGGGGGTTTGGGGATGGCATCGGAACAACCAACATTGCTGCGTGGAACTCGTCGAGTGGCAACTGGTCGGCGATCACCAACCTGCCTTCATCCCTTGGAATTCCAAACACCGTTGCCGTCCATGGCAATGTCATCTATGTCGGTGGACAGTTAGGAATTGTTCAAAGTCCATTGGGTGGAACTATTACTTGGCAACGCATGGATTCCAATCTGGTCGGCAGTGTTAGCGCAATTGCGTTCGCTCCCGACGGCCGGATGTTCGTCGGTGGCGACTTTCATCTCGTCGCTCCCGGGTCACAGCCACAGGTGGGCATAGCTGTTTGGAACGGGACCAAATTTGTAAGCGTACCCAATATTTATCCTCAAACCAGTGACGTCGGGGTTTTGGCAATAACCAGCCTGGGGAATAATTTGATCGTAGGCGGTTATTTTTACCTTGGTGTTCCGGGAGCGCCCAACCCAGCTTCCACGGCTGCAAACGTTGCGGGTTTTAATTTATCGGCCAACAGTTGGTTCGCCCTGGGTGCGACCACCAGCCCCGGAACAACTGGCATCAGTGGGAGCCCGGTTTATGCATTGGCCGTCTCCGGCGGTACCGTCTATGCCGGTGGAAGTTTTGCAACCGCGGTTGCCGGCGACCTCAGCCATCCGGATTGCCAATGCATTTGGAACATTGCCAAATGGGATTCCGTTGCCAATGCGTGGTCAGTTATGCTTAATATCCCGCCAACTGTCTCGGTGACGACGGATTCATCAACCTATTGTGCTCCGGCCAATATTACCGTCAGCGCCAATGCTCAGGACGTCGATTGCGGTGTGGCCAAGGTCGATTTTTATGCCAATGGTTCGTTGATTCGAACGGTGACAGCGCCGCCCTTTTCCTTCATTTGGAATTCCGTCCCGGCGGGTACCTATTCGTTGACGGCAATTGCGACCGATACGGATGGCGTCCAGACCCCCTCGCTTCCGATAACGGTCAGTGTCCGGACATCTGCATTCATCACCACCCAGCCGCAGAGCCAGACGGTGTGTGCCGGAACTCCGGTCACTTTTACCGTGGTGGCCGGCGGTTCAGCCCCCTTGACTTATCAATGGCAGTTTAACAACGTCAACATTCCCGGGGCGACCAATGCGACCTATCCAATTCCGTCGGCCGCCCCCGTCAACGCTGGGAATTACACCGTCGTGGTGGGTAACGGTTGTGGTTCGGTGGTCAGTGATCCCGCGCACCTGACGGTTCTGACCGCACCATCCATAACCAGCCAGCCGCAGAGCCAAACGGTATGTGCCGGCAGCCCGGTCACTTTTGCCGTGGCGGCCAGCGGTTCAGCACCCTTGACGTACCAATGGCGGTTTAACAACACCAATCTCGGTGCTACTGGTCCAGCTTATTCAATTCCGTCGGCGGTCCCCGGTAACGCGGGAAATTACACCGTCGTGGTGAGCAATGCTTGTGGTTCGGTTGTCAGTGCGCCGGCTGTGCTGACAGTAAATACGTGTTGCACACCGGCGCCATCAGGATTGGTGAGTTGGTGGCGGGCCGAAAACGATGCGAATGACAGTGTGGGCAACCACAATGGGACATTGTTCAACGGCGTGGGTTTTGCCGGTGGCGAAGTGGGTCAGGCCTTCAGCTTCAACGGAAACAATCAGGCAGTGGTCATTCCGTATTCGCCAAGTCTGGTCAGCACGCAATATTCCATGGAAGCCTGGGTCAAGCCCACGAGTCAGGTAACCACCGAAGATGGCCAGGAGGTGATCTTCGGTGAGAGTTACGGTTTTGGCCAGTTGGTCGTCCGGCCCGGCACCACGGGCGTGCAAGTGGTCTTCCTGTTTGGAAACGGTGGCGGCGGGTGGTATGAGGTGGACGGCACCGCTGATATTCCGATCGGTCAATTCACCCATGTGATCGGGACCTGGGACGGAACGACGCTGAAACTTTATATCAACGGCGTATTGAACAATACCAGCACGCCGGGAGCAGCGCCGGTTTCGTCGGGCTGTCCGTTTTACATCGGCGGCTTCTACAGCCCGGATGACGACGAGTGCTGGACCGTGTCGCAATTCTTTGTCGGTCTCATTGACGAAGTCAGCTATTACAACCGGCCGCTGACACCCGCTGAAGTCCAGGCCCTCTACAATGCCGGAAGTGCCGGCAAATGCCCGCCCAGTTGCACGCCGGCGCCATCAGGATTGGTGAGTTGGTGGCGGGCCGAAACCAATGCGAATGACAGTGTGGGCAACCACAACGGGACGCTGGTCAACGGCGCGGGCTTTGCCAGCGGCGAAGTGGGTCAGGCCTTCAGCTTCAATGGCGACGATCAGGCGGTGGTCATCCCGTATTCGCCGAGTCTGGTCAGCACACAATATTCCATGGAAGCCTGGGTAAAGCCCACGAGCCAGGTAACCACCGAAGATGGTCAGGAGGTGATCTATGGTGAGAGCTACGGTTTTGGCCAATTGGTCGTCCGGCCCGGCACCACGGGCGTGCAAGTGATCTTCCTGTTTGGAAATGGTGGCGGCGGGTGGTATGAGGTGGACGGCACAACTAATATTCCGATCGGTCAATTCACCCATGTGATCGGGACCTGGGACGGAACGACGCTGAAACTTTATATCAATGGCGTGTTGAACAACACCAGCATACCGGGAGCCGTGCCGGTTCCATCGGGCTGTCCGTTTTACATCGGCGGTTTCTACAGCCCGGATGACGACGACTGCTGGACCGTGGGGCAATTCTTTGTCGGTCTCATTGACGAAGTCAGCTATTACAACCGGCCTCTGGCACCCGTTGAAGTCCAGGCTCTTTACAATGCCAGAAGTGCCGGCAAATGCCCGCCTTGAGTTCCGAGCAATAACCGGCCGGGTGCGGTGAGCGGAGCCGCTCCCAGCCGGGCCTAAAGCTAAACTTGCCGAAATATCTGTGCGCCCACTGTAACCATTCCCGCCCGGCGCTTTAATTAATAGATGAGACGATTAACCACGAAGGGCAAAAATACACAAACCCCGGTCCAGTGTTAACCGGGTCAAACCAAAACCAATTCGGGCAACGAAAAGCATTCTATGAAAACCCCTGAACCAGTGATGACGTTTACCAAATTGATTCGACCAATCTGGCGCAATGCCTTGAATTTTGCCATTTTAGGATTCGCTGCGGCATTTCTATTGTCCGGGGCCGGGCGAGTACAGGGATTCGAATCACATCATATTGCTTATCCTGCTTTTTATCCGGCTATTCCTGATTCAACAGCTAGCGACATAAATTACATATACTTCTGGTATCCTAATGCATGGGCAGAATTCGCGGGTCCTGATTTAGGTTATCTTGCATTCGCACAAGCATATCTGACAGCTCGTACGGAGGAATCGACATATTTTTATACTGGTGGGAATTCTATAGAGAGAAAATATCTAGAAGGATATGACGATAGGGTTAAATTATTTTGCGGCGCTCCAGATGCAATGTCATTGGATCATTATGCGCAATGGAGGCAAGGAACGAACGGTGTTTACGTCACGTGGCCATCAGATTCTATAATTTACTGCATCCAAACGCCAAATCATCTCGGCTACTCCTGCGAGTCTGCGGACTGGGACGCGTCTTTTCCTGCTTTGGGCTATTGTCACCCGTTGACAACTACAACTTACCAAGCCACAAACTCTTCAGGGGTTTTGCTGTGGCAGATTGTTTATACACGTTCCATCGATGATTGCACGTATGATCGCAATCAGCTCTTCGTAGATTCTGGCGATATCACTTGTCTAGCTTATCTATCGAGCAGCGGAAGCTACTCGACCTATAGACTTGAGGCCTGGGTAAAGCAGGGAGTAACTCCACCTTCACTTCCAAGTCTTGGGATAGAACCCCCCGCGCCCGCGAATTCATCATCCGCAACTAGTACAGGTGGATTCCCGCCGCCCCCTTGCACGCCGGCGCCATCGGGTTTAGTGAGTTGGTGGCAGGCCGAAAACAGTGCGAATGACAGTGTGGGCATCAACCATGGCACATTGCTCAATGGAACCGGCTTCGCCAGCGGCGAAGTGGGCCAGGCCTTCCACTTTACCGGCGGTACCGATAACACCCCCCATCCCGCCGTCAAAATCCCGTATTCCTCCACCCTGGTAACCTCCAACTATTCAGTCGAAACCTGGATTAATCCGGCGAGTCAAGTCACCAATACGGAAGCGCAATCCCTTATCTTCGGTGAAAGTTATGGTTGTGTCCAACTGGTCGTCCGGCCCGGGACCAATGGCGTCAAAGTGGCCTTTCTATTTGGCACCAGTCCTAGCACATTCTATACAGTCACCAGTATCAACGAGATTCCCATTGGACAATTCAGCCATGTGGCCGGGACCTGGGATGGAACGACACTGCGACTTTACATCAATGGTATATTGAACAACTCCAGCACCCCGGGAACTTCCCCGGTCGCCTCGGGTTGCCCGTTTTTTATCGGCGGTTTCTACAGTCCTGACAGCGGGAGCTCTCACACGGTGTCACAGTATTTTAATGGCCTAATCGACGAAGTCAGCTATTACAACCGGCCTCTGGCACCCCCTGAAGTCCAGGCTCTCTACCATGCCGGAAGCGCCGGCAAATGCCCGCCCAATTGCACGCCGGCGTCGCCAGGATTGGTGAGTTGGTGGAGAGCGGAAGGCGACGCGCATGACAGCATTGGCAACCACAACGGGACGCTGGTCAACGGAACCGGTTTCGCCACTGGCAAGGTGGGCCAGGCCTTCAGTTTTAATGGAAGTGATCAGGCCGTTCAAATCCCCTATTCTCCAAGTTTGATCAACTCCAATTATTCAGTGGAAACCTGGATCAATCCCCAGGACCAGGTCGATTATTCTGACGGCCAGGCCGTCATCTTTGGCGAGAGTTACGGTTTTTGCCAATTGGTCGCCCGCCCCGGTACCGACGGCATTCACGTCGCCTTCCTGTTTGGGGATCATCAGGGCGGATGGTATGAAGTGGACAACACCGGCGACGACATTCCGTTCGACCAATTCACCCACGTGGCCGGAACCTGGGATGGCACCACGTTGCGGCTTTACGTCAACGGCAACTTGAACAACTCCAGCACCCCGGGCGCTCTTCCAGTTGCCTCGGGATGTCCATTCTACATCGGTGGATTCTACAGTCCGGAAGCCGGCGATTGCCATACCGTGTCGCAGTTCTTCCCCGGACTGATTGATGAAGTCAGCTATTACAACCGGCCTCTGGCACCCGTTGAAGTCCAGGCTCTTTACAATGCCGGAAGCGCCGGTAAATGCCCTTGAAGTGCTTGAAAATCAGTCTTAAATCTTTGACATGGCTGACAATCCGGGCGCGATGATCAACTGAAGTTTGACTCGCTGGCATCTGTTCTGACCGGCGCCGTCGTCAAGGACACAAACGGAAACCACGGGAAGTCATTTCCCGTGGTTTTTTTTGTGAAGAGCCAGGCTCGCAAGGCTTGAACGAACAAGAGTCGTCTGACTCCGACAGGAGTTGCCGGTCCGGAGAATCAACACGATGGGCTTCATCAAACCGGGGAAACTTCTAACAATCGACGTTCAACCCCCAACGCCCAATGAATTGAATGGGCGCCATCAAGCTCCGGCTGCGGGGACGAAAGGTGTCCTGCTTCCGGTAGGTCGGACGGCCTTGGCTTTTCAGGGATACGACCTCTTCGGCGACGTTCTTGGCGTGATCGGCTCGCCCGGCTCATTGGACAATAAAATGAACGATCGTCCATTCTATTGTCCTACCGATCGGTAGTAGTTTTAAAGGTTCGGTCGGCAGTCCGGGGCCAGTCAGTCAGGAGTCGTTCGATGCAATTCGCTTGCATAGGCCTCGAATTTGTTCCGGATTTCGTCCCGCACCCGGCGAAAACAGGCGAGAATTTCCTCCTCGGTGCCGGTCGCTTTGGCGGGATCGTCGAACGGCCAGTGATGTCGCTCCACCTGGCCGGGGAAAACGGGGCAGACGGCATCCGCATTGCCACAGACGGTGATCACGGTGTGGACCGGCTGGTCGAGAAATTCCTTCAGGTGTTTCGAGCGATGGCCGGAAATGTCAATGCCCGCCTCGGCCATGACCTGGATGGCCCGCGGATGAACATAACCGGCCGGATTCGATCCGGCGCTTTGGACGTTTATCAGTTCGCCGGCCGCGGCGCGCAAAAAGCCCTCGGCCATGTGGCTGCGGCAGGAGTTGCCGGTGCAAAGGATGAGAACAATTGGTTTCATTTTGTAGGAGACGACGTGAAGAGTCTCATTTCAAGTTGATGGGTTTCAATCAGAGACTTGTTACCTCGTCTCCTGCTTTGGTTTTTGCCTGGTACCAGCCGCGCGACTGGTTGCAGATTTTGCAGACGGACAGCATCACCGGCACCTCGACCAGCACGCCGACAACCGTGGCCAGGGCCGCGCCGGAGCCGGGACCAAACAGCGTGATCGCCACCGCCACCGCCAGCTCGAAGAAATTGCTCGCGCCGATGAGCGCGCCGGGCGACGCGATATTGTGGGGCACGCGCAACCGCCGCATCAGCAGGTAGGCGAGCGTGGAATTGAAATAGACCTGGATGACAATCGGCACGGCCAGGAGGAGCACCGCCAGCCAGCGCGTGGTGAGATTTTCCGCCTGGAAGGCAAAAATGAGCACCAGCGTCAACAGCAACGCCCCGATGGTCACGGGATGAAATTTCGGCAGGAATTTTTGATCGAACCAGTCTTTGCCGTGGGATTTGAGCAATACGGTGCGGGTGAGCCAGCCCGCTGCCAGCGGAATGACGATGAACACGACGACCGAGGTGATGAGCACCTTGGACGGCACGACCACGTTGGCCACGCCGCACAGAAACATCACGATGGGTGCGAACGCGACCAGCATGATGAGATCATTCACCGCCACCTGCACCAGCGTATAGACCGGATCGCCATCGGTGAGATAACTCCACACGAACACCATGGCGGTGCAGGGCGCGGCAGCGAGGATGATGAGGCCGGCAGTGTAATTTTTGGCCGTCTCCGGCTCAATCCACGCGGCGAAGAGGTGTTGCATGAACAGCCACGCCAGAAAGGCCATGCTGAACGGCTTGACCAGCCAGTTGACGAACAACGTCACCGCCAGCCCTTTGGGTTTGCGCGCGATGCCGCCGAGCGCGGTGAAATCCACCTTGAGCATCATCGGATAAATCATCAGCCAGATGAGCACGGCGATGGCGACGTTGACGTGTGAGTCCCGGCCAAATTCCAATTGGCTCAAGGAAGCGGTGAATGCCGGCGCGAGTTTGCCGAGCAGGACGCCGACGACCATGCAGAGAAAAACCCAGACGGTCAGGTATTGTTCGAAGAACGCAAGGCGTTTCGGAGCGGCGGGAATTTCACCGGTCATATCTGCAGTCTTCCAACTCATTTGGGTGGATGGGAGGAATGGTATTCCTCCAACAACGCTGAAGCCATGCGTGCCGCTTCTCGCGTGAAGCCATCGCACTTTTGGCGGAGGTTGTGATCCTTGAAAAATTGCTGGCCTTCGGGTGTATCGAGCCGGCAGCCGATGAGCTTCTCGCAATTGGTGGAGCCGAATGTTCTTTCGAATTCAATCAAGAACGCCCGGACCAGCCGATGGTTGTCGTCGCGTGAATCCCTGGCGCTGGATCGCCCGGTAACCATGCTGACGGCCAGCACGCCGCCGCTGACCGCGCCGCAAACCCCGCCGGTCCGCGAGAGGCCGGCGCACAGCCCGGTGGCAATGCGCGGAATCAGATCAGAGTGGATGCCTCGGCTTTCGGCGACAGCTTGCAGAACGCTTTCCGAACAACAGAATCCCTGGTCAAAAAGTTCTCCGCTGCGTTGAGCGGTTTGGTCTGGCACGTGGTTCATGGTTTTATCGGTTTGGTTTTCGCGCCTGGACTTCCAGGCTGGTGATGTAATCCGCCGGTCTGGCTCCCGCCGGCAGGTGCTCGACAATTTTCCGGTAAAGCGGGTCTTCAAAGCTCGTCATCGCCTCGACGTACCCGGGTTTGGATTTGAGGACGATGTCCGTCAAGCCGGCTTCGCGCGCCAGGCGCTCCGTTTCGCTCACGAGCGCTGCGCCGGCGACACAACCGACCAGCGCTTCAACCAGCTTGAGCACGCCGGCGGGCAGGGGCTTGAGCAACGCCATGTCCGACACCGCCACGCGTCCGCCCGGCTTGAGCACGCGCGCCATTTCGCGCCAGACCTGCGGTTTGTCCGGCGAAAGATTGATGACGCAATTGGAAATGAGGACGTCCACGCTGTTGTCGGCGACCGGCAGATGCTCGATTTCGCCGAGACGGAATTCGGCATTGTCCAGGCCGGTTTCCTTGCGGTAATGGGCGATATTCTCCCGGGCCCTGGCCAGCATCTCGGGCGTCATATCCACGCCGATCGCGCGGCCGGCGGCCCCCACCTTGCGGCCGGCGATGAAGATGTCAAAGCCGCCGCCGCTGCCGAGATCAAGCACGACCTCGCCGGGTTTCAATGCGGCCAGCGCGGCGGGGTTGCCGCAGGAAAGTCCCATGTTCGCCCCGTCGGGCAGGGCTTTCAACTCTTCGACGGTATAGCCGAGTTCGCGCGCCAGTTTGTCGGCTTCCTGCGGCGCGGAGCCGCAGCACGAAACGCCCGGGCCGCAGCAGCCGGCGGCGGTGTCCTGGGCGATTTTGGCGTAGCCTTCGCGCACCATATGGCGCACGGCTTCATTCTTATCTTCGGTCAATGTGGTTTTCATGGTGTTCATTTATTTTCCGGGCTGAGGATGAGAAGGGCGGGTTTCCTGGGGAGGGGAACATTCAACCTTGAACTTCCAACATCCAAGCGAAGCGCATCCCCCTTGGTTGCGGGTTAAATGTTCGATATTGGATGTTGAATGTTTCATTTGGTTGATTCTCTGCGTCCCATCCCTACCGGCCGCATTGCCGGCGGCAGATTTCTTTAACGTCCATCTTCAAAACCTTGCTCAAACGCCGGGCATCGGCCTTGACCTCCTCCGTTTTGGCGAGCGACCGGTGCACCCAATCGAGCGCCTGGCGGACCGCCGCCGGAACGGGATTATCCGGCAGCCGGTAATGAACCCAGCGTTCGGCCTTGCGCGAGCGGATCAGGCCGGCTTGGTGCAGGATGGACAGGTGTTTGGACATGGTGGACGGGGCGAAGCCGAACAGTTCGGTGATCTGGCAGACGCACAGTTCCCGGCGCCGGAGCGCCAGGAGGATCCGGACCCGGCTGGGGTCGGACAGCGCCCGGGTGATGGCCATGAACTCGCGCATTGATAGTTATTTCGTCAAATAACGAAACAAAGATCGCGCCAGCGGCGCCCGAAGGCAAGCAGAATATTCAACGTTTTTGCAGCGCCCGTTTGATGCGGTCATTCGCGGCAGTACAAATCTTTGTCCCGGTCGGGACAAAGATATGCAACTGAAATCAGCCCTGGACACGGCTGCGGCTTGAGGGTTTCGCCGCCGCTTCGCTCCGCCCGACGCCGGCGGCTCTACGCCGGGGCCTTTTCGGAGGATTTCGCCCCGGTGTGGCGGATGTCCTGGGCCTCGCAGAGGTAGACGACCTCCTCGGCCACGTTTTTGGCGTGGTCGGCGATGCGCTCCAGGCTCTTGCAGGCGACCATCCAGTTCAGGCAGCGGCCGATAGTGTCGGGATTGGCCACCATGTGCTGAGCCAGGATTTCGTGAATCTCTTTGTTGAGCGCGTCCACCTCCTTGTCGCGCGGGATGATGGCGCGGGCGGCGGCGGGATCGCGGTTCACAAACGCATCGAGCGCGGCCTTGAGCATGTTGAGCGCGAGGCCGGCCATACGCGGAAGTTCGATGGTAATCTTCACCGGCGGTTCCTGGCTCAGGTCACGGGCGCGCTTGGCGATTTTGGTGGCTTCATCGCCGACACGTTCAAGGTTCTGGCAGATCTTCATGGCCACGGTCACGAGCCGCAGGTTGGTGGCCAGCGGGGCCTTGGTCAGCAGTTGAATGACGAGGTCATCAATCTCGACCTCAAACTGATCGATGATGCGGTCGTCCTCCTTCACCCGCAGGGCAAGGTCGAGGTCGCGTTGGATGAGCGCCTGGAGCGCCTGGTTCACCGCCGTCTCGGCGTGGCTGGCCATCGTCAGCAGCTTTTGTTTCAAGACATCCAGTTCGGAATCGAAATGTTCCATAGTTTTGATTTCGTTTCGCCGTCAGCGTTCAGCCAAACCGGCCGGTCACATAGTCTTCCGTCTGCTTCTTGACCGGGCTGGTGAAAATTTTCTTGGTCACGTCAAATTCCACCAGCTCGCCCAGGTAAAAGAAGGCGGTGAAATCCGAAATGCGCGCGGCCTGCTGCATGTTGTGCGTGACGATGACAATCGTGTAATCCTTTTTCAGTTCCAAAATCAAGTCCTCAATCTTCGAAGTGGCCAGCGGATCGAGCGCCGAGGCCGGTTCGTCCATCAGCAGCACCTCGGGCTGAACGGCCAGCGCGCGGGCGATGCACAGCCGCTGCTGCTGGCCGCCGGACAGGCTGACCGCCGGCGCGTGCAGCCGGTCCTTCACCTCGTCCCAGAGCGCGGCCATGCGCAACGACTGTTCCGTCCGTTCGGCCAGCAGCCTGCGGTCGCGCACGCCGTTCAGCCGCAGGCCGACGGTGACGTTTTCGGCAATGGACATGGTGGGGAAGGGGTTTGATTTCTGGAAGACCATGCCGACGCGGCGGCGGACGATGACCGGCTCGACGCCGGGCGCATAAATGTCGTCGCCGAACAGGCGGATATCGCCGGTCATGCGCGCTTCGGGCACCAGTTCGTGCATCCGGTTGAGCGCGCGCAGGAAGGTGGATTTGCCGCAGCCGCTGGGGCCGATGATGGCGGTGACGGCCCGGGCGGCGATGTCGATCGAGATGTCCTTGAGCACATGATTGTCGCCGAAGAAAACCGAGAGCTGGCGCGCGGTCAGGGCCGTGACGCTGGCGGCGGCGGGCGGTGTGGTGGCGGCGATGGGGTTGGTGGCGGTGTCGGCCATGGGATGATCAAGCGTTGCGTTGGAACCGGTCGCGGGTGAGGAAGCGTACGCTGACGTTGACAAACAAAACGAGCAGGAGCAACACCAGTGCGCCGGCCCACGCCTGCCGGTGCCAGTCGTTGTAAGGCGATTTTGCGTATTCAAAAATTTGCAGCGGCATGGCGGCGATGGGATCGGTCAATTTATGGGTCCAGAACCGGTTGCCGAGTGCGGTGAAGAGCAGCGGCGCGGTTTCGCCCGCCACGCGCGCCAGCGCGAGCAGGACGCCGGTGACGATGCCCTTGAGCGCGGTACGCACGACGATCTGTACAATCATGCGCCATTTGGCGATGCCCAGGGCGAGCGCGGCTTCGCGGTAGCCGTTCGGTACGAGTTGCAGCACTTCCTCCGTTGTCCGCATCACGAGCGGGATCATCATCATGCCGAGCACAACGCCGCCGGCCAGCGCGGAAAACCCCTTCATCGGCACGACCATGAGCGCATAGACGACCATGCCCCAGGTGATGGACGGCACGCCGTTGAGAATATCGGCAGCAAAACGAATCCACCAGTTGAGGCGCACCGTCCCGTATTCGGAAAGAAACACGCCGCCGAGCACCCCGATGGGTACGCCGAACGTGGCGGCCTGTCCCAGCAAGACAAATGTTCCGAGGATGGCATTGGCCATGCCGCCGCCGCTTTCGCCGACGGGCTTCGGCAATTCGGTGAAGAAAGCCCAGTTAATGGAGCTGAAACCCTGGCTCAACAGGTGATAAAACACGAGCACCAGTGGTGCGACGACCAGGATGGCGCACACGAACGTGACGGTTTGCATCAAGCGGTTCTTGAATTTGCGCCAGTTGTGATTCGCGGCGGTCATCTAAAAAATGGGGTGATGGAGCGGTGGAGCATTGGGGCAATGGGATCCATCGCTCCATCGCCCCAGCCTCCGATATTCCAATTGGTTTTCATTGTTGCGGTTTGACGCCCGGGCCGGCGAAGGTTTTCAAAAGCAACTGGGCCAGCGCGTTGACCAGCACGGTCACCCCCAGCAGGACGAGGCCGATTTCAAAAAGCGCGCTTAGATATGTGTCGGTGGTCGCTTCGGTGAATTCATTGGCGATGACGCTGGCCAGCGTGTAGCCGGGCGCGAACAGGGATTTGGCGATTTCCGGCCGGTTGCCGATGACCATGGTTACCGCCATCGTTTCACCGAGCGCGCGGCCGAGGCCGAGAATCACCGCGCCGAACAGGCCTTTTTTCGCATAGCTCAGCACGGCGATGCGGGTGACCTCCCAGCGGGTGGCGCCGAGCGCGTAGGCGGCCTCGCGCTGCAGGCCGGGCACGGAGCGCAGGATTTCGCGCGAGACCGATGTAATGATGGGCACAATCATGATGGCGATGATGATGCCGCCGGCCAGCACGCTGACGCCGTAGATCGGCCCCTGGAACAACGGCACGAAGCCAAAAAACTTTTGCAGCCAGGGAAACAGATAGCTGCGCAGCCAGGGCACCATCACGAAGATGCCCCAGAGCCCGAGGATGACGCTGGGCACGGCGGCGAGCAGTTCGATGAACATGATCAGCGGCTGGCGCAACCAGAGCGGGGCGAGCTCGGTGAGATAAACGGCGGTCGCGATGCTAATGGGCACGGCGATAAGCAGGCCAACCACCGACGACACAATCGTGCCGAAGATGAATGGCAGCGCGCCGTATTGTTCGTTGACGGGGTCCCAATCGCTGCTGACGAGGAAATGCCAGCCAAACCGGCGCAGGGCGATGCCGGAGCCCTGCGTCAGTTCGTAGCCGATCAGCACCACCAGCGCAAAGACCGACAGCGCCATGAGCAGCGTCAGCCAGCGGAAGGCGGGGTCGCCGAATTGAAAACCCGCGGATTTCGCATCCGGCGCTGTTTGTTCTGTCTCAGCTTGGCTCACAACTTATCCCGATTTTAAAATCGAAAGGACGAAGAGCGGAAGGTGTTGCGCTCTTCGTCCGGCTCACGCCCAATGTTTATCAGGCGGCAGAGCGAAGTCAGTATTTTATTGTTTTGATCAGCTCCAAAACGCGTTGCTGCACGCCATCGGGGAGGGACGAGTAGTCCAGCGATGCGGCCATGCCTTCACCCTTGGTCAAGGCCCAATTCAGGAATTCCACCAGTTTCTTGCCCTTGGTGGCGTCCTTTTGCTTTGCATAAACCAGCAGCCAGGTGGTGCCGGCAATCGGGTAGGCCTGGTCCCCGGGTGCGTTGACCATGGAGAACCGGAAATCATCGGGAATCCTGGCCGTGGCGAGCGCCGCGGTGATCGATTCGAGCGAGGGGGTGATGAAATTCCCGGCCGCATTTTTGAGATCGGCAAAAGGCAGTTTGTTCTGGTTCGCATAGATGAGTTCAACATAGCCGATGGAACCGGGCATTTGTTTCACCTGACCGGCAACGCCTTCGTTGCCCTTGGCGCCCAAACCAATGCCTCTCGGCCATTTCACGGAGGTGTTTTTACCGACCGAATCCGCCCATACCGGGCTGATGGAACTGAGGTAATCGGTGAAGATGTAGCTGGTGCCGCTGCCGTCGGATCGATGCACCACCACTATTGGCAGGGCAGGCAGATCAATTCCCGGGTTGAGCCCGGCGATTTTGGGATCATTCCACTTGGTGATGTTGCCGAGGAAAATGTCGGCCAGGGTCGGACCATCCAGTTTGATTTTTGGATTGTTCGTCAGGTTGTAGGTGATGACCACCGCGCCGGCCACGGTGGGAATGTGCAGGATTTTCCCCGGGGTCTTCGCGAGGTTTTCATCGCTCATCGGACCGTCGGAAGCGCCGAAGTCCACGGTCTGGGCGATGATCTGCTTCTGGCCGCCGCCGGAGCCGATGGATTGGTAGTTGAAGCGGACCGACGGGTCCACCTTGGCATATTCGTCGAACCATTTTGAATAGATGGGATAGGGGAACGTTGCGCCCGCGCCGTTGATGAGCAGTTGCGCCTGGGCCACGGTTTGCGCGGCCAGCAGGCCGCCGACGCCGAGCAGGAAGAAAATCAGTTTTTTCATAGTCAGTATTTAATCAGTTTGAGTCAATCAATCACGTTACGTTCCGGTTAAAACTTCCACATCAAGTCGGCCATGATGTGCATGGCGTTGTTCTTGGGTTCGCCGGCCGCGCCGATGTTCTGGCTGGGTTTGATCAATTCGTTGATATAGGCGATGAACGAGAAGGTCAAGGAATCGGTCAACGAGTAGTCGCATTTGACCAGGTGGCCCTTGATGTTGGTGCCGCCGACCCAACTGGTTTTGGGCTGGACGGCGGAGCCGTTCGAATAGAACGCCACATTGTCGTCATCCACGACCTCATCGTACCAGGCATCCGCTTCGAGGTACTGATAGCGGTAAGACACATCCCACGTGCCCTTCTTGCCGGCCTTGCCGAGCATGCCGCCGATCCAATAACCCACATTGTTGTTGGGTGCGGCCGGGTTGTCCATCCATTCGCCGGCGGCTTTGATGGGAAACTTGCCTTTGAAAAGCGGGAAACTGTCCAGGGTATAAGTGGCGCTGCCGCTGAGGACGACGGGGTTATAGTTGTAAACCAGATTGCCGGTGGTGGCGTTGCGGGTGTTGCCTTGATTGTTATTGGGCACCCCGCCGGGATTGTAATTGGCGGGGTTGTTGGCCAAGCCGGTGGTGCCACCCGTGGGGAGACCCAGGGCATCCTTGTTGATGATGTTAAACGCGGCCACCCCGAGCGAACTCGCGATGCGGGACGTCCAATTGGCATTCCAGAGCGCCTGGCCGCCCACCAGGAAGGGATCGCGGGAGGAACCCGACGATTCGTCCAGCACAAACGCCGCGCCGTTCAACCCGACTGAATGGTTGTCATTGATTTTATAGGTGCTCTGCAACGCCGCGCCTTCCGGCGTGTAATCCGGGTCAAATTCCATCGGCGTGACTTGGAACGGCTGGTCCATCTTGCCGATGGTGGTTGCCAGCATCCACACGCCGTCGTTGAGCGGCGTCCACTTGGCGAAGGCGGCGTCCACCCAGATGGGCTTCTTGGTGCCATTGTCCTGCAGGGTCTGGTTGTTGGACAGCGCACTGCCGGTGTCACCCGAGCCCAGCCGGAAGCCCACCTGCATGTCGTCCTTCAGGTTGACGTTCAAGCCCGCGCGCAAGCGGTAACGCAGACGGATGCGATCCTGACCGCTCAATGGTGGTGTGGCAGTATGGTTGCCGGGGCTGTCGGTGAGTTCGTCATCAAACCGTCCGCGGAAATCGCCGTATAATTTGTAGCTCGTCACCCAGTCCGGCATCTGGATTTTGGAATTGAACGCCTGGTTCAGGTCGGCGGCGGTATCCTGCTGGTTCTCAGTCTTCAATTCCTTCGCTTCGTCCACCGTGAGGATGCCTTTTTGCTCGAGCTTGTTGAGCAGCGCGTCGACGGACGTTTGCGCGTGGAGCTGGGGGCTTAGGGCCATTAATGCTGTTGCGCCGGCAAACAGCACAGTTCTTTTGCAGGCAGTATGTTTTTTGAGCTTGTTCATGGTTGGTTGGTTCAGATGGCGGCGACAGACTGAAACAACGGGGTTACGAACCTGCGTCGGATTTGTTACAATCCAGTGACAAACGCCGGCTTCGTAACATTCGAAGAAATCGGCAGCAAATCAGCGATAATTGCCACATGAGCCGGCACTCACATTTTTTTGGACTCAAAGTGAGCGGACTGATCCTTGCTATGCCGGACGGCTGCGAGGTTCCTGGCAGGGATGGTCGCTGGCCGGGTGCGGCGTTGCAGAGCCTCAACCCCAAATCAGGTTGTTGCCGGGTGTGGGCATGATTATGTGAGAAAAAATCGACGGGTTTCCTGAAGCGGGACGGCTGAATGATTGCGCCGCTGCACCAGGTGTGGAATCACCCGGCGTTTTCAATCGGTCGGGCTGAAATTTCCAGCATCCGCTCGATGGGGCGGCGGGCGCGTTTCAAAATTTCATCGGGCAGCTCGATGCGCGGCGCGAGCTTTTTCATGCAATCGCGCACCTTTTCGAGCGTGTTCAGCTTCATATATTTGCACTCGCTGCAGCGGCAGTTGTCCGACGGCAGCCGCATCACGTCAAACACCGGCGCGCACAGGAATTCCTTGCCCGGACATTCCTTCTGCATCCGGTGGATGATGCCCGACTCGGTCACGATGACGAACCGCTTGGCCGGATCGGTGCGGCAATAGGTGATCATCTTTTCCGTCGAACAAACCGCGTCCGCCAGGTCGCGCACCTCGCGCAGGCTTTCCGGATGGACCACCACTTTTGCGTCGGGATATTGCGCGCGCAGCTTCAGCACCTGCTCGCGGCGAAACTCGACGTGCGCGTAACAGTTGCCCTGCCAAAGCGTCATCGGCCGGCCGGTCTGTTCCATCACCCACTGGCCAAGGTTCTCGTCCGGAACGAACAAGATGTCCCGGTCCTTCGGCGCGGCGTTGACGATTTTTTCCGCGTTCCCGCTGGTGACAATCACGTCGCACAGCGCCTTGACTGCGGCGCTGCAATTGATGTAGGCAATCGTCCAGAAATTCGGGTTGGTGGCCTGCAGCGCCGCCAGCTTATCGGCGGGGCAGCTTTCTTCCAATGAACAGCCGGCGTCCTTGTCCGGCAAAACCACGATTTTGCCGGGATTCAGGATCTTTGCCGTCTCGGCCATGAAATGCACGCCGCAGAAAACGATCACGTCCGCGCTGGTTTTGGCGGCCTGCTGGGAAAGGCCGAGCGAGTCGCCCACAAAGTCCGCCACATCCTGGATTTCCGGCACCTGGTAATTGTGGGCGAGGATGACGGCGTTGAGCTGTTTCTTGAGCGTGAAAATCTCCTTGGCCAGCGGCTCAAACTGCTTCGCGGCCATTTTGCCGGGCGGCTGGATTTCGGCGACATCAATCATGCTCCGAAGTTACCGCCGCCAGGCGATGGCGTCAATGAAGCGGCGGCAGGAGCGCGGACAGCTTGTCCGCGTGTTCATTAACTCGCGGGCTGGCAGCCCGCGCTCCGGTGTGGCGGCGTTTGGTCTTCAACCAATGCGCATCCGGTCACTGCGCCATTACCCGGTAGAGCAGCAGCGAGTCAGCTGTTCTTGGGAATCGAAATTCAATCGGCGTCAGGTTACTGTAGGAAACGGTCCACACACTTCGCCATGCCACAGGTGGCTCACAATTGGTGGCCACTTGGATGGTATAACTCACATTCGGCTGGGCGATGAAAGAGAACCGAAATTGATTCGTCCACAGGGCAAGTGATTGCAGCGGAAAGGGAGCTGTCACCAGGACATGGACGACCAGGTTCGTGGACACACCGTCGGGATTGTCAGCATTGTAAGCGGTAAACGTGACGAGATAGTCCCCCGCTTTTGGCCATTGATAGGAAGTGCCTGCTCCCAGGTTGGTGAAGGTCAGTCCGTCACCAAATGACCAGGCAACGTAGGTCGCGTGTCCGGTGACGGTTCCCCAAAAGCCAGCCGGCAGATTGGCGGCCGGATTGTCTTGATTGGCCTGGAGATTGACGGATAACGGACCGACGAGATTTGAAACCACCACCTCATCGCAGCCCATCGAAGGTGGATTGGCCCAGGATTCGCCGTCCAGATCAGTTCCGGTCGCATACGTCGCACTGCCGGCGCACCGGCAGGGGGAAGCGGACGCGATATGGAAACCATCCAGGAACTGGGGATTATTGGTGATGTTTCCAGGGCCCAGTGGGTAGGGGTAGGAGCAGGAATTGAAATAGGGATCGCAGATGAAGAAATTGTTGGCAACGGAGAGCAGGGGCCAATTGGCATAGTTGTACATCACGATGCTGTTGCGGGTGATTCCGCCGCAAGTTCCCGCGCCGATTGCATTCAGCCCGGTGAGATAGTTGTTTACCACGGTGCAATTGTTCAGCAGCGCGTAATAGGCGCCACCTCCGCTGGTGGCCAGGTTGTGAACCACCAGGGAATTGTTGAGGGTTCCGTGGATGATGCCGCCGCCATAACCCGCCGCATTGTTGGTGAGAACACAATTGGACACGATGCCATTTGAGGAAGTACACCAGGCGCCGCCGCCGCTTTCCAAGGGGCCGCCAAGTGAGCCGCTGGCGGGCCGGGTCGCACCGTTCCGGAGCATGAAGCCACTCAGAAGCGCGCCATCCGCGACATAGGCGCAGCGTATCGCGCCCGTTCCGACACCGTTCGTGGCGACCGGGTCCCAGGCGCCTTCAATCACGGTCGTCTCATAGCCATTCACGCTCGTCACGGTCACTGCCTTGTCCAAGGCAACGCGATTGACCAGGTCTCCGACCATGATTTTGCCGCCGGTCGCATATACGCCATTCGTCACCAGCACAATGTCTCCCGCGGCAGCGGCATCGATGGCGTCCTGGATGCTGGTCGCGGCCGTCGCCCAGGTCGAGTAGGGCGGAACGGGATTGGCTCCGGCCGCGTCAGCCGCGTGGATCACCACCTGTGCCACCTGGCTGGTCACGACGCCGAAGGCATTGCTGACCACGACCTGATAAACTCCGGCGTCATCCGGGCCAAAACTGCTTACGGCCAGATTGATTGTGCCGGAGTTGCTGTAATGTCCGTCATCCTGAAGCCGTGTGCCGTCTTTGGTCCAGAAACAGGTGAAGGGGGACTGGCCGGCGACGATGATATTGAAAGTCAGGCCACGTGCAGGCAACCCAACCTGATAGGCGGGCGGCGCGCCAATCACGGGCGCGGGCTGCCATTCATCGCAACCGATGGCCGGCGGATTGTTCCACGGCTGGCCGTCAATGTCAGTGGACGCTGTTGTACCGGTGCCCGCTGCCCGGCAGGGCGAGGCAGCGGAAAGATGGACGCCGTCGGCCAGGAGCAGCGGATCAGAAGCAATGTTGCCGGTGCCGCTGGCGGCCGGCGCCGTACAACTGTAGCTGAAGGCGCAGAGGTATGAATTGCTGGCGCCTGGGGTTGTGTTCCCGAAGTTTGCGTAGACAATGCAATTGGTGAGACTGGAATTATCAACGCCACCGCCATTGCCGGAAAATGAATAGCTAAGCAGATTGCCGGTCAGGGTGCAGTTGATCAGCGTGCAACGCTCCGCTCCGCCACCGTTATTACCCGAGATATTCTTGATCACCGCGCAATTCTTCAGGTTGCAGGTGTTGGCGCCGCCACCAGAACCGTTCGGGTAGCATGCGGCATTTGACGTGACGAGACAATTTCTCAGGTCGCACCCGTACGCCCCGCCGCCCGATCCGCTGGCGCTCCCGCCGCCGGTCGCAATGTTGGTGGCCAGGAAGCAATCATGCAGGGCGACCGCGTAAGCCCCGCCGCCACAATTTGCCGCCGCATTGTGGAGGATGACACAATTGGCAACGGTGACATTGGGTGGGGTGCTGGTTGCGGCTCCCCAGACGCCGCCGCCATTCAAGTATTGGTTTGGCGCCGCGCCAGATTTCGGGGTTGCGCCGCCCCGAAGCGTGAAGCCGCTCAAGATGGCGTTGTTCGTCAGCCACGCGCACCGCACGGCTCCCGGCCCGTTGGTGGATGCCGGGTCCCAGGCACCCTGGATGATGGTCGCATTTGGACCATTAACGCCTTGCACGAGAATCGCCTTGTCCACCGACATACGGTTGGTGATGACGTGATCCATGGATTTGCCGCCGGTGGCATAAAGGCCGTTCGTGACCAGGACGATGTCGCCGGCCGCAGCTGCCGTGATGGCATCCTGGATGTTTGTGGCTGCCGTTTCCCAGGCCGTATAGGGGGCAATCGGATTCGTGCCGGCCACGTCCACGCAATGAATGACCAGCGGCGCCACGGCGCTGGTGACGACGCCAAAGGCGTTGCTGAGAACCAGTTGATAACCGCCGGCATCGGCAAAGCTCACACCGATGGCGACCAGATTGGTGGTTTGAGTGGAACTGAAATGCCCGTTGTCCTGCAGCGGCACGCCGTCCTTAAGCCACCAGCAAAGAAACGGTGATTGCACAGCGATGATTGAGCTGGCGGCAAAGCCGACCGGATCCCCGGTGAGTTGGATTTGCGGCTTCGTGACCAACGGTGCGCCGGCGGATTCAGTGCATCCGATCGATGGCGGGTTGTTCCAGTCATAACCGAAAATGTCACTGCCGGTCGCCACCGGCGCCCCCGCCCCGATGCACGGTGACGTCTTGGCAAGATGAACTCCATCCGCAAAAAGCTGGGGAGAGTTCGTGAAATTACCGGGTCCGCTTGGTAACGGAAACGTGCAGCAATAGGACAAGGAGCCTCCGGCGAAGTTGCTGTACGAGGCGGAATTGTAATACACAATGCAGTTGGTCAGCAGGCCCAGACAGGTCCCGGAGCAGGCGTTGCTGACGACCGTGCAATTGTTCAAATTGGCTGCATATGCGGCCGCGCCGGACGGAAACGGAAAACTCACCCCGTTGCTGCTGATCAGGCAGTTATTCAGGGTTCCCTGAAAGGTGCCGCCGCCACACCTGGTGGCTGTGTTCGAGACAAAAACACAATTGCGAACCATGGCATTCGAAGAGGCGCACCAGGTACCTCCGCCACTGGCCAGCGTGATGGAATCCCCCGAGGTTCTTGTTGCGCCGTCCCGCAGGGTGAAGCCTGCCAATGAAGCTCCATTGGTCAGCCACGCACAGCGCACCGCCGCCGTCCCGTTGATCGCACCTGCGCCTTGGATGACGGTCACCCACGGGCCGTTGACGCTTTGCACGGTCACCGACTTGTCCAGCGCGATGCGGTTCGTCAGGTCTCCAGCCATGACCTTGCCGCCGGTCTGGTAAATCCCATTGGTCACCCAAATCTGGTCGCCATCAGTGGACGCATCAATGGCATCTTGGATGTTCGTCGCCGCCGTGCTCCAGCCGGCGTACGGCGCCGTCGGGTTGGTGCCGTTCGCGTCGACGTAAAGCGGTGCGGACGAGGCGCGGAGAACGAATGGTGCCAGACAAAGCGACAGGAGGCAGGCGGCGAATGATTTCATTTTAGATTGCCCTTATTGAAAGCAGAGAAATCATATCATTTAATATACTGTCTTTCAATATTAAATAAATCTTCTTATGTTATCCATAAGGTGCGACCAGAAAGCAGCGGCGATTACTGCGCCAGGACCCGATAGAACCGCGTCGTATTGGTCAGCGCTGGATCATTAATTTGGATGGTGCCTTCGCTGGTATAGTAGATGGTCTGCAAGGTCTGCCAGGCCACGGGTGGCGTGAGATTGGTCGCGTATTGGACGGTGTAATTAGCGCTCAACTGGCCGTCGAATTGAAATTGAAAGCCGTTGGTTGTCAGCGCTGTCGAATGCAATTGCGGCGCGTTCAGCAGCTGCAGATGAACAGCGAGACTGGTGGAAACACCGGTGGGGTTGTCGATGTTGTAAGCAGTGAAAGTGACGGTGTAGTCCCCGGAGTTGGTCCATTGGTGGGAAGTGGCTGCCCCAGGGTTGGTGATGGTTGGTCCATCACCAAACGACTAGGCCACCTGTGTGGCGCGTCCGGCAATGATGCCAGAGAGCAGATCGTGCCGGTTCACCAACAAATTGGTTTGATAGGCCAATAGACTGACTGCCAGCGGCCCGGTGAGATTTGAAACCACCGGTTCATCGCAGCCCATGGAAGGCGGATTGGCCTAGGGCTCGCCGTCCAGATCGGTGCTGCCTGTGCTGTCGGCGATGCCTGCTCCGTGCCGGTGGCGGCACATTTTCATATTGTTGCACCACTCCGACGCCGGCGGGATTCGGCAAATTTTACGAACGATCCCCAGTTTTTTGTGGATGGCGTGCATCTCACCAGCACTTCGCCGTGCGTCGGAGCGGGAATCAATGTTCAAGTCCACATAAAGCTATGCGGATGAGGCGCGCAGAATGAATAACGTCGGACATAGTGATCCAAGGCAGGTCAGTTTTAATCTCATTTAAGGTGCCCTGTTAGAAGTGGTTTGATTAAAACAATTTGTATTTAGTCAGTCAATAATAAACCTACCTTCTTTAGCCGTCAAAATCCGCCATTGTCCCGCCGCTAAATCGCCGAGCCAAAGATTTCCAATGCGCACCCGGACCAGCCTCAGGGTGGGATGGCCGATGGCGGCGGTCATGCGGCGCACCTGCCGGTTTTTGCCTTCAATCAGCTCCAGCCCGATCCAGCAGTCCGGCACGCTCTTGCGGAAGCGGATGGGCGGATCGCGCGGAGGCAAGGTAGGGCGCGTCACTCCGTGCGCGCCATCGGGCGGCATTGTTGAATCCTGCGGCGCGCACGGAGTGACGCGCCCTACCGTCGGCTGCGGCTCCAGCAGCCACGCCCGGCAGGGCAGGGTCTTCCGGCCCTGGATGGATATGCCGGCGGACAGTTTTTTCAGCGCCTCGGGCGTCGGGATGCGTTCCACCTGTGCCCAGTACTCGCGTTCATGGGCGCGGCGCGGGTGCAGCAGGCGCTCGTTCCATGCCGGCTCGTCGCTCAACAGCAACAGGCCTTCAGAGTCCGCATCCAGCCGGCCAATCGGATAAACCTTCTCCGGCAAACCGAATTTCGCCAGCGGACGGTTGGGTGAGCCGTCGGGCGTGAATTGCGAAATAACGCCGTAAGGTTTGTTGAACGCAATGAGCACGGCTGGAGTTTCCCGTGTCGGGTGCCGGGTTTCAAGGAAATCACGTGATGGGTCGGTTGGAAGAAGGCCGTTGGGCGGAGGGAGACGAAACCAGGATTGAAACCATAAAGTCCTGAACCATAGTGGCCATAGAATGCTTATATGGCCCAATCAGCCGCCCCGCGGCGCAGTCGGGATTAGGATTCGGGGTTTCCTTCGTCATTATGTTTTGGTGATTCGTCATTCCGCGGAACGGGCGGCTTCATTTCTCTTTGTGTTCTTTGTGTTCTTTGTGGTTAAATCGGGTCGTGATTTGCAACATCATCTTCGACTGGTCCGGCACGCTGGTGGACGATCTGCCCGCCGTGTTGAAGGCGTCGAATTTTGTCCTGACCCAGGCGGGGCGCCCGGAGATGTCGTTGGAGCAGTTTCGCGCCGAATTTTCCCTGCCCTTCGCGAGTTTTTATGACCGCCACACGCCGGACGTGCCGATGGCCCAGCTGGAAAGCTGGTTTCACAGCAGTTTTCGGCAGGCGCAGGACTCCGTGATCGAACTGCCCTATTCCCGCGATTTTCTCGAGTTTTGCCGGGCGCAAAAGCTGCGCACTTTTCTCCTGAGCTCGGTGCACAAGGACCATTTCGCCGCCCAATGCCGCGTCACGGGCTTTGACGCCTTCCTGGACCGGCCTTACACCGACGTCTGGGACAAGCGCAAAAAAATCCACGAAATCCTCGCCGAAAATCATTTGCGCCCGGAGGAGACGCTGTTCGTCGGCGACATGCAGCATGATGTGGAAACGGCGCATCACGGCGGCATTCACTCCTGCGCCGTGCTCACCGGCTACAATTCCCTGGAACAGCTGCGCGCGGCGCAGCCGGACCTGATTGTGGAGCATCTCGGCGAACTGCGCCAGGTGCTGGCGCAAAACGGCATGGAACTCAAACCGGCGGCGGGAGAATTTGAGGAGACCCATCCGCCGCTCGCCACCGTCGGCGCCCTGATCTTCAACGCCGCGGGCGAGGTATTGATGATTCGCACGCACAAATGGTCGGATCTCTGGGGCATTCCCGGCGGCAAAATCAAATGGGGCGAGCCTTCGGAAACCGCGCTCCGCCGCGAAATCATCGAGGAAACCGGCCTCAACGTGGTGGACATCGAATTTGTGCTGGTGCAGGATTGCATCCATTCAAAGGAATTTTACCGGGATGCGCATTTTGTCCTGTTGAATTATACCTGTCATTGCGCCGGCGAGCCCCACGTGATATTAAATGACGAAGGCCGCGAAGCCCGCTGGGTGACAACCGTCGGAGCGTGTGAGCTGCCGCTGAATACGCCGACCAGAATATTGCTGGAAGCGGTGATAACCCGTCGTGGCGATGAAGGCCCCAAACGGCGCCGGAAACGGTAGGAAAAATCAGACTCAGAACCAAACCGAAGCATGTCATTTATTACCATCGTTGACTTGGAAGTCTTTTATCGCGTCGGCGTCACGGACGACGAGCGCGCCAAGCCGCAACGTTTGCTGCTGACCATTGACATCAAATTCGATTTTTCCTCGGCGGCGGTGAGCGGCCGCGTTGGCCGGACGATCGATTACCATGAGGTTGTCAAACACCTGTTGAAATTTGGCGAAAGCCGGAACTGGAGGCTGATTGAATCCGTGGCCACGGACGTCGCCGCCAAAATCCTGTCAGAATTCCACCCCGAAAGCGTGACCATCGAGGTGAAAAAGTTTTCAATTCCCGAGACCCGCTATGTTTCCGTCAGCCTCACGAAACAACGGCTGGCTCCCGACAACCAAAAACGGCCGTTCTTCTGGTGGCAGCGCTGGTCCTGATCCGGCCCGGTTGCCCGACCCGGTTCCGGCCGCGAATGTTTGTCCCGCCATGGTCCGCAATTCCCAGCCGCCGGGCCGGGTGACTATGGTTACGGCGTCCGCCGTGCGCGTGTAAATCACCGGTCCGCTCCATTTGCCCAACCGTTCCTTCAATCCGCGACCCGCCCGGCGGGTCGCGGGGCGTTCCGAGTCCGCCACAACAATGACCCGGGGTTGCACGGCATCGAGCAACGCATCACAAAGCGGTTCGCCTTCACTGGGCAGCCCGGCAATCACGATGTCCGCCCGCAGAGCGTTGGTGCCGGCGAGCAGGGCGCTTTGTCCCTGGCGGCCCAGATCCGACAGCAACAAAATCCGCGTGCCGTTGAAATCTCCCAGCAACACCAGCGCGGCATCATCGGCCTGCCGGAAATCCTCCCCCGCCCCGGGATGCAGCACCCGCCAGCACCCGGCTGTGCCGCCGGGTGGCAGGACCCGGTGCCGGGCGGGCGGCTGGTCAAATTTGGCGACGGTTTTCTGATAAGCCGTTGAGCGGAAATGAACCGGACTGGTGTAAATTTCGCCGATGCCAAAAAGCTGGTCGAGCCGTTCCGCCCCGCCGCAGCTTTGCGTGTCGCCGTGGGTCAGTGTGAGCCGTTGCACGCGGTTCACCCCTTGCGCCCGCAGGAACGGCTTGAGCGTGAAATCAACGGCGTTTTCATCGCCACAATCCACCAGCCAGTCGCTTTTCCGGCCGGCGGCATCCGCGAAAACCGCGTGGCCGCCCCCGAGCGGAAGAACGGTCAGTTTGATTTCGCTGCGCGTGGCCTGCCAGTGCCAGGCACAACCGGTGGCGATCAGAATCAACGCTGCCGCACTCCAGATTCTTCGTGCGGGGGCGAACAGCCAGCCGCTCACCCCGCCGATAACCGCGGCGTAGTAAATCGCGATGGCCGGCCAGGCCGGCGCGGGCACATAGAAAAAAGCGCCGGGGATCCGGGTCGACCATTCGCTCACTGCCGTCATCGCCGACATGAAAAACCAGGCGCTGTGGTTGAAAAGCTCCGTCGCCCACGGGAACCAGGCCCCGCAAACGAGGGCGCCAAGATTGGCCGTCAATGCGAGCGTGCCGAGCGGCACGGCGACCAAGTTGGCCAGCGGCGAAACCGGACTGAACAGGTGAAAATACCTGGCCGACAGCGGAATGGAGCCGATCCACGCCGCCAGCGAGAGGGCAAGGTAGCACGACAACATTCGTAGTGTCGCGGTGCGCGCCCGCCGCCAGCGCGGCACCAATTCGCCGGGGAGCAACGGGTCGCCTTGCAGCAACCGGTCGGAGATTTTGTTCAGCACCGGCAGCAGGAGCACGATGACCAGCACGACAAAAAACGACAGCTGAAAGCCGGCTTCAAAAAGCTGGCGCGGTTCCCACAGCAGGATGATCAGCGCGGCGGCGGCAAGCGAATTGATCGTGTCGGCCGGCCGTTTCAACGCCCAACCCCCGAGCACGATGGTCATCATCACCGAGGCGCGGACGGCGGGCGATTCCCAGCCGGTGGCCGCGGTGTAAAACCAGATGATGGGGATCGCCACGATGCCGCACCAGGCCCGCGACAACTGCAACACGCGAAGCAATGCCACGAGCATTCCGGATATCAGCGCGATGCGCAGGCCGTCGATGGCAAACAGGTGCATCGTCCCGGCGCGCAGGAACGGTTCGCTGATGTCACCGGTGAACGCCGTCCGCCAGCCGAGCGTCATCGCCCAAAGCAATCGCAACGGTTCATCCTCCACCGGCAACCCCAGTGCCAGGGTCCGTTGCGACCAGCTCAAAAAACGGTCGGTCAGCGGCGGAGCCGCCAACGTCGGGGCGGCCAGCTGCCAGTCATGGGTGGAACCGGCTTTGAGCTGGTAAAAGATGCCGCGCGTTTGCAGGTAATCGCGGTAATCAAAAAGCCCTTCCGCCAGCGGCCGGGGCGGACGGCTGATCACTCCATTGATTTCCACCGGTTGACCGGCAAAATAATCGCCAGCCAGCGCGCCCGGCGTCAGGACCATGATGGAGCCGGACGCCGGTTGCCAGCCGGCGTCGCGGCGCAGGGCCGTGACCCGGACCCGGGCCAGCGACCGTTCGGCCGGCGCATCGTCGGTTCCGGAAATTTTCAGATGCGGCGTTTCAGCCAGGGTCCCCTGGACGGTGGCGATGGCGTCGTTGTCGCCGAGCAACGCGCGCAAATCATCCGGGGAAACGACCGCGGTGCGGCTGGCAAGGTTGGTCCAGCCGGCCAGCACCAGCAACAGCCAGACCAGCCAGGGCCGTAATGTTTCGAAGATGAGGGCGGGGATGAGAATGGCAAAGGCAAGGGCAAACAGCATCGCGGGCGGCGGGTGGAAAATTCCGGCAATCAACAGGCCGGCGGCATAGGCGCAAACGACGGCGACGAACGGACGTTTCATGGCGGCTCCTGCCGGTGTTTTCGCCAGCGGCCCCAAAGCCAGAGCGCGAACAAACCGGCCGCGCCGCCCGCGATGTCGATCAATACATCGCTCACATGCGCCGTGCGGCTCGGCACGAAGCGCTGGTGGAACTCATCGGTCGCGGCATAAAGAAAGACCAGGGCCAGCGCGCCGCCTGCCAGACGCCAGTTCCACGGGCGCGCATCGTTTTTGACCGGCCGGCGCAGCGCGCGCCAGAACAGCAGCGCCAGCACCGCGTATTCGGCCAGATGTGCGCCTTTGCGGGCAATGAGCACGATGAGATGCACGGTGTCCTCCGGCATCTGCGGAAACAGCCAGAGCAGCAACGGCGCCAGGATGCGCGAGGAACGGGCGAAGGATTTCGTGTCGCTCGAGGCCGAGAAGATCACCGCCATCCAGATCAGGGCCGGCAGCCAGTATTTGAGGAAGGCGCGGAATTTGAGCACGGCAAATGAAAGCCGAACCCACCCCGGCTGAGCAACCAGAATCGTTCCGTGCCCGAAAGCGTCCACCGCCGGTCCCCGCGAAACGCCCGGAACCCCGGGCGAAGCTACATCCGTTTGGAGTTCCGCCTTCAGGCGGCCAAGCGAGGTTGCCAGCCCGACCGCCTGAAGGCGGAACTCCAAACAACATTGCCCAATTGCGCGGAGGCAAGGGGCAGGGTGGGTGCATCTTGAGGGCGTGTTGCCCAAAAGGACGGAGCGCGGGTCTGCGACCCGCAGCTGCCAGGATTGCTGAATGCCCGAGTAAAATTTGGCCGGTTTTGGATGATGGATCGTGCTGCGGCCACAGAGCCGCGCTCCGCCGTCGCCGAAATTGATTTGGGCAACACGCCCTCAAGATGCACCCGGCAGTGTTCAGTTGCGTGATTGGGTTTGCCAAACGGCGGCGCTTTTGGCACAGAAAGGCGCTTTCATGAGACGTATATTTTGGTTTTTGCTCCCGGCGGTCTGGCTGGCGGCGCTGGCGGCCCAGGCGTCGCCGTCGTCGCCGGATTTGATCGCGCGGATCCATTTTGCCGGCGCCGGACAAATTTCCGCCGACACCAATGCCGCGGCGTTCACGAATCTTTGGGGCTCGCCCGAGGCGCAGGCGGTCCGCGACCAGACGCTGAACAAGCTTTCCCGCGCGCCGTACTCCTGGTTCAAGGAAAAAATGCCCGCCGGCGCCGGTGACGGGGCCGCGCAGCTTCGGCCATTGCTCGACGATTTGTCGGACTCGGAATGGTTCCTGCAGGTCCGCGAGGCCACAAATGGTTCGCCGGAATCCGCCCTGGCGATTCATCTGGATGCCGCCCGCGCGAAGCTTTGGCAGGCCAACCTGGCGGGTGTGCTCGAAGCCTGGACGGGAATGTCCGTGGAAAAAATCCCGAACGGCTGGCAGTTGAAAAAACATCTTCCGCCCAATCTGATCCGGTTTGCCCGCATGGGTGATTGGGTCGTGATCGGCTGCGGCGAGGACCGGCTTCCCCTGAATGATGAACTGATGCGGCACGTGCAGGCGGAGAAGCGGCCGGCGCCGGTGGAACCAAATGCCTGGTTGGCCGCAGACCTGGACTGGCCGCGGCTGGCCCGCTGGTATCCGTTGCTCAAGCCGGCCGGTTTGCCGGAAATCCGGTTGCAGGTTGCCGGGCACAACGGCAAGTTGCAGTCGCAGGCCAGACTGATCTTCCCGCAGCCGCTGGGATTGACGCTCGAAAAATGGAGCGTGCCGGCGGATCTCATCCACCCGCCGTTCATCAGTTTCACCGCTGTGCGGGGCATCGCGCCGTGGCTGGAGAAGCAGGATTGGGCCCGGCCGTACGCAATTTCGCCGGTGCCGAACCAGCTGTACGTCTGGGCCTTGCCGCAGATGCCGCTCCAGACTTTCGCCGCCGTGCCGGTCCCCGATGCGAAGAAAGTCCTCCTGGAGTTCAAGCAAAAATTGTCTGCCGAAACCAGCTGGCAAAGCCATTTCCAGATGCCGGTCACCATGGTGGCGACCAATGACCGGATTTCCTGGCAGGGCATCCCGTTCGTATCGCCCAACCTGTCCGCAACGCATGAGCCGGCCGGTGATTTTTTGTTCGCCGGTGTTTTTCCCAATAGTCCCCGGACCAAACAGCCGCTGCCGCCGGAATTACTCGCGCAACTCGACCGCACCAATCTGGTTTATTTCGACTGGGAAATCACCGGTGAACGCCTGGGTCGATTGCCCCAGCTGACGCAGCTCGCGCTCATGGAGACCCGCCATAAACAGCTCCCGGCGCAATCCGTCGCCGGCAAATGGCTCACCCGCATCGGCCCGCCGCTGGGGATTGCCGTGACGGAAGTGACCCGGACCGCGCCAGATGAATTGAGTTTCAAACGCAGCGCGCCCGGCGGCTTTACCGCGATCGAATTCATCGCCCTGGCCAACTGGCTCGAAGCAACAAATTTCCCCGGCTGCGATTTGAGTTCTCCCCTGCGGCCGAATTTGAAACATCCGCACTCGCAAATCCCGGGCCCGCCGCCGGCCTTCCAGCTGCACTGAAGCCATGCTCAAACTCGGCGTCAACATCGACCACGTCGCCACCCTCCGCGAGGCGCGCTATCGCGGTCGCGGATTCGGCGAGCCCGATCCCGTCGGAGCCGCGCAAATTTGCGAGGCCGCCGGCGCCCACGGCATCACCGCCCACCTGCGCGAGGACCGCCGGCATATCCAGGATCGCGATGTCTGGAAATTTCGCGAGGCCGTCAAGACCCGGCTGAACCTCGAAATGGCCATCGTGCCGGAAATCATCGACATTGCGCTGAAATTGAAGCCGGACATCGTCTGCATCGTGCCCGAGCGCCGGCTGGAGGTGACCACCGAGGGCGGGCTCGACGTGGTGGCGCAGGAAAAAACCATCGCCGAAACGCGCAAGAAAATGAACGACGCGGGCATCGAAGTGAGCTTGTTCATCGCGCCGGATGAAGAACAGATTGCCGCCAGCGCGCGGACCGGCAGCCAGTTCATTGAATTGCACACCGGCCGGTTTGCGGAGGAGTTTTTTCAGCAAAGAATCAGTAGCAGCCGAGGTGACGAGGCTCTAACTAGAAAAACAAAAATTGATCAAAGCCTCCTTACGTCGGCTCCTACGGAAGAAACGGAACTGGCCCGGCTGATTGCCGGCGCGAAACAGGCGCACGCGCTCGGGTTGAAGGTGAACGCCGGACACGGATTGAATTACGTGAACCTGCCGGCGCTTTGCCGGGTGCCCCACCTGGTGGAATTAAACATCGGCCACAGCATCATCAGCCGCGCGGTGAGCGTCGGTCTCGAAACCGCCGTCAAGGAAATGCTGGCCTTGATGGAAAATTATCGCGGGAGGTGAGGGTCGGAGCGCGACTGTGTCCCGCGCGGCGCGGGATCAGTCGCAGCAGCAACTTGGCGGTTGGCGCGGAAGAATTCTCAGCGACGTTCAACGGATCAACGTGCTGCGGCTGGTCCGCTGCGGACACAGCCGCGCTCCATTTCAGGGCCGGGCGGTGATCGTTGGCCTTGAAGCTGCATCAAAGAGATACTGTCTTGCTGGAAAATCTTCGCGGGTGTTCCGAGTTTGCTTGCGCGTCAATCGCAAATCGTAAATCGTCCATTCCATGATTCTGGGCACCGGCATTGACATCATCGAGGTGGCGCGCATCGCGTCGTCGTTTGAAAAATTCGGCGACCGGTTCGTCAACCGGATTCTGCTGCCGGGCGAAATCGCCTACTGCCTGTCGCATAAAAAGCCCGGGCCGTTCCTCGCGGCGCGGTTCGCGGCCAAGGAGGCGGTTTCCAAGGCGTTCGGCACCGGCATCGGCGCGCCGCTCGGCTGGCGGGACATCGAAATCCGCCGCAAGGATTCCGGCGAGCCGTTCGTGGTCCTGCATGGCAAGGGAAAAAAATTGTTCCAATCCCGCCGCGCCAAACGACTGCTCGTCAGTTTGAGTCACACGGCCAATTACGCGGCGGCAACGGCGATTTTGGAAAGGTAGGAGTCCAGGGTCCAATGTCCAAAACAGTGGTTGGGCTCTTCACTTTGGACATTGGACTTGGGGCCTTGGACACACTAGAATCCGCGCGTGGAAACAGCAGTACCGGCGATTCTGCTCTTCGCGGGCGCGAGCTTCTTTTTCGCACTTGCGGAAACGGCCCTGTTTTCCCTCAGCAAATGGCAGGTGCGGCACTTGGCCGAGCAGCATCCCGGCGCGGGCCGGATCGTCGCCCAGCTCCTTGAACGCCCGCAGGACCTGCTGGCGACGCTGGCGCTGGGCAACACGTTCGCCAACGCGGCCATGCTGGCCGTGGCCCTGCGGATGGTGTTCGCCGAGCACTGGACCCTGGCGCTGACCGTGCTGACGTTGCTGGCGTTGACGCTCCTCGGTTGCGAGGTGCTGCCCAAGACGCTGGCCGTGCGGCAGCCGGAGCGCTGGGCCTTGCAGGTCGCCTGGCTGATGCTGGTCTTCGAAAAAATCACCACCCCGTTGCATCGCCTGGCGCAGCGGCTCGATACGGTGATGCTCAATTTCATCGCGCCGCAAACCGCCTATCCGGCGGGGGGCGGGGCGCTGAGCGACGCCGAATACCAGGAGCTGCTCGAGCTGGCCTATCGCCAGGGCACGCTCGAGGAATCGGAAAAGGAAATCATCCTGCAGATTATCAATCTGGACAAGCGCATGGCGCGCGACGTGATGCGCCCGCGCGCCGGCATGTCGTGCATTTCGGACAACGCCACGATCGAGGAGATGATTGCGGCGGCGAAAAAGTTCAAGCACCGCCGGCTGCCGATTTACGATGAGACCCCGGACACCATTGTGGGCATTCTCAACACCCGCGCGCTCTTGCTCGACCCGAAGATTGACCTGGCCGACGCGATTGAATTTCCCTCGTTCGTGCCGGAGACAATGAACCTGCTGACGCTGTTCAAGAGCCTCCAGAAGCAGCAGCGCGGTCTCGCGATTGTGATCGACGAGTTCGGCGGCACGGCCGGCCTGGTGACGATGGAGGACATCCTCGGCCGGCTCGTCGGCAAAATCCGCACCGGGGTGCTGGCGGAAGGCCTGGTGATGGAAAAGCTGGCGCCGGACCGCTGGCGGGTGAACGGCACGATGCGGCTGGAGGATTTTCGCCGCGAATTTCCCGCGCTCGGCGACGTGCCCGAGGTGGAAACCATGGGGGGACTGCTCGCGCACCTGCTCGGCGTCGTGCCGGTGGCGGGGGAATCGGCGGCGTTTCGCGGCCTGAAGCTCACCGCGGAGACTGTTGACGAACGGCGCGTGCGCAAGTTGCTGGTTCAACGGCTGCCATAAATGAACTCAAACCTGTTCAGCTGGCTGGTTTTGCTTGGGTGCCTGGGGCCCTCCTTCTTGCTGTCCGGCATGGAGGCGGGCGTGTTCGCCCTGAACCGGCTGCGGGTCCGCCGGCTGTCCCGCACGGGCAATCCTTCCGCGAAATTGCTGCACGATTTCCTAGAAAACCAGGAAAGATTCCTGTGGACGATTCTCGTCGGCAACACGCTCGCCAATTTCCTCATCCTCGGCTGGATGGTGGTCGAACTGCATCAATACTTCCTCGGGCAGCACGCCTGGGGAATCGCCATTTTTGCCGTGGCCGTCTTTTTGTTTTACGCCCTGTTCGATCTGCTGCCGAAAATGCTGTTCCGCGCGCATCCCAATCAGATGTGCCTCTCGGCGGCGAACCTCTTCCGGCCCATCCGTTTCCTCCTCGGCCCCTTGGTGCTGGTCGTGGAGGACGTGTCCAAGGTGGTGCTGCGCTGGACCGGCGGGCGCGCTTTGACCGGGCGGCTGTTTGGCAATCGCGAGGAAATGCTCGCCGTCATGCAGGAGTCTGCCCAGGCGCTGACCACCGACGAGCGCGCCATGATCAACCGGGTGCTCGGGCTGCAAAATTTGACCGTCCGCCAGGTCGCCACGCCGCTGGCGCAGACAGTGACCATTCAAACGCAAATGCCCATCGCCGGGGCGCTGGCGCTGGCGCGCGAGCGGAAATTGTCGCGCCTGCCGGTCTGGGAAACGCGCGATGGACGCCCCTGCATCGCCGGCCTGCTCTTGCTCGGTCCCCTGCTGTACCGCGACGACCTGGAGTTGCAGGAGACCGCCGCCGCGCACATGACGCCGGCGCTGTTTCTGGACGAGGACACGCGGCTGGAGGACGCCCTGCGCCGGATGCAGCGGGCCGGCGAGCGGCTGGTCATCGTGCTGGGGCGTGACGGCCGGGAAATGGGGGTCGTGAGCCTGGAAGACATTTTGAAGCTGATGTTCGGCGAGGTGAAATTGTGAGCTGGGCCGATGTCATCCATGATGGAGTGAATCTGCTGGCCGTGGTCGTGCTCGTGCTGCTGAATGCATTTTTTGTCGCGGCCGAGCTGGCCATGGTGCGCATCCGTGACACGCAGCTGGACGAGCTGGCGGCCAAGGGCAACCGCCGGGCAAAAATGGCCCGCCACCTCAGCGCCCACATCGATTCCTATATCAGCGCCACCCAGTTCGGCATCACGCTCGCCAGCCTGGGGCTGGGGGTGGTGATCGAGCCGGTCTTCCGGGATTTGCTCGGCCCATTGTTTCGCCTGCTGGAAATCAACTCCGAACACGCCCAGCGCGTCATCGCCATCGGCGTCGGCTTTTTCGTGAACTGCTATTTGCTGATCGTCCTCGGGGAACTGGTGCCGAAGACAATTGCCATCCGCCGCACCCTGGCGACGTCGCTGTGGACCGCCGGTCCCCTGGACTGGTTTTATCGCGTTTCTTTCCCGTTCATCTGGCTCCTGCATCGCTCGTCCCAGTTTGTGGTCCGGCGGCTGGGGTTTTCCGTGGAGGAATTCCGCGGCGCGCATTCGGAGGAGGAATTGCGCCTCATGTTCACATCGATACCGCAAAGCGGGAAGGCGGGCGGGCGCAATCTCATTTTGAATGCGCTGGACCTCCGCCACCGTGTCGCCCGCGAAGTCATGCGGCCGCGCCACGAAATCTCCGCGTTCAACACCGAGGCGCCGCTGGCCCAGTGCCTCGCGCTGGCCGAAAAGACGCGCTATTCCCGCTTTCCGCTTTGCGAAGCCGGCGACCTGGACCGGACGCGCGGCAGCATCCATATCAAGGATCTTTACGCCTTGCGCGACAAGGCGCGGACGGCGGCGGACCTGCTGCCGGTGGCGCGCCCGCTGATTTATATTCCCGAAACCGCCCGCCTGGAGAAGCTGTTGCCGCTGTTTCTCGAGCGGAAATTGCATGTGGCGATGGTGGTGGACGAATACGGCGGAACCGTCGGCATCGTCACCTTGGAAAATGTGCTCGAAGAACTCGTCGGCCAGATCCAGGATGAGTTCGACCAGGAGAAATCCGAGCTGACGGTCGTGGGCGAAAACGTCTGGGAGGCTGCCGGCACACTGCCGTTGCATGAACTGGAAAAAATCGTCGGCGAGATGCAGCACGAGGAGGCGGTCGCCACCGCGAGCGGCTGGATGACGCAAAAACTCGGCGGTTTTCCGAAGACTGGCGACGTGTTGACAATCGGTGCCAGCGAGTTGCGCGTCGAGGAAATGGATGGCCCGCGCGTGGCGCGCTTGAAAATCACCCGGCACGCCGCGCCGGACAATCCGGACATTTGACGGGAAAAGTCCCGCGCGGTTTCTACCACCTCCCGCCGCGAATGGCGAATATCGCGGTCGCCACGGCCATGCTCCCATCCAGCGCGACGGCCGGCCACATCCCATGCCGCGCGGCCGCGATCCCGAAGAGCAAAATCGCGCCGAGCCACACGGCCAGGGGATGATAATCCACCGTGCGCCGGATCGGGCTTTTGTTGATGAGCGCCGGCGTGATGAAGGCCAGGATCAGCAGCGCCGCCGCCGCCCAACTGAAAAAATTCACCAGCGGCGCAGCCTCCCATGTCATCGGGAACTTGGTCGGCAGCCAGAGCCAGTAGTGTTTGGCGCGCGCGGCAAACGGGTCGAAGGCAAGGTCGAACAGCATCGCCAACAGGGCTGTCAGCCCGATGAGCCAGAAGCCGTAATTCCGGATTTTTCGCCACGGACGCAGAATCAGCCGCGCCGTGCCGCGCGAGTTTAAAATCACCGCGATCCAGATCAGGGGCATTGCCCAGGGCAGCGTTTTGAACAATTGCGGCCCGGCTTCAGCGCCGAACAGGAACGGACCGAACGGAATTCCCGTGATTGCGCCGAGCGAGTGGATCGCGCCGCCCATGAGCGCAATGACGAACGCGGCGAGCAAGACATTTTGCAGCGGCAGCTGCCGGGCGAGGGCGGCGATCGTGCTGGCGGTGGTCAGCAACAGCAGCAGCGCCTCCGGACTGCCGGGCTTGCCAGGCAGGTTCAGTGCCAGGCTGTTCGCGGCCAGCGCCAGCGCGAAGGTGGTGGCAAGCAGCGCGACCAGCAGCCAATGAAACCAGGCGCCCGTTCTTTCGGCAAGGGTGCCGGCCGGCCGGTTTTTGGACGAGACGGGTGGTTGCATGTGCCCTGGAGCCTATGAATTTGCCGCTGTCGGCGCATTAATTTTTTGTCGCATCTCGACCGGCTCCACCGGAGCCGTGACACCGGTTGCTCTCCCTGACGGGCCATGAAGCCAGTGCCCATTCCCGGAGCGCGGCTGGGTCTCGCGTCGTGCGGGACCAGCCGCAGCACGTTCGCATGGGCGGCCGGCTGGAAGACACCTGATGCCGCAGGGCTTTTCAACTTGCTGCGGCTGGTGCTTTGCGTACAGCTGCACTCCAATCTTGTTGTGGTCGGCGGCAGTGCGCAATTGCGCCCTCATTCCCGCCCTGGCCGAATTTCCCTTGTTCCCCGGCGGCAAACCTGCTTTGTTTTAGTCTCAATAATTCATCAACACCATGACATTGGACGAAACCAAAAATCTCATCAGGATCTGCGCCAGCCAGATGAACTCGCACTATGGCCGGACGGTTTTCGATGAATGGGCGATCGTATCGCTCGCGGAAAACAAGGCGCGGGTGCTGGTTTACTACGGCCCGCGCAACGACGATTTCCTCAAGAATTTTGTCAAGGATCTGGGGGTGTTGCGCGCGGAGCTGGTCGGCGGAAGATACGGCGTCGGCGATTTTGAATTTTCCCGGCATGGCGCCGGCACCGGCTTTGAATCGTTCATGGTCATGGGGCCCGGCGCTTATCTGATTTGCAACAACACCAACGCCTCCATGGAGTCCATCACCAAAAATCCGCGCTGGCTCGGCGCGCAGGTGCCGTTTGTGGAACTGAGCGACAAGATGCGGGAGGACCCGCTGACGGTTTCCAGCGACACCCAGTTTTTCAAGAAGCCCGCGTGACCGACCACCCGTTTCTTAAGCCTTGCTGGTGCGACAATAAAATTCGCACGTGCGATTTCTATTGTCGTCAATGAATCCGGGATGTTGAATCGTTTGCACGATTATTTTAACAAGCCGCAGTAAAGGAAATAGCCGTAGGCCACCACGAGCAACAGGCCGACGAAGCGCGGCAATTGTCCGAACAGGGTGACGAAGAACAGGTGCACCGCGGTCGCGCCCAGCAGGATGAACATCCCGGCCTGGAAGAATGGCGGCACCTCCATCGTGTGGTACAGGGCGTAAATGCCGATGCACAGCGGGATGGAGACGTGTGAATCGCCCACCTGTGAGGCGTAGACCGTTTCCGGCTGGCCGCGCCAGCCGTAGTAAAGCGCGAGCACCGCGTTGGGCAGCACCATGAGCCACCCGCTGAGCCAGCCGAGATTTTTGGCGCTGATGAAGCCGGTATGGATGCCGGAAATCCAGTTCACCAGCCAGCCCGTGCTCGCATAAATGCCATACGCCCCGACGGCCAGCAGCGCCAGGTCGAACGGCAGCGTCCAGCCCAGCGACTTGCCCTGGCGCACGTTCGATTTGAGCACTTCAAAGAAATGGAAGCATTGCCAGAACAAGAACAGCCCCACCAGGACCAGCCCTTCGTTGAAGCCAATCGTACCATTGCGGCCGAGCGCCCAGACGGCGCCGGTGAAAAACAGGACCGCCAGGAGCGTGAGCAGGAGCGACAGCCGGTTCAATTCCTGCGTTTTGCCGGCGGTCCCGCCCTTTTTCCGGGACGAATTCCTGTCTGCCGACGGCAGGACTTTCATGCCCCAGAAAATCGCGGGCAGGCCGATCACCAGCGTCATGTTCGTGACGTTGTTGACGAGCGAGTTCGTCATCACGTCCGCGCCGGAACCGCCGCTGCGGCCGAGGATGAATGCGAAGATGAGATTGCCGAGGCCGGAGCAATATGGCATGACGATCGTTCCGAGCACCGTGCCTTCAAAGCCCTTGGCACTCATCGCCTCGAGCCGCCAGAGCATCAGCAGCGACGCCACCAGGAACAGCGCCAGAAACAGCCACGGCGCATAGGGGCCTTTGGCTTCAATCCAATGGATGAAAGGGTTGAGCACGGAGGTGAAATCTAACCAAAGCCGTCCCCGGAAGCGATATTGAAGTTTTTGGAAAGACACGGATTTGCATTGGTAGGGCGCGTCACTCCGTGCGCGCCGCCGGGAGCCTGTCAGCGATGCGAAGACTCACCCCGTTCGGCGGCGGGCAGGGGACTGCCCGCCCTACCTTTCGCGTTTGGCATATCCTGCCGCTCCCATTACGATTCGTGCATGAACCTGCCGGTCCGAAAACGGCTTCCGCATGCCGTTCCGCAATGGGTTGCCGAAGACAGTTGGTGCTTCATCACCATCAAGTGCGTGCCAGCAGGAAAAAACCAGATGTGCCGGGCTGACACCGGTGACGCTGTGCTGGCGGCGATGAAGTACAATCACGAGAAGCACGTCTGGCATTGCCGTCTTTGCTTGCTCATGCCGGATCATTTGCACGCCATCCTTGCATTTCCTCGTGAGCCAGGAATGGGAACAGTCATAAATAACTGGAAGAAATATTTGGCTGGAAAAACGGGCGTGGATTGGCAACGCGATTTCTTCGATCACCGTCTCCGCAATCATCACGAACTGGACGAGAAAACCAGTTACATTTTGATGAATCCCGTTCGCAAAGGTTTGTGCGAGCGCGCGGAAGATTGGGTGTGGGTCTATCATCCTGACCCGGATCAGCAGCTCGGGTAGGGCGCGTCACTCTGTGCGCGCTGTCGGGAGCCTGTCAGCGATGGGAGGACTAACCTTGTTCGGCGGCGGGCAGGGGACTGCCCGCCCTACCAGCTGCGCGTCAGGGCTGAGAAGGAGCAGATGGAAATACAATGCTGGCAGTATTGAGGGTCATCATTCATTAGCTTTCATCTTGTCCGCCAAATATTGCAACATCCAGCGGGCAACATCAGCGTCTATCAAGCCATCCTTTTGTTGCCACTCAATGGCAGATATAATGTCTGACTGGTCGAACAGTCCCCATTCCCAAAGTCACTTTTCAAAGTTCAGCCAGCCAACAGTAAGCCAAGCAAAGTGGCGCATCTCTTGGATTGTTTCGTTTGAAAATCCTCTTCTTAGCAGTTCTTCGTAATATTGTTTGAGCAGGCCGGGTGTTGGTTCTGTGTCGAGAACTTCTTCACAGACAAGTGACCATGTTGAGATTTTATCCCAATGTGGGATTTCTTTGTGGATGGGGTCCTTCATCGGTGGGAAGGGTTTTCCCAGGATTGGAGCAATGCGTTTGTTCCAATCCTTGAGCCCTTTTGGAATAGGGATCCCGCTCATGATGGCTTCACACACCAAACCCCGCCAACGCCTTTTCAATCCTTGCCATCACGCGTTCCTTGCCGAGTACCTGGAGCAGGTGGTAGAGGCTCGGGCCGGAGGTCTTGCCGGTGACGGCCAGGCGGCAGGGATGCACCAGCACGCCGGCTTTCACGCCCAGCGCCTTGGCCGTCTCCTTCAGTGCGGCTTCCAGGCTCTCAGCGTTGAACGCCGGCGCGGCGGCAAAGGCGTCCCGGAGTTTTTCCAGGCGCGGCTTGTTCTCCGGCACAAAATCCTTCTTCGCCGCCTCGGCGTCGTATTCGATCCCGTCCTTGAAATAAAATCCGGCATACGCGGGCAGCTCGCTGAAGAGCTTGAACTTGCCCTTGCAGGTGTCGAGCGCGGCCTTGACGTAGCCGAGCGGGAATGTATTCGTGTTCATCCCGGCCTTGGCAAAGGCATGAACGGCGAGTTCATAGAAGCGGTCGTCGCCGAGTTCGCGGACGTATTCGCCCTGGAGCCAGAGCAGCTTTTCGTAATCGAACCGCGCGTTATGCCGGAGGATTTGCGGCAGGTCAAAGCGCTCGACGACCTCCTCGCGCGAGAGTTTCTCGCGATTGTCCTTGGGCGACCAGCCGAGCAGGCAGAGATAGTTCACGACGGCTTCCGGGAGGAAACCGCCCTCGGTGTAGGTGGTGAGCGAGGCGCCGGTGTCGCGCTTGCTCATCTTGGAGCCGTCGGCGTTCAGGATGAGCGGGATGTGCGCGTAATGCGGCGGCTTCACGCCAAACGCCTGGAAGAGCGCGATATGCTTGGCGGTGTTGCTCAGATGGTCCTCGCCGCGGATGACGTGCGTGACGTCCATTTCCAGGTCGTCAATCACGTTGACCAGGTGAAACACCGGCTGGCCGTCCGAGCGCTGAATAACGAAATCGGGATCCGCCTCCTCGCGGTCGGTGAGTTTGCGGACGACGTCGCCGACAACGAGGTCCTGGATGGTGACGGGTTGGCGTTGCATCTTGAATTTGACCGCGCCTTCGTGCTCGTAGGCAAGGCCGCGCGACAGCAGCGCCTGGACGCGGCGCTGGTAGTTTTCCTTCCGCTGGCTCTGGAAATACGGGCCGAAATTGCCTTTGACCGGGCCGGTGGCGTCGCCGGTGAGCGGGCCTTCGTCCCAGTCGAGGCCGAGCCAGCGCAATCCGTTGAGGATGACGTCCACGGCCTCCTGCGAATTGCGCGCGGCGTCGGTGTCCTCGATGCGGAGGATGAAGGTGCCGCCGGCATGGCGGGCATAAAGCCAGTTGAACAGCGCAGTGCGGGCGCCGCCGATGTGCAGGTAGCCGGTGGGCGAGGGGGCGAAACGGACGCGGGGTTTCATGGGTTGAATTTAACCACGGATGAACACGGATTGACACGGATAAAAAGCAAAAAGGCGCTCCGACGAATCGGAGCGCCCGGGATAAAAGGGATGGATTACTTGCCGCCGAGGATCGCGTCCTTCGCGGCTTTGGCAACGCGGAACTTCACGACGCGCTTGGCCGGGATCTGGATGGTTTCCCCGGTCTTGGGGTTGCGGCCGAGGCGGGCGGCGCGGTTTTTCAGCACGAGCTTGCCGATGCCGGGCAGCGTGAAGGTGTCCTTCGCGTGCTTGTAGGCGAGGGCGGCAATATTGTCCAGAATTTCCACCGCTTGCTTCTTGGAAATTTCAGCCTTTTCAGCAATTGCGGCGGCGAGTTGGGATTTCGAGAGTGCGTTTGCCATAATCGGTTTCCTTGATGGTTGTGGTTTGCGGTTCTACAGTTTTGGTTAAAAAGTCATTCGACTGGGCTCGTATTAAGAATTTCAGCCATGGGGTGCAAGTAAAAAATATAAAAAAACACGGCTTTTTTTGCCCCCCGGGACCCGCCCAAGAGCCGGCTTGACTTCCCGAACCAATCTCCCACCATCCGCGCGTGGCTCTCTTCACGATACAAAGTGAGTTTCGTTACGAGGTCGTCCGCAAAATTTTTGAGGGCGGCATGGGGATTGTCTATGAGGCCGAGCAGCATGGCGCGCGTGATTTTGTGAAGCGCGTGGCCATCAAGATCATCCGCTCCAATTACGCCAGCCAGAAGATGTTCATCGAGAATTTCATCGGCGAGGCCAAGCTCGTCGCCGATTTGATCCACACGAACATCGTCCAGACCTATCATCTCAGCGAGGCCAACGGCGTTTATTTCATCGCCATGGAACTGATCCGCGGCGTGAACCTGGAGCAGTTCTCCCGCCAGCTGGCCGACAAGCGCCGGGTGCTGCCCAAGGAGCTCGCCGTGTTCATCACCAGCCGGATCGCGCGCGGCCTGGCCTACGCGCACGCCAAGACCGACAAGGACGCCAAGCCGCTGGGCATCGTCCACCGCGATGTGAGCTTCAAGAACATCATGATCGCCTTCGAGGGAGACGTGAAGCTGACCGATTTCGGCGTGGCCAAGGCCCGCGGCTTCCTGACCGACCAGGAAGGCGAGGTCATCGCCGGCAAGGCCGATTACATGAGCCCCGAGCAGGCCGATTTTCAAATCACCGACAAGCGCTCCGACCTTTTTTCCGTCGGCGTGGTGCTCGCGCATCTGCTGCTGGGGCGGAATTTGTTCAAGGGCGAAAACGCCGAGGAATCGCGCAACCGCATCCTGAACCAGCCAATCCCCGATTTTCGCGCCCTGGATGCGCGGATTGATGACAAGCTCAACGACATCCTGCATCATTGCCTGACGCGGGACCTCGACCGCCGTTACGCGACCGCCGACCAGCTGATGTACGACCTGGAATACTACATCTACCACGGCGGCTATGGCCCGACCAACGAAACGCTGGGCCGGTTCATCCGCGAACTGTTCGGCCAGGTTGCTCCGCACCAGGCGGAGGACACGCACGTCAAAATCATTGCTCTCGAAGAGACCGCGCGGCTGAACGAACGGAGTAAATGAAACGCGCCGCCGCCCAGACCGTCAACCTCGGGCTGATTCAAACCGCGTGCTCCGCCGATACCGGGGCGAATCTGAAGCAGACCTTGGCACTGGTCGAACGCGCGGCGCGGCGCGGCGCGCAAATCATCTGCACGCAGGAGCTTTTCCGTTCGCAGTATTTTTGCCAGAGCGAGGACCACAAGAATTTCAAGCTGGCCGAACCCATTCCTGGCCCGAGCACCGACGCCTTCCGGAAGCTGGCGAAGAAGCACCGGGTCGTCATTATCGCCTCGCTTTTTGAGAAACGCGCCGCCGGGGTTTATCACAACACCGCCGCCGTCATTGACGCGGACGGCGCGCTGCTCGGCAGCTACCGGAAGATGCACATTCCGGACGACCCGCTGTTCTATGAAAAATTTTATTTCACGCCCGGGGACCTGGGTTTCAAGGCGTGGCCGACGCGGTATGGCAAGATCGGCGTGTTGATCTGCTGGGACCAATGGTATCCCGAGGCGGCGCGGCTGACGGCGTTGCAGGGCGCGCAGATCCTGTTTTACCCCACGGCCATCGGCTGGCATCCCAGCGAGAAAAAGAAATACGGCGAACGCGAGCACGACGCCTGGGAACTCATCCAGCGCAGCCATGCCGTGGCCAACGGCTGCTTTGTGGCCGTGGCCAATCGCATCGGGCACGAGAGGGTTTCCGGCGTGCGCGGCGACGGCATCGAATTCTGGGGGCAAAGTTTTGTGGCCGGCACCTCCGGCGAAATCCTGGCCAAGGCGGCCCCGGACCGGGAGGAAATCCTGATTGTGCCGGTGGACCTCGCGAAGGTGGACACCGCGCGCACGCACTGGCCGTTCCTTCGCGACCGCCGGATTGATGCCTATGGCGGTCTTACCCAACGTCTGATTGACTGACGCGGCTGCAAACCCTCTTGCTTGGATCACCGGCGCCAACGGGCTGATTGGAAATTATCTTGTCCAGACGGCGCCAAAATTCGCCCCGCGCTGGCGGGTGCGCGCGTTGACGCGCGACCAGTTCGACCTGCTCGATTTCGCCGCCGTCCGCCGCGAGTTTGCCAGCGATAAACCGCGACTCGTCATTCATTGCGCCGCTGTCAGCAACATCGCCGAGGCGCAGGCGAACCCCGCCCTGGCGCGGCGCGTGAACGTGGAAGCCACAAAACTTCTCGCGGAACTGGCGGCGGAAGTCCAATTCGTTTTTTTCTCCACCGACCTGGTTTTTGACGGGCGCAAGGGAGGCTATGTCGAGACCGATGCGGTGAACCCGCTGCACGTTTATGGCGAGACGAAAGCCGCTGCCGAGGAAATCGTTTTACGAAATCCAAAGCACACCGTCGTGCGCACGTCGCTCAACGGCGGAGCGTCGCGCGCCGGCAATCGCGGTTTCAACGAACAGCTTAGACGGTCGCTGCAAACCGCGTCGGCGATGAAACTGTTCACGGACGAATATCGCTGCCCGATCCCGGCGGTCGAAACGGCGCGGGCGGTCTGGGAGCTGGCGAACCAGGAACAGGTCGGGCGGTTTCACGTGGCCGGGGCGGAAAAACTGTCGCGCGTGCAAATTGGCGAGCTGCTCCTCCCGCGCTGGCCGGAGGTGAAAACCCGGATTGAATCGGGTTCGGCCCGGGATTTTGCCGGCCCGCCGCGGGCGCTGGATACCTCGCTGGACATTGCCAAGGTCCAGAAAGTCTTATCCCGGCCGCTGCCCGGCCTGGGCGAGTGGCTGGCGGCAAATCCGAAAGCGGCTTTTTAAGCCACTTAAAAAGTACCGGGTTCCAAGCCCCAAACTCCGAGCTCCCGATTTCCGATATGGGAATTTGGGCTTCTTTGGTGATTGGCGCTTGGGTTTTGGAGCTTCCTTTCAGTTCGTCTTCAGCTTCAGCACGGTGATGGAGTAGGGCGGGAAGTCGCGGGTGAAATCCGTTCCCAATCCCTCCACTTTTTCCGTGGCGGGAACGATTTTGTCCGGCTCCTGGATCGAGTTGGTGTCCTCCGGGCTGTTTGCCTTCAACACGATGGCTTCGCCTTCGGCGGCGACACTGGCCGCCCCGCTGATCTGGATCTTCACCGGTTGCGGCGTCCCGAGGCTGTTTACGACTTTAACGTAAATCGTTCCCGACTGGCTGTCGCGCGTGGCGTCGAAAAAGATCTTCCGGATTTGCTGCGCGGCCGGAGCGGGTTGATCCGCACCGTTGCGCCGGCGGGCCGGCGGCTGCCAGGTTTGCGTGGGGATGTTCGTCGAATCCGTCGCGAGAATTTCGTTGCCATGATTCAAATTGAACATTTTCTGCGCGTAGTAGGCGGGCGAACCGTAGCTGGTCAGCGCGTCGTAGCCGATGAGGTCGGTTTTCCACTGCATGGATCTGCCCGGGCCGAAGTCGCTGACATTGACGAACAGCGGCGCGTAGCAGGACATGAGCACCAGGTCGGAATTGCGTTCCATACCCGTCATCCACGCGGCGTCGCCGAGCGCGCCGGCCATGTTGGGCGTGGGCGAACCGACGCGCGTGGCCCATTCGCCGACAAAGACCTTGGTATGGTTGGTGCGGCTGCGCTGGTCGTAATCGAGCGCATGCGCCTCCATTTCCTCCTGCGAGCGGTAGAAATGTTCATCGATCAAATCCGGCTCGCGGGTCTTGGTCTTGGCCGTGGCGATGACCTGCAGGTTGGGATATTTCGCCTTGATGGCATCGAAAAACTGGGCGAAGCGCCCGTCATAGCTGCCGGAGCGGTCAAACCAGTCCTCGTTGCCGACCTCGACATACGTGAGCGCGAAGGGCGCGGGATGACCGTCCTTGGCGCGTTGCGCCCCCCATTTGGTGTTCATGTCGCCGGTGACATATTCGATTTCATCGAGCGCGTCCTGAACGTAAGGATCCAAGTCGGGCCCGGGGGCGATGTGCTGCTGGTGCATCGAGTAGCCGGCGTAAACGGCCAGTACCGGCTGCATATTCAAGTCTTCGCACCATCCGAGAAATTCCAGCAGGCCCAGGCCATCGGTAGACCAGTAGCCCCAGCCGTCGTTCAGGTGGCCCGGACGCTGGGAAATGTCGCCGACGGTGTTCTTCCAATTGAAGCGGGTCCAGATTTCGTTGCCTTCCAGATAATTGCCGCCCGGGAAGCGCAGGAACGCGGGGTGCATGTCCGCGAGCAATTGCATGAGGTCGGGGCGGTTGCCGTTGGCGCGATTTTTGAAGGTGGGCGGGAACAGCGAGACCTGGCTGAACCAGACTGCACTGTGCCGGTGCCAAAAAGATCTGCCTTTGTCAGTCGAGATGACCAGCCGGCAGTCTTTCGACGACTTGATGTTGCCTGTTGTCAACGTCACTTCGTATTTCTGCCAGTCTTTGGATATTTTTGAAATTTTCGCACTGGCAACAGATTCTATCCCCCGCGCCTCATTCGTAGAGCCACGTTGCACGAACTTTATGACATTGGTGTTGAAAAGACTGGCCGTCAGTGGACCCTTGAAGTTTTTCCCTTTTGCATAAAACGAAACATGATAAGTCGTGTTCGGCCGGGTCGGAATGCCCCAGTAGCCGTCGTTGGCGATGCCGGTGTCGGAATCTTTTGAAGCCTTGCTTAGGTCCAGTTTCAGGCTCACGTTCAACGCCGCATTCAATGGTTGGTTGGTGTCGAGTGACATTAATCCGTTGCCAATGACGCTCCAAAACACGGCGTTGGTCGCATTCGCCTTGAACGACCGGTTCCGCACCAGTTCGCCGTACAGGCCGCCTTCGTAGGAATAATTGATCTCCTCCGTCATCAAGCCGTAAAGGGTCGGGCTGACCTGGCCGGAAACCTGATCGGCCTTGATTTGCAACGTCGGGATGGCCGGGACGGTGTTGGCGGGCTCGGCCGGGACGGCGTTGGTTAATTCAACCGGGGGGGTATTGGTTGGTTCCGTTTGCGCCAGAATGGAAGTGGCGCCGATGGCGGTCAGTAGCAGGCCAAGCCGGATGGACCGGGTTTTTCCAGACAAAACGTTCACATGCATGGCCTGAAACTGAATTTTTTGGCCCCAGAAGTCCATACCCATTTTGGGGGATGCGCCTGAAACGACGCAGTCAGTTCGCACCCGACGGATGGCTGGGAACCGCCTTGGTTGGCACCCTGGCGATCAGCCAAGAGTCTCCAACCAGCTCAAACGAGTTGGACAATAAAAATCGTACGTACGATTTCTATTGTCGCAGTGGCGCCGGACCTGGCAGTCAGGTGAAAAGAAAGCTTTGTGCCCGGAGGGCTTGATGGTTTATTGCCCGCCGTGAATTCACCCGCAAATCAAGCGTACCGCGGACGGCTGGCGCCGTCGCCGACGGGGCTATTGCATCTTGGCCATGCGCGGACGTTCTGGGCGGCGCAGCAGCGGTCCCGGGCGAACGGCGGCACGCTGGTGTTGCGCAACGAAGACATCGACTCCACGCGTTTCAAACTGGAGTTCATCACGCAAATGATCGAGGACCTGCGCTGGTTCGGCTTTGAATGGCAGGAAGGGCCGGATTGCGGCGGGCCGTTCGGGCCATATTCGCAAAGCGAACGGCGATCATCTTATGTTGCTGGGCTGGAAAAGCTCCGGGCCGGCGGTTTCCTTTATCCCTGCACTTGCTCGCGCAAGGACATCCGCGATGCCGCCCGCGCACCTCATGCCGAGGATGACAGTGAGCCGATTTATCCGGGGACGTGTCGGGAGAAAAGTGGCGAGTGGCGGGTGGCGGGTGACGTGGGGTCCGCGCTTACGCCCTCGTCAAACGTCACGCGTCACGCGTCACGCCCGGCGAACTGGCGCTTTCGGGTGTCGGACGGCGAAACGGTCTCGTTCCGGGATGGAAATTTCGGCGAACAGAAATTTGTCGCGGGGAAGGATTTTGGCGATTTCGTGGTCTGGCGGCAGGACGATGTGCCGGCGTATCAACTGGCCTGTGTGGTGGACGATGCGGCGATGGGGATCACCGAGGTGGTGCGCGGGGCGGATTTGCTTTTGAGCACGGCGCGGCAGGTATTGCTTTACCGCGCTCTGGGCGCGCCGCCGCCGGAGTTTTTTCACTGTGCCCTGATGCTCGACGGATCCGGCCGGCGGCTGGCCAAACGTCATGACGCGCTGAGTTTGCGAACCTTGCGCGGGCAGGGGAAGACCCCGGAAAGCCTGCGCCGCGACTGGCAGGAAGCTGAATCGGGCGCGGCAGGGCGTTAATCTTGTCAATTTTTGCCAAAAAATGCTTGTGAATTCTTTAACGATAAGTCACATTTTCGCGCTCCGGACATCTCGCTGGTGGAATTGCTGAGGGGATGGGGTTGAGGTTGTCTGGAGCAACTTTTTGTCACGTGAAGCAGCTCAGCACAGTCATTTTTATCTGCGCCCTCGTTGTCGCCATTTTTGCGACGAAGGTGAAGGCGGAATCCGCTCCGGCAACGGAGCCGGGTGCCGCGGCGGCGGCAGTGGCGACGGCGGCGGGCAAGGCGGCGGCGAACAAGCCGCCGGTGTCGCCGGATGCGCCGACGCTGTTCAGCATCGGCCCGTTGCCGGTGACGAATTCAATGGTTTACACCTGGGTGGTGGGAGCGGTGATTTTCTTCATCGTGCGGGCGGGCACGCGCCGGATGCAGGAAGTGCCGTCGGGCACGCAGAACCTGGTTGAGGCGACCGTCGAGGGTTTGGAAGATCTCTCCGCGGGAGTGCTCGAACCGAAGGTGGCGCGCTGGGTTTTTCCGTTTGCGGCGACGTTTTTCATTTTCATCCTCATTTCGAACGTCATGGGCCTGCTGCCGGGCGTGGGCAGCATTGGCTGGGGACATCCGAGCGGGACCTTATTCGGAATTGAGCACGCGGAGACGCCCCTATTTCGTCCGCCCACCGCCGATGCGAACATGACGGTGGCCATGGCGGGGTTATTCCTGGTGATGGGCCTTTACTGGGCGTTCCGCTACAACGGGGTTTTTGGTTTCATCAAGCACACGTTCGGGGTAAAGGGCGAATCGAACAAATGGTCCTACCTGCCGCTGGCGGCGCTGTTTCTCTTCATCGGGGCGGTGGAATTGTTTTCCATCCTGTTTGTCCGGCCGCTGGCGCTGGCGATGCGGCTTTACGGCAACATTCTCGGCGGTGAAAGCGTGGTGACGGACATGCTGCTCCATACGCCGCTGGGCCTGGGCGCGCTGCCGTTTTATTTTTTCGAACTGTTCGTCGCGGTGGTACAGGCGCTGGTGTTTGCGCTGCTGGTCATCGCCTTTGTCGGCACGATGTGCATGCACGATGACACGGAGGCCGCCCATTGAATTCTGATTTTTTTGCAGTCCCGGTGCGAATGCCGGGACTGTGACAAACCAAACCCAAAACGAAAAAACATATGATGCTCGCAGAAATATACGGTAACCTTCACGTCGGTCTCGCTTGCGCCGGTGGCTCCATTGGCATCGGCATCGCGGCGGTGGGCGCCGAGCTGGCCATCGGACGCAATCCCGGCACGTTTGGCAAGGTCTTCACGGTCATGCTCATCGGCATGGCGCTGGCCGAAGGCTTGGCGATTCTGGCCCTGTTCCTCGTTTCGCGTCCCGGCAACTGATTATGGGCGACACGATTCAAGTGCTTGGCATCCAGTGGCCGAAGTTGCTCGCGCAACTGCTCAACTTCGCCATCGTGATGTTCGTGCTGTGGCGATGGGCCTACAGGCCCGTTTTCGCCATGCTCGAGGCGCGCCGTGATAAAATCGCCGAAGGGGTGACCAATGCCGACAAGATCAAGGCGGAGTTGGCCAAGACCGAGGCCGCCCGCCACGACATCCTGACCCAGGCCGGCGACCAGGCGAACCAGTTGATCGAGGAGGCGCGGGCCGCCGCGGCGCGGGTGCGCGAGCAGGAAACCCAGAAAGCCATCGTTGCCGCGGAGCAAATCATGATCAAGGCGCGCGAAGCCGCCGCGCAGGACCATGACCGGATGCTCCGGGAGCTGAAACGCGAGGTCGGCCGGCTGGTGGTGCAGACCACGACCACCGTCACCGGCAAAATCCTGACGCCGGAAGACCAGCGCCGGCTGGCCGAGGAAACGGAAAAACAACTGGAACCATAGAAATGTTGGCAGGGACGCCGTCCCGCAATGCGGGATCCGGCCGGCGCAGCGCGCCGACCCTACCGGAAGAACCAGACCAGGAATGAAAATTTCCAAACAGGCGCTACGCGACGCCCGGCAGCTGCTCCGCAGCTGCCAGGTGAACGGCCGGCTGGACGAGAGCCGCGTCCGCCAGGCGTTTGCGCTGGTGCTGGCGCGGAAGCCGCGCCGCTACATCGAAATCCTGTCGCGCCTGTACCGGCTGGTGAAGCTGGACGTGGACCGGCATACCGCGCGCGTGGAAAGCGCGACGACGCTCCCCGCGGATTTGCAGGCGGAGGTGACCGGCCGGATCCAAAAAATTTATGGCGCGGGGGTGAACATCTTGTTCAGCCGTAATCCGGAGCTGATCGGCGGCCTCCGGGTCAAGGTCGGCAGCGACCTTTACGACGGCAGCATCCGGTCACGGCTGGAAAAATTGGAACAGAGTCTCAGCTAGAATTTATGAGTGATTTGTTACAGGAAATTGAAGTCCAGATCGCGGGCGCCAAAGCCGCGACGGCCAAACAAAATGTCGGCGTGGTCCGCGAAATCGGCGACGGCGTGGCCAAGATTGAAGGCCTGACCGACGCCATGCTCAACGAGATGCTCGACTTCGGCAACGGCATCACCGGGATCGCGCTCAACCTCGAGGAAACCGAGGTCGGCGCCATCATTCTCGGCGATTACACGGACATCAAGGAAGGGCGCGAAGTCCGCACGACCGGCAGGCTGCTGCAGGTGCCCGTTGGCAAGGGGCTGCTCGGCCGCGTTGTCAACGTGCTCGGCCTGCCGCTGGATGGCAAGGGCCCGATCAAGGAAAGCGCTTTTTATCCGGTGGAAAAAATCGCGCCGGGCATCGTCAAGCGCAAGCCGGTCAGCCAGCCGGTCCAGACCGGCATCATGGCGATTGATGCAATGATCCCCATCGGCCGCGGCCAGCGCGAGCTGATCATCGGCGACCGTTCCACCGGCAAGACCACCATCGGCGTGGACACGATGATCAACCAGGCGCGCATCAACAAGGCCGCCGAGACTGCCGGCGACAAGGAGACGCGCCCCATCTACAACATTTATGTCGCGATCGGCCAGAAGCAGTCGAACATCGCGCGGGTCATCGGGGTGCTGGAGGAAGCCGGCGCGATGCCTTACACGATTGTCGTGGTGGCGGCGGCGTCGGATTCGGCCACGAACCAGTATCTCGCGCCGTTTGCCGGCGCGGCGATCGGGGAATGGTTCATGGACAACGGCATGGATGCGCTGATCATCTACGATGATTTGTCCAAGCACGCCGTCGCCTACCGCCAGGTTTCGCTGGTGCTCAAGCGCCCGTCCGGCCGCGAAGCATATCCGGGCGACGTGTTTTATCTGCACAGCCGGCTGCTCGAGCGCAGCGCGCGCGTTTCCGAAAACTACGGCAACGGTTCGCTGACGGCGCTGCCGATCATCGAGACGCAGGCGGGCGACGTTTCGGCCTACATTCCCACGAACGTGATTTCCATTACCGACGGGCAGATCTACCTGGAAACGGATTTGTTTTACCAGGGCGTGCGCCCGGCGATTTCCGTCGGCCTGTCGGTGAGCCGGGTCGGTTCGGCGGCGCAGGTCAAGGCGATGAAACAGGTGGCCGGCCGGATCAAGGGCGATCTCGCGCAGTTCCGCGAGCTGGCGGCCTTTGCGCAGTTCGGTTCCGATCTCGATGCCAAGACGCAGGCGATCCTGGAACGCGGCAAACGCATCATGGAGGTTTTCAAGCAGCAGCAATACGATCCGATTTCCGTCGAGGTGCAGGCGGCGGTGCTCTGGGCGGCCCAAAACAATTTCTTCGATGATGTTCCGGTGGAAAAGGTGAAGGATTTCCAGCAGAAGCTCGCGCAGTTCCTGCATACGCGCAAGCCGGAATTGCTGGCCCGGATCCTGAAGGAAAAAGCCTTCAGCGACGGCATTGCCGGTGACATGAAGGCGGCGGTGACCGAGTTCAAACAAACGTATCACTAGTCCATGCCGAGCACGCGCGACATACGCCGACGCATCAAGTCGGTCCGGAACACCTCCCAGATCACCCGTGCGATGCAGATGGTGGCGGCGGCCAAGATGCGCCGGGCGCAGCAGGCCGCGCTGGCGGGCCGGCCTTACGCGACCTTGATGAATGAAGTGCTGGCGGAGGCTGCGTCGCGCATGACGGGCTTCACCCACCCGTTTTTGGAGGTCCGCCCGGTGAGCCAGCGGGCGGTCATCCTGGTCAGCTCGGATCGCGGATTGTGCGGCGCGCTCAACAGCAATCTGCTGCGCGAAACGGCGAAATTCGACAAGGCGACGACGACCTACATCACCGCCGGCCGCAAGGCGTCGCAGTTCATCGTGCGCACGAAGCGCCCGCTCGCGGCGGAGTTCACCTACAAGGACACGCCGCTGTTCGCCGAGGCCCGGGCCATTTCCAAATTTGCGCAGGACCTGTTCCTCAAACGCGAGGTGGAGGCGGTGGACATTTTGTTCACGAGTTTCGTCAACACGCTGGAGCAACGGCCGCAGGTCGTTCCGTTTTTGCCGGTGGCGAAGGTCCAAACGGTTGCCGCCGGGATGCACAGCCATGCCCAGGCGGCGGATCTGCCGGCCAGCTCGGAAGTGCCGTTCTTTTTCGAGCCGGACGAGGAGTCCGTGCTGGCGGAGCTGCTGCCGCACAGCCTGAATTTCCGGGTTTACCAGATGCTGCTGGAGGCGAAAGCCAGCGAACAAAGCGCCCGCATGGTCGCGATGAAGAACGCGACGGACAACGCGCAGCAGCTCATCAAGGATCTGACGCTCGAATACAACAAATTGCGCCAGGCGAACATCACCAAGGAACTGTTGGAAATTGCCAGCGCCCAGATGGCGGTGGGCTAGCCGCGCTATGCTGAATTTCAAATCTCAAATTTCAAACTGGAAATCAAATTCATGAACAAAGGCAAAATCGTTCAAATCATCGGCCCGGTCGTGGACGTGGAATTTTCCGGTGCGCTGCCTCCCATTTACAGCGCGCTGACGGTCGAATATGACCTGCCCGGCGGCGGCAAAACCAAGCTGACGCTCGAAGTGCAGCAGCATCTCGGCGACAACTGGGTGCGCACCGTCGCCATGTCCACCACCGATGGACTCAAGCGCGGCTACGAGGTCACGGACAACGGCGCGCCGATTTCCATGCCCGTGGGCGAGGCCGTCATGGGCCGCGTCTTCAACGTGACCGGCGATCCCGTGGACGAGCAGGGCCCGGTCAAGGCCGACAAATTTCTGCCGATCCACCGCCCCGCGCCCGCGCTGATTGACCAGTCCACCAACCCGCAGATTTTGACGACCGGCATCAAGGTCATCGACCTCATCTGCCCGTTCCTCAAGGGCGGCAAGGTCGGCGCCTTCGGCGGCGCCGGCGTCGGCAAGACCGTCGTCATCATGGAATTGATCAACAACATCGCGAAGCTGCACGGCGGCATCTCGATGTTCGCGGGCGTCGGCGAACGCACGCGCGAAGGGAACGACCTCTACAACGAAATGATCGAGGCCGGCGTCATCAAGGTGGAAAAGGACGGGGCGGGCCATGCGGTGAAGGGGGAGAACGGCCTGCCGGTCATCGTGCCCGGCTCGAAGATTGGCCTCGTCTATGGCCAGATGAACGAGCCGCCCGGCGCCCGCCTGCGCGTGGCCCTGTCCGCGCTCACCGTCACCGAATATTTCCGCGACGAAAAGAACCAGGACGTGCTCCTGTTCGTGGACAACATCTTCCGCTTCTCCCAGGCGGGCTCGGAAGTGTCCGCGCTCCTGGGCCGCACCCCCAGCGCCGTCGGCTACCAGCCGACGCTCGCCGCTGAAATGGGCGACCTGCAGGAACGCATCACCTCGACGAAGAAGGGCTCCATCACCTCGTTCCAGGCCGTGTATGTGCCGGCGGACGACCTGACCGACCCGGCGCCGGCGACGACGTTTGCACACCTGGACGCCACCATCGTGCTGGAGCGCTCCATTGCGGAGCTGGGCATCTTCCCGGCGGTGGACCCGCTCGCCTCGAATTCCCGCGCGCTCGCGCCGGAAATTGTCGGGCAGGAACATTACGAGGTCGCGCGCGGCGTGCAGAAGGTGCTCCAGCGCTACAAGGACCTGCAGGACATCATCTCGATTCTCGGCATGGACGAGCTTTCGCCGGACGACAAGCTGGCGGTGTTCCGCGCGCGCAAGATCCAGCGCTTCCTGAGCCAGCCGTTCACCGTCGCCCAGGTCTTTACCGGCCGCGAAGGCAAGCAGGTACCCGTGGCCGAAACCGTCCGCGGCTTCAAGGAGATCCTGGAAGGCAAGCATGACGAGGTGTCCGAGCAGAATTTCTACATGAAGGGCGGCATCGACGAGGTGGAGAAGGGCTGACGGATTGTTTTCACGTTTCACGTTTCACGGCTCACGTGAGCGGTGGATAAATGAAACGTGATCCGTGAAAAGCGAATTAAAATGGCATACTCGCTCAAACTGGAAATTGTCACGCCGGAGGCGAAGGTGTTCTCCGACGACGTGGACATGGTCACGCTGACCGGCGTCGAGGGAGAGATGGGCATTTTGCCGAACCATCTGCCGTTGATGACGCAGCTCCTCGCGGGCGAAATTGTTGCGCGCAAGGGCGACGAGACGTTTTACCTCGCCACCGGCGACGGCTTTGTGCAGATCACCGGCGAACGCGTGGCCGTGCTCACGGACATGGCGATCCTGGCGGACAACATTGACGAAACCCAGTGCCAGGAGGCGGTGCGCCGCGCCGAAGCGCGCATGGCCGAGAAGCTGAGCGACGAGGAAACCGCGCTCGTTCAGGCGGCGCTCGTCCATGCCACCACCCAGCTCAAGGTCAAACGCCAGCGGCGGAAATAGCAGAAACGGATTGTTCGACATTATCCGCTACCGCTGCGAAAACCGGCTGATATCCAATACCTGAGGTAGCACCCGCCTCCGGCGGGTTCAATCCGGCGTCCCGCCGGATTGTTGGTGCGCACGTGGAAACGGGTGATTCAGCAGTTAACCGCGAGCGATGTTTTCAAAAAGTTTCGGGCGGGACGCCCGAAACAGCCCGCGGGACGCGGGCGCTACCACAGCGGTCTAGCTCTCGATCACGCTGATTTCCACGGGCTCGACGTTCACGCCCTGTTTCTCCAGCCATTTGATGGCCGCGGCCACCTCGTTGCGCGGGCCGTCCAGTTCCAGGCAGACGATCCCGATTTCATCGGTCACGCTGGCCTGGCGGATGTTGGTGACCACCTTGAATTTGTGGCCGATCTCCCAGATGAACGGCTTCTTGATGAGCTTGGGCGGATACATCAGCCACAGGCGCTGCTGCGTCGGTGAATGCGGCGTGGTGTGCAAGGCTTTCTTTAACGCTTTGGCCATATCGATTCGGAGTTTGCAGTTCGGAGATTGGAGTTCGGGTTTCGTCCTAACCACCGGCGATGGCGGGGATGATGCTGATTTCATCACCGTCTTTCAACGGCGTTTCGCGGTTTTTCAGAAAACGGATGTCCTCCTCGTTCACGTACACGTTCACGAAGCGGCGCACCTCGCCCTTGTCATCCACCAGCCGCTCCTGGATGCCGGGGAAGCGTGTCTGCAATTCGACAATCGCCTCGCCGATGGTGGCGGCGTTGACTTCAATCAGCTCCTCGTTGTTGGTCAACTTGCGGAGCGGGGTCGGGATTCGTACTTTTTTTGGCATAATAAAAATTGGATTACTGGATTGATGGATTACTGGATTGATGGAAGGCCAGCATTAATCCAGCGATCCACTCATCCAATAATCCAGATTGGTTTTTACGCATTCACTTTGTCTTCATGGGCCAGCAGCGCCTCGAACTCGCGCAGGCTCGGCTTGATTTCACGCGGCTTGCCGACGTAACCGTCCACCGCATCGAGCGTCTTCAGGCCGTTGCCGGTCACGCAAAGCACGGCGGAATCTTCCCGCGGAATTTTACCCGCGGCAATGAGTTTTTTCGCCACGCCCACGGTCACGCCGCCCGCCGTCTCGGCAAAAATGCCTTCCGTTTCCGCCAGCAGCTTGATGGCGTCGCGGATTTCGTCGTCGGTCACGTCGTCGGCCGCCGCGCCGGTGTCCTTCATCACCTTGAGCGCGTAAAAACCGTCGGCGGGCGTGCCGATGGCCAGCGACTTGGCAATCGTGTCCGGCTTGACCGGCTTGAAGAAATCCAGGCCCGCCTTTTGGGCGGTGGAGATCGGCGAACAGCCCGTCGCCTGCGCGCCGTGAATGGCCGCCTCGCTTCCTTCCACAAGGCCGAGCTTCACCAGTTCCTGGTAGCCTTTCTGGATCTTGGTCAGCAGCGAGCCGGAAGCCATCGGCACCACCGTGTGTCGCGGCAGGCGCCAGCCGAGCTGCTCAACGATTTCATACGCCATGCTCTTGGAGCCCTCGGCGTAGTAGGGCCGCATGTTCACGTTCACAAACGCCCAGCCGAACTTGCCGGCAATCTCGGCGCACAGCCGGTTCACCTCGTCGTAATGGCCCTTGATGCCGATGACGTTTGCGCCGTAAACCAGCGAGTTGATGATCTTGCCGTGTTCCAGGTCCGAGGGGATGAACACGTAGGCTTTCAAGCCGGCGGACGCGGCGTTGGCGGCGACGGAATTGGCCAGGTTGCCGGTCGAGGCGCAGGCGACGGTGTCGAAGCCCAGTTCGCGCGCGCGGCTCAGCGCCACGCTCACCACGCGGTCCTTGAACGACAGGGTGGGGTAGTTGACCGTGTCGTTCTTGATCCACAGCTCGCGGATGCCGAGTTTTTTGGCGAGCCGGTCAGCCTTGACCAGCGGAGTGAAGCCCACCTGCAGGCCGACGGTCGGGTCGTTCGCCACCGGCAGCAGCTCGCGGTAACGCCACATGGATTTGGGGCGCGAGGCGATGGCCGCCCGGGTCAGCGACTCTTTGATGTGGTCATAATCATAAACGACTTCGAGCGGGCCGAAGTCGAATTCGCAGACGTGCGTCGCGGTGAGCGGGTATTCCCGCCCACACTCGCGGCACTTGAGCGCCTTCATGAAACCATCGTGTTCTTTCATACAATATTTCAACGTAGGGCAGGCGTCCCGCCTGCCCCTATTCCGCTTAAGCGGTTTTCCGCCGCCGGCTTTCGCCGCCGGCTGGACAGGCGAGACGCCTGTCCTACCTTCCGGGCAAAACAAAAAGCCCCGACTCATGGATGAGAAGGGGCTGATAAAATCCGCGCTCGCTTCTCATTTTCCCCCGACATTGGTCGGGGCTGGATTTGGCACCTGCATTGAAATTAAACTTCAACCGGTTGCCGTGGCGTCAGCGGGCCAGTCCCTCAGCCACTCTTCATGAGTCCGTCAAATCAACGGATACGGATATAATGATGTTAAATCGATAACCTGTCAAAAACTTTTTTGGGACTTTCCTTGGCCGGGGGGCATCCGGCTAGGGCAAGCGCCTCGCGGAGCGAAATTTGACCGCAGCCGGGAAATGAATTCCACGGGAACAGATTATTTCGCCGGACGCGACCGGTTCCAGACCAGGTAGGAATAAACGATCGGCACGATGCTGATTACGGCAATGGCCGGCAGCAGGACGCATATGAAAAACAGCTTTACCGGCAGCAGCAGTCCGAAAATCAAAATGCACGCGCCGCCCGCCATCATCAGCCGGCCGCCCAGGCGATGGGTTTTGATCCAGACTTCGCGCGACTCCAACGTCCAACGCGTGCGGATGCCGCAGAACCAGTTTGGCCGGAGCTTGGTCATCAAATTGCCCAAGACAATCAACAGCAGTCCCGCGCCGGGGACAACGATTGAGGGCACTTGAATCGCTGGATATAATGGCGTTGTTAATGCCGCCAGCGCCACAATGCACAGGAAGAGTGTGATGGCGTGGCGTATGGCGGCGAAGGTGCGCCGAAGGCTGGCCTGGGTTTCCTCATCATAGCGCGCAAATTTGGGATCAAAGCGCGGCAAAACCATAATCAGCATGGCCACCGTCAGGTTGATGCATGGCAACCCCAACGCCGCTATCGGCTTGCCAGCATAAGCATCCGCCTGGCCATTGAGACCCCAATGAGTCGGCATCCGGTCAGGCAGTTTGTTCCAGAGCAGTGCCGCGACGCAAAACGGGGCGGCCAGGATCAGAATTTGCAGCCATTCTCTCTTGGGAATTTTCATATCAGGTTCCTGATGGGTTGTTTTTGTTTTTTAATTCCAGCAGCCAGGCCAGGCATTCATCCAGCACGCTGGTGTTCAGCGAATAGTTCACAAACTGCCCATCTTTTTCCGCGAGGACCAAATCGGCCTGCTTCAGCAAATCCAGATGGTGTGAGATGCTCGGCTTGCTCATGTTGAACTGGTCGGCGATTTCGCCGGCGTTCCGGTCTTTCTTCCGCAACAGGGCGAGGATTTCCCGGCGGGTCGGGTCGTTCAGCGCCTTGAATACCTTATCCATAAATCAGTATTTAGATGATTGTCTAAATATCTATTTAAGTCAAATGAAAAATGCTGGGCAGTGTCCTAATTCAAGGAGCGCGGCATTTATGCCGCTTCGTCGTCCCTTGCCATTGCTGCGGTGAAGCGGGCTGAAGCCCGCGTTCCAAAGCCAAATCAGGACGCTACCAAATGCTGTTTCCAGTTGACGAATTCCGTGTGGAAGCGTATAAATCAAAACGATTTGATAGGTAAGTAAGTGATGCAGTGGCACAAAGCAAATCCCGGTTCCTCACCAATTAGTTGTGCCACAAGTGGTGTAGTGTGCTTTATATTGTGGTTTTTTCTTTACTTAAATCGGCAATTTTGGTTGCCTGAACGCAATTCAAGATCATGTATCTTAAAAATCTTACGGTTTTTGGCTTTAAGTCCTTCGCGGACAAGACCGCGTTGAATTTCCAACCCGGTGTCACCGCCATCGTCGGCCCCAATGGCTGCGGTAAGTCCAATGTTTCCGATGCCATCCGCTGGGTGCTCGGCGAGCAATCCGCCAAGGCGTTGCGCGGCGGCGAGATGGCCGACGTCATCTTCACCGGCACCGACGGCCGCAAGCCGATGGGCATGGCCGAGGTGTCGTTGACGCTGGGCGACATGGACGAGGAACATCTGCGTGCCGCCGGGGTTGAGGTGGCCTACAATGAGGTGACGGTCACCCGCCGGATTTTCCGCGACGGCAACAGCGAGTATTTCATCAATCGCACCTCGTGCCGGCTCAAAGACATCCAGCAACTGTTCATGGGCACGGGCGTGGGCCGAACCAGCTATAGCATCCTGGCTCAGGGCCACATCACCCAGATCCTTTCGAGCAAGCCCGAGGATCGCCGGATGATTTTTGAGGAAGCCGCCGGCATCACGAAATACAAGAGCCAGAAACGCGAGTCGCTTCGCAAACTGGAATACACCGACCAGAACCTTCTGCGCATCGCCGATCTCATCCGCGAGGTGAAGCGGCAGATCGGGTCGCTCCAGCGGCAGGCCGGCAAGGCGCGCCGCTACAAGCAGCTGTCCCAGGAATTGCAGCATCTCGACACGCAGCTGGCGCGCCATCAGTTCGACGTCCTGCAGGCGGAAATTGCCGAGCGCCAGGCCGGCGCCGAAAGAATGCGCGCCGAGATTGAAACGGGCTCCGCCGATGTGCTGCGCTGCGAGGACGAGATCCGGCAGTTGCGCGACCGGTTGTCCGAGCTGGAGCACGAGATGGGGGCGCAACAGCAGCGCGGGCTGGAGCTGAAGGGCGAAACGGACCGGCACGAGAGCCGGATTCAATTCAACGAGCAGCGCTTGCGCGAGCTGGCGGAACAGAACGCCAAGGCGCTGGCGGACATCGCGCAGGCCGAGGAGCGCTGCCGCGCCGCCGCCGCCGAATTGCAGGCGGTGAAGGAGCGGCTGACCGCGTCGGAAAATGCGCTGCTGCAGCATCGCCTGGCGCTGGAACAGAAGCAGTGGGCGTTGAACACCGTGGAGGACGACTTGCGCCAGCGCCAGGAGGCGTTGCGCAAGGCCCAGGCCGACGCGTTCGCCGCGGCACAGGATCTGTCGCGCATCCGGAACGAAATCACCGCGCTCGATTTGCAGAAACAGGGCAACAGCATCCGGATTGAAAAATTGTCGGCCGAGAAACTGCAGCTGGAGGAGGAGCGCACCCGGCTGGAGGCCCGCCTGCACGAATTCACGCAGAGCGTCGAGGTGGAAAAGCTGAACGCGCAGACCAAGCGCGGCTCGGTGGAGCAGCGGCAGAACCGGCTGCGCGAACTTCAGGCGGAGCTGCAGGCCTCGTCGGCCGAGCAGGACCAGTATTTGCAGGCCCAGGCCGAGAAGCGTTCGCGCCTGCACGTGCTGGAACAGCTGGAAGGTTCGCACGAGGGATTCAGCGCGGGCACCCAGGCCGCCTTGCGCCAGTCGCGCACGGTCATCGGCTCGCTCGCCGACCGCATCCGCGTGCCCGATGAATATGTCGTCGCCGTTGAAAATGCGCTGGGCCACAATTTGCAGCTGGTCCTGACCGAGCAGCCGGAATCCGCGCAGGAAATCATCGCCGATCTTACCGCGAACAAAACCGGTCGCGCCAGCGTCGCGGCGCTGTCTCTCGAATACACCAACGACAAGCAGCTGTTTTTTGAGGGCGAAATGGCGCCGGGCAGCGGCCTGGATGCGATTCAAAAGGGGTTGCAAGCGGGGCAGGTCATTCATGCCCTGACGGTGGTCCAGGGCGAGCCGTCGGTGGAAAAACTCCTGAAAGCCTTGCTGGGCCGCACCTTCATTGCGTCCGACCTCGCCACGGCCACGGCCCAGATCCAGAACGGCCACGCGGGCTGCGATTTCGTCACGCTGACCGGCGACCTGCTCAGCCGGCACGGCATTTACACGGGCGGTTACCTGAACGGCCACGGCAATCCCAGGGGGCCGGCCTCGATTCTCGGCCGCAAGAACCAGATCTCCGAGCTGCACGGTGAGCTGACGGAAGTCCAGCTGCGCGTGGCCGAGATGAGCCGCCGGCGCGGGGCGCTGCTGGGCGAGCAGACGGAGTTGCAGGCCGGCCTGCAGCAGGCGCAGACGGAATTGCGCGAGCAGGAGGTGGCCATTGCCACGCGTGAAGGCGAGTTCAATGCGCTGCAGAACTCGAACCGTTTGCTGCACCAGAAGATTGAGACGGTGATGTTTGAAGTGCAAAGCCTCGCGGCGCAGGAGCAGGAAGGCCTGCAAAAGCGCAACGCGCTGGCGGTGCAGTTGAACGAGCTGGAAACCCGCGAACGCCTGGGGCAGGAGCAGGTGGCCGCGCTCACGGCCGAGCTGGAGAGCCTGCGCCAGCAGCGCGACGCCGCGAACACCGCGCTCACCGAGAGCAAGGTGGCGCTCGCGGCCGAGGAACAGCTTTTGACGTCGTTCCGCCAGCAGCAGCAGTCCCTGGAATCGCGCATCCGCGAGCTGACCCAGGCGGTCGAGCAGCGGCGCAGCGAGGTTTCGTCGTTCATCACCCGCAAGGAGCAGGCGGAATCGGAAATCCAGGATTCGCAGGCGCAGATCGGGCGTTTGCAGCATGAGCGCGAGCAGGTGAACGCGCAGATCGCCGAATTGCTGGCGCGCAAACAGGCGCAGGAGGCCGAGGTGGCCGGACGCGAGGAAGGCTTGCGCGAGCAGCGGCGGCAATTGACCCGGCTGCAGGAGCAGCGCGGCACCCTCGAGGTGGAGCTGGCGCAGAAAAACATGGCGGCGCAAAACCTGCGCGAGCGGATCCAGCAGAAATACCATGTCAACCTCGACAACGTGCGGAGCGAGTGCATCACCATCACGCTGGCCGACGAAGGCGCGGCGAAGGTGCACGTGATGACGCCCGAGGAGATGGCGGCCAGCGGCGCGGCCACGGATTGGACCGCCGTGGGACAGCAGATAGAAGCGTTGCAGCAGAAGCTGGACGAGATCGGCCCGGTCAACCTGGTGGCCATCGAGGAATACGAGGAAACCGAGCAGCGCTATCAATTCCTGACCAAGCAGAACGACGACCTGGTCGCGGCCAAGGCGCAGCTGCTCGAGGTCATCAACCGCATCAACGTGCAGACGCGGCAGATGTTCCTGGAGACGTTTGAAAAAATCCGGGACAATTTCCGCGCGATGTTCACCGAGGTGTTCGGCGGCGGCAAGGCGGACCTGATTCTGTCGGACGAAAACGACGTGCTGGAAAGCGGCATCGAGATCATGGCGCGCCCTCCGGGCAAGCAGCTGCAAAGCATCTCGCTGCTGTCCGGCGGCGAGCAGACGATGACCGCCGTGTCGCTGCTGTTCTCGATCTACCAGGTCAAGCCGAGCCCGTTCTGCGTGCTGGACGAGCTGGATGCGCCGCTCGACGAATCGAACATCAACCGCTTCGTCCGCGTGCTGCAGCGGTTCATCGGCAATTCGCAATTCATCGTCATCACGCACAACAAGCGCACCATCGGCATGGCCGACGTGCTGTACGGCGTGACGATGGAGGA